>Ga0181858_1001381_pt1 | contig 11743 bp, 9 predicted proteins | sample NewIslPassag4_SG_FD_130749 | JGI IMG/M metagenome (GOLD analysis project Ga0181858, IMG submission 130749) | Feedstock adapted compost microbial communities from Newby Island compost facility, Milpitas, CA, USA - Passage 4_SG | ecosystem: Engineered > Solid waste > Feedstock > Composting ...
CGATGAAGTCATCCGCCCCGTGCTCGAAGGCGCGCACCTTGGCGCGGGTGCTGCCCTGCTCGCTGACGAAGATCAGCGGGCCGGTGTAGCGCCGCCCCCGCAGCTCCTTGCACAGCTCCCAGCCGTCCAGGTCCGGCAGCTCCGCCTCCAACAGCACGGCATCGGTCTCCCGCTCGAACACCGCGTGGAGCCCCGCGGCTGCCGTGGTTGCCTGAACTACGGTGTGCCCGGCCTCACCCAGGATGAATCCGACGAGACGGGCAGACGCAAGGTCCGGATCGATTACCACGATGCGCATTGATTCCCTCCACCCTGCGCGTTCATCTGATCAGGAAACGGCGAGCCCGGTTGGTCTACCCCGAAGATGTCGCCCCCGGTACGACGCTCGATCGTGGCCGTTCTCAGCGTGCTGGCGGCATCCGTCTCATATGGAACACCCCCAGCTTCGCAACCGGGGCTCGACCGGTGTCACGCGCTTAAACGAATGGAGTGTGCCCCCGACACTGTACGAGCGGCCAAATGTTACGGGACTGCAATCTGTCGGCGTCACTGGCCCTCGAGCAGCCGAGCCGCCTCGGTCGTCGAGCGGCGACCGCCGACCAGGGTCACCGCGTCGCCGGCCTCCAATACGGTATCCCCGTGCGGGATAACCTGCCGGCCGTTGCGGCGCACGAGCAGGATGAGCACGTCACGCGGCAGCGGCACCTCGCGCAGCGGGCGCCCGGCGACGCCGTTGCTCCCCACCACCACCTCGACGACGTCGGCGCCATGGGCCTCGACCTCGCTGAGGAGTCGGAAGAGCGTGGGGCGGCGCACCAAGTTGGCCAGGATCATCGCCGTGGCCCGCGCCGGGTTCAGCACCTGGATACCGGCCGCCTTGAAGCTCTCCACCGCCTCCGGGTCGTTGACCCGCGAGACCAGCTTCTGCCGACCGAAGCGCGTCCGGGCGAGCTGCAACGCGAGCAGGTTGTCCTTGTCCGACCCGGTGGTGGCCACGACCGCCTTGGCGTGGGCGATGCCGGCGCGTTGCAGCACCTGGGCGTCGGTCCCGTCGCCGAGCACGACATGGGCGCCGAGCTGGCGAGCCCGCTCGGCCACGTCGGGATCCTGCTCGATCACCGTGATGTCCTCCCCGGCGTCCAGGAGCTCCTTCGCCAGCATACGCCCGACCTTGCCGCCTCCGATGATGAGCACGTCCATCGGTATGACCCCCAATCGCTGAGCCAACCAGCCCGCGTAGCTCGCCTGCACGGCGATGGTGATGACGATCGTCAGGAAGACGAGGCCGAGCAGCGCCGGAGCGCCCGCTACGCCCGCCGCGTCCAGGTTCAACGCCACCAGGGTAGCCAGCGAGGCCGCCACCACACCCCGCGGCCCGATGGCCGCCACGAAGACGCGCTCGCGCCAGGAGAGCGGCGAGCGCATGGTGCTGAGGAAGACGCCTGCCGGGCGCACCAGCACCATCATTAGCAGCACCGCCGCCGGGCCGCGCCAGCCGAGCTCGACCAGATCCGACGGATCCAGCGTCGCGGCCAGCAGCAGGTACACGGTGGCGATGACGATCATGGTGATGTCGCCCTTGAACTCATGGACTTCCTCACGGTGGGGGAACTCGGCGTTCCCGAGAAGCAGCCCGGCGACCACGACGGCCGCCAGCCCCGTCTCCGGCACCACCGACTCGACGATCGTGTAGATCGCCGCGGCCCCGGCGATGGCCATGATCCGCGCCCCCCGGCTCGGCTCCTCGCCCAGCCGCCGCAGCACCAGCAGGAGCAGCACGCCGCCGACGGCACCCCAGGCCGCGCCGATCAGCAGGCGCGTCCCTGCGTGGATTGCCGCGGCCCCCAGGTCGAGGCCCGCCGCCCGGTTAATATTGAAGACCACCAGGGCGATGACCGCGCCGATCGGATCGACGATCACGCCCTCGCCGGCCAGCGTCGCCCGCACGCGGCCGCGCACCCGCACCCGCTGCAGCAACGGCGTGATCACGGTCGGCCCCGTCACCGACACGAGCGCGGCGTACTGGATGGCCAGCGGCCAGCTCAACCCGGCGACGCCGCGTGCCACCAGGGCGCCGCCGACGAGCGTGACCACCACGCCCAGGGTCACCAGGTTGCGGACCGGCGCCTGGACCTGGCGCAGGTAGTAGCCCTCGAGCGAGAAGGCACCTTCGAAGACGATGATGGCGACCGCGAGCTGGACGACCGCGGTCAGCGTGTCGCCCATGTGATTGGTCGCCAGCAGGCCGAGGACGCTCGGCCCCAGCACGACGCCGATGCCCAGGTAGAGCAAGATCGACGGGATTGGGGTGCGGAGCGCCAGCACCTGCACCACCGCCGCGGCGACCAGGATGCTCGTGCCGGTGATAACGAGTTGCTGTGTCAGTTCCACCCGGCGTCGTTCCCTTTCGCAGTACTCCTCCGTCACGCGTCCAACCAGAAAGCCGCAATGCTATCGCAGTACCCCCACCAGAACCAAATCGCGTGCCGGCTCGCCCGCGGCGACCCTCCACGACGGACCACCATGGACGCGGCGCGCTTGCAGGAATTCGGCGTCCTGAGCCATTGCCCCTAAGCGGGAGGTCTCGTAGACTCTGGAATCCGGCACGCCGGACCGCTGGGGGACACACACGCATGACCTCGTGGAGACGAACACTCTACGCTCTGTGGTTGGCGCAGACGCTGACCATCATCGGGTTCAGCCTGCGCACGCCCTTCCTTCCGCTCTTCCTGGCCGACCTCGGCACCACATCGACGGAGCAGCAGGCCCTCTGGGCGGGCCTGATCAACGGCGGTGGGGCTGCCGTCATGGCCATCACTGCCCCGTTCTGGGGGTTCGTGGCCGACCGCTACGGCCGCAAGCCGATGGTACTCCGTGCCATGTTCGTCGGCTCCTGCACCATCGGGCTGATGGCCCTCGCCACCAGCCCGTGGCACCTGCTGGCGCTGCGCTTCGTCGAAGGGGGGTTGACCGGCACCGTTACCGCATCAACCGCGCTGGTGGCCACGACTGTGCCGAAGGAGCGCCTGGGCTACAGCCTCGGCCTGATGCAGATGGCCATCTTCTCCGGCTCGTCGGTCGGCCCGCTGCTGGGCGGCGTCCTCGGTGACACGATCGGCTACCGCCCCACCTTCGTGCTGGCCGGCTCGCTCCTGTTCATCTCGGGCCTCCTGGTTCTCGTCCTGGTGCAGGAACACTTCGAACGCCCCGCCCCGCGCGACGAGGACAGCTCCGAGGCCGCGTCGGTACGGGCCTTGCTCGTCACGCCCGCCATGGTCGCCATGATTCTGGTGCTGTTCGGCCTGCGCGCGGCCAGCAGCGCGATCCAGCCGATTATGCCCTTGTACGTGGAGCAACTGGCCAGCCGCGCGACCGGCGTCGCCTCCCTCGCCGGGATCACGATGGGGGTGATGGGCCTGACCAGCGCCCTGGCGTCGGTGATGCTCGGGCGCGCGGGTGACCGCTTCGGCACCCGGCCCATCCTGCTGGCCAGCATTGTGCTGTCCGGACTGCTCTACCTGCCGCAGGCAGGGGTGCAGTCGGTCGGGCAGTTGATCCTCCTGCAGGCCATCTTCGGGCTTGCGGTCGGCGGTGCCCTACCTACGGCCAACGCCATCGTGGCCCACCTGACCCCGCCGGAGCGGCGCGGTGCCATCTACGGTTTCACCGCGGCGGCAACCTCGCTCGGCGGCTTCGTCGGTCCACTCGGTGGTGCGAGTCTTGCGGCAGTAATCAGTATCCGAGCGACGTTCCTGGTCACGGGAGCGCTGCTACTGGCAATAGGGCTGTGGGCATGGCGTGCCATTCCCGAGCAGATTGGCGTCCCGGCCACATCCGGGTCGTCACGGGCCCTCAACCGATCCGGTTCACTGCGCTGATCCGGCGAACCCTGGGACAGGGGGAGCCAGGGGAAGACCATCAGCCTCGGGCCGGATCGGTTGATAGTACCTGGCGCCGAGTGGCCGGGAACCGCTCACCTCGACGGCAGGCAACCATGCCTTCCTGGCTAGTGAGAGGAGGGGCGGGGATGGCCGTCCACACGCGGCGCGCTGCGTGTGGATCCTCACAAACGCATGCGTTCCGATCTCGCAGTTAGGTGTCCTTCTACCGGGGTTGATCGCACCCGCTTCACGGCGGGTGGAGGAAGGAGCACTCGATGGCCAGTCCGACGACCCTGGGTAAGACCGGATGGCGTGCCACCATCTGGGGCGAGTTGCTCGCGGAATTCCTCGGCACGTTCGTCCTGATCATGTTCGGTGACGGTGTCGTTGCCATGGCTGTGTCCGCCCTGAACTCCTCGGGACGGGCCGCCGAACCCACGACGATCTTCCTCGCCAGTGGCGACTGGCTCCTGATTACCTGGGGATGGGCCCTGGCGGTGACCTTCGGGGTGTATGTGGCGGGCGGTATTACCGGCGCCCACATCAATCCGGCGGTGACGATCGCCTTCGCGGTCAAGCGGGGCTTCCCCTGGTCGAAAGTGCCCGGCTACATCATCGCCCAGATCCTCGGTGCCTTCGTCGCCGCCGCACTCGTGTTCGCGAACTACCGCGACGCGATCAAGTCCTTTGAGGGCGCGGCCGGCATCATCCGCGACGGCGAGGGCGGCAACACGACCTTCAGTATCTTCGCCACCTTCCCGGCACCGTACTTCGGTGACAGCCTGATCGGTCCATTCATCGACCAGGTGATCGGCACCGCGCTGCTGGTGCTCCTCATCCTGGCCGTGGTGGACACGCTCAACCTCGCACCGCGATCGAATCTCGGGCCGTTCATCGTCGGCCTGATCGTCGCGGCGATCGGGATGTCCTACGGCGCCAACGCCGGGTACGCCATCAACCCGGCCCGCGACTTCGGGCCGCGGCTGTTCGCCTACCTGGCCGGCTGGGGCCAGTGGGCGTTCCCCGGGATCAACTCCTACTGGTGGGTGCCGATCGTCGGGCCGATCGTCGGCGGCGTGATCGGCGCCTTCATCTACGACATCTTCATCCACGACGTACTCAAGGCCCGCGGCGTGCAACCGGCGCCCGACGTGGAGGTCGAGGGCCGGGCCGTCGAGGAGCGCCCTGAGGAAGAGCGCCCCGAAGAGCGCGGCCGCGCCGCACCGGCCGACTAACCGTCATCGCGTGAGCTGCATCGGCCGGTGACCGACCGGCCGCCGGCCGGTGCTCCTCCGGCGTCGACCGCAACGAAGGAGTTCTGCATGAAGAAGCTCATCAACCGCCCGGAGGATGTGGTCCGTGAGGAACTGGAAGGGATGGCAGCGGCCCATCCCGATCTCCTGCGGGTGGACCCGGAACTCCAGGTCATCATCCGCAAGGATGCGCCGATCGAGGGCAAGGTCGGCGTCATTTCCGGTGGCGGCAGCGGCCATGAACCGCTCCACGGCGGCTTCGTCGGCATGGGGATGCTCGACGCCGCCTGCCCGGGTGCCGTCTTCACCTCGCCGGTGCCCGACCAGATGCTGGAGGCCACCAAGGCGGTCAACGGCGGTGCCGGCGTGCTGCACATCGTGAAGAACTACACCGGCGACGTCATGAACTTCGAGCTCGCCGCCGAACTGGCTCAGGCCGAGGGCATCGAGGTCCGCAGCGTCATCATCAACGATGACGTGGCGGTACAGGACTCGCTCTACACCGCCGGGCGCCGCGGCGTCGGCGGGACCGTCCTCGCCGAAAAGATCACCGGCGCGCTCGCCGAGCGGAAGGCGAGCCTCGACGAGGTCGAAGCCGTCTGCCGCAAGGTGAACGAAAACGTGCGCAGCATGGGCATGGCGCTGACCTCCTGCACCGTGCCCACCGCCGGAAAGCCGACCTTCGAGCTGGGCGAGAACGAGATGGAGATCGGCATCGGCATCCACGGCGAGCCTGGTCGGCAGCGCCTCCCCCTCGCCTCGGCCGACGAGATCACCGAGATGCTGGTCACGCCGATCCTGGAAGACCTGCCGTTCCGCCGGGGCGATCAGGTGTTGGCCTTCGTCAACGGCATGGGCGGAACGCCGCTCATGGAACTGTACATCGTCTTCCGCCAACTGCACCGGATCTTGAGCGACCGCGGCATCACCATCGCTCGGTCCCTCGTGGGGGACTACATCACCTCGCTCGAGATGGCAGGCGTGTCGATTACCCTGCTCCGGCTGGACGACCAACTCATCGACCTGTGGGACGCGCCCGTTCACACTCCCGCGCTGCGGTGGGGTGTGTAGGGCGACAGGCGTGTTGCGTGGTTCGCGGTTCGTGGTCCGTCTCGCTCTCCTCTCCCCTCGGGAACTCCCACCGGGAGAGCCGGGGTGACCGTGACGAAACACGCAGCACGGAGCACGAAGCACGAACAGAGGATGCACCGTGGGGAACAGTGACGCGATCACGCTGGAGATCCTGCGCCGCATCACGGAAGTAATGCGGGAGAACCCCGAGGAATTGCCCCGCCTCGACTCGGCGATCGGCGACGGCGACCACGGAACCAATATGGCCCGTGGCTTCAACGCGGTTCTGCCAAAGGTGGAGGCGATGGCCGGGCAGCCCCCCTCGGCGCTGCTGAAGACCACCGCCACCACCCTCATCTCGACCGTCGGCGGCGCCGCCGGACCCCTCTACGGCACCGCCTTCCTCCGCGCCGCCACCGCGCTCGACGGCAAGAACGACATCGATGAACGCGACGTCCTGGCCGCGTTCGAAGCGGCGCTGGAGGGGATCAAAGCGCGGGGCAAGGCCAGCCCTGGCGAGAAGACCATGGTCGATGCGCTCACCCCGGCCGTCGACGCCCTGCGCGCCGCAGTCGAGCAGGGCCAGGATCTGTCCACGGCACTCGACCACGCCGCGGCGGCAGCCCGAACCGGGATGGAGGCAACCATCCCGATGCTGGCCACCAAGGGACGGGCCAGCTACCTCGGCGAGCGCAGCATCGGCCACCAGGATCCCGGTGCGACCTCGTCCTACCTGATCGTGCAGGCGATCGCGGATGTCGTTCGCGAGAATAGCGGGTAGTGCGTGACACGTCATGCGGCAGACGTCACACGTGTTCCGTGTGTCGTGCTCCGTGTGCAGGCCCTCACTCCCAACCCCTCTCCCAACGTTGGCAGAGGGGAGACAGACGCAAACCGGCATTCGGAACGCGCAGCACGCAACACGCACGACGAGTGACGCATGACGCATGACGTACGACGAAAGGAGCCCGACCGTGGCACAGGCGGTACTGGCACTGGACCAGGGGACAACCAGCTCACGCGCCATCCTATTCGGCCATGACGGCCGCCCGATCCTCGCGAGGAACCAGGAGTTTCCTCAGATCTACCCTCAGCCAGGTTGGGTCGAGCACAGCCCGGAGGACATCTGGAACTCCCAGGTCGCCGTCGCCAAATACGTGCTGGAGAGCGGCCGTGTGGCACTCGAGGACGTGGTCGCCATCGGCATCACCAACCAGCGCGAGACGACACTGATCTGGGAGCGTGACACCGGCAAACCGGTGCACAACGCCATCGTCTGGCAGGACCGGCGCACCGCCGCCATCTGCGACCAGCTCAAGGCAGCCGGCTGGGAGCAGCAGATCCGCGAAAAGACCGGCCTGGTCATCGACCCGTACTTCTCCGGCACCAAGGTCAAGTGGCTCCTCGACAACGTCTACGACCTCCGGCCGCGCGCCGAGCGCGGGGAACTCGCCTTCGGCACGGTGGACACCTACCTGATCTGGCGGCTGACCGGCGGGAAGGTGCACGTCACCGACTACTCGAACGCCTCGCGCACGCTGCTGTTCAACATCAACACGCTCGACTGGGATGACGACATCCTCAAGGAGTTCGGCATCCCCCGAGCGCTGCTGCCCGAGGTGCGCCCGTCGAGCGCCGTCTACGGCGAGACCGATCCGAGCATCTTCGGCCGCGCCATCCCCATCGCCGGGGATGCCGGCGACCAGCAGGCGGCCACCTTCGGCCAGGCCTGCTACCAGGTCGGCATGGCCAAGCAGACCTACGGCACCGGCAGCTTCATGCTGATGAACATCGGCGACAAGCCCCAGCCGTCGAAGAGCGGCCTGCTCACCACCGTCGCCTGGGGTATCGGCGACAAGGTGATCTACGCCCTGGAGGGCTCGATCTTCATCACCGGGGCGGCCATCCAGTGGCTGCGCGACTCGCTCCAGATCATCAGCAACGCGGCCGAGTCGGAGGCGCTGGCCACCCAGATCGACTCGAACAACGGCGTCTACTTCGTCCCCGCCTTCGTCGGCCTCGGCGCCCCCTATTGGGACGCCTACGCCCGCGGCGCCATCGTCGGCCTGACCCGCGGTGCGGGCCGTGCGGAGATCGCTCGCGCCGCACTGGAGTCGGTCGCATACCAGACCCGTGACGTGCTGGAGGCGATGCAGACCGACACCGGCATCGAGTTCAAGGAACTGCGCGTGGACGGCGGCATGGTTGCCAACGACTTCCTGATGCAGTTCCAGGCCGACATCATCGGCAAGGCAGTGGAGCGGCCCGAGGTGGCGGAGACGACGGCGCTCGGCGCGGCGTACCTCGCCGGTTTGGCCGTCGGCTTCTGGAAGGACGAGCAGGACATCGCCCAGAACTGGCAACTCAATCGTCGGTTCGAGCCGCAGATGAGCGAGGACGAGCGCGAGCGGCTCTACAAGGGGTGGAAGCGCGCCGTCGAGCGCGCCCGCGACTGGGAGGTCCACGAGTAGCGTGGCGCGCACCCGGTCGTGATCAGCAGGGGCGGGGCCTGGCCCCGCCCCGAGCGGCACGGGTGCCCGATGTCTGCCAGGGGCGGGTTCGAAACCCGCCCCTGGTGGATGCCAGGAACGGCGGTCACGGGGTACCCGTGGGTGAGGAGGATCTATGCCGGTGGGTCTGGTCATCGTCGCGCACAGCCAGCGGCTCGCCGAAGGGGTGCGCGAGGTGGCGCTGCAGATGACCGGTGGCAGCGTCACCATCGAGGCGGCGGGCGGCGTCGCCGGCGGCGCGCTGGGCACCGACGCAGAAGCCATCGCGCGGGCCATCGCGGCGGCCGACAGCCCGGACGGTGTCCTCGTCCTGATGGACCTCGGGTCGGCCGTCCTGAGCACCGAGATGGCAGTCGAGATGCTGGGCGACCGGTTGCAAGGTCGCGTCGTCCTGAGCGACGCGCCCCTGGTCGAGGGTGCGGTGGTCGCAGCCGTCGAGGCCTCGATCGGGCGCTCCCTGGATGAGGTCGCTCGCACGGCGCTTGATGCCCGACAGATGACCAAGGTGAAGCGATGACCGAAGCACGCTTGACCATCGCCAACCCGGTCGGCCTGCACGCCCGGCCGGCCGCGCTCTTCGTCCGTACCGCGGCCAGCTTCCAATCGGCAGTGCGTGTGCGCAACCTGACCCGCGATCCGGAGCGGGAAGCCGACGCCAAGAGCATCCTTAGCCTGATGACGCTCGGCGTCGAGCACGGCCATGAGATCCTGATCCGGGCCGACGGCCCCGACGAGGAAGCCGCCATCGCCACGCTCCGGGAACTGGTTGAATCCAACTTCCGCGAGTAGCCCCCGGCGGGTACGGGCACCGGCTGGAACACCACCTGCGAGCAGCCCGGGTGCGGGTGGCGGCACGGTGACGACGAAAGGCGGAGTCATGGCCGAACGGAGACTGCGCGGGACCCCGGCGGCACCTGGGGTCGCGGTGGGGCACATCGTCCGCTACGTTCCAACCCGCGCCGCGGTCACGACGACCACCCTCAAGCCGGAGGAGGTCGACGCCGAGATCGCACGGCTGCACGCCGCGGTGACGCGGGTTCGCGAGCGCATCGACGCGGCGCGCACGCGGGCCGCCGCGACTGCCGGGGCACAAGAGGCAGCCATCTTCGACGCGCACCTCCTCATGCTCGAAGACCCCGCCTTCACCGGCGAGATCGAGCGCCGCATCCGCGAAGAGCACCAACCTGCCGGGCGCGCCGTGGAAGACACGGCAGCCGCGCTGCGCGAGCAGTTCGCCCAGATGGGGGACGAGTACCTGCGCGCCCGCGCGGCAGACATCCAGGACATCGCCACCCAACTCCTCCGCGCGCTGGCCGGGGACGAGCCGGCCCGCCCGCCGGAGTTCCCGGAGAACACGATCATCGTCGCCGAGGAGTTGCTCCCCTCAGACACCGCGCTCTTCGACCCCGACCGCGTCGTCGCGCTCGTCACCGAGCGGGGCAGCCGCACCGCGCACGTCGCCATCCTCGCCCGCGCGCTGGAGATGCCCGCCATCGTCGGGGTCGCCGGCGTGCTGGCCCAGGCCCAGGAGGGCGAGGGCGCCATCGTCGACGGCGACTGGGGCGAGCTCATCCTCTCCCCAGACACCGACACGCTCCCCGGCTACCAGTCCCGCCTCGATGTCGCGCGGCAGGAGCGTGCCCGGCTCCGCTCGCTGCACGCCCTCCCGGCCGACACGCTCGACGGCGTCCGCATCACGCTGCTCGCCAATATCGGCACGCCACGGGAGGCCGAGATCGCGCTGACCCACGGCGCGGAGGGGGTCGGCCTCTTCCGCACCGAGTTCCTCTTCCTCGACCGGCCCGAGCCGCCGAGCGAAGAGGAGCAGTACCAGGCCTACCGCCACGTCGCCGAGGTGATGGCGTACCGCCCGGTCGTCATCCGCACGCTCGACGTCGGCGGGGACAAGCCGGTGCCCGGAGTGCACCTCGAACCGGAGGCGAACCCGTTCCTCGGCATCCGCGGGCTGCGCCTCTCCCTGCGCTACCCGGACCTGTTCCGCACCCAGATCCGCGCGATCCTCCGCGCGTCCGCCCACGGGAACGTCCACATGATGTTCCCGATGGTCGCCACCGTGCAGGACCTCCTCGACGCCCGGCAGATCGTCGAGGAGGTCAAGGACGAATTGAACGCCGCGGGCATCCCCTACGCCGACGACCTGCCGATCGGCATCATGGTCGAGACGCCTGCCGCCGCGGTCGCCGCCGACGTGCTCATCCGCGAGGTGGACTTCTTCAGCATCGGCACGAACGACCTGGTGCAGTACACCCTGGCGGTGGATCGAACCAACGCCGAGCTGGCCCGGCGCTACGACCCGCTCGACGTCTCAGTCGTGCGGATGATCGCCCAGGCCACATCAGCCGCCACCGGCATCGGGAAGTCGGTCGCCGTCTGCGGCGAGATGGCCGGCGACCCGGAAGCGATCCCGCTCCTGCTCGGCCTGGGCGTCCGCGAACTCAGCATGACGGCCACCAGCATCCCCCGCGCCAAAGAGATCGTGCGCAGTCTCCGTATCGCCGACGCCGAGCAGGAAGCCCAGCGCCGCATCATCGGCGGGCTGAGCGACTGAGGCGGCGCTACCAATCTCACGCTCCGGCCGCTGAACCACACCCGGAGCGAGCGGCGTGAGGATCCGCGCGTCGTGATCCCGTTCCGGGGTGGATGGTGGGAAGGTTCCCGCACCCCGGCACGTGCCCGGGGCTCAAGCCCCGGGCTGACAAGGAAAGCCGGCTCAAGCCGGCTCTTTGGAGTGCGGCGGCCTCAGCCGCCGCTTTGGTATCGCGCGGCCGCAGCCGGGCGCCGGGAGTGGTTCTGCCCCAGCGTCGGGACACGGGATGGGTGGTGGGAAGGATCCCGTACCCCGGCCCGTGCTCGGGGCTCAAGCCGCCGGGCTGAATAGGGGAAAGCCCACTGAAGGGGCTGTGACGGTGACATCCCGGCGTGCCCGGTTCGGCCACCGCTCGGCCCCAGCATCCTCAGCCGGCTTCAGCCGGCTTTGGTTGTGAGCCCGGTGGCTTGAGCCCCGGGC
>Ga0181858_1001388_pt1 | contig 11712 bp, 10 predicted proteins | sample NewIslPassag4_SG_FD_130749 | JGI IMG/M metagenome (GOLD analysis project Ga0181858, IMG submission 130749) | Feedstock adapted compost microbial communities from Newby Island compost facility, Milpitas, CA, USA - Passage 4_SG | ecosystem: Engineered > Solid waste > Feedstock > Composting ...
GCCCTCGAGGGCCGCGGAACTGAGCCGATCCCCCGCGGCGAGCGCCCCCGGCCGCGCGCCGACGGCGACTTGGTGGACGCGCTCGCCGAGCGCATCGCCGGGACCGAGCGCGGCCTGATCCTCGCCGGCCGGGGCACCCCCGCCGAGAGCGCGGAGCCGATCGCCGCCCTCGCCGCCGCGAGCGGCTACCCGGTCCTCGCCGAGCCCACGTCCGGCCTGCGCCTCGGGGCCCACGACCGCGAGCGCGTGGTCGCCGCCTACGACGCGATCGCGCGGGCCCGCCCGGAGGAGCTCGCCCCCGAGCTCGTGCTGCGCTTCGGCGAGCTGCCCACCTCGAAGGCGCTGCGCCTGTGGCTCGCGGACCTGCCCGGCGCGGCGCAGGTACAGGTCGACCCGGTGGGCTCCTGGAAGGAGCCGACGCGCACGGCGGGGCTCGTCGTACGCGCGGACGAGGCCGACCTCGCGGCACGCCTCGCCGAGCGCCTCCCGCCTCGCGCGAACGGGTGGGGCCGGCGCTGGCTCGACGCGGACCGCGCCGCTGCCGCTGCGCTCAGCGAGGGCATAGGCGCCGAGCGCGGCCTCAGCGAGCCCGCGGTGCTCCGCGCCCTCGGCGACGCGCTGCGCGACGGCGAGCTCGTCTACACGGCCTCGTCGATGCCGGTCCGCGACCAGGAGGCGTTCCTGCCTGCCGGGCCGGCGGACGTGACGTTCCTCGCGAACCGCGGCGCGAACGGGATCGACGGCACGGTCGCCTCCGCAGCCGGCGCGGCCGCCGCGACCGGGCGCCCGACGTGGCTCGTGACGGGCGATCTCGCGCTTCACCACGACTCGAACGGCCTCGCGGCGCTGCGCGAGTGCGAGGCGCCGGTGCGCATCGTCTGCCTGAACAACGACGGGGGCGGCATCTTCGGGCTCCTCCCGCAGGCGGCCCAGGTCACGCGCGAGGAGTTCGAGGCGATCTTCGGCACCCCGCTCGGGCTCGACCTGGAGCGCCTGGCGGCCCTCTACGACCTCGAGTACCGGCGGATCGAGCGGCCCGAGGAGCTCGCGGCGCTGCCCGCCGCGCACGTCCTCGCCGAGGCCCGGGTCGAGCGGGACTCGGCGCCCGAGCTTCGCGCCCGCATCTTCGAGCGCGCGCGGGCGGCCCTCGCGGGGCTCGGCCTCAGCGTGGGCGGGCCCTGAGCGCGGCCCAGGGCTCCGCCCGCGCGCCCGGTCAGTGCGCGAGCAGGGGCAGCAGCGCGTTGAGCTTGAGCTCCGTCTCCGCGAGCTCCGCCGCCGGGTCGCTGTCGGCGACGATGCCCGCGCCCGCGAAGAGGTGGGCGGTGCGGTCGCGCAACAGCGCGGAGCGCAGCGCGACGCAGAACTCGCCGTCCTCGGCCGCGTCCATCCACCCCACCGGGCCCGCGTACCAGCCGCGGTCGAAGCCCTCGAGCTCGGCGATCGCCGGGACGGCCCGGTCGTTCGGCTCGCCGCCGACCGCCGGCGTCGGATGGAGGACGCCCGCGAGCTCGACCGCCGAGTGCGCCTCGGCGAGCTGGGCGTGGATCGGCGTCGCCAGGTGCTGGATGTTGGCGACGCGGATCAGCTCGGGCGCGCGCGCCCGCTCCACCCACACCGCCAGCGGGCGCAGGGCGCGCTCGATCCGCCGCGCGACGATCTCGTGCTCCTCGGCGTTCTTCGCCGAGCGGCGCAGCTGCTCGCCCAGGTGGCTGTCCACGGCGGGGTCGGCGCTGCGCCGGGTCGAGCCGGCGAGCGCGACCGTCTGGGCGCCCGCGCCCCGGCGCCGCACCAAAAGCTCCGGGCTCGCGCCGATGAACGCGGCCTCCGGCGTGCCCACGCAGAAGCAGAAGCACGAGGGGAACAGGTCGCGCAGGGCGCCGAAGAGCGCCGCGGAGTCGTGCGCGCGCGGCGCCTCCGCGCGCACCTCGCGCGCCAGGACCACCTTGCTGAACTCGCCCGCCTTGATGCGCGCGACCGCCCGCGCGACGGCCTCCTCGTAGGCGCCGGGATCGGCGGCGCTCTTCACGTGCACGGGGCCCACCGGGTCCGGGTCGAGCATCGGCAGGGCGCCCGCCCGCAGGCCGGCGAGGCGCGCGCGGGCGCGCTCGGCGAGCTCGCCGGGGTCGTCGCCGGGCCGGCAGTGGGCCGCGGCCGTGAGATAGGTCCGCCCGTCGACCCGGGCGAGCGCAACCTCGGGCGCCACCATCAGCGCGGGCGGGAGCGAGGCGAAGTGCGGCGCGGTGCAGCCGTCGGGGTCGAACGCGAAACCGCCCGTCCAGACCAGCCCGGCGCCCGCGGGCAGGCCCACGGGCTCATCGGCCAGGCGTCCCGCCCCCAGCCGGGCGCAGCTTGAGGCCACGTCGGCGAAGCGGCCCGCCCCGCGCGCGACGACCTCGGCCGCCGTGCCCACGCCCGCGAGCGCGAACCCCGCGTCCGGCTCCTCCCAGGCGAACCAGCGGTCGGTCGCAAGCCGCGCGCCGAACGCCCACGCGACGGGATCCTCCAGCTCGACCTCGCGGGTCACGCTGACGAGCGCGGCCCGGCCGCGCCGCTGCGCGGTACGCGCGAGCTCGCCGAGCGCGTCGGCGATCGCGAGGGCAGCGACGGGTTCTTCGGGGGCCACGCCCCGCTAAGGCTATTGGCGGCCCCGAGCGCCTAGTTGTCCGGGCGCGCCTTCGAGATCGCGACCTCGCCCGTGCGGGCCATCTCGATCAGGCCGTGCGGGCGGATCATGTTCTCGAAGGAGTCGATCTTGTCCGCGGTGCCGGTGACCTCGATCGTCAGGCTGCGGCGCGAGACGTCGACGATCTTCGCGTCGAAGATCTCCGCGAACTGCATGATCTCCTGCCGGTTCTCGACCGCGGCGTTCACCCGGAACAGCGCCATCTCCCGGGCGACCGTCTGGTCGGGCTCCATGTCGCGGATCTTGATCACGTTGACCAGCTTGTGGAGCTGCTTGGTCACCTGGTCGATCGGGTGCACCGCCCCGTCGAGGGTGAGCGTGATCCGCGAGATGTTCGGGTCCTCGGTCGGCCCGACCGCGAGCGTGTCGATGTTGAAGCCGCGGCGGCTGAACAGGCCGGCGATGCGGGCGAGCACGCCCGGCTTGTTCTCGACCATGAGGCTGAGGATGTGCTTGCGGCCCGTGAGGGTCCGGCTCGCCTCGAGGTCCTCGAGCTTGACCAGTTCGGAAGTGCCCGGTTCGCCCATCGCGCTCACCCCACCATATCCCGCGCGGCGTTCCCGACGGGGATCATCGGGAAGCAGTTCTCGTCCTTGGTGACGTGCACGTCGAGGAGCGCTGGGCCGTCGGCCTCGAGCGTCGCGGCCATCGCGTCGCGGAGCTCCGTCTTGTCGGTGCACTGGAAGCCCTTCCAGCCGAACGCCTCGGCGAGCTTGGGCCAGTTCGGGCTGGGGCCCATCTCGACCGCCGTGTAGCGGCCGTCCCAGAAGAGCTCCTGCCACTGGCGGACCATGCCGAAGTGGCCGTTGTTCATCAGGAAGATCTTCACGGGGATGTCGTGATGGGCGGCCGTCGCCATCTCCTGCGCGGTCATGATCAGGCTGCCGTCGCCGCAGAGCGCGACCACGGTCTCGTCGGGGCAGCCGACCTTCGCGCCGATCGCAGCCGGCAGGCCGAAGCCCATCGTCCCGAGCCCGCCGGAGTTCAGCCACCGGCGCGGCTTGGAGAAGTGGTAGTACTGCGCGGCCCACATCTGGTGCTGGCCGACGTCCGAGGCGATGATCGCGTCCCCGCCCGTCGCCTCGTACATCGCCTCGATCATGAACTGGGGCTTGATCTCCGAGTCGTTGGTGTCCTCGTAGCGCAGCGGGTAGGTCGTCTGCCACTCCCGGATGCGCTTCCACCAGTCGTCGAGGCGGCTCGAGTCGGCCTTCAGCGCCCGGTACTCGCGGTTGAGCTTCGCGAGCACGTCCTTCGCGTCGCCCACGATCGGGATGTGCGCCGGCACGTTCTTGCCGATCTCGGCCGGGTCGACGTCGATGTGCACGAACTTCGCCCGCGGCGCGAACTCCGAGAGCTTGCCCGTGATCCGGTCGTCGAAGCGGGCGCCGACGGCCACGATCAGGTCCGCCTCGTCCATCGCGTAGTTCGCGGTGCGCGTGCCGTGCATGCCGAGCATGCCGAGCCACTGCTCGTGCGGCGCCGGGAACGCGCCCAGCCCCATCAGCGTGAGCGTGACCGGGAAGTTGTCGGCCGTGCAGAACTCGCGGAACTCCTCGGAGGCGTTCGCGTGGATGATCCCGCCGCCGCCGTAGATGACCGGCCGGCGCGCGTTGGCGAGCGCCTTCGCCGCCAGGCGGATCTGCTTGATGTTGCCCTCGAGCGGCGGCTTGTAGCCCGGCAGGTCGGGCGTGCCGGTCGGCGGCTCGTAGTCGACATCCGCGCGGACGAGGTCCTGCGGGATGTCGACGAGCACCGGCCCGGGCCGGCCCGTCGAGGCGATGTGGAAGGCCGCGTGGATGTACTCGGGGATCTGGCGCGGGTCGGTCACCAAGAAGGAGTGCTTGACGATCGGCATCGTGATGCCGGTGACGTCGGCCTCCTGGAAGCCGTCCGTGCCGATCAGGTCGGTGCGCACCTGCCCGGTGATGAACACCGTCGGCACCGAGTCCATCATCGCGTCGGCGATGGGGGTTACGAGGTTCGTGGCGCCCGGGCCCGAGGTCGCGAACGCGACGCCCACCTTGCCGGTGGCCTTCGCGTAACCCTCGGCCGCGTGCCCGGCGCCCTGCTCGTGGCGGACCTGGATGTGATCGAGCTCCGCGTCGTGGAGCGCGTCATACACCGGCAGGTTTGCTCCGCCCGGGATTCCGAAGACGTGGTTGACCCCCTCCGCCTTCAGGGCCTCGAAAACCGCATCAGCCGCACGCATACGGCGATGGTAGCAGCGGTTTTTGGAGGGCCTTAACCCTCGGAGGCGGCCGGCATCTCCGCGACCAGCTCGCCCGGGTTCCACTTCGTCGTCGGCAGGATGGCGCGCTCGATGACCCGGTCCTTGTAGCGCTCGATGGTCTTCAGGATCGAGCGCAGCAGCTCGTCACCGAGGTAGTGCGGCTTCAGGCCGAGGTCGCGCAACTTGGTGTTCGCCGCGTTGTAGTAGTGGCTCTCCGCCTCCACGCGCGGGTTCGGGAAGTGGCGCACCTCGACGTCGTAGCCGAGCTCGGTGCCCGCGCGCTGGACCAGTTCGGCGAGCTCACGCACCGAGAACTGCTCGGTGAACTGGTTGAAGACGCGGAACTCGCCGAGGTCGGCCGGGTTGTTGACCGCGAGCTCGACGCACTGCAGCGTGTCGCGGATGTTCAGGAAGCCGCGCGTCTGGCCGCCCTCGCCGTAGACGGTGAGCGGGTGGCCGATCACGGCCTGCACGCAGAAGCGGTTGAGGACCGTGCCGAAGTACTGGTCGTAGTCGAAGCGGGTGACCAGCCGCTCGTCCTGGGCCGTCTCCTCGGTCTCGATGCCGTAGACGACACCCTGGTTGAGGTCGGTGGCGCGCAGCCCCCAGGTCCGGCACGCGAAGTGGATGTTGTGCGAGTCGTGGACCTTGGAGAGGTGGTAGAGCGAGCCCGGAACCTTCGGGAACGGGAGCGTGTCCTTGCGCCCCTTGTGCTCGATCTCGATGAAGCCTTCCTCGATGTCGATGTTGGGCGTGCCGTACTCGCCCATCGTGCCGAGCTTCACCAGGTGGCAGTCGGGCACGTGGTCGCGCATCGCGAACAGCAGGTTGAGCGTCCCGATCACGTTCGTGTACTGGGTCTCGACCGCCGTCTTGCGCGACTTCATCGAGTACGGCGCGGACGGCTGCTCGCCGTAGTGCACCACCGCCTCGGGGAGCACCTCGGCGATCACCGAGTCGAGGAACTCACCGTCCTCGATCGAGCCGACGTAGGTCTTGATCTCGTGGCCCGAGACCTCGCGCCACGCGTCGACGCGCTCCTGCAGGGAGCGGATCGGCGTAAGGGAGTCGGTCGAGTGTTCGAGATGCCAGCGACGACGGGAGAAGTTGTCGACGATCGACACCTCGTGGCCGCGCGCGGAGAACCGCATCGCGGTCGGCCACCCCAGGTATCCGTCGCCACCCAGGATCAGGATGCGCATGCCCGCGAGGGTACCCCATGCGCCCGTCGCCGTCGGCGCGCGGAGGGCGTCCAGGCGCCCGTGTGGGCGCCGCGCGCGGCGTTCGCGCCGCCCGCCCGGTCTATCCTGCCCCCGCCGTGTTCCCATCCCTGCCCGTCGCCGATCTGTTTCCCGAGCAGCTCACCGCGCTGCGCGCCGCGGGTCTCGTGCTCGCCGTGCTGGTGGCCGCGTTCGCGTTCCTGCGCCGGCACTCGCTGCGCAACGGCGACGTGCTCATCCTGCTCTCGGTCGCGCTCGCGCTCGCGCTGGTCTCCGGCACCGAGCTGCTCGACGCCCTCCTGCGCGCGTTCTCGTTCAAGCGCGAGAACGGCACGCGGATCGTGGGCGTCGCGGTCTTCGCGATCCTGCTCTTGTTCTTCCTGGTCGTGCGGGCCCTGCACCAGGGGGCGCGGATGCAGCGCGAGCTCTCCGAGGTGCTCGAGGGCCTCGCCTGGGAGCGTTTCCGCCGCGACGGCCATCCCGAGCGGTTTCGCGGCAAGGTTGCGGTCCTGATCCCCGCCTACAACGAGGCGGAGAACATCGCCACGGTGCCCGAGCGGCCCCCCGCCGGGGTGTGCGGCCAGCCGATCGCGGTGCTCGTCGTCGACGACGGCTCGCGCGACGGTACCGGCGACATCGCCGAGGAGGCGGGCGCCGTCGTGGCCCGGCACGTGATCAACCGCGGCGGCGGGGCGGCGCTGCGAACCGGCTACCGGCTGCTCTCGCAGTCCGGCGCCAACATCGTGGTCACGCTCGACGCCGACGGCCAGCATTTGCCCTCCGAGATGCACCGCCTCGTCGAGCCGGTCCTGAAGGGCGAGGTCGACGTCGCCCACGGCTCGCGCGTGCTCGGCGAGGCCGAGCCGAACGCGTTCGCGCGCGAGCTCGGGATCATCTTCTTCAACCGGCTCGTCTCCTTCATCACCCGCACCAAGGTCACCGACTGCTCGAACGGCTACCGCGCGGTGCGCGCCTCGGTCCTCCCCCAGCTGGTGTTGCGCCAGGAGCAGTTCCACACCTCGGAGTTCATGATCGAGGCGATCAAGCGGGGCATCCCGGCGAAGGAGGTGCCCGTCACCGTGGCCAGGCGGATGCACGGGCACTCGAAGAAGCCTGCGGTGCTGCGGTACGGCGCCGGGTTCGCGAACGCGATCGTGCGCACCTGGCTTAGGTAGCCGCCGGCGGCCAGTCGCCGGTTGTCAGGCTTCGGGCGTGGCTCGCACTCGGTTGGTCCTTGGCTTGGCGGTGGCGCTGCTTGCGCTCGGCGCGTGCGCCGGCGGCAGCGGCGAGCCCGAGCCCGTTGGCAAGTCCCGGGCCGAGCGGCCGGGGAAGGCCGATCGGAAGGAGCGGCCGAAGCGGGCCAAGCCCGTCGAGCGCGTGCCGTGCCCACCCGGCCTCGAGAACTGCGCCGAGGCGAGCGGGCGGATCGTCTACGTGGAGCGCGTCGACCCCGACGGCGACGGCGACGCGCATTTCGTCCTGCTCAGCGGGGACAGCATCACCGCCCCCGGCATCTCGGTGATCGACGTCGCCAAGCACCTGCGCCCGAAGCCCCTCCCCCGGCCCGGCGACCAGCTCGCGGCAGCGGGCCCGGTCTACACGGGCTCGTACGGCCAAAGGCAGATCGAAGCCATCGCCGTCAACGTGAGCCGCGCCGAGTGACGGGCGACCGGCGGCTTACCTGGCCGGGTGCCGCACCTCGGAGGGGTCGGGCAGGTACATGTCCTCCCCGCAGTAGCGGCACACCTGCACGTAGATCTTGTGCACGTGCCCGCAGCGCGGGCAGCGGCGCTCGGGCTCGTTCTTCTCGACGCGGTAGAGGACGACCGCGATCAGGCCGAGCAGGGGCAGCACGGCCCCGACCAGAAACCAGATGAAGAAGGAGCTGCCCTTGGCCTTGCCGATCAGCGCCGTGGCCAGCCCGAAGGTCGTGAAGATGATGACCGCGGACACCGCGTCCCATTATGCGCCCTGGGCGGGCGCCCCGAGCCCCGGGCCCTGAATCAGTCGACGGGGCGGTGGGTGCCGCCCTTCTTGTAGATCTCGTCGTTCAGGGGGCGCGGGCGGCCGATCGAGCCGACCTCGGCGACGTCGCGGCTGAACGGCAGGCCGATCGTCCAGTCGGCGATCGCGCGGACCTTGCGCGCGACCCCCGGCACCTGGGCGATGTGGTAGGTGCGCGCCATCCACCAGGCCGGGAAGCCCTTGAAGCGCTGCTGGGCGAGCTGGCCCACGGCCTTGTAGCGGCCGAGGTTCACGAACGCCGCCTTGGCCTCGTAGGTGAACGGCTGCGGCCCCTCGCCGATGCCGAGCTCCGCCGCCATGTTGCGCGCGACCAGCGGGCCCTGGCGCACGGCGTGCTGGGCGGTCGGCGGGCACGGGCGGCCGTCCTCGAAGCGGGGGTCCGGCACGGCGGCGCAGTCGCCCGCGGCCCACACGCCCTGCATGCCCTCGACGCGCATATACCGGTCGACCTTGACCCGGCCGCGCTCGTCCAGCGGCAGGTTGAGGTTCGCGAGGCTCGGGTGCGCCTTGACGCCGGCGGTCCAGACCAGCGTGCGCGTGGGGATCCGCTCGCCGGTCGAGAGCACGACCGCGTCGGCGTGGGCCTCATCGACGCGCGTCCCCATGCGGATGTCGATGCCGCGCCCGCGGAGCTGCTGGAGCGCGTACTCGGCGAGCCCCTCGTCGACCTCGGGCAGGACGCGGTCCGCCGCCTCCACGAGGATCCAGCGCATCCCGTGCAGACGGGCGCGCGGGTAGCGGTCGATGGCGTCGGCGGCGAAGTCCTGCAGCTCGGCGAGCGCCTCGAGCCCCGAGTAGCCGCCGCCGACGAACACGTAGGTGAGCAGCTCGTCGCGGCGCTTCGGGTCGTCGGTCGCGTTCGCCCGCTCGAGCGTCTCGACGACGTGGTTGCGGAGCCAGATCGCGTCGGCCAGGCTCTTGAAGCCGATCGCGTGCTTGTCGAGCCCCGGCACCGGCAGGCTGCGCGAGACCGAGCCGACGGCGACCAGGAACTGGTCGTACGGGATCTCCTCCGTCTCGCCGTCGTGCGAGTGCATCGTGACGGTGCGCTTCTCGGGGTCGTGCCCGCAGATCGCGCCGAGCCGCAGGTAGGTGCGCCTCAGCACGTCGCGCAGCGGGGTAACCACGTGGCGCGGCTCGAGCATGCCCGCCGCCGCCTCCGGCAGAAACGGCGTGTAGAGCAGGAAGTTGACGTCGTTGATGAGCATGAGCCGCGTGGATTGACGCGGCATGAGGCGCTCGAGCTCACGGGCCGCCGACATGCCGGCGAACCCCCCACCAGCGATCACCACGTTCCAGGCCATGACCGGAGTATGCCCGAAATTCGCGCTTTGTAACAGTTTGTTACAAGCCGTACGAAGCGGCTACGAAACGCACGCGCACACGCACGGGGCGAGCCAAAGGCACCGGGCCCCCAAGACCGACAACGGGCGACCGGCGACCGGCGACCGGACGCTGCCAGATGGCGACTACTTGACCTTCAGCTGCCCCTCCATGCCGGCCTCACGATGGCCGGGCACGGAGCAGTAGAAGACGTACGTCCCGGGCTCCAGGTCGACGCTGACCGAGCTCACGTCGCCGCCGGTTACCACGTCGCCCTCGGCGACCGTCTCGCCGTCGGCCTCGATCGCGACGTTGTGCGGCACGGGCGAGGGGTTCGTGTAGTCGATCGTGATCGTGCCCGCGGCCGCCTCGACCGTGTCGGTGTCGAAGACGAGCGAGCCGTCCTCGGGCGAGGTGAGCTCGATCGTCTGGGCCTCGCCGCCGGCCGCCTCGCCCCCCTCGGGCTCCTCGGCGCCACCCTCGTCGGCGGCCGCCTCGGGCTCCGCGGCCTGCTCGGCGCTCTCCTGCTCCTCGGCCTGCTGCTCGCGCCACTCGGCCCACTCGTGCTCGCGGTGCTCCTTCTCCTCGCGGGCGAGGACGACGGCGTAGGTGCAGGTCCCGGCGACGAGCAGGGTGAACACCGTCAGGCCGGCGAGCACCGCCCCGCGCGACTTGGGGAAGCCATGCGCGCGCAGCCCGATGGCCGTGACCACGAGCGCCAGGACGACAACGGCGATTCCGAAGACGTAGAACAGGTCCGACATGCGGGGCCGGATCCTATCGGGAGACGACGCGGATGCGGGGCGATCCGGGCTCCCGGGGAGGACCAAGCCCCAAGGAACGGCCGCGCCGCCCCGATGAGGCAAATCCCTCCCGCTACGCGGGACCTGTCCGCCTCGCCAGTCGCGACCTATCCGCCTCGCCTGTCCCGGGATTCATCCGCCTCGCCAGTCGCGACCCATCCGCCTCGCCTGTCCCGCGCGCGCATGTGAGGCGGATTTGTTCGCCTATACGGGGGTGGTCTCCACCGGTCATCGCAACAAGATGCGAGTGATGACCGACAGGAGGCCATATGGGAGAGACGAAGTTCGGCCGGGGCCGGCCGCTGGGCGAAGAGGACCGTGAGCGGATCCTCAGGCTCTGGGGGGAGGGCCTGGCGCAGGCCGAGATCGCAGCGCGGGTGGGCTGCGGCGTGCGCACGGTCCAGCGCACGCTCGAGCGTTCGCGCTTGAGGCGCAAAGAGCCGGCGGGGTCGGGCCGCAGCCTGGGCTTCGCGGAGCGCGAGCGGATCAGCCGCGGGCTCGCCCGCGGCGAGCGCCCCTCGCAGATCGCCCGCGCGCTCGGGCGGGCGATCTGCGGTCTCGCGCGAGATCGCCAGAAACGGCGGGCCCCGCGCCTACCGGGCGGTCGCTGCCGAGCGGCGCGCCATCGCCCAAAGGGCGCGCCCCAAGCCCACCAAGCTCTCCCGCAGCCCGCGCCTTCGCCGGGCGGTGGCCCGGGGCCTTGCCCGGCGCTGGTCCCCGCAGCGGATCTCCGCGAGGCTTAGGGTGGAGCACCCCGGAGACGAGGAGATGCGCATCTCCCGCGAGACGATCTACCGCGCCCTGTATGTGCAGGCGCGCGGCGAGCTGCGCCGCGAGGTGGCCCGCGCGCTGCGCAGCGGGCGCACGCAGCGCAGGCCGAGGAAGGCCGCGCAGGAGCGCCGCGGGCGCATCCCCGGCATGGTGCCGATCGCCGAGCGCCCGCCCGAGGCCGACTCGCGCGCCGTCCCCGGCCACTGGGAGGGCGACCTGCTTCTGGGAAGGCAGGGAAGGTCGGCGGTCGTCACCTTGGTCGAGCGCAAGACCCGCTACGTCCTTTTGGCCCAGCTCGGCCGCGAGCGCACCACCGAGCGCGTGACCCAAGCGCTCAAGGAGCGCATCCGCGACCTGCCCCGCCACCTCGTGCTCTCCCTCACCTGGGACCGGGGCAAGGAGCTCGCAGCGCATGCGCGCTTCTCCGTCGACACCGGCGTCGACGTCTACTTCTGCGACCCGCACTCCCCCTGGCAGCGGGGCACCAGCGAGAACACCAACGGCCTGCTTCGCCAGTACCTCCCCAAGGGGGAGGACCTCTCCCGCTACTCGCAGGAAGAGCTCGACCGCATCGCGGCCGAGCTCAACGACCGCCCCCGCCAGACCCTGGGCTGGATGAAGCCATCTGAGAAGATGAACGAGCTGTTGTTGCGC
>Ga0181858_1001389_pt1 | contig 11706 bp, 9 predicted proteins | sample NewIslPassag4_SG_FD_130749 | JGI IMG/M metagenome (GOLD analysis project Ga0181858, IMG submission 130749) | Feedstock adapted compost microbial communities from Newby Island compost facility, Milpitas, CA, USA - Passage 4_SG | ecosystem: Engineered > Solid waste > Feedstock > Composting ...
GGGGCGCGCGGGCCGGGGGGGGCGCCCGTTCGCGCCCCGCCCGCACACAGCACTCATTTCACCTCCCACCACAAGGTCTTCACCACCCGGGGCGGCGTGTTCCGCAGGCCCCCGGGGGGGGGGGAGCCGCTCTATCACGTCGAGATCGGCGATCTACGATGCGGCATCTCGCTGCCGTCGCTGATGAACGAGTTCGGCATTACGCCCGACAGCCATGACGGCCGGCTGCTCAGCCTGGTCGGTGACAGCCTGCGCTTCGTCAAGGAGATCCGCCCGAACGACTCGATTCCCAACGAGCTGCTCGACGGAAGCTGCTCGTGGACGGTCGAGGAACGGCATCGCACGATCGCCCGCAACCGTCTGAGCGTTCAGCTCGCCGCGTGGCTCAGCGGCGGCGAAATGGCACATCTCGACGCAGAGCAGCTCGAGATGCTGGCCGAGGATCCGCAGACCAAGAAGCGCGTCCAGAAGGCGTTCGACGAGGCGGCCGAAAAGCTCGGACTCGGTCGTGAGCGCCGCGACGAGGTCGTCGACCGGTTCGAGACGCTTGCGCGCGAGCTTGCCTATATCGAAGCGCTGCGCGAGCGTTTCGGCGCGGTGCGCATGATCCTCACACGGCTCGGGCAGACCGCTTCGCTCTACAAGCGCGAGCGGACCGTGACCGAGGAGATCGTCCGCGTCCTCACGCTCATGCGTCGGCCCGAGGCCGAGTTCCAGACGGCTTTCGGCCTGATCGACGCGAATACGTGCGAAATCCTGATGATGCTGCGGAAGATCGACGAGCAGATCGCATTCATCCGCCAGAACCGCGACGATCTTCACCACCGTCTCATGCAATGGGACGATCTGATCGCGAAATGGCAGGAGATCAAGCTGGAGCGGGGCGAGGAGCTCGAGAATCTGGTGCGCGCGACCTATCGTTTCGTCGCACAGCACTATATCCAGCGCAGCGAATGGAAGCTGACGAACAACGTGCGCCGCTGAGACGCGTCTGACGTCCGGCCGACTCGGGGCTGCACCTCAATAGCCGGCCATGCGGTCGACGAGATGCCTGAGCGGCCGCCCGGCAAATAGCCTTCTGATGTTCGCGGCGATCTGTACGCTGGCCGTCTCCGGGTTGGTCAGGCTGGCGATATGCGGCGTCACCGTGACCTTGGGATGCGTCCAGTAGGGATGCGTCGGCGGCAGCGGCTCCGGCGTGAAGACGTCGAGCGTCGCGCCGGCGATGTGGCCCGAGTCGAGCGCGGCGATGAGATCGGCGTCGACGACATGCCCGCCGCGTGCGGCGTTGATGACATAGGCGCCGCGCGACAACTGCGCGAGCGTATGTGCGTTGATGATGCCCCGTGTCTCCGGCGTCAACGGCAGCAGACAGACGAGAATGTCCGTCCGCGCGAGAAAGGCGGGCAGCGCGTCTTCGCCGGCGAAACTCTCGATACCCATGATCTTCTTCGGCCGCCGGCTCCAGCCGGCAACGCGAAAGCCGAGTGCCGCGAGCTTGATGCCGACGTCCCTTCCCAGTTCGCCCATGCCGAGAATGCCGATGCGCCGCTCGACCGCGCTGGGCTGCGGGAGCTTCTTCCACTGCCGTTCGCGCTGGAGCCGTTCGTACTCGGGAAGGCGTCGGTGATAGCGCAGGACGGCGAGCAATACGTACTCGCTCATGCCGTCGGTCAGCGCCGGGTCGACGATGCGCGCGATCGGCACGCCGGTCGGAAGGTCGGGATCGTCCAGGAGGTGATCGACGCCGGCGCCCAGGGAGTAGATCAGCTTCAGGTTCGGGTAGCGGCGGAGATCGCCCGGCGGATAGCGCCAGACCAGGGCGACATCGATGTCGCGCACGTCGCCGACCTCGGGCCACACGCGGATTTCCAATTCCGGCATGTTGCGCTTGAGCGCCCGCGTCCATGCGGCAGGGTCGTCGACCTGAGACGAGAACAGGAGTGTCGGCACGGGTGCAAATCCTTGCTGGCGCGAGAGGGTACTTGGTTCGCGCCGGATCGTCCATTGGAGAGCATGGCCATATCTGGTCAACCCGGTCCGGCCCTGCTAGCGTCGCAAAGAGCGGCCGGTCGGGGGGGCGCCGGCATCGATCCGGGCCGAAAGGAGAATTCCATGCTGAAACGCGGCATCGCGTTTGCGTGCGCTCTGGCTGTCCTGATGGGAACCATGTCGATGATTACCGATGCGGCGGCGCAGACCGCGCGGGCCGAGTTCAAGGATCGTCAGGGCCGTGCGATCGGCCATGCCGACCTGACACAGGGGCCGAACGGTGTGCTCATCTATCTCGAACTGCGCGATCTGCCGCCCGGGCCGCACGGCGTTCACATTCATAATGTCGGCACCTGTGACGATCATGCCGAGGGCTTTCAGGCCTCGAAGGGACACATCAACCCCGGCAGCAAGGCGCACGGGCTGTTGAATCCACGGGGCCCGGACAATGGCGATCTGCCAAACATCTTCGCGGCCGGCGACGGCACGGCGCGGGCGGAGATGTTTACCACCCTGGTGTCGCTCGACGGCAACGGCTCGCCGGCTCTGCTCGACAGCGACGGCGCGGCGATCCTCATCCACGAGAACCGCGACGACCACATGGCGCAGCCGATCGGCGGTGCCGGCGCCCGAATCGCCTGCGGCGTGATCAGCGCCCGATAGCCGGGCCGCTTCCGGCAGGCGTCGGCGGCGCATCGTACCGCCCGGCCTCAAGTCCTGACGGCGTCGCCCTCGACGGCTTCGAGCGCGAATGCGGCGGCCATCAGGGCTCGCGTATAGGGCTCGCGCGGCGCTTCGAAGATCTGTGCGGCCGGGCCGTATTCGACGACCTTGCCGTCCTTGAGGACCATGACCTCGTCGGCAAGCGCGCGGACCACCCGCAGGTCATGGCTGATGAACATGTAGGCGAGGCGGTGCCGGTTCTGCAGCTCGCGCAGCAGGTCGACGATCTGCGCCTGGACCGACATGTCGAGCGCGGAGGTCGGCTCGTCGAGAACGATGAAACGCGGCTTGAGCACGAGGGCGCGGGCGATCGCGATGCGCTGGCGCTGCCCGCCCGAGAATTCGTGCGGATAGCGGTGGCGCGTCTCGGGATCGAGCCGGACCTCACGCAGCGCCTCGATGATCATGGCCTCGCGCTCCGCCGCCGTGCCGATGCCGTGGATCTTCAGCCCCTCCGCGATGATCTCGCCGACCGAGAGGCGTGGACTCAGGCTGCCGAACGGGTCCTGAAACACGATCTGCATCTCGCGGCGCAGCGGGCGGAGCTGGCGGGTGCGAAGGGCCCGGATGTCGCGGCCGTCGAACGTGATGTCGCCCGTCGAGGATTCGAGCCGGAGCAGCGCCAGGCCCAGCGTCGTCTTGCCCGAGCCGGACTCGCCGACGACGCCCAGCGTTTGGCCTTCCTTGATCGTGACGCTGACGCCGTCGACCGCCTTCACGTGGCCGACGGTGCGCTTGAACACACCTTTCTTGATCGGGAACCATACGCGCACGTCCCGTGCCGCGACGATCGTGCGCGCATCCGGCGGGCGCGGCGCCGGATTGCCCTTGGGCTCGGCCGCCAGCAGGTGACGGGTATACGCGTGCTGCGGCCGCTCGAACACGTCCGCCACGCGGCCTTCCTCGACGATGCGCCCCGCCTGCATCACGCAGACGCGGTGGGCGATCTTGCGCACGATGCCCAGGTCGTGGGTGATGAACAGCATGGCCATGCCGAGCCGTGCCTGCAGGTCCTGCAGGAGCTGCAGCAGCTGGGCCTGAATCGTGACGTCCACCGCCGTGGTCGGTTCGTCGGCGATCAGGAGGTCGGGTTCGTTGGCGAGCGCCATGGCGATCATGACGCGCTGACGCTGGCCGCCCGAGAGCTGGTGCGGATAGGCACCGAGCCGGGCCTCCGCCTGCGCGCCGAGGCCGACGAGGCGGAGCAGCTCGATGATCCGGGCCCGCGCCGCCGTCCCCGACAGTCCTTTGTGAATCAGCAGCGTCTCGCCGATCTGCTTCTCGATCGTGTGGAGCGGATTCAGCGAGGTCATCGGCTCCTGGAAGATCATCGCGATGCGGTCGCCGCGGATCGCGCGCAGGCGCGATTCCGGCGCGCCGACCAGCTCCTCGCCGCGGAACGTGATGGAGCTACCGGCCGGATGCCGCGCCAGCGGATAGGGCAGGAGCTGGAGGATCGACAGCGCCGTGACCGACTTGCCCGACCCGGATTCGCCGACAAGGGCCAGCGTCTCGCCGCGGTCGAGCTGGAACGAGATGCGATCGACGGCCGTGAACGTCCGATCGCGACCGACGTCGAAGGTCACGGAAAGATCGCGCACGCGCAGCAGGGGGGTGGTTTCAGCCATCGACGTTCTGCTCTCCGGAAGCGGCGCTCACTTGAACACCTTGCGCGGGTCGAAGGCATCGCGCACGGCCTCGCCGATGAACACCAGCAGCGTGAGGATGAGCGCGATGACGAGGAACGACGTGATGCCGAGCCACGGCGCCTGCAGGTTCGATTTGCCCTGGTTCAGGAGCTCGCCCAGCGACGGTGAACCCGGGGGCAGCCCGAAGCCGAGGAAGTCGAGCGAGACCAGCGCGACGATCGATCCCGACAGGATGAAAGGAAGGAAGGTCAGGGTGGCGACCATCGCGTTGGGCAGCACGTGTCGGAACATGATGACGATGTCGCTGGCCCCGAGCGCCTTGGCGGCGCGGACATAGTCGAAGTTGCGCGCGCGCAGGAACTCGGCCCTGACGACGTCGACGAGCCCGGTCCAGCTGAACAGGAGCAGAAGTCCGAGCAGCCACCAGAAGTTCGGTTGGACGAAGGCGGCCAGGATGATCAGCAGGTACAGCTGCGGCAGGCCGGACCAGATCTCGATGAACCGCTGGAACAGGAGGTCGGTCCAGCCGCCGAAATAGCCCTGTACGGCGCCGGCCACGATGCCGATCACCGAACTCAGGACCGTCAGCGCCAGGCCGAACAGGACGGAGATCCGGAATCCGTAGATGAGGCGCGCCAGCACGTCGCGGCCCTGGTCGTCGGTGCCGAGCCAATTGACGGATGTCGGCGGCGAAGGCGCAGGTTGCGGCAGGTCGAAGTTGATCGTGTTGTAGCTGAACGGAATGAGGGGCCAGACCATCCAGCCCTTTTCCTGGATCAGCTCGATCACGTAGGGATCGCGGTAATCCGCCTCGGTCGGAAATTCGCCGCCGAAGGTCGTCTCGGGATACGACCTGAAGATCGGCATGTAGAACGCGCCGTCGTAGCGAACGAGGATCGGCTTGTCGTTGGCGATGAACTCGGCGAACAGCGATACCGTGAAGAGCAGCAGGAAGATCCACAGCGACCAGAACCCGCGACGGTTCGCGCGGAAATTGGCCAGCCGCCGGCGGGCGAGCGGCGACAGCCAGGGGCGTCGTTTGTGGATCACCTCGTGCAACGTTCAGCCCCGTGCCTCGAAATCGATCCGCGGATCGACGAGCGTATAGGTGAGGTCGCTCACGATCTTCATCAGGAGCCCGAGCAGCGTAAAGAAGTAGAGCGTCGCGAACATGATCGGATAGTCGCGATTGATCGCGGCTTCGAACCCGAGCAGTCCCAGCCCATCGAGCGAGAAGATGATCTCGATTAGGAGTGCGCCGGTGAAGAGGATGCTCACGAACGCGCCCGGAAACCCGGCGATGATCAGCAGCATCGCGTTCCGGAAGACGTGTCCGTAGAGGACGCGCCGCTCCGTCAGGCCCTTGGCGCGTGCGGTGATCACGTACTGCTTGTTGATCTCGTCCATGAACGAGTTCTTCGTCAGCATCGTCAGGCCGGCGAAGCCGCCGATGACGAGCGCCGTTACCGGCAGCACCATGTGCCAGGCGTAGTCCAGCACCTTGCCCCACCACGGCAGCTCGGCGAAGTTCTCCGAGACCAGGCCGCGCAGCGGAAAGATCTGCAGGAAGCTGCCGCCGGCGAACAGCACGATCAGCAGGACCGCGAACAGGAAGCTCGGAATCGCATATCCGATTATGATCACGCTCGACGTCCACACGTCGAAGCGGGAACCGTCGCGCACCGCCTTGCGGATGCCGAGCGGGATCGAGATCAGATAGATGAGAAGCGTGCTCCACAGTCCCAGCGAGATCGAGACCGGCATTTTCTCCAGGATGAGATCGACGACGCGGCGGTCGCGGAAGAACGAGGTGCCGAAGTCGAAGGTCAAATAGCGTCCCATCATCAGGACGAAACGCTCGTGCATCGGCCGGTCGAAGCCGAACGTCTTCTCCAGCTCCTTGATCAGGGCCGGGTCGATGCCGCGGGCGCCCCGGTATTTCGCGGCTTCGCCGGTCGTGCCGGTGCCGCCGCGGTCGGACTGACCCTGCACGAGCTCGCCCTGGCCGCCGGTGAAGCGCTGCGTGGGGTCCGTTGCCGTGCCGCGGAGCTGTGCGATGACGACGTCGATGGGGCCGCCCGGCGCCACCTGCACGATGGCGAAGTTGATCACCATGATCCCGAACAGGGTCGGGATCAGCAGCAGCAGGCGCCGGATGATATAGGCGAGCATCGGGGGTCCTGACGGCAGGGGACGGAGGCCGGATGCATGGGCGTCAGCGGCCGCGCTTCGCCTTGAGTGCGGCGTCCTTCTGCGGGTCGACCCACCAGACGGACGAAAGGAAGCCGACATCCGGCGTGATCGCGGGCCGTGCGAAGCGGTCCCAGTAGGCGACGCGCGTGACGCGGGTGTGCCAGTTGGGGACGACGTAGTGGCCCCATTGCAGCACCCGGTCGAGGGCCCGCGTGCGAACCACGAGGCTGTCGCGATCGGGTGCGCTGATGATGGCCTCGATCAGGAAATCGATCGCGTCGGACTTGATGCCGGCCGTGTTGCGGCTGCCGGGCGTGTCGGCCGCACGGGAGCTCCAATAGTCGCGCTGCTCGTTGCCCGGGGACTCCGACTGCGCGAAGACGTCGACCGTCATGTCGAAGTCGAACTCGTCCATGCGCCGTTGGTACTGTGCCGGATCGACCGTGCGGACGCGGGCCTCGATGCCGAGCCGTTTCAGGTTCTCGGCATAGGGCAACATGACGCGCTCGAACTGCGGGCTGTTGAGCAGGATCTCGAAGCTCACCGGATTGCCGTCGGGGCCGACGAGGCGCTGGTTCTCGAACTTGTAGCCGGCCTCGCGCAGGAGCCGCAGCGCCACCCGCTGGTTCTCGCGCCAGTTGCCCGAGCCGTCGGTCTTCGGCGGGTTGTACTCCTTGGTGAACACCTCGTCGGGGATCTTGCCGCGCAGCGGCTCCAGCAGCTTCAGCTCCTCCGGCCCCGGCAGGCCGCGCGCCGCAAGCTCTGAGTTGTCGAAATAACTGCGCGTGCGCGTGTAGGCGCCATGGAACAGGTTCTTGTTCGACCATTCGAAGTCGAACGCGTACGCCATCGCTTCGCGCACGCGCCGGTCCTGGAACAGGGGCCGGCGCATGTTCATGACGAAGCCCTGCATGCCGGTGGTCCGCTCGAACGGCAGCTCCTCGAGCTTGAAGAGTCCGGCCGCGCGCGCCGGGCTGTCATACCCGGTCGCCCAGGCGAGCGCCTGGTTCTCGACGCGCAAGTCGTACTCGCCGGCCTTGAACGCCTCGAGCGCGACCGTGTTGTCGCGGTAGTAATCGTAGCGGATGACGTCGAAGTTGTGGTGGCCGACATTGACCGGCAGCTTTGCGCCCCAGTAGTCCGGCACGCGCCGCAGTGTGATGTAGCGGCCGGCCTCGAAGGAATCGATCCTGTAGGGGCCGGAGCCGAGCGGCGGCTCGAGCGTGGTCTTGTCGAACTCGCGCCCTTCCCAATAGTGCTTGGGCAGTACCGGCAGCTGGCCGACGATCAGCGGCAGTTCGCGGTTGATGCCGCCCGAGAACGTGAAGCGGACCTTTCGCTCGCCCACCTTCTCGGCCTTCGCCACGCTGGCGTAATACGAGCGGTAGAACGGATGGCCCTTGGTCTTGAGCGTCTCGAACGTCCAGATGACGTCCTCGACCGTGATCGGCCTGCCGTCGTGAAACCGTGCTTCGGGCCGCAGGTTGAACGCGACCCAAGAACGATCCGCCGGTACCTCGACCGTCTCGCAGACCAGGCAGTACTCGGTAAACGGTTCGTCGGCCGACGCGGTCATCAGCCGGTCGTAGATCGCCGCCGAGCCGACGGCCGCGACGCCACGCAGGATGAACGGATTGAGATTGTCGAACGTGCCGATGGCATGGAACTTCACTTCGCCGCCCTTCACCGCGTTCGGGTCCGCGTAGGCGAAGTGCTTGAAATCGGGTCCGTACTTCACGTCGCCGTGCATGGCGATCGCGTGTGCGACGGTGACGGTAGCACCGCCGGCATCGGGGGCCTGGGTCTGCGCCGACCCGGGCGATGCGGCAAGGAGGCCGGCGAGCGCAAGCAGGCCGGCGGCGCGTCCGAGGAACGGCATGGCCGATCTCATGCTGTTAACGAATGTCCCAACTCTGTCCTGATGGCGTCCCTGGGGCAAGGGAAAGCACCGAAACGGGGCACTTTTGGGGCATGACCGGCGTTCCGGGCGCTTGCGGCGCCCGATTTTTTATCACCAGGATCCCGGAACGAGGCCGATCCGCCCGATGCCGGGCAGCTTGAGCGCGGGATCGGTGACGTCGATGCCGAAGCTGAGGCCCAGCAGGTTCACCTCGATGCCTTCGTCGACCGCCAGCAGAATCCCGGCCAGACCGAACAGCGAAAGCTGGAAGCCGGTGCCGCTGGGGCTCGGCGCGACGATCGTCCCGGTCAGGAAATCCTTCCCGACGGCGTTGTTCGGCATCTCGAGGCCGAGCTCGGGCACCTCGCGGGCGATGTGGGCGATGAACGTGTTGCTGTTGGGACCGGGCCAGGTGCGATAGAAGTCGGGATAGGGATAGGGATAGGACTGGACGGCTGCCTTGATCTTTTCGATCAGGGCATCGACGCCGGGGCCGCGGCGGTCGAGCAGCACCGTCGGTCGGCTGCCGAACCAGTAATTGTCAGGTCCCATGCGGTTGATCCGGATCGACGGTACGCCGCGGGCCACACCCCACCCCATGACTTCGTACCGGGTATAGGCGTCGGCGCCCGTCGGCTTCACCACGATCCAGGTATGGACGCTGAAGATGCCGCGCCAGTCGAACGCCCGCGCCGCATAAACCTGGACGACCGCTTCGGGTGTCGTCGCCGGGTCCGGCGCTAGCCCCGTCGCGTCGCGACGGGCCGTCATCCAGGATTCGCCGGTGCGTTCGATGATCGCCGAGTTCACGCCGATCGGTGCCAGAAACAGCAGGACGAAGAGGGCGATGGCGCGCTTCATTGCAGCAGGGCCAAGGCCTGTGCATGCACGCGCGCGTCGCCGGCGACGACCACGCGCCCGTCGGATGACAGATCGAGCGCGCGGCCCTGCCAGTCCGTCAGGGTGCCGCCGGCGCCCTCGACGATGGGAACGATCGCGGCGTAGTCGTAGACTTTCAGGCCCGCCTCGATGACGAGATCGGCGAAGCCGCTCGCCACCAGGCCGTAGGCATAGCAGTCGCCGCCATACATCGGCAGTTTCACCTGCCGGCGCACGCGCTCGAAGCGGGTGAAGTCGTCGCCGTCGAACATGTGCGGCGAGGTGCAGTAGAGCGCAGCACGGGCCAGTGCGTCGCAGGGGCGCGTGCGCACCGGCCTGCCCTGGTGCAGCGTCGGATGTCCATAGGCGCCCACCCAGCGCTCGCCGATCGCGGGACAGTCGATCACGCCGACGACCGGACGTCCTTCCCGGCACAGCGCGATGAGCGAACCGAAGAGCGGACGGCCGGTGATGAACGACTTCGTCCCATCGATCGGATCGATCACCCAGACATGGCTTGCACCCTCGCGCTCGCGGCCATGTTCTTCGCCGATGATGCCGTGCTCGGGAAATGTCGCCGCGATGAGCTCCCGCATTGCCAGCTCCGCTTCGCGGTCGGCGATGGTCACGGGCGAAAGGTCGGATTTGTCGTCGACCGTGAACTGGGTGCGGAAATGGCGGCGTATGATGGCGCCGGCGCGGTCGGCGAGGCGCTCGGCAAGCTGGATATAGGCGTCGAGGCGTTCGGCCATGGCAGCGGTCGTTTGTGTCTTCGCCAGAAGATGGCGCGAGCTTGCGGACGACGAAAGGAATTTCGATCGCGCCCGCGTCTGCCGTGGCTGGCGGGCGGGGTGCCGCCCCGCCGGAACTTCCGTCGACTTCAGCGCGCTCTCAGCAGAGATCGGATGAACCACTGGTGGTTGGTTCGGCCGACCCGCATTACAAGATCTTGGGAGACGGGGCGGGATCACGCTTGGTCCACGTGTTCGGTTCACGCGGCTTCCTCGGGATCGGCGACAAGCACGTCGCCAGGCCGTGGGAGCAGGTCAGGATCGCGGCCGACGGCGAATCGGCGATGGTCTCGATGAACAAGGATCTACTCGCAGAGGCACCCGCCTTCAGGACGAAGGAGGACAGGCAGGCCGAGGCCGATCGGGCGGGCGCGCGGCAGGGACGGCAGCCGAGGCGGCCCATCAGCGGTCGGGTGCTCCGGCCACCGGTCCGGCAGCGCCACCGGCGCGTTGAACGGGGCAGAACGACGGACGCGGCGGGGCCGGGGCGTTTTCTCTTCGGCTACGCGTGCGTCCGGCCGTCGTGCGTCAGGCGACGGGGCGGTAGCTGAACGCGCCCAGCAAATAGTTCGCCGAGCGTTGATCGTCGCTGAGCGGCATCACGACCGAGCGGTAGAGCAACGTCGTGCCATCCGGCCGGGTCCATTTGCCGGCTTCGTCGATCGGTGCCATGAGGTCACATGACGTCCGTTGGAAATAGAGGGCCCGCGCGACCACGTCATGCGGCAGCATGTCTGCCACCTTGTGTCCGGTCAGGTCGCGGCCGAGTGCACGGGACAGCACGGCGCCGGCCTGGACGAAGATGCTGTCCGCCGGATTCGACGCAACCTGGATGATGAAAAGATGGTCCCACAGCTCGCGCGCGCTTTCCTGTGTGACCTGACGGCGGGAAGGATAGCGTTGCGCGCCGGCGATGCCGCGCCAGTACTGGACGGCGATGGAGCAGGCCCGGCGTTCGAGGTCCTCTGGCGCGGCGATGCGCAAGGGCGGGATGCTCGGAGCGACAGCGCCTTCGCAAGGGGTTTGTTGCATGGCTCGTCCCTCCCTGGGCGGAACGAGCCCATTAGACGGCCGGAACCGTTAAGCTAGTCTGAAGACGGCCGTGGAATCGGCGTGATTTCCGGTTGAAATCCCGATGGCCGGCCGGCATGCCGAAACGGCCGCCGGCCGGACCCGGCGATTGATCAGGGCAGAGGCGGCGGGTTGTCGCTCTGCATCCGCAGCCAGGCGATCAGGTTGGCGCGATCCTCGGCCTTGCGGATGCCAGCGAAGGCCATCCGTGTTCCCGGCATGAATTCCTTAGGATTGGCGAGAAACTTGTTCAAATCCTCGTAGCTCCAGGTGCCCTCCGCGTTCTGCATCGCCTGCGAGTAGTTGAAGCCCTGGGCGTGCCCCTTGTCGGCGCCGACCACACCCCAGAGATTGGGGCCGACGCGGTTGGCGCCTCCCTTCTCGAACGTGTGGCACGAGGTACACTGCTTTGCGACGCTTTGGCCCGCCTGGGCATTGGCCGACGCCAGCAGCGGCTCGATGGGCTCGCCCGCCGGGGGGGGCCGCGCCCGGTGCCGCGGCGCCCCCC
>Ga0181858_1001396_pt1 | contig 11693 bp, 9 predicted proteins | sample NewIslPassag4_SG_FD_130749 | JGI IMG/M metagenome (GOLD analysis project Ga0181858, IMG submission 130749) | Feedstock adapted compost microbial communities from Newby Island compost facility, Milpitas, CA, USA - Passage 4_SG | ecosystem: Engineered > Solid waste > Feedstock > Composting ...
GATCATGACCACATGGTTTTCCAGGCCGAGTTCGCGGATGAAGGCCATCAGCTCCTCGCGGTACGATTCGCCTTCCCGCTTGCGCACTTCCGGATGGGTCTGGCCGAGAATGGCGTACAGCGCGTCCGGCACTTTCCGGATTACATCCGGCAGCGCGCGGATGACGAGCTCCAGCCCTTTCCCCCGGCTGAGCAGGCCGAAGGTCATGATCCCCTTGCGGTCCCGCCAGCCGAAGGCTTCCCTCAGCTCCGCGCGTGTCTGGGGCGCGGGAATCGGAGCGCCGTGGGGGATAAAGACGATTTTTTCCTCCGGGATATGAAAAGCCCGGGTGAGCAAGGGGATCGCTTTCCGGTTCATCACCACGATCCTGTCGCTAAAAGAGGCGATTTCCCGTTGGACGGAAAAATAGGGTTCCTGCGGTTCCTCGAACACGGTGTGAAACGTCGTCACCACCGGCTTGTCAAGCCGGTTCAAGAGTTCCAGCACGTAATCGCCGGCTTTCGTGCCGCCGAAAATGCCGAATTCGTGCTGCAGCGACACCACGTCGGCGTCGCCGGCGTTGATCCGCTGCGCGGCTTTCCGGTACGCCTGGCGGTCGTTGCGCGGCAGCGGATGGACGGAAGGATCGGAATGGTTTTCGGCGTCGCCGTCGGTCAAGGCATATACGGTGTCGGTGAACTTCCACTGCCTTGCCGCTTTGATGCTCTGTCTCAAGTGATGGGTGTAGGTGGCGATGCCGCACTTTTTGGGCGGGTAAGTGGAGATATAGGCGATGCGGGTCATTCGGGCCTCACCTCCGCGCCGCGGCTGACCACCGCGTCGTAGAGGAAGTGGCGCGGCCCGATCCGCAGGCTGGCGCCGAAGATGCAGCCGTTCAGATGCGCGTCGTCGCTGACGCGGCAATCGTTCCACATGATCGTTTCGGTGACGCGCACGCCCCGCCCGATCTCGCAACCGTCCCCGATGACCGCATAGGGGCCGATGACGCTTCCCTCACCGATTCGGACACGGTCGCCAATGAGCACCGGCGGCACGAGCGAGACGTCGGAGGAGACGACGGTATGCTCGCCGACCCATACGCCCTTCTTCCACTCCTTTCCTTGCAGCGGCAACCGGAATGTGCGGTCCAAAAGATCCCAGTGCACTTTCCGGTATCGGTCGCGCGTGCCCATGTCCATCCAATAGCCTTCTATGGCCTTCCCGTAGCCTCCCGCGCCGCTGGCGATGAGCCGCGGGAACGTCTCCCGTTCGATCGATACTTCCCTTCCGGGAGGAATATGGCGAAGCACTTCTTTCTCCAGGATATAGATGCCGGCGTTGACGAGGTTGGACGGCGCTTCGTGCTTTGCAGGCTTCTCCACGAAGCGGAGGATTCGGCCGCTTTGGTCCTGCTCCACCACTCCGTAGGAAGTGGGATCGTCCACCGCGACGAGTCCGATGGTCGCCGCGCCGCCGTGCGAGTCATGGAACTGGAGCAGAGGCCCGATCGGCGCGTTCTGGATGATGTCCGCGTTGAGCACCAGGAATCGGTCGCCGAGCAGCGGTTCGGCGTTCTTGATCGCCCCCGCGGTGCCCAGCAGGATCGGCTCGACCGCGTAGCGGATCTGCACCCCGAGGCGGCTGCCGTCGCCGAAATGCTTCTGGATGCGGTCGGGGAAATATTTGACCGCCATCACGAATTCCCGGATGCCTTGCGACTTCAGATGCAGCACCAGTTGTTCCAGCCAGGGCCGGTTTCCGACCGGAGCCATCGGCTTGGGCATGGATTCCGTCAGCGGGCGCATCCGGGTGCCCAGCCCGCCTGCAAGCAACAAAGCCTTCACGAGTACCTCCTCCTTTCCATATTTCCCGGCCATTCCTCGCAAGCGCTACGGAACGAAAAAAGAAGACGTCTGTCCAGACTCCCCTCCGGATCGGGCGTCGATCACTTCCCTCACCTGGCAGACAAGGCATCTGTCGTGTCTTCTTCGCGGAGATATGAAAAGGAATTTGGGAATCCGGAGACTTTCTCGCTTGCTATCTTCTTGTGGCCGGGTGCCTGCCAACTCCTCCTGCATCGTCAATGTTAGCACTCTCAAAGAAAGAGTGCTATTTTCATGATAATGAAAATGCCCGTTTGTTTTCAACGGGCGGAAAATCGGAACAGCGGCAAATTTTCCCGGAAGGGTTGGCTTATTTCTCCATCTGGCTGGTGATATCTCGCAATTTTGACGGGATCAGCCGGTTTGCGGCGCCGGAGCGCGTTCCGGGGCCGGCGGGTCCGGTGGGCTTTGCGGCGCGGACGGTTCCGTCCGGCCTGGGGGTTCCGGCGGGACCATCCGATCCGCCCTGCAGCCGGGTTCCGGTTGAGCCGCCCGTTCCGCCCTGCCGACGGTTTCCGTTTGGACCGCCCGTTCCGCCCCCTCTTCCGGCTCCGCAAAGCGGATGCGAAGCAGCACGATTTCCGAACGGCTCATGAGGCGAAGCGGCGGACCCCAGGTGCCGAAGCCGCTGGAGACGACGGCGTGCATGTTCCCCTTCCGTTTGTAGCCCCAGTCCAGCTCGAAGAGGCGGCGCGTGATCCAGTGGTTGGGGGCCATCTGCCCGCGGTGCGTGTGGCCGGAGATCATGAGATCGACTCCGGCCGCTTCCGCTTCGCCGTACGCCGTCGGCTGATGGTCCATGACCAGGACAGGCCTGGACGCATCCAGTGGCGCCACCAGCGAAGCGATGGGCTTGCGGCCTTCCGGGTCGGCGGATTCCGCGGTTTTGTCCTTGCGCCCGACGACGTAGAACGCTCCCCCCACCAGCCTCGCATCGTCCCGCAGGACGGTGACGCCCGCATCCTCCATTTCCCTGACGAACGCGTCAATTTTTCCGCTGTAGTATTCGTGGTTGCCCAGCACGGCGTACACGCCCAGAGGCGCCTTCAGCCGCTTCATCCGCTCGCCCATCCGGTTGCGGATGTAAGGCTCGATATCGTCGTCGATGACATCCCCCGCCAGGAGGATGAGGTCGGGCCGCAGCCGATTCATCGCCCGCAGGAGGCGGTCCAGGTGCCGGTTGCCGACGAGGTGGCCCAGATGCAGGTCGGAAACGACGGCGATATGGAGCCGCCGGATTCGGCCCGCCGGTTTCGGGATATCCAGATCATAGGCGCGCACGACAGGCGACCGGGCGTTGCGGAAACCCCGCGCGAACACCACCGACATCAGCGCCAGCACCGCGCCGCCTATGAGGAGAACGAGGCGGCGGACGGATTCCGGCTCCGCGGATGACGGCCTTGCCGCGAAATAGGCCAGATCGGCCAGGGGCAAGAGCAGCAGCGCGTATTGCAGCACGCCGAAATGGCAGTAGCCGGCCACCCTGAGCAGGCGCTTCGCGGCGCCGGGCAAGCCCGGCAGCCTTCCGAGGAGCAGGCCGAAAGCCGCCAGGGCGAACAGCGCCCAATAGACGCCGGCCAGGCGGGATTCGCCCAGCGCCCGGAGCATGAGCTCGCCGTGCCAGCCCACATAATAGTTGACCGCCCCGTAAAGCGCCAGAACGGCCGGCAAAACGAGGATCAGCCCCGCCCTGCGCTTCGCCGCGGCGGCCGGATTGGCGGAAGTCGCATTGTCCATCGGCATCGCTTCACCTTCGGTATTTTGGGATGAAAGGCGTTGGCCGGATGACGGACGATGAATTCCCCGGGATTTTTTCAGGACGCCGAAGGCGAAACATCGGATGAAGCCGGCAGACGATCTCCCTTCGAGACGGATACGAGCTTGTCGAAAAACCAGCGCACCCCGTCCGCCCAGCCCGGATCTTCGGCGTACCGTGTATTGAGCCAGAGGAACGGGTCGTACCCCGCCGGACGGCGACTGGCCAGATTGGCGACGGTGCGCGCGGCGATGTCGGCGGAGTCGCGGATGTCCGTGTTGTATTCTTCCCAACTTTCGTACACATTGAACGGATTGTTGGCGATGCGTTCCGCGAATTTGTGCGTTTTCGGCACGAAACCCTGCTCCTGGCCGGCGATGGCGAACAAGAGGAGCGGATGCACGTCGTGCCGCTTCGCGCTTTCCACGATCGCCCCGAAATAGGGCTCCTCCGCAAGGAGCGCGTCGCGGGAACGAAGATAGGCTTTGACCGCTTCCCGGTCGAATTCGGCGTAGCGAAGTTCCGCGGGTATGCCCGGTTCGTCCTCCGGCGCCGGGACGGGTTCCGGCACGGTCTCCTCCACGATCGCGCGCGGCTGCGGTTCGGCCGGCATCACCGGTTCCTCATGTGCGGACTTCGGCAAGGCGAGCCAGATTCCCGAGGCCATTAGGAATGTGGCGGCCGCCCAGGCGACGGGCGCCAGATTCGCCGCCGGTCTCGCCGTTGCCGCCGGAGCGGCCGAAGCGCCCGCCGAGGCGAAGGCCAGGGCGGCCGGGGCCTCCCTCCGGCCCGGGAGACGCAACCGGCGAAAAACGCCGGTGAGAAGCGCCTCCGAGCGATCCGACGCTTCTTCAGCCGGCAACGCCTCGGACTGGCGGCTCCCGTCCGGCATTGGAACCGTTTCGGCCGCAAGCGTCACGGACGATGGCGGGACTTCCGCCGGTTCCGGAGACGTGATGGCCGGAGCGGGCCGGGTCTCCAGGGCGGCCGTACCCGCCGAAGCGATTCCCTCTCCAGACTCTCCGGGTCCAAGGGCTTTGGTCCCGGCTGGACTCCCGGCGGCCGCGATTTCCCCCGCTTCGCCGCGCGTCCAGGCCGCGACGGCCTCGCGGATCACGCGCTCGTCCCATTTGCGCCCGGCGCACACGGCCAGCACGTCTTCCCGGCGGATGTCACGCCGCTCAAGGATCAGGCAGCGGCGGATCAGCTCTTCCGCCAGCTCGAGCCGCCAGGCGTTCGGCAAGGCCGGCAGCCGCCGGAGCACCGCGCGCCGGATGGCGGCGGCCATGATGTCGGCGCGGCGCGGCGCGGGAAGATGGGCGTATTTGGTTGCCACATAGCGGCGGATGAGACCGATTTCGCTTCCGGACAGCAGGGTCGGGCCGTCCAAGCGGATCCCTCCCGGAGCCTTGGGAATCCGAAATGTTCGAATCCGTCACCGGCGAATCCGTTCATAGACGCAAAACGCATGGGGCAGCGGGTTGCTTTCGTCCGTCGCCCCGGGCGTCCGCGACGCCAGTTTCCATTCGTTCCGGTCAAAATCCGGAAAACGGACATCCCCTTCGAATTCGGCGCCGATTTCGGTGATCAGCATGCGGTCCGCGTGGGGCAGGAATTGCCGGTAAACCTCCGCGCCCCCGATCACCATGAGTTCCCCGTCTCCGTAAAGGCGCAGGGCTTCTTCCACGGAACGGACAAGCTCGCATCCCTCCGGCGCCATCTCCATGCTCCGCGAAAGCACCACGTTGCGCCTGCCGGGCAGCGGCCGTCCGATCGAACGCCAGGTGGCGGCGCCCATCAGGACCGTTTTGCCCATGGTCTGTTTCTTGAAATAGGCCAGATCGGCGGGAAGGCGCCACGGCAGCCGGTTGTCGGCACCGATGACGCCGTTGCGCGCCACGGCGGCGATCAGGGTGACGGGCATGGCTCTCTTCCCTCTTTCGACCCGGCGTACGCCGGAACCCTGTTCTCACACGGCGACCGGCGCCTTGATGGCCGGGTGATGCTGGTACCCCACAAACTCGAAATCTTCATAGGCATAATCGAAAATGGAAGGCGGCTTCCGCTTGATGACCAGCTGCGGCAGCGGGTACGGCTCCCGGGTGAGCTGCAGCTTCACCTGCTCGAGATGGTTAAGATAGATGTGGACGTCTCCCCCCGACCAGATGAACTCGCCGGGCTCCAGATCGCACTGCTGCGCGACCATGTGCGTCAGAAGCGCGTATTCGGCGATGTTGAACGGAAGTCCGAGGAACGTGTCCACGGAGCGCATCGTCAGCATGCAGGACAGCTTTCCGCCCGCCACGTAGAACTGGAACAAGAGATGGCACGGCGGCAGCTTCATCCTGTCGATGTCCGCCACGTTCCAGGCGCTGACGATATGGCGGCGGGAGTTCGGATTTTTCCGGACGGACTCCACGACCTGCGCGATCTGGTCGATCCTGCGCCCGTCCGGCGCCGTCCAGGCGCGCCATTGCGCCCCGTACACCGGTCCGAGGTCGCCGTTTTCGTCGGCCCATTCGTCCCAGATCGTCACGCCGTTCTCGTGCAGGTAGCGGATGTTGGTATCCCCCCGCAAAAACCAAAGCAATTCGTGCACCACCGACTTCAGGTGGATCCGCTTCGTGGTAACCAGCGGAAAACCTTTGGAAAGGTCGAAGCGCATCTGCCGGCCGAACACCGAAATCGTGCCCGTGCCCGTCCGGTCCTGTTTGGGAACGCCGTTTTCCAGAACGTCCCGCAAGAGGTCCAGGTACTGGCGCAAGAAGCAACACCCTTTTTCGCTTAGTGGAAAGACAAACCGTCCCTTGTATTGTAACATGCTTTGGCCCTTGTTGGAAAAAAAGACTCCCGCGCCTTGCGGCGCGGGAGATTACCTCGTCCGGGACCGATGCGTTTCTTCCGTTACGCTCTCGCGGGAGGCACATGGATCGGCCGGCCGAGGACAAGCTCCGCGGCGTCCATCGCCATTTCCCCCAGCGTCGGATGCGGATGGATGGTGAGCGCCAGGTCTTCCGCCGTTGCCCCCATCTCGATCGCCAGGGCGAACTCGGAAATGAGATTGGACGCCTCCGTCCCCGCGATGTGCGCGCCCAGCAGGAGCCCCGTTTCCCGGTCGGCCACAAGCTTGACGAACCCTTCCGTTTCGCCCAGCGTGACGGCCCTTCCGTTCGCGGCGTACGGGAACCGGACCGCGACGGGATCAAAGCCCTTTGCTTCGGCTTCCCTTTCGGTATGCCCGACACTGGCGCACTCGGGATCGGCGAACACGACGGCGGGAACGCATTTGTAATCCACCTTCGCCGGCAGACCGGCGATGGCTTCCGCCGCCACCTTCCCCTCGTAGGAAGCCTTGTGGGCGAGGGCCCGGCCCGGCACGACGTCACCGACAGCGAAAATGCGCGGATTGCTTGTGCGGCACTGTTTGTCCACTTCGATGAGACCGCGGTCATTGACATTCACGCCGGCGAGTTCCAGCCCGAAATCCCCGTCAGTGTTGGGCCGGCGGCCTACGGTGACGAGCAGGTGATCCGCCGTAATCCGTTCCGTCTTGCCGCCCGCCTCGTAGGTGACCGTCACTTCCCGATCGCTTTGTTCGGCGCCGAGCGCCCTGGCCCCGGTGACGATTTCGGCCCCGGATTGGGCCAGCCGTTTGGCCGCCAGGCGGCTTAAGTCCGGATCGAAACCGGGCAATATCGAATCCGTGGCTTCTAGAATGGTCACTTTTGTCCCGAATTTCGCAAACATCTGTCCCAACTCGATGCCGATGTATCCGCCGCCGATCACGGCGAGGCGATCCGGCACTTCGCGCAGGGCCAGCGCTTCGGTGGAAGAAAGGATCCGCCCGCCGAAAGGAAAGCCTTTGAGTTCCACGGGCCGCGATCCGGTGGCGATGATGCAGTGCTCAAACCGGTAGCGGGGCGCTTCCCGGTCGTTGAACAGGCGGGCTTCCCGCTCGTTGATGAACATCGCTTCGCCCTGGAACATTTGCACGCCATTCGCCTTGAGCAGGGCTTCCACGCCCCGGCTCATCCGGCCGACCACCGATTCCTTGTATTCCTGCACCTTCGCGAAATCGGCCCGGACATTGTCCGCCAGGATGCCGAATCGTTCTGCTTGACGCATCGCTTCGAACTGGTGCGCCGCCTGGATGAGAGCCTTCGACGGGATGCAGCCGACGTTGAGGCAGACGCCGCCCCATTTGGCCTTGTCGGCAATGACCACCCGCCGGCCCAGCTGCGCGGCGCGAATGGCCGCCACGTATCCGCCCGGCCCGCCGCCGATGACGAGAACGTCGATTTCGAGGGACGCGTCGCCCACGACCATGGATCACACCTCCAACAGCAGCAGCTCCGGATCGGCGAGCAGCTGTTTGATGCGGTTCAGGAAACCTTGCGCCGTTGCTCCGTCGACCAGGCGGTGGTCGAAGCTGAGCGACAGGGCCATCACCGGCGCGACGGCGATTTCGCCGTTCCTCACCACCGGTCGTTCCGTGATGCGTCCGGTGCCGAGAATGGCCGCTTCCGGCGGGTTTATGACGGGGGGGAAAAAGAGCCCGCCCGCCGAACCGATGTTGGTGATCGTGATGGTGCTGCCGCGCATTTCATGCGGAGCGAGCTTTCCTTCCCGCGCCCGCGCGGCCAGGTCCCGGATTTCGCCGGCGATGGTCCAGATATTTTTGCGGTCCGCGTGGTAGACGACCGGAACAAGCAGGCCCTGGTCCGTATCGGTTGCGATGCCGACGTGGTAGTGCTTTTTCAGAACGATCTCCCCTGCTTCTTCGTCGAGCGAGGCGTTCAGCACGGGGAATTCGCGGCAGGCCGCCACCAGCGCTTTGACGATGAACGGCAGGTACGTGAGCTTCACGCCCTTCCGTTCGGCGATGGGCTTTGCCCGTTCCCGCAGTGCCACCAGCGCGGAAACGTCGGCCTCGTCCATCAGCGTCACATGCGGCGCGGTGAAGGCGGACTTCACCATGGCGGCGGCGATGGCCTTGCGGATGCCTTTGAACGGGATGCGTTCCTCGACGGCATCGTCCGTTCGCGAGGCGGGCGCCGCCGTTCCCCGGTCCTCGGACCGAACGGCCGGCGCCTCCCCGGACGGTGCCGCCGCGAGCTCCCCGATTCCGCCGCCCGCTGCGGCCGCCAGCACGTCTTCCCGGGTGATCCGGCCGTTTTTGCCGGTGCCGCGCACGCGCCGGAGATCGACGCCGTTTTCGCGGGCCAGCCGGCGCACACCCGGCGTCGCCAGGACGCGCGCATCCGGCCGGTCCGCATCCGTCGGTCCGGCGGCGCGCGCCGCGGCTCCGGTTTCACCATCCGCCGCCCTGCCGCCCTTCTCGCCGGCCTTGCCGTCAGGGGCCGCGCCGCCGGAACCATTGCCGCCCGCCGGAGCCCGTACGCCGATGGCGTCGTCCCGGGCCGCTTCATCGCCTGCCGGCGCCGGTCCCGGCTTCGCCTCCGCTTCTCCGGCCCCCGCCGCCTCCGGCTGTCCGGGAATGTCGCCTTCCGCCTCAAAGACCGCCACCGGTTCCCCGACGCGCATCGTCTGCCCTTCTCTGGCCAGGACCTCCAGCACCGTGCCGCTTACCGGACACGGCACTTCCACGATCGCTTTGTCATTTTGCACTTCCATCAGAATATCGTCGTCGGTCACCGTCTGGCCCGGGGCGATTCGGAGCTTCACGATTTCCCCTTCGTGCAGCCCTTCGCCCAGCTCCGGAAAGCGGTATTCATACCTGGCCATGTCGCGGTCCACCACCCCGCCTCAAAATTCCAGCACCTTGCGGACGGTGGCCGCCACGCGGGACGGCGTGGGCAGCCATTCGTCCTCGATCTGCGCGAAGGGGTACGCCGTGTCCGGACCCGCGCAGCGCAGCACCGGCGCCTCGAGATGCAGAATTGCCTTCTCGTTGATCTGCGCGATGATCTCCGCCGCGGCGCCCGCCGTGCGCTGGGCTTCCTGCACCACGACGGCGCGGCCGGTTTTTTGCACGGAGCGGACGATGGTGTCGATGTCCGGCGGCATGAGGGGGCGCAGATCGATCACTTCCGCGGACACCCCTTCCTTCTCCAGCTCTTCCGCCGCCTTCAACGACGTGTGTACCATCAGGCCGTACGCCACGATGGTGACGTCCCTTCCCTCGCGCACGACGCTTGCTTTTCCGAGAGGCACCGTGAATTCGCCCTCCGGCACCTCTTCCCGGTAGGCGTGGTACAGGTTCAGATGTTCCAGGAAAAAGACCGGGTCGTTGTCGCGGATGGCCGAAATGAGCAGCCCTTTGGCGTCGCGTGGATTGGACGGGACGACCACCTTCATGCCCGGTGTCTGCATCGCCAGCCCTTCCAGCGAATCGGTGTGCAGTTCCGCCGCTTTCACGCCCCCGCCGAACGGCGTGCGAAACACGATGGGCGCATGGTACCTTCCGCCGGATCGGTAGCGCAACCGCGCCGCCTGCACGAACATTTGGTCTGCCGCCTCGAAAATGAAACCGACAAACTGGATTTCCGCCACCGGCCGGAACCCTTGCGTCCCAAGGCCGACCGCCAGGCCTGAGATGGCCGATTCCGCCAGGGGCGTGTCGAACACCCGCTGTTCGCCGAATTCCGCCTGCAGCCCTTCCGTCACGCGAAACACGCCACCCGCCCTGCCGACGTCCTCCCCGAACACGAGCACGCTCGGATCCCGCGCCAGCTCGACGCGGAGCGCGTCGCGGATCGCTTCCTTCATGTTCATTTGCGCCATGCCGTATTCCTCCTCCGACCCCGCGGCCCGTCCGTCATACGAATTCCGCTTTCTGTTCTTCCAGGTGCGGCGGCGTCCGCTCGAACATCGAATCGATCAGGCCCGGCACGGTCATTTTTTCCGCCTGTTCGGCCTTCCGGATTTCCTCGTTCACCGTCCGTTTGGCTTCCTCGCGGCCCTTCGCCGTCTCCTCATCCGACCAGAGCCCCTTCGCTTCCATGAACCGGCCGAAACGGACCAGCGGGTCGAGCCGGTTCCATTCTTCCTCTTCGGATTTGGTCCTGTACTTCGAGGGATCGTCGGCCATCGAGTGCGGACGGTACCGGTAGGTGACCGCCTCGATGAGCGTCGGTCCTTCTCCGCTGCGCGCCAGTTCCGCCGCTTCCTTCGTCGCCGCGTACACCGCCAGCACGTCCATGCCGTCCACCTGCCAACCGCGAATCCCCGCCGCCACCGCCTTGTGGGCGATGGACAGGGCCGCCGTCTGCCGGGTGAGCGGCGTCGTGATGGCGTATCCGTTGTTTTGCACGAAGAAGATCACGGGCAGACGGAACACGCCGGCGAAATTCAGCGCTTCATAGAAGTCCCCTTCCGAAGAACCCCCGTCGCCGGTATAGGTGATGACCACGCGCCGTTCGGCCCTGAGCTTGAACGCCAGGGCGACGCCGTTCGCGTGGAGCAGCTGGGCGCCGATGATGATTTGCGGCATCAGGACGTGGACATCTTCCGGGATTCTTCCGCCGTGCTGGTGTCCGCGCGAATAAAGAAAAGCCTGATGCATGGGCAGTCCATGCCAGACGATCTGCGGCATGTCGCGGTAGCCGGGACAGATGAAGTCGTCCCTTTGCAGGGCGAATTCGCTGCCGACCATGGACGCTTCCTGCCCGGATACCGGCGCGTAGAAACCGAGCCTTCCCTGCCGGCCCAGGTTGACCGCCCGTTCGTCCCAGGCCCGGGTGAACACCATCCGGCGCATCAGCTCTTTCAGCTGTTCGTCGGTCAGCCGCGGCATCAGGTCCGGCCGAACGACGGAACCGTCCGGCTCAAGGATGCGCAGCGGCTCCACGGGCTTCGTTTCCACGACATGGGGGCCGGAAAGCACGCTCCCCGCGGCCGGCCTGTCGATGATCGCTTTGCCCATGAGGATTCACCTCTTTTCAATGACGAAAAAGGATCTGTTTCATATTCATTATACTTCTGTTATATTCATTTGGTCAAAGTAAAAACCTATTTATTTTCAAATTAATCGGATATTGAAATGTTATATGTATTTGTAACAGTATATTTAAAAATATAATACAGTAACTCCTGCCTCCTTTGTTTTTCCCAAC
>Ga0181858_1001400_pt1 | contig 11667 bp, 7 predicted proteins | sample NewIslPassag4_SG_FD_130749 | JGI IMG/M metagenome (GOLD analysis project Ga0181858, IMG submission 130749) | Feedstock adapted compost microbial communities from Newby Island compost facility, Milpitas, CA, USA - Passage 4_SG | ecosystem: Engineered > Solid waste > Feedstock > Composting ...
AATCATCACCACGCTGGGTAAGACTTCCTGGGCGGCCTGGCGAAATGCCGCCGACAACTGATTGGCGAACTCGTGCTGGGGAGAAGCCGCCTTGGGTTTGGGGGCGGCTAGATTGAGCTTGGTACCGTGCTCCTGGCTTTCCAAACTTCCTACCAGCAAGCCGCTTCCTGTCAGCAGCGTCACAATCCCAATGAGCGTCAAAAGGTAGTGTCTCCGTACTGCGTCGATCCAGCGCGACATGGCCGTGTCCTCCTTTCTGAAAAATGGGTAAGTCAGGTTGGTTCACATCCTGGGCTGCAGCCCACCGCCCTTACGGAGCGAAACTTTTTCAAACAACGGTGACTTGCCAAAGCCACAACGACTGACCGCGACAGCCTCCACCTCCTTGCCGTGACCGAATGGCGTCTTTCGCCCTTGTTGCCATTCCGGCCTATCGCATTCATCTACGAACTTGGTTGCCGATCGGGCGAAGAATGTAGCAGGAGAGTTTTGTGTGTCGTCAAAAGAGCTACAATCGTCCCGTGTGCGGGCCCACTTCCTGTCAAACTGACAGTCTCCTGTCATGAGAGATCTTGGTTCCAGGCTTTAGGGAGACTGAGGTCCTTCCCTGCAAATTCGATACCACGTAGCGTCAGCATCACGTGCTGGAAGGATGGCGGCTCTCACGTCCTCACTTTGTTCGCGGCATGGACTCAGGGCGACAAGGGAAACAGTGAGGAGAAAGAATTCCCACGCGGGACGGCCATGGGAAGCGCGGCAGAATGACAGAGCGACGGGCGGAAACAATTGCAAGGATCGGGTGGTCCGCAGGTCGATGCGTGTCCTTTGGCTACAGCCTCACGCGGAAGTGGCGGAGATGTCACGTTCGCGGGTTCTACGGCGGCGATTCCAGGCCAATCCCAGTCCTGCGACTCCGAGAATGAGCAAGCAGCCCGTGCTCGGTTCGGGGATGACCTCCCCACCGGTAGGTCCACCCTGAATTTCAAACCGGGGGAACGAGAGGGGACCGCTTGAAATACCGAATAACTCCCCAAGGAGGGGATTCGCCTCAGCAAGACTTCCCAGCGCTTCCTGTTCCTCCGGAGAAAGTGTCTCGCGATTGAGGAGAAAAGTCGCCTGGAGAGAAGGACCGAGCGGGTCGTAGGGGTCGTAAAGGAGCTCCCTTGCCCAGCCCCACAGATTCATCCCCAGGATGCCGTCCAGTCCTTCCACCAGATCGGCGACAAACACAGGCGCGTTGGTGAAGCGGAGTTCACCGTCTACTACCCCGTCGAAATCGGTGTCGATGGGCAAGGCCAGCCAATCGACGGTGAAGCCGGGGACCGTGATCGGGCTCCCCGCCGCACCCACGATGTCGATTGTGGTCTCCGGCGAATTCAAATCAAAACCGAGCGCCTGGGCAATCGCCGTACTGATCACACTGATGGAGGCCCCGGTGTCAAAGAGAAACACCGCGTTGCTCACGGTGGCCAGGGCTTCACCGAGAGAGACCTGCTCCTGAACGGGGTTGGGAGCGACAGTTACCTCGTTGCCAGGATTGGCGTAGTTTTCCGGCCCAAAGAGCGTCAAAGGAATTCGTACCGGATCGGTCGTCGTTCCCGGGATGCCGGCCAGGCGGGTGCCCGCCGCGACGAAGCTGAGGTCAGGCATGTACAGAACAATTCCCGAAAACAGGGATGCCCAGGTCGGATCGTCGGCAAAAAACGCCCCCAGGTCGAACTCGTAGCCCAGCATGTCCACCTTGGCAGCCGGGAGAGCGGAGCCTGGTGGGGGAATCGTCCCGAAATGCACGGGTGTGCCGGCAATATTGGGGAGTTGGGCACTCCCGGTGTCTGTTCCCACAAACACCTGCACCCCGGGCACCGTGACGCCGCCGGTGAGATCATAGTTGAAATCCAAACCGAGACCGGCATCCCACGAGAACGACACCGCGTGCAGTCCGTCCGTCCAGAATGTCATCGGCATGGAAACGTCGCCCACGATGACGCCGTCGATGGCATCCGCGACGGCTCCGCTCGGCACCTTGATGGGCACCGGTGCTCCCATCAAGTCGAAGAAAGCGCGATCGGTTGCCGAGAGGGTTACGACACTCGCGCCGGTATCGTAAATCCCGAAGGCGAGGGCCCATTCTCCACCCCAGTTGTAGCCTTGGATGACCTCGATCTGATCGCCGAACAGATCAATGGCTGGATCGAGATCCACCTGCACGTCGCCGGCGCGAACGATTCCGCCGATAGCAAATCCTGCAATCAAAGTCGCCACAAGAGCGGAACGAAGACATCGTGCTCGCATCGCAGCTCTCCCCTGTCGAGAGAAACAGCCAGCCGCGTCGAACGCCGGACCGCTCGCACGGCCTGACAAGTTTTCCAGGCCGCCCCTATTTTAACGTCATGGCCAGGGCTTGCAACTGATTTCTTCAAAATTTTTTGACAAAACCGTAAAGACTCCCCGGCGTTGGACGAACCTCGGGGGGCACGCTTGTCGTGCCCGGGAAGGGGGATGGATGATCGAGCGTTCTACAGCGGACCTGACGAGCAGGTCCCTCCGGACGTTTTTCGGAGGGGCACGCTTGTCGTGCCCGGGAAGGGGGATGGATGATCCAAGGTTGAATGACGGACCTGACAGGCAGGTCCCTCCGGAAGTTTTTCGGAAGGGCACGCTTGTCGTGTCCGGGAAGGGGAATGGATCATCCAAGGTGGAATGACGGACCTGACGAGCAGGTCCCTCCGGAAGTTTTTCGAAGGGGCACGCTTGTCGTGCCCGGGAAGGGGAATGGATGATCCAAGGTTAATTGACGGACCTGAGAAGCAGGTCCCTCCAAAACAGGTCCCTCCGGCTCACCCGTCTTGAGACCGTGTCGAGCTTCACGCGCCTTCGAAGGGGGAGACAAAGCGGGGATGACTCAGCGCCGATGCGGGTTTCAATCGCTGGACAATCAGCGTCGGGTCGGAGTTCGTCTTTTGCTTCACACGAAGACGACCAGAGGGGGCCTGCTCAGGCGACATCGAACGGAAAGGCGAGGACCTCTCGCAAAGACTGCGCCCCGGTACGCAGCATGACGACGCGGTCAAATCCCAGGGCCACGCCGACGCACGGCGGTAACCCATGTTCCATCGCGCGAAGCAGGCGGCTTTCCTCAGGGAGGGGGCTTTTTCCATCGCTGATCCGCTGGGCGTTGGTGGCGCGAATCCGTCTCCGCAGTTCCTCGGGGTCGCGCAGTTCGTGGTACCCGTTGGCCAGCTCCACGCCACGGAAAAACAGTTCGAAACGTTCGGCTACCGGTAGAGGGTCGGCCCGCACGACAGCCAGCGCCGCCTGACTGGGTGGATAGTCACATACGATGACGGGGCGATTGTGTCCCAACCGGGGCTGGACGCACTCCGACCACAGCAGATCGAGCCAGCCGTCGCGGTCATCGACGGTCAAAGAGTCGGGCCAGGCGATGCCGAGAAAGCGGGCAACGCCCTGAAGCTGCGATCCGCTGGCCTGCAGAGGGGAAATTCCCACAGCGTCCTGGAAAACCTCGCTGTAGGTGCAAATGGTGGGGCGTCCGGTTTTCAAAATTCTTTCGGCCAAGTCGGCGAGAAGCTCCATCCCAGATTGATAATCGTCGCCGACGCGATACCACTCCACGATGGTGAATTCGGGATTGTGCTGGTGACCGCTCTCCCCGCGTCGAAACGCCCGGGTGATCTGATAGATGGCCCCTGGCCCGCCACTGGCGAGAAGCCGCTTCATGCCGAATTCCGGTGAAGTTTGCAGAAAGTAGCGCGGCGTGTTGGGCCTGATCTCTTCCGGGCGTTCGACATCGCACACCCAAAAAGGATCGAGATGGCGATCGACCACCGTATCCTGCGAAAGAAGCGGGGTCTCCACTTCGAGAAATCCCCGCTCTTTGAAGAATTGCCGGAATTCTTCCAGGATTTCTGCCCGCAGTCGCAAGACTTCCCACGAGGCCGTGGGCTGGAAGTCAGCGTCGGGCGATCGGGCGTCCATCATCCGGGAGAGCGTCTCATCAGGCCAGCCTGTGTTATTCTTTCACGCGCTCAATGTACTCACCGGTGCGCGTGTCGATCTTGATGAGGTCGCCAATCTCGACGAACGCCGGAACGATGATTTCCGCGCCGGTCTCCAGTTGGCAGGGCTTGGTGACGTTGGTGGCCGTGTTGCCGCGGACACCCGGCTCGCAGTATTCCACCCGCAAAACCACGTGGTTGGGCGGCGTTACCGAGATTGGTTTGCCGTTAAAGAGGAGCATCGTACACGGCATGCCCTCTTTGAGATACTTCCAGGCCTCATCCACCTGATCCTTGGTCAGTTCATATTGTTCGTAGGTGTTGTTATCCATGAAGATGAAGGAATCGCCCTGCCGGTAGAGGAATTGGGCTTCGATCTCTTCCACATCGGCGGCTTCGATCGTGTCGCCGCTCTTGTACGTGCGGTCGATGACCGTGTTGCGGATGAGGCTTTTCAGCTTGCATTTGTAGAGCGCCTGACCTTTCCCCGGCTTGACGAACGTGCATTCGATCATCAGATAGGGTTCGCCGTCAAGCTGAACCTTCAGACCTTTGCGAAATTCGCTCGTGTTGTAAGTGGCCACGTCTCCAACCCTCTCGTTCTCGATTCTGTGTGATTTCGTGGAATATCTGCTTGTCGCGCAGGCGTGCGCTGAACCATTCCAAACATCGCCGCGCCGTATTTCGTTATTTTCGCGGACGCTTCCCAGTGCCTGCCGATGCCGGTACGATAACGAAAGGCCGCGGTGAGGATAACGGCTGGCCGCCGTGGTGAGCCGTGGTTCTCCCACGCGGCTGCAGTGTGGTGCCATGCCCACCGGTTTTTGAGCGCAGTCCCAAAGTAAGTTGAAACGCTTGTCGTTTGTGCGACGTCAATCCCGTGAAATTCTCCCCTGCCTCCGCCATGTCTGAAGCTGCTTTGCTCAGCGAGTCCCAGTCCGATTTACCCAGGGTGCCAGACTGGAAAACTGTTTTGGCAGAGGCGATTCGGGATCCACAGGAGCTGTGCCGCGAGTTGGAGCTCCCGATCTCGCTGGCCGAGCACGCCCGCCGGGCCGGGAACGGGTTTTCCCTGCTGCTGCCGCGGACCGTCCTTCCCCGAATTCGGAAAGGCGATCCTCGCGACCCCGTGCTTCGTCAGTTCCTCCCCGTGTGGGAAGAAACTCGGGCGGTCGAGGGATTCACGACCGATCCACTCCAGGAGCAGGCCGCACTGGCGGCGCCCGGGATCCTCGCCAAATACCACGGCAGAATTCTTATCGTAACGCACCCGGCCTGTCCCGTCCATTGCCGGTACTGCTTTCGGCGGCATTTTCCCTATGCCCAGGCCCTGGATGGCGGGCAAACACCTCAGAAAGAGACGGTGAGCGGTACTCAGCCGCGGTTGATCGCCCCTGTGGTGGACTACCTTTCAGCCCATCCCGAGGTAACAGAGGTCATTTTCAGCGGTGGCGAGCCCCTCATCATTGACGATGTCGCGTGGACAGCGTGGCTGGAAGCGCTGGAAGGGATTCCCCACCTGCGGCGGGTTCGGGTACATACCCGCATGCCCATTGTCATCCCCCAACGGGTAACAGCCGAGTTCCTGGCGGCTTTCAAGCGATGTTCGTTGACGAAGGTCGTCGTCCTCCACGCCAACCACCCGCGGGAGATAGACGATGCCGTGGGCGCCGCGATACAACGTCTTCGCGCCCCCGGCGCCATCCTGCTTGTGCAGTCTGTGCTTCTGGCCGGGGTGAACGACTCGGCGGAGGTGCTTGCAGAGCTTTACGAGAAGCTCTCGGACCTCGGCGTGATGCCCTATTATCTGCACCAGCTCGACAGAGTGGCCGGCACCCATCATTTTGAAGTGCCCGAAGAACGCGGTCGGCAGATCGTGGCGGAGCTTCGCCAGCGCTTGCCGGGCTACCTTGTGCCCCGGTACGTTCGAGAAGTTCCCGGCGCGACGTCGAAGGTGCCCATATTTTAGGTGGAGCGGGGAGCCGCTCACTGGGTATTACTCGGTGTTGTGCGCTCTCTGGTCGTGTTCATAATCCACGTTTGGGGAATTTGCCCACAGCTCCGTCGCTTATCGGCTGAGAATATAGCACCGTAAAAACAGCGCCAGTTCGCCCGTAGTTGGGGCGATTCAAGAGTCGTTCCGAAGCCCAATCGAGCGTCGCAAGATGGACGGTATTCGTGTAGGGGCAATTCATGAATTGTCCCTACCGCGTATTTCCGCCTTTCGGAGGGACCCGCTGGTCGCGTCCGCTTTTTTTCGGAGGGACGTGCTTGTCACGTCCGCCGTTCGACATTGGATCATCCATCGCCTTTCGCCGGGCACGACAAGCGTGCCCCTCCGACCCTTCGGAGGGACCCGCCGGTCGGGTCCGCTTTTCTCGGAGGGACGTGCTTGTCACGTCCGTCATTCAACTATTGGATCAACCATGGCCGTTCATCGGGGACTGAAGTCCCGCGCCGAAAAGCGGGGCTCAAGCCCCGCACTCCATGGAGTGCGGCGCTTCATCGCCGCTTTCTGGTGAAGGCTTTCGCCTTCACATCCTTGCCGCTTGCGGTGTTTTGCGCCGACCACGCAAGCGGTCCCCGTGTAGAGGTAATCCATGAATTGCCCCCACACCATTTGGGTGTACGATCTGACCACAACTGGGTAGAGATGGCGAGATGCATCGCTCCTGACTGCCCTTGACCTTCGTCGGCGGCAGTGCCTAATCTTCCGCTCGTTCAGGTGATGGATCGCGGCCTGATCGGCTGACATACCGGTCAGCAGGAAAAGTTCTCCGGACCAGTGTGTGGGACAAGGATGGAACACGCAGGTTCATTCCCCCCGGGTTGGGTGGATATTCACTGTCACATTCTTCCGGCATTGGATGACGGGCCGCCGAACTGGGATCAGGCTCTGGCAATGGCCCGGCTGGCCGTGCGGGAAGGCACCGCCTGGATCGTGGCGACTCCCCACCAGCGTGGCCGATATCTGCAGAACACTCCGGCGGTGATCGCGGCCCGTTGCGAGGAACTGCGGGCACGGCTGCGGGAGGCCGCCATTCCTCTCGAAATCTTCAGCGGCGCCGATGTGCGGATCGATGAAGAGCTGGCTGAATCTGTAAAAAGGGGCGAGGTCTCCACGCTGGGAGGTGGCCGCTACGTGCTTTTGGAACTCCCCCACGACGTCTATTTTCCTCTCGATTCGCTGTTGCGGGAATTAAAACGGAGTGGGGTGACGGGCATTCTCACCCATCCCGAGCGGAACACGGCTCTCTTGCGGCATCCGGAGAAGCTCGAAGAAGTGATGTCCGCCGGTGCGCTGATCCAACTGACGGCGGGAAGTCTGACGGGAGCCTTCGGCCCGGCCGTGCGGCAGTTTGCCGAAGAAATCCTTCTGAGCGGACGCGTCCATGTGGTGGCGAGCGACGGCCATGGAGTTCGCGGCCGACCACCGGTGATGGCGGAAGCCGCGCGGCACATCGCCCGACGATTGGGCCGGGATGCAGCAGATATTCTCTGCCGTCGCAATCCCGCCAGGATTGTCCAGGGAATGTCCGTCCAGAGCCTGGAGCGGGTGGAAACGGCGGAACCATTCTGGCGGCGGGCATGGCGGCGACTGGCCGGGTGAAGCACGACACTGCGGTCAACGAACGAGCGTGAACCGTGAATAGAGTACAGGTGGAGCGTGCTGGCGGCATTCCTTCTGGCCATCTGCGCACACTCGAGTTCTCTGGGACCGGTCGTGACGTCCCAGGGCGTCTGGGTGGACAGCCGCACCGTCGGCGGCTTCACCATCTACGCGCAATTCCCGCTTGGGCAAATGGAGGACCTTGTCAATGACCTCGGGCAACTCGCCCAGGATATTCGATCGGCCCTGGGCATTGAGCTGGGTCAGCGCCCGGTGACGGTGCTGCTGTTTGATTCCCAGCACGGATACCAGCAGTTTCTGCGCCGGGAGTTTCCTAACGTTCCGTATCGCCGGGCATTGTATCTCGAGCGTTCCGGACGTGCGTTCGTGCTGGCCTATCGCAGTCGGGAGCTGGCCACCGACCTGCGACACGAGGCGACGCACGCCCTCCTGCACACGGCTTTGCCCATGGTTCCTCTGTGGCTTGATGAGGGATTGGCGGAGTATTTCGAGACCCCGCCGGGCGATCGGGTGTTTGGGCACCCCTATTACAAGACCGTCCGCTTCTGGGCGCGACTGGGTTATGTGCCTTCTCTAGACAAACTGGAGCAGATCGCCCGCATGGAAGACATGGATAGCAGTGCCTATCGATGGTCGTGGGCCTGGGTGCATGTCTTCATTCATGGACCTCCCGCCGTCCGACAGGAGCTGACGGATTACCTGCGAACCATCCAGAATTACGGTGTTCCGGGCAGTCTCGCCCAGCGCACGGAAGCACGCCTCGGCTCGCTGCGCACCCTGTTTCTGGAGCATTTCCGCAAGTAGTCATCCGGCTGTTCAGGTTCCCGAACGGCTGGTTCTCGGCGGGGCTAAAGCCCCGCACTCCATATGGAGTGCGGCGATTCATCGCCGCTTTCTGGTGAAGGCTTTAGCCTTCACAACCTTGCCGTTTGCGATGTTTTGCCGCAACCACGCAAGCGGAGCCCGGGTAGGGGCAATTCATGAATTGCCCCTACAACGTCGGAGGGACGTGCTTGTCACGTCCGCTGTAGAACGCTCGATTATCCATCCCCTTTCATCGGGCACGAAAGCGTGCCCCTCCGACCCTTCGGAGGGACGTGCTTGTCACGTCCGTCATTCAACGCTCGATCATCAATTGGTGTTTATCGGGGACTGAAGTCCCGCGGTGAAAGCGGGGCTAAAGCCCCGCACTCCATATGGAGTGCGGCGATTCATCGCCGCTTTCCGGTGAAGGCTTCAGCCTTCACAAAGTTCGTTTTTACTCGCCGCCAGTCAGGCCACCCTGTCACCCGGCTTTTCGTGGTTTTGTATTGGAGGCGGGAGTTTGTGTCAGGTCCCGTTTGGCATCCTGCTGATACTGCTCCCAGAGCCGGTTCCGCAGGCTTTCGAGTTCCGCGACTTTCTCTGGCAGTTTTGTCGCCAGGTTGTTCGTTTCGCCGCGGTCCTCGGCTAGGTTATACAGCTCCCAGGGATCACCTCGGGCGGCGACCAGCTTCCAGTCGCCGGCGCGGATGGCTCGATTGTCCTCATGCAGAAACCAGAAGAAGTCATGTTCCACGGTCCCATCTTTAGTGAATAGCGGGACGATGCTTTTTCCCGGCGGCAGGGGACGCTCCTGCCCGTTCCAGCGGTCGGGCATGGAAATGCCCGCCAGTTCGAGGACCGTCGGAAAGACATCCACAAAGTGCACGGGGGTATGGCGGAGTTCTCCGCGAGCGGCGATTCCCTGTGGCCAGTGGACGATGAGTGGCGTGGAAATACCGCCTTCGTGGACCCAGGTTTTATGGCGGCGGAAGGGGGGGTTGGACGCACTCGACCAGCCGGGACCCAGGCAGAGAAACGTCTTTTCGCTCCCCATCGGAGCTTTGGGATCATGGCCGTCGCCCCGCACCATGATCTCGGCACTGGCGCCGTTGTCGGAGGCGAAGAAAATGACAGTGTTGTCGAGGGCCCCCATCTTCTTGATCTGCTCCACGACCATGCCCACGGCCTCATCCATGATGTGGACCATGGCGGCGTGAATCGCCATCTTGGTGGTTTGGAATTCTTTCTGTTCCGGGGTGAGTTCGTTCCAGGGGATGGGGTATTTCACCTCGGCCGGCCCGAGGACCTTGAATGCTTCCGGGAAGTCATACGGGGGTCCCAGATGGACCTCCATGGGCGGCGGGCTGTTGCGGACAAGTCCCATTTCCAGAAGCCGCTTGCCCCGCTGCTCTTGAATGACGTTCCACCCCACCCGATAACGATCGCGGTACCGAGCGATGACCTCCTGCGGTGCCTGGAGCGGGAAGTGCGGAGACGTGAAGCAGAGATACAGGAAGAATGGTTTTTCACGGTGCTCTGACGCATGTTCTGTGAGGTACTTCACCGCATAATGGGCAATGGCTGTGGTGGCGTAGTACCCGTCGTTGGGGCCGGGGGTGGGATGCGGACGCCCATCTTCCTGATGATTATGAGGATGGAAGAAGCGATTATGATCGTTGAGCACGTAGCTGTGATCGAAGCCACTTGTCCAGGGCTGTTTATCGATGTGCCATTTTCCTGAATGGTAACACCGATAGCCGTGTTCCCTCAGCACTTCCGACAGCAGGGGGGCCCACGCCGGCCGGACTCCGCCCCCGCCACTGCGCACGCCGGGGACCGTATCGCGTCGCACCTGCTGGGGGTAGTACCCTGTCATGATGGCTGCCCGTGACGGCCAGCACCGAGCGGAATTGTAGCATTGCGTGAATCGCAGTCCATTGGCTGCCAGATGGTCCAGATTGGGCGTCTCGATCTCACCGCCATAGCAGCCCAGGTCGGAGTAGCCCATGTCATCCGCGAGAATGATCACAATGTTGGGTGGCGTCTTGGCTGTGGCCGAAGCCGAGCCGGCTTTTTGCGGAGCGTCGGCTGAGCTTGTGTCGGCCGCATGGATACCGGATGGTCCCAGCAGAAAGACCGCTGCAGCTACCAGCGCGCAGAGAAATCCTCTGATGGCACGCGAAGCAAGGCGCGCTGTCCTGACCATTGCAGTGACCTCCCCAAAGGCAGATGGAAGACAATAATTGAAGCAAGCGGCAGGACTGGTTATTTCAAGTCCTGCACCTCGACCCTGTTATACCAACAGGAGGAGTCGTGTTCCACCAATCCGACGCCTGGCCCACGCCCCTTTTTGTGAAGGTGAGGGTCCAGCGGCGAATGACGGACCTGACAAGCAGGTTCCTCCGAAGGGCCGGAGGGGCACGCTTGTCGTGCCCGATGAGAATGGATGGATAATCGAGCGTTCTACAGCGGACGTGACGAGCACGTCCCTCCGAAGGGCCGGAGGGGCACGCTTGTCGTGCCCAGTCAGGAGGGATGGGTGGTCAATCGGTGTTCATCGGACCCGACGAGCGGGTCCCTCCGAGAGGCGGACATATGCGGTAGGGGCGATTCATGAACCGCCCCAAGACATATTCACCAGGACTCAACAACGTGTCGGTAGGGGCAATTCATGAATTGCCCCTACCGGTAATCGCCTGTCATGCCCGACGTGGCCCGTGGCAGCGCGATGGGCCATTCACCCCACCACCTTATCTTATCTTGCCCGAGGATGGGCCTTTTCATAAACAGCCTTGAGGTTGGCGGTTGTCAGGTGCGTGTAAATCTGCGTGGTGACGAGGCTTTTGTGTCCCAGCAACTCCTGGACGCTGCGGATATCTGCCCCCGCGTTAAGGAGGTGCGTGGCGAAACTGTGGCGAAGCGTGTGGGGAGTTGTGCGGCGATCCAGGCCGGTTTGACGGAGATATTTTTCCAGCATTCGGGCGACACTTCGGGTCGTCAACCGCTGACCAAACCGATTGACAAAAAGCGGACGATCAGGCTGGTCACGCAAACTGGGATGGAGCTTTCTCACGGCCAGCCAGCGGCGTATCGCCCTTACCGCGAAGGAACCGAGCGGGGCGAGGCGTTCCCGACGCCCCTTGCCCCGAACCCGAACAATTTCCGCTGCCAGATCCACGTCACTGTCATTGAGACCGACAAGCTCACTGATACGCA
>Ga0181858_1001411_pt1 | contig 11621 bp, 9 predicted proteins | sample NewIslPassag4_SG_FD_130749 | JGI IMG/M metagenome (GOLD analysis project Ga0181858, IMG submission 130749) | Feedstock adapted compost microbial communities from Newby Island compost facility, Milpitas, CA, USA - Passage 4_SG | ecosystem: Engineered > Solid waste > Feedstock > Composting ...
ACCCGAGTGCTCAACGCCTTACGGCATCGAAGCATGTAACAGTGGCGAATTGATGTGAATCCGAATAAAAGCACGGGTGCTCAACGCCTTACGGCATCGAAGCATGTAACAGTTCAATGGGCGGCATCTTCATCTACGAGAAGTTGTGCTCAACGCCTTACGGCATCGAAGCATGTAACAGTTTCGACGCCAGACGCCAGATTTTCCAGATACTGTAAGTGCTCAACGCCTTACGGCATCGAAGCATGTAACAGTAAAAATCGGATGTGATTACGGACATATCTGGGAGTGCTCAACGCCTTACGGCATCGAAGCATGTAACAGATGTAGAACGGAGGGGTTCACGTGATCGCAAACATGTGCTCAACGCCTTACGGCATCGAAGCATGTAACAGCCTGTTGCGCTCATTTGTTTTCCTCTCCCTTATCGTTCGTGCTCAACGCCTTACGGCATCGAAGCATGTAACAGAACGGCTTTATCAATTTTTCCGACATCAATGTAAAGTGCTCAACGCCTTACGGCATCGAAGCATGTAACAGGGTGAGATAGTGGCGCAGCGTATCAAGGGGATTACGTGCTCAACGCCTTACGGCATCGAAGCATGTAACAGCCGATCGCCTGGTCGAAATTGTCCGGAAAACTCGATCAGTGCTCAACGCCTTACGGCATCGAAGCATGTAACAGGAGTTGCTGAAAACATTCATCGCCGCCGCACGGGAAGTGCTCAACGCCTTACGGCATCGAAGCATGTAACAGACCAGCGCTCCAATTACAAACTTTCGAGGCAAAATGTGCTCAACGCCTTACGGCATCGAAGCATGTAACAGGAACTGCAACTTGTGAAGCTCCCACCTGTGCTGCTGTTAGTGCTCAACGCCTTACGGCATCGAAGCATGTAACAGGTGAAATCGTTCCGCCGCGCAATCGAAAACGGCGAGCGGTGCTCAACGCCTTACGGCATCGAAGCATGTAACAGTTTCAGCAGTCGAACGGACGAATGGGCAATGCCGCAAGAGTGCTCAACGCCTTACGGCATCGAAGCATGTAACAGGTGCCGGTAAACTTGCCCCCGCCACACTTCCTTCGTGCTCAACGCCTTACGGCATCGAAGCATGTAACAGGAGGATGGCTGATGCGTTGCAGGAAGTGCTTGCCAAGTGCTCAACGCCTTACGGCATCGAAGCATGTAACAGCTGGCGGGCCACCTTCAACAAGATCATCATCATGCCGAGTGCTCAACGCCTTACGGCATCGAAGCATGTAACAGAGAGGATTCACGCAGAAAGGAGAACGGCTCATGTCGATGGTGCTCAACGCCTTACGGCATCGAAGCATGTAACAGGATCGTCAAAAACTGGGAACCGATCAAAGGGTTTTTGTGCTCAACGCCTTACGGCATCGAAGCATGTAACAGGGGTATCCCACGGAACACCAGGTAACATACGAATTAGCGGTAATCCTTTTCAAGCAACGAGCCTTGTGATTGCTTCCACTTCTTTTTCCTTGAACTTCCCCCTTTTCAAAATCAATCATACCAAGTTCTGAAGCCGGATCAATGACCTCCCACCTCGTGAAAATCACTGAAACGTCTTTTGTATCAAAAAAAGTGGCATTAACACCTACACCTTTCATGAATAAGCACATCGATCCTTGAAAATGGTTTGGATTAAAAAATCTCGAATCGCTTCGGTTCAAATTGGTCGTTTGGTATATCCGGAGAGCGAACGAAAAACTTTTTTTCATCCATGGTTTCTATTGGTGCAATTAACAAACTGTCTTCACCGGTCATACGACGAATCAATTCAAACCGGAGCTTTGATAACTTTAAATCGCTCAGTTGACAATGAAACACTGAATACTGTACACGAGTACCATATTCTTGCAGTAACTTGTAAACTTTACGCCACCGTTTCTCATCACGGATATCATAGCATATCAAATAGTTTTTCTTTTTTGTTGACACATTTTCCACTTCCTCTCACCGAATGCGATTCATAGCAAACAGGCCTGGCGCGCCAGTCCATTCTTTTTCCAATAGCCGCACTTCCAGCTCAATGGCCCTATCATATGTCAACGAATACCCGATCACTGGATGTTTCCAAGTGTCTTGCTTCCTCCGCTCATATGCAGTTATAGCTTTTTTCTTTCCCTGGTCGGTTAACCATACTTGTTTGCCGGTCACAACGAAATCTTCTTCTAAAACCCATTGTTTTCGTCCGACAGTACCAATTAAAACCGCATCACATAGCATGACGCGAAACAGTTCCATGATGTCCAACGCCAATGGGTATGCCGTAGAGCGGGGTTGATGATAGAACCCGATGGTCGGGTCCAGACCAACCGTTACCACAGCTTGTACACAATCTCGATACAGCAAGCTGTATAAAAAAGACAAAATCGCATTGGCCGGATCACGAGGCGGCCGCTTGTTCCGTCCTGAAAAAGCCAACTCTTCACCCTGTTCCTTTAACAACAACTTTAAACATTCAAAATACGCACGCGCAGCAATTCCTTCATATCCCAACAACTGTTCTCGCGTAAATTGTTGCTTTTGGATTTGTTGCAGAGCCATGCGCATAGTACCAATATGTTCTTCAAATTCCGTTCGGTCCGCTCCGCGAGTCTGACGCAAAATGTAACGCAATTGTGTCTCTACCTTCGAACGCACCACAGCCCGAGACAATCTTTCCGCCATTTCTTGATTTGCCAGCGCTTTGTATTGACGTAAACGTCTCTGTGTTCCGCCCGCAGCCTGCGTTAAACTTCCTACGTATTTTCCACCCGCTGAAAACCAGTGAAGATGGATTCCCTTGGAAGCCGCCAAATGCAAGGCTTGTGTTGTAATTTGATTATTTCCATGGATCGTAAACGAACCAATGTTTTCACTGGGAAACGTTTTCCTATTACCTTCTCTGTCCTCAAGAATAAACATGCCCGCCGAACGGCGGAGCGTTTGCCCCGGTTCCACAATGTGCACTGTCTCTCGGTCTCGATCCGGAGGGAAATATCGCGGCACCGGTTCTTTGATATACACACTTTCAACGTCTAGTTCTCTTGCAATAAACCGTTCTTCTTCCGGCAAACAAACCGGTGCCAATGAACATTTGGCGCAAAGACGTTCATTTTCTGTAATCGGCGGTCGTTGAATATCGGTCCGCAACTCCCGGGCACGCCGGATAGCTTGATAAACTCTTTCCCGCATTACATCGTCAATTACAACGACGGCCGTACGATGGTCGGCGGCATAATAGACACGCCCTTCTTTGATTTCCCGATCAAAATGTTCTTCCAGTAACAACGCATAAGCCGCGATTTGCAACGCATCCGTATCCCACGCTTGCACATTGCCTTGTTTATCCTTTCGAGAGCGGCCTTTCTTATATTCAAAAGGAATCCACTCTCCCGATTCAGAACGAATGCAATCAACTTTTCCTTGAATGCCCAATTTGCGGCTTTCCAAGTGGTAACTTGTTAATTCAACATATTCTGGAATTTTGGCATGGAACTGTCTTCCTTCATAGACTGCCTCATTCGCAACTCGAATTTCTTCCACTTCTTCCAAGTAGAAGAGGCGCTCGCAATATGCGAGCGCGTGCAAAGCCATGATTCGAATCAACGGCTCTTCATCAACAATATGCAATTTTCTTTCCTCCTTTAATGACCAGGAGCTACAATTTCAAAATCTTGCAATTCATTTGCTGAAAAATTCTCATCTATCGGAAACAAAACTGCTTTTTCCCAAACGGTGCCTTCTGAACCGACATGGTCCACCCAAACCGGACACGTCCAGTCTCCCTCTTCTTTAGGCATGACGGCCCATTCGGCATCCAACAAGTATTGTTCCGCCTCTTCTAAAGAAATGATGCGAATCTGATCCACCATATTGTGGCTTTCTCCGCAAGACAAGCCGCCGAACCGTTGAATCCTTTCAGGATTGCGCAATGCTTCAGCAATTCTGTCTACAAAGGAACCATCCGTCCAATCGCGTAAGCGAACCAAAAAATCCAATCCTGTCAACAAAGTTTGATAATCCGGCTTGCTGTTGTTCGGATGATTGAGTTTCTTTTCTTTTACCCGTCGAATTTTGCGCAAGATCACTGTCGGCAAGGGCAGGGATTTGAGCACAATCCCCACCCGGGTGCCGACGTATTTCCAACGATCGGTTTCTCCAATCAAGGATAGCAACATGCCATAAACGGTAGCCGGCGGTGGAAAAGGGTAACTTTCCACAAATTCCCGGGCTTGCGGTATTGCAAAGGACGCAATGGGTACCGTCACTTGAAGCCAAATTTCTTTCTCGGCGCCCATTTTATCATCCCCTCTTCGTAATGCGTTCACAAGCCTCGGCTAAAGCTTGTTTGACCCCGGGCACCACAACAGCGCCTTGCTCTTTTAGCCACTCAGTCTCCTCCTTTGGCATTGAGCCTCCTAAAATCAACTCTTCGGCATCAATGTCTCCGGCATTCACGCGTTCGATAAGTTTGCCCATGCGCAACGGTTCGCCAATCTCTTGCTCAAAGATGTACAAGATCCGTGGCGCCGGATCGTGGGTGACCCGGAACAAAACCACCAGAGGCGAGAAGTCATATAAGAACCGGCCGTGGTTTCCTCCCACTTGATTTAACGAACAAAAAGCTTCCAATACATGTTTTGCCCGTTCAGGACGTTTTAATTCGGTAGGCGTCAAAGAAAAACTATATTGATACGAAGTGGCATGCACTTCTGAGCCATATAAAGACGTTCTGCCCTTTTCGCCGCCGCGGGCGTTAAAGGTCGTCTCCCCAAAGTACGGATATAGGGAAACGGCCCTGCTCACTTCCAGCGCCCCTCTACGGGCTGTGGTTGTCCCTTTGGCTCGGCCGCCTTTCTTGCTGTCTTCTTTTTCTTCCTTCGGCGCCTCAGCGTTCATGTACCCCATCACATCATCATCGATGTACGTTTCTGCAGAAAAGGACAAGTCTTCAAAGTCAAAATCCTGCTTTTCCTCGTTCCACCGGCGGTTCACACGGACCAAATCGTCTTGCGTTTCATCATACTTTTTCTGCCAGAGCAGGCGCAGCGCAAAACGAATCGCTTCCGCAGACACACTGCTGTGCAACTCTCCGTTCCACAAAATCTTTTGCAACGTGGTAATGTTCCCTTCATTCTCGGCACGGTTGTTGGCTGCCACGCCATATTGGGTCACGATCGTTCCATGAATGTGCAAAGTCATAGTTTATCTCCTCCTCATAAAATTTTTCAAATTCAATCTATATTAAACTGTCCATCTTCTAAAGAGTCGGGCACATCCGGATCCAATTCACCAGAACGGCTGGTATAAGTCGCAATGGCCAACAGGCACAAATCCCTTGTTTCCTTCCAATCCGTTTGAATGGCCATCTTGTAAACCAAATCCACTTTTTCTTCGGGTTTGAGCTGGGAAATGTTGGGGCGAGTCGTAGCCAAAAAGCGGACCAATTCTTCACGAAAACTTTCTTTTGTGCGGCATTTGCTGAAAGCAAGCACCATTCGTTCATACTCCCTGGACAACATGCTTTTGACGTCTGCGCCGCTTTTTTCAGCCTTTTCTTTAACCTGGCCGAATCGGTTGCGGACTGCCGTTTGAATGTAGTCAATAAACTGCCGCTTGGCTTCATCAGCCCATTCGATCTCTTGTACCACTTCGTTCAACTCCTTTCGCCAATACTGAACTTTTTTTCCCCGGGGCTGACTTAAGAAATCGCCAAATCCCCGATACCAAGGCCTACCCCAAAGAATGTTTTCGGCCATCAAGTTCTTCATGGGCATCACATCGATAAACGTCTCCCCGTCTTCGGTTTGCTTTTTACGGGACAACTTTTTATGGATGACATAATATTGACGGATCATCGACGGTTTGATTTGAAACGTGGATATGCCCCCGGTCCGCGTTTTTTGTTGCCGGCTCCACCCGACTTGGCCAAACCGCATGACCTGAAAGTTCGCTTCACCGGGATGCAGCGCTTGCAGGTCAATATTGAGTTGAAATGCGGTTTCAGCTAACAGAATCATCGTAGCCGACAGCAGGGTCGCATCACACTCGCCGGCTACGTACAACCACTTGCGCATGGCATCATCGTAGTTCGCATAAAAGCGCAACAACCGTCGAACGTGTTTTTTCAACGAAATCGGCCGGGGAATGGCTAGTACATATTGGGATTTGGGGTCAAAATCACCGTTTGACAAAAACGCCCTACCGTGGAAATACAGGCACCCCAGCGGCGCACATAAAAGTAGGAAGTACCTCTTTGGCGTTTCGGCCAGCGCTGTCTCTTTATGGGCGTTATGCCGAACCATCCCGCCCGGAAATGCCCACCCCGCCACTTCAATCATTTGATTTTTGGAAATTGCCTTGCTGATTTTTTCCGCATTTTTCCCAGAACGATGCTGGAAATCTTTCAGCGGCAGGTATTGTATTTCCGTCGGTTGATCGTCAATGTGCAACGTAAACACCCGCGATTGCTTCTCGGCTTTCCGGGACTGCGGATGTTGTAAAAACGTCCCCAGCAACACTTGTTGCACGTGTGCTTTTAACATCTGGGACGAATCCGCCAAAATGGGAAAATCGACAAGTCCTTCATCGTCCAAGGCATAAATAGTCTGCAGCAATTTCATCAAGGACTCGACATCGGTTCCAAGATTGGGCAGCAACAGCTCACTGTCCCTCAACTCAAACTCCCATTCCGGCTGCAAGTTCCCTTTTTCCTTCAACTTCTTTAGGCTGGCCGCAAGCCCCGCCAATCCGGCGCGGTGCAATGCACTCATGCCCGGGGCGTTTAATTCGAAATGCCAATAAATCATCGGTTCAGGCACTTTGTCAGTCGTCGCCAAATCATTCCGTCTTGCCATTGCGCCACCTCCCTCCTGTTTCGCGGGAATATTCAAGGATGTCATCACTAACGACATACAGATAACGAAATCGCGAACAATTGTTTAACGCATTAATGTAAGGCATCGATAACACATATCGCTTCCATAATGTTGCATCATTCCCTGGCATAACGTGCAATCGCTCTTGCCTTATACAATCCACCGTATGACCCCGCTCCCGCAACGGCTCATCAGATTTGAATTTTTGCAATTGCAACCAGGTGAATGAAGGTTTTTTATGTTTATCTGAACCGGCCATTTTCTGCAAGGCAGCGGCCAAATCCGCTTGTGATATTTCTCCTTCTGTCAAGGTCTTCAACAATTTTTCGGCTTCGGTCCCCTGCCACTGTTCATACGGCTGAAAGCTCTCCGGCAACCAAAAATACGCTTCTTTAACGGGTGTCCCTTGCTGCGCGTAGCGATTCAACCGGCCAAGCCGCTGGATGGACGCAGCAAAATCAGGGATCTCCGACAACAACAAATCCGCGGAAATGTCAAAACTCATTTCGCAGATTTGCGTTGTAACCGCACAACATGCTCCAGAGGATCGAAATGCTTGTACCACTTCCTGTTGCCGCTCCACCCGGTCTTGGTATTCATATCGCGCATGATAAAGATACCAATTCGCCGGAATTCCCATTTCTTCGGATTCCTGCTTGAGTGCGACGTACATCTTTTGGGCCCGTTCCACCGTATTAAAAACGAGCAACACTTTTTCTCCTTGCCGCAACGCTTTCCACAGGCGTTGACGCGGCAAATTTTCTACAACGTGAATACGGTAACGCTTCAGTTGCTCATACGTGGATGGCCCTGTTATCCATTGAACGCTAACTTGTCGCTCTGCCAGGACTTTTTTCAATCTTTCTTTGCGCTCCGGTTGGATGGAAGCCGACATGATCAATACCGGTATCCGAACATGGCGCAAAAACTCCAGCAAATGCTCAAACAGCCTGTCATCATACGCATGAACTTCGTCAAAGACGACCACGCTATTCAGCAATTTAGGAAACAGAATACTGCTGGAACGGGTGTTTTGAATCACGCCTAGAATCGTGTCTACTGTGCACAGCACCAACGGTCGTTGAATCCGTTCCACTGCGCTGGGGATGGACGTATCCCCTTCATCGTCTTCGCCTGTTCCCAACAGTTCCAAATCCACGTCACTGCGCGAGTGAAGCAATCGACTGATTTCTTCCACCGTCAGGCCATAATCCATGTACCCTTGCGTGGCCGTAGCAGTGGTCGGATACGCCAGGAAAAAGTTGCGCGCATATTGCCGAGCCGCCCATTGGCAGGCCGCTAACGTTTTCCCGGCTCCGCAACCGGCTTCCACCACCGTAACCATGGCGGAACTGTCAGCCACCCGCTGTTGAAACATGCTGATTTCCGGGTTTTCCCCACGCTGTTGAAGTCGATATTGACGCAGCTGGTTAAAGTACGGAACCATGTCGATGCCGCTTATGCCATCTTCGATCACCGGCAAAACATGTTCCTTCCACTCTTCTCGACTGTGTGTAAGGAAGGAACCGAGCGAGTCTGCGGCCACCAACATGATGCGCAGCAGTGCAACGGCTTTAAGAATTGGATCGTCAATATCCTCCGACAATCCGGCATCTTCGACTGCTTCTTCAAAATGGAAAACCACTTCTTGATTTACAGTCCGATAGTCCGACATCAACAGCGGCACTGAGTCACTGGGGACGTTTTGTCCTGTTACGTTTTCAAGAAGACGCAGTAATGCGTTAAAGTCCGGATGGTCAACCGGCACTGGCACCGGCTTTGCTAGCATGGAAGTTTCAGCTGGAGGAAACTTCAAATGATGCCCAAGGATAGCCGCCCTTAAACCCACCCAGCGCCAATCGAAAGAGAAATCGGCGTCATCATCCAACCCTAAGTACGATAGCACCGCTCTTCGAACACCGGCATGCTTGCGCAAAATCCAGTCCGATACCAATTCATGACGTACGGGCTGTTTTCCATCTCTTGCTCTACCGGTTACCATATCCTGGAATAACTTGTTTGACTTTCCGATATCGTGAAGTATCGCGGCCAACACAAAACTTTTCTTAAAATCGTCCACCAATGAATCATCACCGATAAACCGCAGATACTTGTCCGCCAACACGCGATTCATCGTAATGGCGACATCCAATACTTGCTCAGTATGTCCAGGTAAAGTCGCCGAATATGGAATCGCGTTTTGTCCATCGGGCTTGTCCACTTTTTTAGCCAGTATACGATGTGTCAAAATCACCCCTCCCGAACCGGCAAGAAGAATCCGCTGCCGTATCGCCGTCGGCCACCGATGCCGTTTATCTGCACTGTCAACGAATCTCTTTCCGTAAGCCCATCCAAACGAATTCCCCACCCGACAATGCGCCGGCCATGGATCTCAATTACACGACGCCGAAGCACATCTACCACAACCCTCTTCGTTTCGACACCCATGGCTTCAAGTTGTTCCACCACTTTTTCAACGATCGCATCCTCAGTAACCGCGTTTTTTACCGTGACAAAGCGAGAAATCAATGTCTTACTGGGGATCATGGGACGTATTTGAGGAACTCCTAATCGGACGGGATCACCTAAAAGCGTTAGTTGTTTCCCGGCCAACCCAATGACTTTCCCCCAGTGTGACGTTGGAACTTGAATGTACAATTTGGAACGCTTGTCCAAGGTCATTCGCTTGCCATCGGCCACTCCCCCGATGATGGGAGAAAAAGCGAATCCGTCGAGTTCATGTAACTCCGGCGCCAGCCGCGATATTGCCGCATACAAAGCTTGATGATGATCAACGGCGACGGAACGGCCCAACACCGGGAACTGAACACGCAACAATTGTTCAATGGAAAAATCACTTGTAAGGTACATTGATTCACCTCCTTTGCAAATTTAGTTGTAGTTGATACAATCGTGATCATTCACTCTCGAATTTATTATGTTTTGTGGTGTTTGCTTGACTTGATTCGATTATTATGATACATTTTTTTGTGAACTTGTCAATACACAAATTTCAATTTTTCGATCTTTTAGCGCTTGTTGATAACCTTTTGGTGTTGAGCACTTTTGTGGTGTATGAATATTAGGAATGAAATTGCAGCCTGCAGTGATGCCTTTGGGCGATAAAAAATCCCCTTGTACACAGTATACAAGGGGAATTCTGTCAACCTTTTGTCAGGGAATATACATTCTTTCCCGAAATACCATTTCCCAGATATACGTTCCATAAGTCGGTATTAGCTGTTCCCACGAATGTTTCTCGTAACGGTGTAATAACCGGTCAAATAATGTCATCCCGAACGTTTTGAGTTATAGTCCCAAGTAGTGGTGTAAAAACGATGGGAAGCACTTGACAAAATGAAAGCCATCGTGTGGATTCTGCTATAGAGAAATATCAATCACCACAGCAGGAGGTCTCACACGATGGCTTCTACAGATAGAATGACACTTTTGGAGCTTTTGCGCAAGTGTGGTGTTGATGGTGACGTCGACTTCTTGAGAGAAGCACTTCAGGTTTTGGTCCAATCCCTGATGGAAGCTGAAGTTTCCGCACAAATCGGCGCCGAGCGCTATGAACGAAACGAAAACCGGACGACCTATCGCAATGGCTACCGGGAGCGACCATGGGATACCCGGGTCGGAACGCTGAAGCTGAAAATCCCAAAACTGAGACAGGGCAGCTACTTTCCCAGCCTGCTTGAGCCTCGCCGGCGAGCGGAAAAAGCCCTCCTTGCCGTAGTTCAGGAGGCCTATGTCCATGGTGTAAGCACCCGTAAGGTGGATGAGCTTGTGGAAGCGTTGGGCATGCGCGGCATCAGCAAAAGCGAGGTGTCGCGCATCTGCAAGGAATTGGACGAGGTGGTCCTCAGCTTCAAGGAACGGCCGCTGGATGGGGCTTACCCTTATGTCTGGCTGGATGCGACGTTTCCCAAGGTGCGCGAAGGCGGACGGGTGCGTAACATGGCCCTGGTTTTGGCGATTGGCGTACGCGACAACGGAGAACGGGAAGTGCTGGGGTTTGACCTTGGACTTTGCGAGGACGGAGCGTTTTGGACCGATTTTTTACGCCGATTGGCGGCCAGGGGATTGCGCGGCGTGGAGCTGGTCATCAGCGATGCGCACGAAGGGCTGAAACAAGCGATTGAACAAGTGCTGACGGGAGCGACCTGGCAGCGCTGCCGCGTGCATGTCATGCGCAATATTCTCAGCCAGGTGCCGAAATCGTCGCAAGGGATGGTGTCGGCGATCATCCGGACCATTTTCGCTCAACCGTCTTACGAGGCGGCCAAAAGCCAGCTCAAGCGCGTGGTGGACGAGCTGTCCGGACGTTTTCCGAAAGCGATGGAGATTTTGAAGGAAGCGGAAGAAGATGTGCTTGCGTACATGACGTTTCCGAAAGCGCACTGGCAACGGATCCATTCGACGAATCCGTTGGAGAGGTTGAATCGTGAAATCCGGCGTCGTACCGATGTCGTCGGGATTTTCCCAAACCGCGATTCGGTGATACGACTGGTCGGAGCCATTCTTCTGGAACAGCAGGACGAATGGTCTGTTGGCCGCCGATATTTCAGCCTGGAGTCCATGAGACAACTAACCGGCAAAACTGTCCAGCCACTAGCACCTGCGGCAGTTTTACAGAAATAAGATCGCCTTTCTTTCTCTATAGCAGAATTTCCACCACTTGACGGGACACTATCTGCGTTTTTTTCGTTGTTTCAAAACTTTTTTGTAT
>Ga0181858_1001415_pt1 | contig 11608 bp, 10 predicted proteins | sample NewIslPassag4_SG_FD_130749 | JGI IMG/M metagenome (GOLD analysis project Ga0181858, IMG submission 130749) | Feedstock adapted compost microbial communities from Newby Island compost facility, Milpitas, CA, USA - Passage 4_SG | ecosystem: Engineered > Solid waste > Feedstock > Composting ...
AGAGCGGTTCACTCCCGTCCACGGCCAGTTCTTCCATCACCAAGTCCATCAACCCTTGGCGGGACTGAAAAACCCGCGGCGGTTCACCGTTCCAGCGCAAGACCAGTTTCAGACCGCTGTTCAGGTAGCTGTAGTGCCGCAACCGCCGTTCCACATGTTCCAGCCGGAAAGACCAGTCGCGAAAGATCTCGGGGTCCGGCTCGAACTCGACGAAGGTGCCGTCGGCCGCCTGTGGGTCCTTACCCTTGCGTTCCTCGAGAAGGCGCCCCTGGCGGAACGCGGCCTCGACGAACTGGCCGTTGCGATGGCTGCGGACGAGGAAATGGCGGGAGAGGGCGTTGACGGCCTTGGCGCCGACCCCGTTCAGCCCCACGCTGAACTGGAAGACGTCATCGTTGTACTTGGCCCCGGTGTTGATGGTGGAGACGCAGTCCACCACCTTGCCCAGCGGGATGCCCCGCCCGTAGTCCCGGACGCGCACGCGGGGACCTTCGATCTCCAGGTCAATCTGGCGACCGTACCCCATAATGAACTCGTCCACCGCGTTGTCGATGACCTCCTTGAGCAGGATGTAACATCCGTCGTCGTAATGGGATCCGTTGCCCAGCCGGCCGATGTACATGCCGGGGCGCAGCCGGATGTGCTCCAGCGACGACAAGGTTTTGATCTTGCTCTCGTCGTACTGGTGCGCAGGACGTTTGGTCTCTGCCATGGGTGGGTATCGGTCAGCCTGCCGGTTGGCCGGTCCGACCCTTCGCGAACATGACGCCGACAGTTCCGCAGGAAGACCTGTCGGACGGCCGGAGGCAACAATGGCCCGGCCCGCTGCGAGGAAAACCCCGCCGGATGATCAATGCCGGCAGCCGCAACCGCATCCTCCCTCTTTGTGACTGCCCGCGGGTTCGTGACCGGCTCGTGCCTCGGACGCGGCGGCACCGGCCGGTGCCTCCTCCTGCCGTTCCAACATCCGCCAGATGAGGCTCATGCCCAGCAACACGACGCCGACCGGCAGGGTCACGTACAGTCCCACGGCACGTCCCACGGGTACCACCCCGCTCACCACGAGGACCCCGGCGATCAGCAGTACCACTGCTGTCCAAGTCAGTTTCTTGGCCATATCCCAAACCTTTGAAGCGTATTGACCGTCCCGCGCCACCACCGCGGCAGCGCGGCCTCATCAGCATAAAGAGATCCGACCCCAGCGCAACCCTCCTTGACCCCGGTCAAAGCACCGGCGGGAAAGGGATGCTACGTTCCTCTTGTATGAAAGAGCAGCCCGTTCTTGCGCCTCTGCAGGCCGGCCCCCTGAACCTGGCCGAAGAAACCCGGTACGCTCCCAACGGCATTGTCAGCCGGACGCTTCTTGCTCTACCCCAACTGCGGGTGGTGCTGTTCGCTTTCGATGCCGGTCAGGAACTGACGGAACATACCACCACCCGGCATGCCTGGGTCCAGGTGCTGGACGGAAGTTGCGAGTTCGATCTGGCCGGCCGTACCCACCGGCTGGGGGCCGGGCAGGTTGTGTACATGCCGCCCGGGGTTCCGCACGCGGTGAGGGCGGTTGAACGTTTTTCCATGCTGTTGATCCTGACGCCTCCGACTCCTGCTCAACCGGGCAGTCCGGCCGACGGCAGCGGCTCGAGTGCCCCGGCGGAAAACAGATGTTGAGGCCGGCCCGGTGCTTGTACACGCTGGCCGCCGGTCCGGGGCATCCGATCTTCCTGCATGGGCGAGCCTGGGCTGAGCTCCCGGCCGACCTTGTTTGCCGAAACCGATCCCCGTTCGATCCTGGGGTGGGCAGCCCCGGCGGGGCGGCTTTCCAGACCGCGCGCATTTTTTTCTCGAGTCCCGGTCATCTTTGCCGATGCCCGGGGCGAATGCAGGTCAGGTCCCGACCGCGCCCCTTGAGGTTGGATCCGCACGATCCGTGACGGGGTCGGGCCGGCACTGCTCCACCTGGGGATTGAAATGGGCTGTGTCCTGACAGGACGGGGAAAGCGGTTTTCCTTCAGGGAAGGCCCTTCCGGGGCGGGTTGCCTTCGGTTGAGATGCGCATCCGGCGGCAGGCGGCCGCGCCGAGGGTGGCCGCCGATGAGGGAAGGATGAGCCGCGCGGTTTGCCAGTGCGTGTTCCGGGTGGAAGGCCGGGCCGTTGGTTTCGTTTCGCGGCAGACGGGGCAATGGGTCCCGCTGCCCAGCGGAGCCGCGGTGACTGAAGGATTTATGGCATGTGGTGGGTGTGGTGGGTGCGTGGTTCCTGAAAGCCCATGCGTACGAATGCCATGAACATGCGGACCAAGATTGCAGGACTGGGCAGCGCCCTGGTAGCGGGAACCGGACTTGCGCTGGCGGTGTTGGTGGTCGTGCAACGTGCCTCGCTGGCGCGCGAGTTAAGCCCGCTCCTGCGGCAGCAGGCCGAGGACGCCGCGGCCGCGTTTCTCCAGAGTGTACAGGAACAGTGCGAGAACGCGCAGCGGCAGGTGCAGGACCGCCTGATGCACAGTCTCAAGGTTGCCGAGGACGCGCTTCAAAAGGCGGGTGGGTTCCGGTTGGACGGGGAGACGGTTACCTGGCAGGCGGTCAATCAATTCACCAAGGAGACCCGGAGTGTGGTGCTGCCCAAGGCTTACGTGGGAACGACGTGGCTGTCTCCGACCCTGGGCATCGATCAGCACGCGCCGGTGGTGGATGACGTGAAGTATTACACGCGCGACGCGGCCACCGTCTTCCAGCGAATGAACGAGGAAGGGGATCTGCTGCGGGTCACGACCAGCGTGTTGCACACCTACGGGCGCCGTGCCATCGGGACCTACATCCCGCATCGGAATCCGGATGGGTCGCCCAACGCGGTCGTTTCGGCCATCCTCAAGGGTGAGGACTACCGTGGCCGCGCGTTTGTGGTCAACCAGTGGTACGACACCCTGTACCGGCCTCTTTGGGACGAATCGCACCGCCGGATCGTGGGCGTGCTGTTCGTGGGGACCACGATCGAGACCGTCAAAGAGCAGATTCAGCAGAGCCTGCGTCGGATTCGCTACGGGAAATCGGGCCGTGTTTTCATCCTGGGCGCCTCGGGCGATCAGAAAGGGAAATACGTGTTGTCGCCCGACGGTGCCCGGGACGGGGCAAGCGTCTGGGACGTGCGGGATGCCGAGGGACACTATCCTTTCCGGGAGCTGATCGAGCGTGCCGCCGGTGGCGCGGCGGGTGAGAGGGTGTTTGCCGAGTTCCAACCAACGGGCGACTCTTCGGATGCCGGAGAGGCGATCTTCGTGGCGGCGACCTATTTTGCCCCATACGAGTGGGTGATAGGTTTGCAGGTGCCCCATGCCGAGCTGGAGGCGGCTTCGCAGGCGGCCACGGGTGCTTTGGGCACGATGCTGGGCCGCGTGCTGGCCGGGACGGTGGTGCTCATCGGGCTGGGCATGGGGGTCAGTCTCTGGTTGGCCAGAGGTTTGGCCCGTCCGGTGGGCCGGGTGGCCGCCGAGCTGGCCGAGACCGGGCGGATGCTCAACAGCAGTGCGCGGCACCTGGCCGAGACGAGTCAGGCCCTGGCACAGGGAACAACCACTCAGGCGGCGTCGCTGGAGGAGACCTCCGCTTCCCTGGAGGAAATGACGGCGATGACCCAGCGAAACGCTGCTCATGCCCAGCAGGCCCGCGAACTGGCGGGGCGGACGCGGACCACGGCCGAGGGCTGCATGGTAGAGATGCGCCAGATGCAGGTTGCGATGGCTGAAATAGACGAATCGAGTCAACAGGTTGCCCGGATCTTGAAGACGATTGACGAGATCGCCTTCCAGACCAACCTACTGGCACTCAACGCGGCGGTGGAGGCAGCGCGCGCCGGTGAGGCAGGGATGGGGTTCGCCGTCGTGGCCGACGAAGTCCGCGCCCTTGCCCAACGGGCGGCTGCCGCGGCCCGCGAGACCTCCGAACGCATCGAGACCTCCATGGAACGGAGCCGCCGGGGCGTGGCGGTGAGTCGAAAAGTGGCGCAAAGTCTCGAGGAAGTGGTTTCCTGTGCGCGGCAGGTGGATGAGTTGGTGGCTGAAATCGCGGCTGCTTCGCAGGAACAGAGCCGTGGGATCGGCCAGATCTCCAGTGCCGTGGGGCAGATGGACAAGATCACCCAGTCCAACGCGGCGGCGGCGGAGGAAAACGCAGCCACGGCGCAGGAACTGAGTGCCCAGGCCGAACTGCTCCGCCGGGCCGTGGCGGATCTTGAAGCCATGATCGGCGTGAAGACGGCGGCCGAAGCTTCCGAACCTTATCCGGCAGGGTCCGCCGGGAACGGAGTCGTGCAGACGCGGCCTGCCGGGTCCGCAGATGTTGGCGGGTCACGGCCCTCGTTCACGCACGGCAACGGAACCCATCCGGGTCAGTTGGCCGGCCGTCCTGGCTCGAGTGCCCCGGGTGTGCCACGGACATTCGTCCGGGCCTGAGGAGCGGCGAGGTGGCCGCGTGCGGCCCACGGTTGAGGGAGACTGGACCCGGACCTTGTCTGGCGGGGGATGCTGTTCGCTCCGGGTGAAGGCGGACCTGCCGCCGGCAAGGGACCTACCGGCCCGCGCCTGTGGCGCGGGCTTTCTCGTATTCGGCCAGCGCTTCCGGCATCCATTCTTCCAACTGGCGGATGCGGGTCTCGTCCAGCGGATGAGTTCGAAGCCAGACGGGGATGCGCATCCCACCTTGTTCCTGGTTGTAGGCGGCGAATCGCTGCCAGAACCGCACGGCCTCGCGGGGATCGTAGCCCGCCCGGGCCATGTAGAGCAGGCCCATGTAATCGGCTTCCGATTCCTGGAGGCGGCTGTAGGGGAGGATGGCCCCGACCTCCGTGCCAATGCCGTAGGCCAGCACGGCCAGTTGCTGGGCACGGGGGTCGGAGTCCGAAATACTGGCCACCAAGATTCTGCCGCCGAGTTGGCGGAGCCATTCATGGCTGAGGCGCTCGGCGCCGTGCCGGGCCACCGCATGGGCGACCTCGTGGCCCAGGACGGCTGCCAGACCGGCCTCGTTTTGCGTGATGGGGAGGATGCCGGTGTACACGCCGACCTTGCCTCCGGGCAGGCAGAAGGCGTTGGCCTCGGGACTTTCGAACAGAACGAATTCCCACCGGGCATCCGGGAGCGGGGCCACCGCGGCAATGGCGCGCCCCACCTTTTCAACCATCGCCCGGGCGGCGGCGGCCTTGCTGATGGGCAGCTCCTTTTTCAGTTGTTCGAAACTGCGGAGGCCGAGCTGGACTTCTTCCGCGGGAGGGATGAGCCTCAGTTGGGTCCGGCCCGTTTCGGGTACCGTGGCGCAACCGAGCAGCACGCCCATGACGGCCACCGACGCCAGCGTCGTCGCCACGCAAGTCCTGTTTGGTTTCATGGTTGCAGCCTGGGTTTGCCAGATTCCCGGTCCAGCATGCGGTGCGGTCCGGGAAAAGCAACCGCGAAACTTCCCCGACGCGGCTCGTGACCGGGCGTGCCCAGGAGAGGGTCGGGCTCCGGGTCTCCGGCGCGTCGCGCGGGTGTCACGGGTGAACCGGTTTTCACGGGCGGCCCTCTGGCTCTGAGGCGCGGGCCGGTCGTTCGAAGGACGGTCTTTCTCCGTTTCCTTTTCAGGTCCGGGCCGCTAAGTTGGCTCGCATGGAGCTCCGATTCTGGAAGATGAACGGTGCGGGCAACGATTTCATCCTGTTCGACAACCGCAAAGGGTCGGTGAAACTGGAACCGGCCCTTGTCCGGCGGTTGTGCGATCGGCACCGAGGCGTGGGTGCCGATGGTGTGATTGCCCTTCGGGAGTGCGAGAGCGGTCGGGCCGATTGGGCATGGGAATTCTACAACAGCGACGGCAGCAGCGGGGAGATGTGCGGCAACGGGGCGCGTTGTTTTGCGCGGTACGTGCAGCGGGTGACGGGTTGGGACCGGCCGGTGTTACGTTTTGAGACTCTGGCGGGTGTGGTGGAGGCACGTTACGAGGGCGAGCAGGTGACCGTTCGGCTCACTCCGCCCACGGATCTGCGGCTGCATCTTTCCCTGGCTCTCGGCACCGGTCCGGTGGAACTGCACGCCATCAATACGGGCGTGCCGCACGCGGTGTTGTTTGTTCCCGATGCCGATCAGGCGGCGGTCGGACGGTTGGGTCCCGAGATCCGGTGGCACTCCGCGTTTGCCCCCCGGGGCACCAATGTGAATTTCGTCCAGGTTATCGAACCGGGCCGGATCCGCGTGCGCACGTATGAACGGGGTGTGGAGGGTGAGACCCTGGCCTGTGGCACGGGGGTCACCGCCTCGGCGTTGATCGCGGCGTTGTTGCATCAGTTTTCCTCCCCGGTGGAAGTGCGTGTGCAGGGCGGCGACAGCCTGCGGGTTTCCTTCCGCCGCCAGGGGGATCGGTTCGAAGAGGTGCACCTGACCGGCCCGGCGGAATTCGTTTTCGAGGGCACCATGGTGATTTGAGAGAAACCTGCACAGCGGGATGCATGTGAGGAGGTCATGAAGCCATTGGGAATTCGGTTGCACCGGCGTGGAGGTTGGTGGACCTGGGTTGCCTGCGCGTGGGTACTGGGGGTGATCCCCCTCGGTGCCGAGCCACTGAAGTTTCGCGTGGCCACCTACAACGTGGCCAACTACATCCTGCAGGAAGGAACGGGGCGCCCGGTGAAAACGGAAGAATCGAGGGAACAGGTATGCCGGGCGTTGGAATTGCTGCGGCCCGACGTGTTGGCCCTGCAGGAGATGGGCGGTGCGGAGGCCGTGGAAGAGTTGCGCCGCCGCCTGGCCGCGCGGGGGCTGGATTATCCATGGGGGGAGATTGCCTCCGGCTGGGACACCAACATTCAGGTGGCGCTCCTGAGCCGGTTTCCCATCGTGTCGCGGCGCTCCCACACCAACGAGTCCTACCTGTTGAACGGAAGGCGACTGCACGTGAGCCGGGGAATCCTGGAAGTGGATCTCCAGGTGGGCGAGTCCTACCGCTTCACGATGTTTGTCGTGCATTTGAAGTCGCGGCGGCCCGTGGGCGTGGCGGATCAGGCGGACATGCGACTCGAAGAAGCGCGCATCGTGCGTGCCAAAATCGAGGAGCGACTGACCCGGCAACCCGGGATCAACCTGCTGATCGCCGGAGACTTCAATGACGTCAAAAACTCCCGGCCGGTGCGAACCATTCAAGGTACGGGCCGGTTCCGGCTCACCGACACCCGCCCGGCCGAGCAGAACGGCGATACCGTGGGCCCCGTGCGTCCCCGGAGCGATCCACCGCGCATCGTTTGGACGCACTTCTATGAGGCGGAGGATTCCTACTCCCGGGTGGATTATATCATGCTCAGTCCCGGGATGACCCCCGAGTGGTTGCCGGAAGAAACGTACGTCCTGGCCTACCCCAACTGGGGTCTGGCTTCCGATCACCGGCCGATTGTGGCCACCTTTGTGGCCGAGGATCGTTGAACCGGCGGGAAAGGGGGCCACGGAGGAAAAAGGCGCCCCGCGACAGAGCCGGGCCGGCGCCGGCAAAAGCGAAGCGGCGGGGGCGGACCGTTGCGTTGCAACGTTTGACACGCGCGGCTGTCGCGTCCGGGGCACGAAGTGAAGGCGCGGACTGGAATCTTCGTCGCGGTTTCGCACAGAAACAGGTTTGTTAGCCTGTGCACTTTGACTGCAGTGTGATGGGAGCGTTTTTAGAGCCGCCGGGGATTTCCGGCCATAGGATGGGTTTCTTGGTGAGACCGATCCTTCGGTGCGCTTGAAGAAAAAGCATCATTTCCTGCTTGCCAAAATGACGCAGAAAGGCTTTCACTGGCCTCATGAATGCGGCACTCGCCAGTTTGTCCAGTGAGCAACTGCGTCGTGCGGTTGCGATCAAAGAACAAATCGAAGCACTTGAGAAAGAGCTGAACGCGATCCTGAGTGGTGCGTCGGCTCCGGCAGCTCCCGCGGCTGGAGCAGCAGCCACCGGGGGGCGTCGCGGTCGTCCGCCACGTGCCGCAGGCGCGGTGGTGCAGGCGGCTTCTGCGGCTCCGACTCCTCCGGCTGCCTCGGCGGCGGCGGCTCCGGCACGGCGCAAGCGCCGGACGATCAGCCCGGAGGGCAAGCGGCGCATCATTGAGGCCCAGCGGAAGCGCTGGGCTGAGTGGCGTGCTGCGCGGGCAAAGGCGCAGAAGGCCCAGCAGAAGTAAGGGCTGCGCCACAGGGTATCCGTCTCGACAGGGCGCCGCGGCACTTTGCCGTGGCGTCCTGTTGTTTTGAGGGGCTTTTCTGCTTCGGAGCGGTGCTCTGGCGATCCTGGTGAGGCCCCACAAGCGGGCACCGTCACGTGCAACGCCGGAGACACCTGGGGCTGCTGAGGCTCCGGCCGGGAGGCGCGAGCCCTGCGGGCCGGCTATGCAGGCGTTCCGACGCTACTCCTGCGTCCGGCAAGAGGCAGTAAGTGGGACCCGATGCGTTGCGGTGTCGGGCGGGGGAGGTCAGAAGTTGAAGCGCTTTTCGGGGACGTGGATGATGTCGAACGGTTTGAGGTAGAAAGGATTCGGATCGTTGCCGCGCAGGGCTTCCTGAAGGTTGAGCGTGTAGTGTCGTTGTCGGCCGTCTTCCTTCCGTATCACCACGACTTCCTTGAGTTTGGCGCGGCGAAGGTCGAACCCGCCGGCTTCCATGATGGCCTCCAGGGCGGTCATGGGCCGGTCCATGGGGATCCGGCCCGGCTTGAGGACGGCTCCGGAGACGTAGACACTGGCGGTGGAACTCAGCACGCTGACGGTGAGCTCGTTGATGCTGAGGAGTTTTTCGTATCGCTTCATCAGATCGGCTCGCAACTGCTCGGGGGTCATGCCCGCCGCGGGCACCGCGCCGATCAGCGGGAGGGTGACGGTGCCGTCGAGCTGGATCTTGGCGATCGTGTTGAGATTGGTGTCCGCCTCGAAAGCCACACGGATGGTGTCGCCCTCGCCGAGGATGGTGCTGGTGTACGGTTCGGCCACTCCTGCCGGACCGGTCAGGGGAGGCGCAGGGGACGTGGTTTCACATCCTGTGAACAGCCAGACTCCGGCGGTCAGGAGGACCCAAAGGAGCACGGCGCCCGCCGTGGCCGCGCGCATGTGCCGGACGAGCTCGAATCGCTGGGTGGGATTGAACGTTTTCATGGGAGAGACTTGAGTGGGTGGTTGTGGGTTGCGCAAGTGGAGAGGTCAAAACCGATAGTTCGCTTCCAGCCGGACGACTTGGAGGCGGTAATCGAAAAGGTCCGTGTCGGAGTCTTTCCAGACGAACCGGTATCCTGCAGCTGCAAAGAAATGGCGTGTGAACTGCCAACGCAGGGCGAGTCCGACGCCGTATCGGTCGTAGGTTTCGTCCACGCCGCCGCGGGGTTCGGAGCTGTGTTCGTAGAAGAGATCGCAACCTGCGGTGCCTTGGTCATGGAAGGCCCACTGGAGGCGGTATTGGGCCGAGAGGGTCTCGATGAAGTCGCTGAAGTAACCGATGCCGCGGTTGACGCCCTGTTGGACCAACCGCGCCAGCGAGAGAGACTGCGTGACGTAATCTGTCAGCCGGTTGCGTGCGTCGAGGCTGAGGTACCAGGAACTCAAATCACGATCGCGCGGGGTGAATGCATCGGCATCGAACTCGTAGAGGGTGTAACCGCCGTGGAGGCTCAGGTCGGAGGCCTCGGTCAACTGCCAGGTGACGTATGGTCCGATGCTGAGGTTGCGATTGTCTCCGCGGAGGTCGGAGGAAAACCGGGTCCATGCACCGCTGATCTCCACTCCGGCTTGGGAGAGTTCGGCCCAGCGATAACCCAGCCGGACGAATCCCTGTTCGGAGGCGCGGTCGAGGTAGCTGAACTGGTCGCCGTCGGAGACGAAGTTGTAGTGGGCATAGCCGAAGCCGATGACGTAGCGGTCGGGCAACCAGAGTGCGCGGAAGCCCACGGTGTTTTCGAATCGGGGAAATTCGGCCCTGCCGCTCAGCGCACCTTGGCTCAGGACATCGGTGGAATAGCTGGCCTGTTCGTACAACGTGATCACCCAGTCGCGGACCGGAACGTCGTAGAACAGGGCGGTGTCCGGGCTGACGTAAAACCGATCCAGTTCGCTGTGGTCGAGGTACTTCCGATAACCGATCCCCACGCCCAGACTCACCACCGAATCCCGTGTGGCCTGCCATGTGGCGCGCGCCGTGGCCTGGGGCGTGTGGATCCAGTCCGATTCCCGGTTGTCCTTCCGGTAAAAAACGTTGTCGTTCCATTCCAGGCCGTAACCGACGGTGAAAGCGTAGGTGATCGGACCGGTGCGCAGTCCCTCCTCCGGAGGGAGGAACCGGCCGGTGCTGCGATTCTCGTAACTGCGATCGAGTTGGATGGCTGTCTGCAACGCGTCCTGCGCCGACAACGAGAGGCTGCCCGCCCCGAGGACGATGGCCACGCGCCACCGGTTCATGAGTGCAGGGCGCAACTGAGCAGGGGTGCGCGGGAAAGGCCGGCCCGCCTTCGAATGGCCGGAGGGGTTGCGGCGATGGACGGATCGGCGTTCTGGGCGCTGTGTGGTGGTCATAGTGCGATTGTTCGTCCCGAACTCCAATAACGGAACCCGACCCGGGTTGGCAAGCACCGTCGCCGTTGACCGACGGATGCCGCGGCTCGCTCCGGTTCTTCTGCAACTGGCTGGCATTCGTCTTGTGGTGTCCGATCGGCGGCCGCTCTGCGGCCGGCAGGCAGAGGAACGGCTTCTAGCCGCATTGAAGATCGGTCGCCGAGCGATCGTCTGGGAGGGGAGAGGGTCTGGTGCGGCCCGGGGCTCGGGTCGGATGCGACTCCGTTGTGCGGATTCCAGAAGAAGGGGACGGGAGCCGGCAAAGGGGTTTGCATCAAAGGCCCGGGTTGAGACAGATTTGCCCGTGGTCCTCATGCCGTTCATCAAACAGGCTCAAGCCAGGCGGCCGTGGAGCCGATACAGAGTGTTGATGTCGGGACGTCACGCAAGATCCCCGAGGTCTGCGCGCTTTCCCGGTTCGGAGCTTTTCGGCGGGGGACGGACTCGGACGATTGCGGCCTTGCCCGCCGTGGGCGGCCGGCAGGGAGGAGGTTTTCCAACGACGGCCCGTGGGTTTCATGTGAACCATGAATGAGCATTGGCAATCCCGGCGGAACGGAAGGGCATGGCTGGGGCTGGTGGCGGTGATTGCAGGCGTGGCGGGGTCCCCCGGCGCTCAAAGCATCAACGGGATCCTGCGGCAGGTCTGGCTCGACATCGGTCCCGGGGTGACAGTGGCCGACCTGACCAATGCACCGGGCTTTCCCGACAGTCCCACGTTTGAAGAGATCCTGATCAATGCGTTCGAGACGCCCACGGACGTCTACGACCAGTACGGGCAGCGACTTCAGGCATTGATCATCCCCCCCGCAACCGGGAACTACCGGTTTTGGATCGCCAGCGACGACGCCTCGCAACTGTACCTCAGCACCGACGAAAGCCCGGCCAACAAGCGGCTGATCGCGGAGGGGGTGGGATGGACGCCGCCGCGGAGTTGGTCGGTCGAGTCGGGTCAGCGATCAGCCCTCATTCCGCTGACGGCCGGCCGGCGCTACTACATCGAGGCATTGATGAAGGAGGGGTGGGGCGGGGA
>Ga0181858_1001417_pt1 | contig 11596 bp, 10 predicted proteins | sample NewIslPassag4_SG_FD_130749 | JGI IMG/M metagenome (GOLD analysis project Ga0181858, IMG submission 130749) | Feedstock adapted compost microbial communities from Newby Island compost facility, Milpitas, CA, USA - Passage 4_SG | ecosystem: Engineered > Solid waste > Feedstock > Composting ...
GAGCAGGCGATTCCGGGGACCAACGTGAACGAATTGATAGGCCGTCGTATCCGTTACTGTCATAGAAACGGGGTTGTTCGCAGGAGCATCACCTTCCGAGGCGGTGGCACGCAACCGATTCATATCTCGGTCAGCGTTTCCGGATGCGTCGGGAGGCAACATACAACATTCCTCGCGTTTGTTACAAGCAGCGCATGCGTTTTGACGCTTTTTATACCCTATCAGACACCGGTCCCCCCTACACGTAACCTGCACACCTCATCGGAACGGCTCCCGACGTGCAGACCGTCTGGCTGCTAAACAAAAAGAAGGCCAAAGGTTAGCCTGCGTAAGATCATCCAAGGATTTGCGTCTTTTTCAAACGAGACTTGCTGCCCAGACAGGCAACCGTGTTTTCCCGGAAGGATTTTCCACACCGGGCTGCCTCCTCTGAATTCAACACGCTTGTGGTCAAGCACGAAGCGCAAGCGATGCGACGTACTACAAACGCATCGTACTCGTCGTCAGGCGCGGCCGTGAAGTGTTTGTCCCGGCCCCATTGGCGAAATCTTTACCGCATGGCTGGCGGATCCAACCATCAGGACACCTGGACCGTCTGGCCCTGATTCAGGTACCAGGTGTACGTCTGCCGAATTCCTTCGCGCAGTCCGATCTTCGGCCGCCATCCCAGCCCGAACAGACGGGATACATCCAGCAACTTGCGGGGTGTACCGTCCGGCTTCGTCGTGTCCCAGACGATTTCGCCTTCGAACCCCACCTCCTCGGCCACCAGCTCGGCCAGCTCCCGAATGCTGATGTCCTCCCCCACCCCCACGTTGATGATCTCCTCCTCGTCGTAATGCTGCATCAGAAACAGACAGGCATCGGCCAGGTCGTCCACGTGCAGAAACTCCCGCCGCGGCGTGCCCGTCCCCCACAGCACCACACGCGGCGCATCTACCCGCACCAGCCGTTCCCCTTTGCGCCGCAAGCCCACCCCCGCCAGCACATCTTCCGGAATCCGCCCGAACCGCCGCTCGTCCTCCACAATCGCCTCCAGCTCGCCCACTGCCGCCAGCTTCGCCAGATGAAACTTCCGGATCAGGGCCGGCAGCACGTGCGACGTCTCCAGATCGAAGTTGTCGCCCGGACCGTACAGGTTCGTCGGCATCAGGCTGATCGCCCGAAAGCCGTACTGCCGCCGGTAGGCCTGGCACATTTTGATTCCGGCGATCTTGGCCACGGCATACCATTCGTTCGTGGGCTCCAGCGGCCCGCTCAGCAGGTACTCCTCTCGGATCGGCTGGGGTGCATGTTTCGGATAAATGCAGCTCGACCCCAGAAACAGCAGCTTCCTGGTGCCGTGGCGCCAGGCGGCATCGATGACGTTCGTCTGGATGAGCAGATTGTCCCGGATGAAGTCGGCCGGGTAGGTGCTGTTGGCCAGAATGCCCCCGACCTTCGCGGCCGCCAGAAAAACGTACTCAGGGCGTTCCTCGGCGAAAAAGCGATCCACGGCCGCCTGGTCGCGCAGGTCCAGCTCCTGCCGCGTGCGCACGACCAGGTTCGTAAAGCTGGCCTGCTGCAGGCGGCGCACCAGCGCCGACCCGACCAGCCCGCGATGACCGGCTACAAAAATTTTGCTGTTCTGCTGCATTGTAGCTATGCCAACAAAAAAGGCCCCGAGCGAAGAGCATCCCGGGGCCTGCGAACTGATCTCCCTATCAGGCTATACTGGCCGCCTCCTCACGAGCTTTCTCGCGTAACCAGCGCTGCACTTCCTGCTCAATCCAGGCATAGGTTCGCCTGAGCCCTTCTTTCAAGGGCATAGAAGGCGCCCAGCCCAGCTTTTCCCGAATCAAGCGGTTGTCCGAATTCCGCCCCCGCACGCCCTGCGGTTTGGTCAGATCATGCCGTTTTTTAAGGCGCTTGCCCGCAATCTCGCAGACCATGTCGACGAGCTGATTGATGGTCACCATTTCTTCGGAGCCAATGTTGACCGGGCCGGGAAAGTCTGACTCCATGAGTCGACGAATCCCCTCGATGCACTCGTCGATGTACAGAAACGAGCGGGTCTGATTGCCATCGCCCCAGATTTCGATTTCGTCCCCGTCTTTCGCCATGGCCACTTTGCGACAGATCGCTGCCGGAGCTTTCTCTCGTCCCCCACGCCAGGTCCCCTGGGGTCCGAAGATATTATGCAGACGGGCAATGCGCACGTTCAATCCGTAGTTGCGCATAAAAGCCAGATAGAGTCGCTCGCTGAACAGTTTTACCCACCCGTACTCGCTATCCGGCATAGCCGGATAGGCCGAATCTTCCGAGCACTTGGGATTGTTGGGATCCTGTTGGTTATAGGCCGGATAGATGCAGGCGGAGGAAGAATAAAAAACCTTCTTGACCTTGTGCTCCACACACAATTTGGCCATGTTCAGGTTGATCAGCGCCGAGTTGTGCATGACGTCGGCATCATGCTCGCCGGTGAAGATATAGCCGGCCCCGCCCATATCGGCCGCCAGCTGGTAGACCTCGTCGATAGGACGATCGAACAGCCGGGCACATACCTGCGGATCCCGCAGGTCCCCAAGGACGAAATCGTCGGCGTTCATGTTGCCCCACTCGTTCTCCTTCAGATCCACCCCGCGAACCCAGTAGCCTTCGTCTTTGAGTCGGTTTACCAGATGTCCACCGATAAATCCTCCAGCACCACAGACGATTGCGGTTTTCTGCGCCATGGTTATTTCAGGTTGGTTACGTGAGAAGCTTTCTGTGATAACAGGTGCAAGAAGTATTCCTTCAGGTTATAATACAGAAAGGCAGGCACAATATCAACATAGCGCCGCCAGAGTCGCCGAGGTTCCATGAGTAATCGAAAGAGCCACTCCAGCCCCGCTTCCTGCATCCACTTCGGGGCCTGTCGCACAGCGCCAATGTGGAAATCGAATGCAGCGCCCACGGTAATGATGTACCTTGCTCGACGGGTATATTGTGCCAGGGTGGCGGCAAAGCGTTCCTGCTTGGGCGTGCTGATGCCAATCCAGACGATATCGGCTCCCCGCGCGTCGATATCGGCCGCCAGCGCTTGGAACTCCTCTTCTGTCAGGGGTCGAAACGGTGGCGCATACGTGCCCACCACCTGTCTGTTACCGAACTTCTCCGCGACCACCGCCTTGAGCCGTTCAGCCACGCCAGGTTTTCCACCACAGAAGTAATGTCGAATTGGCATAGTAGCCGAAGCGCTCACCAGCGCGGCAAAAAAGTCCGGCCCATAGCAGCGGCGCATGGCACGTGCTCCTTTCAAGCGGCCGACCCATACGGCCGGTTTGCCATCCGGAAGATTCAGAAAAAACCGCCGAAGGACATCCCGAAATTCCGGATCGCGCTGCGCCGTTACCAGTCCATGCGCCCCCGTAGCACTGATACACCGGGGCTCCGACTCTTCTCCCTGCAGGCACGACCGGAGCACCAGCTCAACCGCCGCGGGGATATCCCGGGCAAAAAGGGGAATACCCAGGACATCAATGGTAGGTAGCATCAGCCGCTCAGCCGCTGTTTCGTGCCCTCTCATAGATGGCCATCAGCATTTCGTAGTTTTTCTCGGCCGTATACTTCTGCTCGTATTCCCGCCGCGCCTCCCGGCCCATCTCCGCCATCTCTCTTGGGTGCGCCCAGGCCCAGGCCACCTTCTCCGCCAGGTCTTCGGCGTTCCCGGGCTCAAAGAGCAACCCCGTGCGCCCGTCCTCCACGATCTCCGCCATTGCCCCCAGCCGTGAGGCGATCACCGGCACCCCGCAGGCGAAGGCCTCGGCAACTGACATGGGAAAGTTTTCATAGCATTCCGACGGGAAAACCAAGCAATGCGCTCCCTTCATCAGGGCGATCACCTCCTCGTTGGACCTCCTTCCCAGGACTTTTACGGATCCATCTCCCGTGGCGACGCCTTGCACCTGCTCCCGTAGAGGACCATCGCCGACGACCTTGAGCGGAATTCCTTTCAGGCTTCGCCAGGCCTTTAGCAGCGTTCCGAGGCCCTTCTCCGGCGAAAGGCGTCCGACGAAGAGCGCATACCTTCCCGGCGCCTCGCGTTCGCCTGGGTCAGGATGGACAAAGTTCGGCTTAACTACGATCTTCTTAGCCGGCAGGCCACCCTCGATGAACTTCCGCCGGGCAAATTCCGTGAGGGCAATATACACATCCACCTGCTCCTGCCAGGTCTTGAGCAACCGATGGAAGGTAAGCATCCCGGCTACCACGGCCGTCTGCATCCGCGAGCCGCGCCAGCAGCCATGCACCACCCCGGGCCAGGGAACCGCTTGGCCCAGACAATCCTCGCAAACCCGCCCGTCCCGCATAAGGAGCGCTCCCGGACAGACGAGACGGTAGTTGGGCAGCGTCTGCACCACCGGCACCCCGGCCTCCCGGCACGCATAATAGGCCGCAGGCGATATGCGCAGGAAGGTATTATGAAAGTGCGCCACATCCGGCTTGTTTTCCTTGATGAGCCTCCGAATATGCCGCTTGGCTTCCCGGGACCATACGGCATCCACGGCTGCTTTCAACGGGTTCACGCCATTGAGCCGAGCGTTGTCTTCCACGAACGCCACCGCCTCGTGCCCTCGGCTCCGGAGCAGATCTGCTTCTGCCCGGAAGACGGCATCCTCACCGCCGGGTTGCTGGTAGAAGTTATGTACTATTAAAACACTAGATATACTCATACTTTTCTGCAATTGAAGTTAAAATATCGGTAACTTCCTTAGGAAATACCATCTTGTTGTTATTCTTATTTTGACCTTTTCGAATACCCTTCAGTGCATCTTCTATGCTGTCAGTCCAACTCAAACAACAGAAGTCTAGAACTCTTCTTAAGCTTTCATAAGGGCTACCAATAAGATCTTCATACTTAAGTCGTAAATATCTCTCTTCAATCCGTGCTTTACGAATATCTTCCTCTATAATCTCTAACGTTGTATGTATCTGAATAGCAGCTTGCAACCATTTGTCTGCGGCCAGCAAATTGCGCCACCCAGGAATCTTGATGCCCCAAAATTTCTCATGGCCGGCTTCCTTCGCTCGAACTAGGGAAAGACAATTCATGAAAGGGTCGCGGATGATATGTAAAAACAAGGCATCAGGAAAAACAGCGTTTATAAATCTTACTTTCAGGCTAAATCCAGGTTGCTTAAACAATAGGCGTTTCTTCTGCATCCAGAGCAATCTCAGTTTTAGATCCTCGTGTAAGAACCTCTTTATCCTCTCATCAACATCTGCCTCGGTAAAACGATCATCCTCTATTAAATAATTGGCTTCATCCCCCCATTTAAAGATCTGTCTCCAGTAGGGTAAGCATTCTGAAGGAGGGAGCATGCCTTGAGATAGGGAAATCGTTCCAGGTATAGCTATATAAGCACTTTTGACCGATATCGGTGAAAGAAGCTGTCTAACCAGGGAAGAGATACATGGGTTACTAGGAAGCGCAGAGTCGAGACGAGAAAGCCAGTACAGGTCAGGGTGATTTGCCAAAATACTATACAGTAGAGTGGTCCCTGACCGTTCAACTCCTATAATAAATATCGGCTTATCAATGATTATACCTGCCTTGCGTTTTGCTGACATAAGAGCTAATAATCCATCCAGCGGTGTTAGGATACGATCTACTAAAAAGAAGCCCTTCTTCATAACAGACTCCACTCTTTTTAATTATACATCAGCCGTAGCTATAAGATCTTCATAAATCTTTTCGGCTTTTTCCAGAAGTGCTCCTGTGGCTAACAGCGCTTTCTTCTTCTCTCGCTTCAATTGCTCACGTTCGGGTGTTGGCCGTGCTACCGTGGTGATTGTAATGCTCTCACGCCCTTGATCCGCCTTATCCATCTCGTCTACCATCCGCAACACTAGCCTCACATTTTCTTCGTTCTGGACAAAAGGAGCAAACTGAGTACCAAACTTGCTATTCAGTGCTTCAATTACTTGTCCAAAATCGCGGGTCACAGCCTCAAAGGTTGCCAGCACTAGTCCATGACGCAACGCCTGCACCGCCTGGTAGAAAGAAATGTAATCCTTTACAGCCCTTTCCGCTGAAAGCGCTGGGTTTCTAATCAAACGTGAAGCTATCGCATCCAGTGGTCTGCGAATCAGAATTAGGGTCGGGATTCCCCATCGGACAGCCTGAATAACCTGCACCGGCGCATGCAAATGGTGGGCTATCCTGACCGGACGCTGCTGCGCGAACAGAAAGGCACACACCGCATAGGTGTTCGCCGAGCGAGGATAGCCCTCTATTACGACTTCGGTATCTCGCCGCACGTGCAAGTGTCTACGTGGCGATCGCACAACGTGAAGCAGAGAGAAATACAGCTTCGGATAGCGGTTTATGATGGAGCGAACAGTGAAACGCAAAGCAGTTACGTTCATATTATTTGTCATTTTCTTCTATGTCATATCCATACTTTGCCATCCAAACACCAGCTGTTTCTAAAAAACAGCGCATACAACCCCCCTTTTAAATACTCTTGCCATCCACCACTTGTACCTCGTCTGAACGTAGGGCTGGCCTCTGAGATTACGTTTCTTGCAATCCATGCTGTGAGCTCTTCTGGAACATGCATCCCTAAATAAGAAAAGAGATGCTTTATTGATGCATATCGCTTTTTAGCCGAAATCATATCCTCAAAGCGAATTACCAGATATTCAGTATCTAGCCAGCCAGCAAACCATTCTAAGGTTTGTGCAATGGATAGATAGCCTCTTTCAGAATCTCCGACGATCGAACGATGCAATCGGTCTTCAAGAGATAAACCCTGCATGTATGCGTGATAGGGGTGCTTCTTATTGCTAACCACGTAATGCGCCCTCGAAACAACGATGTCTCTCGGATCTCGAATCATCACAATAACTTTCACACCGCTTGATTTTAAAAGGTCTGCGTTCTGTTTTGAGTAATGCAAATGTGTAATTAAAACCTCACCTGACTTCAAGTTTTGCAGGATACGATCTAACCCTCCAAATTTAGCAATGTTATTAGGATGTAATGTGGGTAGCAAGGGTCTGTAGAGTTTGGGATGTAGGCACAATGCGCGCTCAATCAAGTGCGTTCCCGCTTTAGGAACGCTGATAACTACTACTCTGGGCTCGTGCCGATTAAACAAACGTGCCTGACACTTCGTGGGGGTCAGACCAAACCGGTGTAAATCCCATCTACGACGATCTAAAACCTTTTTGAAATTTCGACTCTTTTTGGCCATGGTGTCTGTTGTTTCTATTTTTTCTTGTTAGTAGTGAGGTAATTATATTTGAGCAGCAATGGCCAGGCGAAAAGGGTAACCATTGCGCGCCTTCTTTTGCTCAAGTACCAATCTGAGTGCTGAAGCTCTATAATGCGTTTGGTCTTCAACTTCCCTGGATTCCCTGACAGCACATGCTGGATATCAACGTAAAAACTCAGTGCATCACGTCTCTTAAGCCCCTGGAGGACGTCGATGGACTCACCCAAGAATTCACATATCTGTTTTAGGTAAAATTCCGGATTTGACAAAAACGATTCCCATAGTATACACATGTAGCGATCTTTGGAACGCGTTACTAACGGCGCAAACGTGTTATACACATTCCATTGAAGTGTCACTTGTGCAGGAGACCTTTCCTTCAGGTAATCTTTTGGACGACTCCAGCTCGCCGCTACAGCGTACGCGCTTCTCACTAAGTGCACTACATACACATCAAACGCGCCAGAAAGTGTCAACAGGAGTCCATAAGTTGGATGTTTTGAGCCATCTACGATTACTTGTGCTCCAGATTGCAATGCGATTGCCTTATATATTTGTTCTATCTCGGAAACTGACTCCCTGAGTTGATGGAAAGGCAATGGCATATTAAGCGATCTTAGTAAAAGCAAAGCAGGAAAATATTTAGCTCTTCCCCACTTTGTAATACTAGAAATTGTCTTCGGCGATATATTCTGCGCTATTGAACCCCAGAAAGAACACTTGTCCACCGAAGCACCACACCCACACGGAATTCCTTTGCGTCGCATTTGCTCAGTAAACAGATAGCGACCTTCACCAATGTTTACAAAGCCATGGAGTTCTCCCAACATCTGCCCCAATACTGTGCTCCCACAACGCCCACTGCCCGCTATGTACACAATCTTAATCTTCTTCGCCATACTGATTCATCCTTGTTATACGACTTTCGATACTGATTACGATAATCGCCGGAACAACAACAATGGGATAATGCAAGGTATTATCCATTAAGGAGGATATAAGTATCGCACTTAATGCTAACACGCTTGCCATACCCCATTTCGCTACCAGCCTACGTGTACTATGCTCCCACCTTCTCCACTGTCTTACGAATGTGCCTGCCCAGCTTACAATTACCAGAAATAGCCCTATGACTCCCATGTCGTGCCAGATCTGAAGATACTCATTATGAGGATGATACTCCGCTACGTCCTTTTTGCCAGCGAACAGTTGTGCAGTTACTATACGAGCTACGCCAAGTCCATGTCCAAGAATAGGCGACTGCATCGCAGACAAATAAACAGTAGGCCAGATAAGGCTCCTCCCCGCTGTATTGATTCCTTTAAGCCCCATGGAGGGATCCCAGTCCTCTGTGAAGAAAAACCGCTGTTGCAATATTGGTATATGAGTGATGGCGAACAACATGATGGCTGCTACCACTACTCCTGCCCCTAAAAGTTGCCACTTACGTCGGGGATTAATTCGAGAAAGGCCCAGCAGCATCAGCCCTAAAAAACTGGCCATACGACCCAGAGTAAATAGAATGGTCCCTAAAGCAAGCAAGCTGAAAAGACGCCCGCGAACTTTCAGCGGCCCATATCGCCAGTTGGCCAACGCAACCGCAAGGACCACCAGGAGATAGAGCGGCATTCCCCGGGCACTCCCTACCAATTCCCCTCGCGGACCTCGCCAGGTCATTTCAGCTAGACCTGTAGCCAGGGCCACCGCGAGCAACGCAATCGGTATAAACACGCTTCCCAAAAATACCCTCTCAAGACTTCGAACATTTCGAAGCACCGTGCGCTTATCTCTTCCCAAAGCTAAAGGAACAAATAGACCAAAAAGCACAGGCATGCTGTACCAGAGGAGATCTTTCAGTCCGGGGAAGCCGGTGGGCGTAAGGAGCCACCGAACCCCCGCCCAACCCACAAAGGCTATGAACGGCCAGAGGTAGCCAGGCACCTGCACGCTCCTTGCATGAATCAGCAAATACAATAGGACCAGCCCTGCAATCATAAGCCATGCGAGGCCGGAGAGCGTCATGGTAGTCCTTCCAACAGGAATCGCTATCTCACGCAAGGCAGAAACAGAAGCAGCAATAACAATCGCAGCACAAAGTAGCAACATAGGACGCATTAGCGCTACCACGCCCCATATTGCTCCTACCAGCGCTATCGCTAATATAAAGCCAAACTTTTCCGCAGCGGCCACGATTCCCCCGACTGCTATGCTTCCAAGCAGCAAGGCAAGGAATAGCCAGATCTGTCTATAAGTCTGAGATTGGATATAATCCAATGACGTATTATCCATAATTGCCTACATACCTTTTTATTCTGGCAAGCAGAGCACGCAGCAGCTCACGGTCTTCTACATCCGGCTTGAGCAGCACTAAAATACTAAATATGCTTACGCCGGCCAGCGTAATACCTACCAGTTCCGCAAAACCTTGTAAGCTTTCCTCAACCCCTGCCCTGAATCCTATCAGCACGGTCAGACTACCAAGCGCCGCCAGTAAGACCTTTATGTAGCGTCGATCATAGGGCCAGAATCCGAGCAACCTACGCACCTCAATAAGCCCCCAGCCAAAGAGTAACACTATGGAAACAGCGGCAGCCAGCGCTGCTCCCGTGATTCCCAGGGGCGGAATCAAGGTCATGCATAAAAGAATATTAGCAGCAAACGATACACCTGAGAGCACAAACCATCTTTTATGATGGCCGCTCATGATAAGCAGCATGCCTACAGCGCCTGTAGCGGCATTGAAAAGCTGCCCCCCTGCCATGATCAACATTGGCACCGCACCTGTTACATAGTCCTTCCCAAACACAATGGTGATCACTTCATGCGGCACAACGAGTAAAACCAGAAACAGAGGCAATGAAGCATACAACCCCCACTTCGTGCTTACCTTGAAAAGCTCATTCAAGCGCTGCTGTTGGTTCTGATGATATAGACGGGCAATCATGGGAGAGAAAATTGCGTTAAACGCGCCCAGGATCATGACCGAGAGCATAGCCGCCTGGGTGGCAGCCTGGTAAATCCCCACATCTGATGCAGGCAGGAAATATCCCACCAGCAACCGATCGACCCGAAGGGTCAACATGGTAAAAATGCCGGCCATAGAAGTGGGAAGAGAAAATGCCAGCAGCTCCCGTAGCGAGAAAGACGCAGGCGAAACATGACGCAGCGCCCTCCCGAATAAATGCCACAGCAGCAGCATCCCCCCCCCTACTGCCCCAACAAAACCTACCACGGCCGAAAGCACTGCTCCCCGCAGCCCCCACCCAAGCCCCATTACCAGCACTGCCACGAGTAGCAACTGAATGGCCGGTTGTAATAGGTCCTCAATCAGCGCAGAAAATTGCATGCGCTGGCTGATGCGGGTCGCGGCTGCCATTACCCGCACAAGAACAATCAAGACTACAGCCAATGCAAATCCCTTAAGAACAGGGAGCAAATCTGGTTTTTGAAAAATGACGTTGGCCAGCCATTCCGCACTTCCAAAAAGCGCCCCGCCCACTACCAACCCCAGCAAGCCAGCAAAAAACAAAGATCGCTGCAAAACCACCCGCAGGTAACCGTTATCTTTTCCCCAGGCTGGGGATCCATAACGTACCACTGCCTGAGGCACGCCGAGGGGAACTATAGTCCCGGCCATTTGCAGCATGGTCCACCCCAGCGCATACAGCCCAAAGGTATCGGGCCCCAATAGGCGGGCCAGGATCACCTGGTTTATCAAAAGCAATGCACGTCCCCCTACACGCCCCACAAGCGCAACGGCTGCCCCTTTTCCCAGACGACGAATATCGGAGCCCAGCTCTTTCGACACATCAGCGTCGGGCCCCCCAGACTGAGCTTTCTTAACGTCTGCCGCAACGATCACACTGTCGCTGTCTTGCGATAGCTGCTCACGCACTGCCCTGCAAGCTTAAAAGTCTTTTCGGACAAACTTCTCTATTAGAGATCTATCTTCCCTTCCCGGCATCTACCTTCTTATCCCCCATCTATCAGGCTGCAACCGCCCTAAGCCCCTCACCAGATTAGAAACGTCAGAGGAGTTTACCCCCTCAAAAACCCTACAAATCGCTGGTAAGTAACGCTTCTCAGTGTTAAAGCATATCTAAATTCCCAACGCCTATCTCCTTTCCCCTACACAAATAACGAACTGCTTCTTTCCCTGACGCCCGCGCCTTCATTCCTGTGGCGTAGACTCGACCGGTGTGCGGCGGCCGTTTACCAGGGCTTTGACCTCCCCCCACCAGGTGGCCGGACGGAGCAAGGCGCGCACCTCCTCAACCTTCTCCCGCTCCTCCTCGCTCTCCGGAGAACGCATAAGCCAGTGCCGCACAAAGGCCAACCCCAACCCCGCAAACACC
>Ga0181858_1001421_pt1 | contig 11569 bp, 6 predicted proteins | sample NewIslPassag4_SG_FD_130749 | JGI IMG/M metagenome (GOLD analysis project Ga0181858, IMG submission 130749) | Feedstock adapted compost microbial communities from Newby Island compost facility, Milpitas, CA, USA - Passage 4_SG | ecosystem: Engineered > Solid waste > Feedstock > Composting ...
AAGTAACACCGAAGCGGTCACGGCACCAGCCGCAGATCTCCGCCTCCGGCACCGCCGACAGCGCCTCCCAATAGTGGTCGATCTCCTCCTGGGTGTCGCACTCCACCATCAGCGAGATCGCCTCGTTGAACGCGAAGGGGTGCTCGCGCCCCCCGTCCATCGCCACGAACCACGTCTCGCCGAGGCGGAAGTCGGAGTACATAACGCGCTGCGGGGAGCCCATCGCGCGCTCCGCCGCGACATGGTCGGGCGGCGGGGGCGCTGCGGAGGGTTTGTGGGGCGATCGAGGGTTCGGGGCCTTCGGGCGCGGGCTAGCCGACTGACACCGAGCGCGGCGCTCGCGAGGCGTTCGAAACGTTTCGGAGCACTTCGACAAGTTCGGCGAGCACGCGGATGGTGTCCGCGTCCGTGTGTTTCAGCACGATCGGGGGGAACTTCGGGTTTTCGGGTTCGAGGAGGATTTCGCCGCGCTCTCGCTCCTGACCAGCGCCAGCGCCACCCGCGCGGCGCCGGTAGCGCTTGATCGTGTAGCTGCCACCGGTTTCGGGGTCGGCGATGTCGTGGTGCTGTACGAGCACGACTTTGCCGTCGCGGCTGCCACCGGTGTAGCGGCGGAAGAGGCACCAGGAGCCGTCGGGGATGAGCGGCTCCATCGAGCGGCCCGAGACCGGCGCAAATGTGCGGTAGCGGGCGGGTTCGGGCGGATTCGGCGCCAACGTCAGCTCCGGTTGCGCAACGCCACTGCGGGAACGTTCGCCGCCTGTTGCGCGTCGGTAGTTCAAGATCTCCTCGTCGGCGACGGGTTTGAGATCGGCGCCCAGACGCTGGAGGCCCCACTCCGACGTGACGAAGGTCGCTCGCAGTTCTTGCCTTCACTCGACCTCGGACCCCACCGGATGTCGTACTTAATCACCCCATGACAGAGCTGGAGGTTAAGACGTTCACCACCGGCGTCCGTCGAGATGAGGATGCGCGCATCCTTGGCGAATGCGTCCTGGACTCGCTTGCGCTCCGCGATGTCCATAGAGCCGTTGAGGCACACACCTCGAAGCCACGGTCGGTCAGGAACTCTTACAGCATCTCCTGGGTCAGCACGAACTCGGTGAACACCAGCACCTTGAGATCCAGGTCACCTTCCTCGGCCTGGAGACGGTAAATTCAGTCCAGCAACGCTCCGGCCTTAGCCCCGGGGCCTGGCTTTCGCAGCGGTTGGCCGCTTCCAGGAGCAGCTTCACCTCGGCCTGTTCATTCTTCAGGGCCTTGGGCAACTACACTCATCAGCTTAGAAGATCTCTGAAATCGAGGAACCCACGACTTCCGAGGTAATGGATAAGTTGCTTCGCCTCTTCTCTGGCGTCAGTGTTCTCCATCCCCAGTTGCAGAATCGGCCGCACATCGTTACGACCTGCGTAAAGCTCCCATCCCTGCCGATCTCCTTCTGCTATGAGCCGTAGGCACCTCACCGACTCAAGAGGATGAGTTTGCGCCGTTGTCGCAAGCGTTTCCAAGACCATGCGAGCTGGCTCTGTTCTGCGGCCGAGCTCAAGAGAGGCGAGAAGCTGATCCAGCGCCCACCCTGTGTCAAGCTTGCCAGAAGCGAACCACCAACCGAAAGCGGACACCTCCTTCGCGAATTTCGACTTATCCGCTGCCCGTGTCGCGGCGGCAAGTCGCTGTGCCCACAACTCCTTCAAACGATTCATAACTGCTGCCGGGATATCTTCCTCCGCATAGTTCAAGGCTCGCCCCACGAACGCCATTGCGTGCGCCCGCAGATCATCGGGCGCCTTTTCCCAGAAACCCACGAGCAAGGAATCGTCAAACGGAAGCTTCCCCCGCCAGTAGAAGACCATGAGATGTTCAGCCAGCTTCTCATCAGGGTCAGCGAGCCACCGCTTGTCATCGCGCTGGCCACCGATCCGGTCCGCCGCCAAGCCGTAGTATGGCTTTAGGATCTCCAATACGTTGTCATCGGGCCCGCAGAACGCAATGTGGGTGTTCCACGCAGCTTCGAAGAACGCCTCGCTTGCCTGGTCTTGCGGAAAAATCCTCGCCGCATTGGCGCGCGCCCAATTGGGATCGAGCATGACAAGCCACGGAAACCATTGGCCGTAAACCGAGCGGATAGCCAGTGACGGCTCCCGGGTCGGGGCAAGGTGCGCTTGCAACACCTCGCGAACCTCGGGCATCTGTTCGAATCCCTTTTTAAGCCACTCCTCCGACCTCGGCTCCTTCTGCACATGCCTTCGCACCCAGAGCGCATAGCGGACAACGGCGTGCATGGCCTCACCCCGGGTGGTGTTGATCGAGAGGGTGGCGGGGTCCATATTGGAGCCGCCGTAGCGTTGCTCGTGCTCCGGCGTCGGATCGGGGTCATCGGTTAGGGGCTTGAGAATCGCCCATACCCTCTGGCGGAGGCCGATAGGGATAGCATTCGGGCGGTCATCGAGGCCCGCAGAGAGGAGATCGGCGATCGCTGTACGCGTCCACCCCCAGTCCGGGTCGGCTTCCAATTCTCGAACCTGCCGGCCCTTGATCTCCCGCGGCTGTGAGAGTACCCAGTCGCAGAGGTCCAAAACCCGCTCCCAATTGAAAGCCCTGTCTTGTTTCGCGGCGTAGCCGAGGCCTGCCACGACGGCACGGACGTATGTTGGGTCCAGGTCTTGGAATGCTGTCGCTTTGGTGGCGAAACGTCCGGGATCCTCCGCGACGACGGACGAGAGCACACGGCCCAGGCCCTCCTGAGACGGCTCGCGAAACAGATTCTCCGGTGGTTCCCACGTCCTCAGGAATTCCACGATCTCCGTGACCGACATCGCCTTGAGCTCTTCGGCTGTCTTCGGGCTCGTGGGCCCCGTCCAAGCGCCCTGCCTGTACCTCGGGAACTCTGGATGTTCGGGCTCGCCGTATTTTCCAACCAGCTCGCGATAGCGTTCGCGCCACTCTGCAGGCAGGTTCTCGAATCCTATCCGCCCCAGCCAGTCCCGCTGCCAGATCTCCCGGTGGAGGGTTACCTCCTTCTCCGAGGGATTCCGCCCCGTTTCCGTTTCTGCATCCTTGATCCATCCGAGGATCTTGGCCTTATCTTCTCCAGAGAGCTGCGCGAAGCGCTCCCGCAGCAGCAGTACATACTCGTGCTGCAGGCCATTGTCTTCGAACAGCGATCGGTCGGTCAGCCTTGCGGCCGCGAGCGCCTTTGCTTGCTCGGGAAACACCCTCATAACGTGCAGCGCGATGCGACGGAAGACCCTCCAACGTCTTCCTTCGAGGGTATTCACCACCTCTTCCACTGTCGCACGCCCAGAGCGAATGAGAACCTCAGCGGAATCGCGCACCGCCGAGACCAAACCGTTCTTGACGGTGTTACGCAGGTTTTGGCAATGGTCCTCGATCGCTGGGCGCCAAATATAGGAATAATCTTCCCGGCACTGGTCATCTTGATGGCGCCTGGACCGCTCAATCGCTTTGTCCAATCGATCACACAGCCGCGCTAGCGCAGGAAGACCGTCTGCCTGGACAAGGGTCGGGAAGCGCTTTTTGAGAATCTCCACGTACTCCCAGATGTCGAAGCGCGCTCGCGGCTCCGGCAGAAGGCGGTAGGGGTCGTCCAGTGCGGCTCCCTGTTGTTGTCTGGGGTCCGGCAGGATATCCAATAGAACCGATGCGATTGACCTTGCCTCTTCGGTCTTCCGACCTTCCGCAAGATGCAAGATGAGCTGCCACGATTTTTCCAGCAACAGCAGATAAGGGATTTCTGCCCACCGCTTGGCCTTTTCCGCGAGTTTCGCTGAAACCTCGGGCGGCATAGCGAGCAGGGCATCCACGAGATCCGTGAGCACCGCAGCATTGTCGGTATCTTCCATCTCTCGGATGATCTGCGCCACTAGCTCCGGCTTATGTTTCGCCATTCGCACGAGGTAACGCGCCTCTGGCCAACGTGGGAACCGGATCGTGCCTTCTTCTTCGTCGCGGGTCGGTGCTGGGGGATACTGAAAGAACCCTTTTCTCCGAAGAGGTTCAATCCACCCGGGATATTGGAGCCGCTCAAAAAAGTACCCACGCGTCACTGCATTGCTCGGGACCTGCTGTGCGACCCGTGTGACATCTTCGTTTGTCGGTTGTGGCTTTGCCAACAGCTCATCCAGAACATGCAACCATGCGAGAAACCGTTCGCGGAAGGCTCTTAGGAGAAGATCGAGCAATACCTGACTCTTCTCCCATAGGTCGGAGATTTCCCCTAAGCTCCTCGGAGTGTCCAGGCCACGGCGATGAGCCAAGCCGTGCAGCTTCTCGGCAAGCTCGAACCAGGCTTGCGCCTCTGGAGCGCCCTCGGTAATCCCTATCGACTGGAGGATTATACGGATTTCATCCTTACGTGAGCACGAGTCCTCCGCGCTTCCTTCCCTTTCAACTACGGGCCGGAACAAAGTGCGCAACGCACTTTCAATTTCCCGTAGCAGGTGAGCCACCAAGTGGGCCGTGCTGTGAAGTTGCCCGGGACTGGTCATCAGCCAACAGGCATCCAGGAAGAACGCAGCGGGCCCCGGACCCACAACCTCCTTGAGCTCTTCATAGATCCGCCGCTGCCGCGGGTCCGATAACCGAACAGGTTGTGGTGCCGGAGGTCCCTGTTCCATCTAGAGCTCTCCCCTAAAAGCCTTCTCCAGAATTGATTGCTCCAGGCGCTTGAAGTGCTCGTCCGTCTCGGCCTGGGCAGCCTTCAGAGCGCCGATCTTCTCCTGCACCGCCTCCAAATGCGCCACGATGCGGCGTTGTTCGGCGAGGGGTGGGAGAGGGATGGGAATAGAAAACATAGCCCTTTGGGTCAATTTTGGCCTTGTAGCACCCGTGAGAAAGGGCTTCAGATCGGTGGCAACGAGGTAGCTTCGCAACAGCTGGTTCAACAAGAGACCATTCTTTCCTCGAATGATGTGCACATGATTATTTGCCCAAAATCGCCCTTCCATAACGTAAGCACTGGGTGCTCCAGGACCATAGAATCCACCGTCCTCCGCAAGAAGTACATATTCACCTTCATGAGTGAATCCGTCCACGTAATCGATTATTCCGTTCGCGCCGCAATATGGGATATCCCCCGGAATCCTGTCCTTCTTCTTCACTGGCTTTCGTAAACGATCCAAAATGTCGCACACCTCCCCCAGTCGCACCCAGCGCCAGCCGGAGGGGAGGTCGGAGCCGGGGCGGGGGAAGGCGTCGCTAAGGATGGACTGCCACAGGTTCTCGGCGTCCTCGCGGGCCTGCTCGCGCAGGCGCCTGGCCTCGCGGATACGCTCCATCAACTCGTTGACGCGCGCCGCAATGCGCCGCTGCTCGGCGAGGGGCGGGAGAGGGACTAGGAACTCCTTTAGGCGACGGCCCGACAGGTTAGGAATTGCCGTTCTGCTTTCCGCCCCCTGGTAGGCTAAGAAGACCTGGTATGCAGCCTGCATCCAGTACATGATGAAGCGCGGTTCAACAGAAGTATCCTTGGCACGAAGGCGGTGTATGTGGTTTTGGTAGAGAGCCAGGGGAAGCTGTCCCTCCCAAATTGCAGTCCTGCCTACATCCCCACCCTCGCACACCAACAAATCACCAGTTTGAAGCTTTAATTTCTCCACCTCCGCATCCGAAAAGTCCATTTCGTCAAGATCTGAGACCTCAACCGTGCCCCAACGAATGTTCTTGGTGCGCAAAAAAGGCCTTGGATTCAGTCCTGAGCGGCGTTGCGGCGACATAGAGGCGCCTTGCTGAAGGTCAAACACTTCCCCCAACCGCACCCAGCGCCAGCCTTCAGGAAGCTTGTAGGGTCCCTCCGTCATCCCTACGCCTCCGCGTTTCCGTTGCTCAAGAGCTCGTCCAACTCTTCCACGATGCTCAAGATCTCCCGCTCGCGCTCGAGGAGCCCGGCGACGATCTCCATGGGAGGCGGCAGGACTTCTGCCTCTTTACGGTTGGGGTTGCGGGCAGTGAGGTCGTAGTCACGTTCGTTGATCTCTTCCAGGGGGACGATCCAGGAACGCTCGGAAAGGCAGGCCTCTCGCGGGCCCTGGCCTTTGCGATAGGCGTCCCAGGCCTTCCAGAGCCTGCGGGCCTCGGCGAAGTGCACGTCCTGGATGGGGCGCCCCTTGCTGAACTTCTTGAGGCCCTCGGGGAGAGGCAACTCGTAGTACCAGATCTCGTGGGTCGGCCCCGGTCGTTCGAAGAAGAGAAGGGCCGTCTTCACCGTCGCATAGGGGGCGAAGGTGCCAGGAGGAAGGCTTACGATGGTATGCAGATTGAATTGCTCCAACAGGTCCTTCCTGACCGTAGCGAACGCCCCGCCGCGAAAGAGCGTCCCCTCGGGCACGACCATGCCGCAGCGGGCGCCGTCCCGCGGCTTGAGCTTCTTCATGATGTGCTGCAGGAACAAAAGCTCCGTTGCCGTTGCCTGGACGGGGAAGTTCGCCCGGATATGGCGGCCCTCGGTGCCTCCGAACGGCGGATTGGTCAGCACCACATCGAAGCGCTCTGAGACACTGCGGATGTTCTCTTCCAAAGTGTTGCGGCGGCGGACCTGAGGGGCGGTCACCCCGTGGAGCACCATGTTCATGAGCCCCAGCAGGGCCGGAAGGGGTTTCTTCTCTTGGCCGAAGAAGGTGCGTTCCTGCAGGGTTTTGTGGTCCTCGATGGTCTTCTCGCGCTCCTTCATGTGCAGATAGGCCTGCGCTAGAAATCCGCAGGAGCCGCAGGCCGGGTCGTACACCGTCTCGTCGATCTTTGGATCGACGAGCTCCACTACGAAGCGCACCACGGGCCTTGGGGTGTAGAACTCGCCGGCCATCCCGTTCTCGCTCCCCAGCCTGCGGAGCAGCTCTTCGTAGACCTGGGAGACGGTGAAGATGTCGTCCTGGCTGTGGAAGTCAATGGCGTCGAGGATCTGAAGCACCTCTTTGAGGTTGTAACCCGAGGCGCAGACGATGACATTGCGCTCGGCGAAGACGCCGCGGATGGTTTCGCGCAAGGGATCGCCCCCCAGGCTCTGGAGGTAAGGAATCAGACGGCCGTGGACGAACTCGAGGAGCCTGTCGGCGGGCCAATCCTTCGTGGCCCAGGCGCTCCAGCGAAGCTCACCGTCGAGAATGCGGGTGTAGGTGCGGCCGGCGAGCTTTGCCTGCATCTCCCACTCGTCTTCTTGAGCGGCCAGAAAGCGCAAGAAAAGGAGCCAGGCCAGGTGCTCCACATATTCCATAATGCCGCCGCAGTTGTTGTCGCGGCGCAGGATGTCGCAGGCGCGCCAGATTTCTTTGGCGAGCGTTTCGCGGGTCTGGGGTCCGTTCATGCAGCAAGCTCCTCAGTGTAGATGCGTTCTTTCACGTCTTTCATAGTTTGGCCGAGCCTTTCCGGTCCTCCGAAGGCGCGGCTGATCTTCACGGCGCCGCCCCACTCGCGGAAGGGAGAAACGCCGAAGATTGCGGGCTCGAGCTGCTCGATGCCGCCGGCGCAGTACTTGTCTAAGAGTTCCAGGATCACGCGGCGCGCTTCCTCAGCGTGGCGCTCGATAAAGCGCTGCTCCCGATTGAGAAAAGCTTGTGCCCGTTCGCTGCGGGTGCGAATCCGGGCGCCGAAAGCGATGTGCGCCAAGAGGTCAAAGGCATCAGCCTCCGGCTTCCCAAGGACCTCCGCCAAGACCTCCGGGTGCACGCTCGATTGTGCAAGCTCCTCGAGGAAGGCCTTGCGTCGCTCGCTGTCCAGCCAGATGGACCGCAGGTCCGCGCGGGTCGGTGCTGCGTGGACGATCCGACGCCGGGTGTAGTCGCGATACTGCTCGAGGGTGAGTTGCTCGCCCGTGGCTTCGATGAGGAAGACCGCTTCGTCCGCAATGGTCACCTCGAGGCCTTCCACGTGGATCTTTCCACCCTTCTTCTTGGCGGGCTTGAGTGAAACCTGCACAGAGACGGCCTCTTCGGCTACCGTCTCCACCCCAATGCTTCGGCTGACGAAGCCGCTCGCGCTAACGATTAGTTGCAGCTTGCCTGCGGGGAGTCGGTCAAAGCGAAAGCGGCCCTCATCGTCGGTGCGAATAGGTCCCTGCTGAGAGTTGGGCCCCGTACGGACCGACACACTTGCACCGACGATGAGTTGCTGGGTATCGGCGTGAAAGACTATGCCCTCCAAGATGGCCGTCGGAGGACCCTTGGAAGGCTCAGGGGGCGGGACGGGTGGCCGATCCCACTCGTCGAAGAGCCGGGTGGCTCCCGTGTAGTCGAAAATGCGGAACCAGTACTTGTCGGTCGCCGGGTCCAGGCGGCTGCCGCGTCCGATGATCTGCTTGAAAAGGACCGGGGAAGAGACCGTCTTCATGAAGACGATGTTGCGGCAAGCGGGCACGTCCACGCCGGTGGACAGCAGTTCCGCCGTGGTGGCTACCACCGGTGCGGATTTGTCCGAATCGGCGAACGCCTCGAGCGCCCGCTGCCCCTCCTCACCCTCTTCCGAGATGATGGGCACCGCGTAATTGGAGAGGCCGGTCTCCGGGCCGAACTCGTCCTGGAGCAACCGGGCCACGAGGCGCGCGTGCTGCATGTCTACGCAGAAGACCATCGTCTTGTCCATCTTCCCGAAGCGACGGAGCAGACCCGCCAGGTGCTTAACCATGGCGCGGGTGCGGTCGGGCAGGGTGATCTCACGCTCAAACTGGGGTGTTGTATATACCTCGCGCGGTTCGACATCTTCCGGCACGAAGACTTCGGCGCCCTGCTCGATGGCGTCTTCCAGGTGTAGGCCCGTGGCGTCCACGGTTGTGCGGACCCGATGGACCTTATACGTGGCAAGAAATCCGTCTTCGATACCTCGCCCCAGGCTGTACTGGTAGGCAGGTGGCCTCCAGGTGCCGCGCTCGGGATGCTCGGGGTCAACGGCAACCTCCGGCTCTTCTGCACAGAAATAGGCGTAGGTGTCGATGTTCTCGTCTTGCTTCGGCGTGGCGGTCATGCCGAGCTGGATGGCGGTCCCAAAGTGGTCGAGGATCTCGCGCCAGGTGCCAAAGCCGGAGCGGTGGCATTCGTCGATAATCACGAGGTCAAAAAAGTCCGGAGGGAACTTCTCAAAAAGCCGCTTCCCGCGCTCATCCTGGCCCCACAGGGTCTGGTAGATCCCAAAGTACAGGTCCCGGGTGAGGTTCGGCGGATGGCCCTCAATTTTGAAGCGTGGTTCGCTGGTGCCATCGGCAAAGGGCGCGAAGGTGTTGTAGGCCTGATCACGCAGAACCACTCGATCGGCGAGGAAAAGCACGCGCCCCGGGCGCTCGGGATGGAGCCGCTGGAGCCAACCCGACTTGATGAGCTTCCAGACAACCTGGAAAGCGACGAAGGTCTTGCCGGTTCCCGTGGCCATTGTGAGGAGCACGCGTTTTTGGCCACACACGAGCCGCTTTACGATCTCCCGAATCGCGATCTCCTGAAAGTAAAACGGACTCTTTCTGCAGAGGGATTCCGGGCAGTAGGGATGGAGCAGCGGATTGCTTCGCCTGTCTGAACCGTACTCCCATTGGGGTTCGGCGACGCGGACACTGTCCACGCGGCCGAGATTACGCTGCCATCTGTTCCATAACTCACCAGGCGCTGGGAACTGGTGAATCTCCCGGCTGGAATTGGTGCAGAAGTCGAACTCGATGATTTTGTGACCATTCGTGGAAAAGGCGAAGGCGAGCCCCAGGTCGCGTGAATAAGATTTGGCCTGCTCGAGACCGGCCTCCGCTGGCTCGGATTCGGCCTTGGCTTCCACTACAGCGATCGGAAAGGCGTCCGAGAGGCGCAGAAGGTAATCGACCTTGCGAGACTCCCCCCGACGCACTCGATCGCCTACGAGAATCACGCGTCCCTGCGTGTACTGGTGGTCACGCTGGTAGTAGTGCTCGCGTATGATCTGGTCATCGGTCCAGCCCGCAGCCTTGAGTTTGGGATCAATAAGAGTGGCTCTCGTGTCGGCTTCGTTCTTCATGCCGCAAGCCTCGTAAAGAGAAGGTCGTCGGCCAGGTCTCCGCACAGGTCCTCGATGCTGGGCTGGTAGAGACACAGGGTTTCCCGGTGCTCCGTGAAGATCAGAAGCTTTTCGCCCTCGGCCCGGATAACGTCGGAGGAGTCGAGCACGGCGAGGAGTTCGGCGAGCTTCGCTTCCGTGTGGTGCTTCAGGCTGTCGGCCAGACGGAAGAGGCGCTCGACTTCGTCCCGTTCCTCTCCGACCTTGTCCGGGTCGTCGGTGAGGACCTGGCGGAAGATCCGCTGATCAATCCGGTCGCGTTCTTCCTCGGTCAGCTCCTCGTATTCCGTGATGTCGCGAGGATCGCTGGGATCGGCGGCCGCCCGCAGGAGCCGCTTCTTCTCCGCCTTCGATCGCCTCGGGTCCCGCAGGATTGAGACGACCTCGTCGAGGGGCGCTTGCCCATCCCAGCCGATCGTCTCATGTCGGCTCACTCTCGAGCCTCGCGCGAAGGAGGCGGACGCGATGAGCCTGCCGCCTACCGCGCCGGTCAGATCGCGCGCGTACTTTTCAGGGATCCTCCGCGGTCCGTACGCCTCTTTACAAACAGCCACCTGTCTCCACTTATGCGTTCGCTAGCTTGCTTATAACTCTGCTTTACCCGGCGCAGTGGAGATGTCGTGAGCCAACGTTTCAGATTTACACCATGAAATTGGAAAGAACTCCGCTAGCAGCACATCGAGACCATGACGAAAGAGGAGCTCCACCTGGTGATCTAGCGCTTCCCCATGCGCCGACATCCGCGGTTCGACGGCGTGCAAGAGTTCTTCACAGGCCGGGTGCGAGAACATCGTACTCGCGTCCCGGCGCACCGATTGAGGCTCGAAGCGCAGCAGCAAGCGGCAGGTCGCGCCAGATACCAAACCACTGACGGAAAGCGCTGATGTGGTACTTGCTGTTCGCCCCATCGCACGGCACGAGCCTTCCCCTCTCATCAGTCGGGCGACAAGCCCCGGGCCTGACTCGCGCTTCGCGAGACCGGCGGTCTTTGTACTCGTTTGTTCGGGAGCCCCCTTCAAACCCCACGCGGACAAACGGATAGCGACCCGACAGGACGGGAAAGCGGCCGGGAAGGCGAGCAGCGGGGCGCCCGAGAGAAGCGCCGGCTCCTCTTATCTACGCTGCTTCGAACGCGCGTCGGCGCTCGCGCGCTGTGGCCCGGGGGGTGCTCGGTCATCACCGCGATCGCTCGGCGCAACCGGCCCCTGCGCACGCCCGATCCCTATCCCCCTCTCAGCCCCGCAAGCTCGATCTTCTTCATCTTCTGGAGCGCCTCGACGTGGCGCAGCACGCGCGCGGGGTCGCCCTCTGCGAGCACGTCGTGCATCAGGCTTGGTGTGACCTGCCAAGTAACACCGAAGCGGTCACGGCACCAGCCGCAGATCTCCGCCTCTGGCACCGCCGACAGCGCCCCCCAGTAGTGATCGATCTCCCCCTGGGTGTCGCACCCCACCATCAGCGAGATCGCCTCGTTGAACGCGAAGGGGTGCTCCCGCCCGCCGTCCATCGCCACGAACCACGTCTCGCCGAGGCGGAAATCCGAGTACATGAC
>Ga0181858_1001428_pt1 | contig 11543 bp, 10 predicted proteins | sample NewIslPassag4_SG_FD_130749 | JGI IMG/M metagenome (GOLD analysis project Ga0181858, IMG submission 130749) | Feedstock adapted compost microbial communities from Newby Island compost facility, Milpitas, CA, USA - Passage 4_SG | ecosystem: Engineered > Solid waste > Feedstock > Composting ...
AATCACTTCTTCCGCAAGAAACATCCTCTCACACCTCCGATTGACTGTTTCCATTATACCCAAGCGGCAAAAAAAAGAAAACGCAAAAAGTTGTGAACAAACTCATACACTGTGACAAACGGCTGTGCCGGGGCGAAGGGGAGGAGAAGCATGGATCGCGTCATCAACTGGATGGGCGGCTGGCCGAACGAAGGACTCGTCTCCGCGTCGGACTGGGAAGAAAAATTGGCTTCGGCTGCCGATGCCAGCCGCCGGGGCAAAAGCGTCGGGTCCGTCCGGATGCTGAAGGAGCGCCTGGCGCGGGATTTGCTCCGCGGCAAAACGGGAGGCCAGGCATCGCGAATCCGCCTTACGGCGGGCGCGGACGAAGCGTTGGCGCTTCTTGCGGCATCTTCGCTGTCCAAAGGGGATGTGGTGATTACGGAGCGGCTGACCTCCCGCTCCGCGCTCCAGCTGTTTCGCAAAGCCGGTCTGAGAGTGGAGGCGGCGGAAGGGGACGAGAACGGACCGGACCCGGACGCGCTGCGGCAAGCCATTCGGAAGTTCAGGCCGAAACTCGTGTACATATCTCCGGTCTGCTCGGACCCGGCGGGCCGGACCTGGCGAAAAGAGCGCAAAGAGTTGACGGTCCGGGTGTGCCGGGAAGCCGGGGTGTGCGTGGTGCGGGATGACCGGCAGGAGATGCTGGATTTTCGCGGCGGCCCCGGAAGCGCCGATCCGGTGCAGGACGGTGTGCTCTCCGTCGGCCAGCTGCCGCCGGGCCTCATAGCGGGGCTTCGGTTCGGATGGGCGGCAGGCAGGCCGGATGATCTGAAGCGGTGGTTCCCGGCCGCGGGCCATGGGGCGGGAATGGAAGGGGAAGGCGCGCAGACGCTCACCCGCCAGGCGCTCTTGGACCTGATGGGGGAAACGCCGCTGACGTCCATGGTGGATTTGCTCCGGGCGCAGGCCCGGTCGCGCATGAAGCGGCTGACCGAACTTTTGAAAACCGTCCGGTCCGCTTGCGGGCTGAGGTGGCGGGAGCCTGCCGGCGGCATCCACTTGTGGCTGCGCCTGCCGGAAGGGCTGGACGCGGGGGCGCTTTTGCGCGCCGCATGGCTGAGAGGGCTGATTTTTCAGCCCGGCGCTGCCTTTTACGCCGCCCGGCCGGAGAACAATACGCTCCGGCTGACGTTCGCCTTTTCGGATGAGCGCGAGCTGGAGGCCGGAGTGCGCAGGCTGGCCGCCGCCATCGGCGATTTTCTCGGAAGGCATGAGGCTTGAGCATTTTTGCCTGCTTTGCGCCCGGATTTTTCCGTTCTTATATAAGAGGTCAACTTCGTGAGAATGTCCGCATAGGTATGTAATACGTTTTTGCGCAGGAGAGAAAGAAGGAGGCTGCGGCCATGGACATATTCAAGCGGATCGCGGAGTACCGGGCCGAAAGCGAGAAATTGCACTGGGAAGGTACTTTCCGGGACTATATCGAGCTGCTTCGCCGCGATCCCTCGCCGGCGATGACAGCCCATGCCCGTGTCTATGAGATGATCATATCCCACGGCGTGGAAGAGAAAGACGGGGTTAAGCGATACAAATTTTTTGAGCAGGAAATTTTCGGTCTCGACCGGACCATTGAAAAGCTGGTGGAGGAATACTTTCATTCGGCGGCCCGCCGGCTCGACGTCCGCAAGCGCATTTTGCTGCTCATGGGACCGGTCAGCGGCGGGAAATCCACCATCGTGACGATGCTGAAGCGGGGTCTGGAGAAGTTTTCGCGCACCGACAAGGGCGCGGTGTACGCCATCAAGGGCTGCCCGATGCATGAGGAGCCGCTGCATCTGATTCCGGCCGAGCTCCGTCCCGAAGTGGAAAAGGAGCTGAACGTGCGGATTGAGGGCAATCTGTGCCCGTATTGCCAGATGATGCTGGAGACCGAATACGGCGGCGACATCGAGCGGGTGCCCGTGGTGCGCGTGCTGATCTCGGAAGAAAAGCGCGTCGGTATCGGCACTTTCAGCCCTTCGGACCCGAAATCCCAGGATATCGCGGATCTCACCGGCAGCATCGATTTTTCCACGATCACCGAATACGGCTCGGAATCGGACCCGCGGGCTTACCGGTTCGATGGGGAACTGAACAAGGCCAACCGCGGGCTGATGGAGTTTCAGGAGATGCTCAAGTGCGACGAGAAGTTTCTGTGGAACCTGCTGTCCCTGACCCAGGAGGGCAATTTCAAGGCGGGGCGTTTTGCGCTGATCAGCGCCGATGAGCTCATCGTGGCGCACACCAACGAGGCGGAATACAAGGCGTTTATCTCCAACAAGAAAAACGAGGCGCTGCAATCCAGAATGATCGTCATGCCGATCCCCTACAACCTCAAGGTGTCGGAAGAGGAGAAAATTTACCGGAAGCTGATCGACCAGTCGGACATGAAGCATGTGCACATCGCGCCCCACGCGCTCCGGGCGGCCGCCATCTTCTCGATCCTGACGCGGCTGAAGGAATCCAAAAAGCAGGGCATGGATCTCGTGAAAAAGATGCGCATGTACGACGGGGAAGAGGTGGAAGGCTTCAAGGAAGCCGACCTTAAAGAACTGCAGAACGAGTACGCCGAGGAAGGCATGACGGGAATCGATCCGCGCTACGTCATCAACCGGATTTCCAGCGCGCTGATCAAGCACGACCTGCCCTGCATCAACGCGCTGGATGTGCTCAGGGCGCTCAAGGACGGGCTCGACCAGCATCCTTCCATCACCAAGGAGGAACGGGAAAAATACCTGAACTTCATCTCCATCGCGCGCAAAGAGTATGACAACCTGGCCAAAAAAGAGGTGCAGAAGGCGTTCGTCTATTCTTTCGAAGAGTCGGCCCGCACGCTGTTTGAGAACTACCTGGACAATATTGAGGCCTATTGCAACTGGACGAAAATCAAGGACCCGCTGACCGGCGAGGAAATGGATCCGGACGAGCGGCTGATGCGGTCCATCGAGGAGCAGATCGGCATCTCCGAAAACGCCAAAAAAGCGTTCCGCGAAGAGATTCTGATCCGGCTTTCCGCCTATTCCCGCAAGGGCCGCAAGTTCGACTACAGCTCCCATGAACGGCTGCGCGAAGCCATCGAAAAGAAGCTGTTTGCGGATTTGAAAGATATCGTGAAAATCACGACTTCGACGAAGACGCCGGATGAAAACCAGCTGAAGCGGATCAATGAGGTGACAAAACGGCTCATCGACGAGCACGGCTACTGCCCGGTATGCGCCAACGAGCTTTTGCGTTACGTGGGGAGCCTGCTCAACCGGTGAAGTTTCGCATTTGCCGAATATGACGGCCACAAGCCGTCCGTCCCGGGCGGCTTATGGCCGTTTGTTTTTGGGGTCATCCGATTGTGCGTGCGGGCATGTCGAAAAAATGTTCGTACAAGTTATCCAAATATGTTAAAATATGAACTGGGGCGGCATTCGCGTTTTGGATTTCGCTCGGAGAGGAATCAGCAGGGATGAGTCTTCCGAAATACATATTTTTTTGCTCTTTGGAATATCTTTCAGCGCTCATATTTATCCTGACTCAGTTCCGATTTTCCGTCAAAGAAAACATCGGAAAAATATTGCTGTTGTCGGTTTTTCTGTCTTTTGTTTCGTTTTCGCTCATCAATGCTGACATGCGCGATATCGGCCCCATTGTGCAGAATCTGATCTTCCTGATCTACATATGGGTAGTGCTGAAGGTCAGTTTTCTGAATGCCGTCATCATGCTGCTGACGGGATATACCGTTTTTGGCCTGGTGCAGACGTGCATTCTGGCCTTGCACGCGGAAGCCGGGCTTGTTTCCGGCGTCGTCGTGCTGGGTGACAACATCACCTATCAGATTCAGGCTCTGTCTTCCATCGTCATGCTGCTGTTAAGTCTGCTCACGCTGATCCTGAACGGCGGATTCAGCTTTGTCGGCATTCGCGGGCGTATCCAGAAGCGGCGGATCAACCGCAAGGTCATTTTCTACTTTATTTATATCGTGCTGGTCTTTATCCTGACGATGCTTGTCAACCTGTATCTTTTGACGAGCGACCATCCGTCGTATATAATGTCCGTCCTGGTGCTTCTGGTCGCTTTGTCCATCCTGTTCTATCTGAGTTTCAAAAGGGATGAGTCAGTTGATTGAACGGCTCGCCACCCGCATCGCGCTGAAAATCAAGGAAGCCAGCCCGGAAGAGACCGCCAGCGTGGAATTGATGAAGTTCGCCCTGATCGGCATCCTTCACAACGCGATTACCATCGGCACCGCGCTGGCGGTGGGCGCCATCTTGGGCCGTTTCGGGGAAGTGCTTTTGGCCTGCGCCGCTTTTATGCTGCTTCGCCTTTTTTCGGGAGGCTTCCATTTCAAATCCGCTTTGTCCTGTTTTCTGTTTTCCGCAGCCATTTTCGTTCTGATTCCGCTCATTCCGATTGGCCGCGATTTTCCTTACTTGCATTTGCTAACGGCTTCCAGCTTTATGCTTTGCCTGTTTTTTGCGCCGGCGAATATCAAGGAGCACATCCGGGTGCCGGAAAAATCCTTTCCGCTTTTCAAATTGATTTCCCTGGCGTTGGTAACGCTTTCTTACTTCTTGAGCCATCCGGTCGTCACGCTGGCTTTCCTGGCCCAGTCGCTGACGCTCCTTCCATTACCCCGGAAAAGGAGGTGAAAAAAATGGCCAAACGCGCAGCTATCCTGATCTCGAAGCTGCTCGCCGCCGCGGCGGTCGTGTTCGTCAGCACCGCTTCCTTCTGGGTGGCCTACCGTCCGGAAGTGCCGAGCGAACTGAAGAAGTGAGTCATGCCAGCCGAAAAGGGGTTGAAAACATGTCCGAAACACTTCGGCTTCTGGATCGGAATGGGAACGTGTGCAAGATACATATCGACGACCTGATCACCATTCGTCCGACAGCCGATGGTCCCGAATTTTACACCCGGGACGGCATGTATTTCTATCCCTCCACCATGGAAGAGCTTCAAATTCTTTTCAAGGATGCCGGTTTTGAAAGGTTGGATCGCACCAATCTGGTCAACATGAATCATGTCCAGGCATTCGACCCCAAATCGAGAAAAGTGTATTTCGAGTATCCGTGGTCGAAGGACAGCATGTTTGCCACCGTTTCCGAAGCGAATGTAAAAAAAGTGCAACACTTGGCGAAAGAATCGTCCGAAGTGTACAAACCAGCCAGAAAACCGCTGCTTGGAAAAGGGTAATTTGAAGCTTCCGCCCGGCGGATGACCTTCAGCCCTGGACGATCATCGTCCGGGCGGAAGTCCATTTTGTGTGGATGGGAATGAGGCAGCCTGCTGCCTTTTTTTGTTTCATTTAGACGTTTTCGGCAAAAGGGAAGTCGATTCGCTTGGAATGGCTTGCTCAGTGGAAACAGATCCTTCGGCTGGCCCTGCCGTCGCTTTTTGCATTCGCCACCCAGACGCTAACGGCCACCGTCTGCCTGATCCTCGTCGGTGACCTGGGCGCGGTCGCCATCGGCGTCGTCGGCGTGGCGAACATTGTCATGTACAACGTGTTCGCGCTGCTGTCAGGCATCGGCTACTCGATCAACTATCTCGTGGCGCAAAATTACGGAGCGGGCGATATGGCGATGGGGGTCCGGCGCACCTATATGGCGCTGGGCATCAGCCTGGCTGCGGGAGCGGCCATCGCGCTGGCCGGCTGGCTGGCCGGCGGCTCGATCCTGAAGTGGACCGGCGGCTCCCCCGAGCTGGTGGCGGCGGGCGACGGCTACCTGGAACTGAGGTTTATCGCCATCGCCTTCGGCATGGTCAGTTTTGCGCTGTACGGTTTTTTTCGCGGCGTCGGCAAGACGCGGATTCCCATGCTGATATCCATCACTGGCAACGTGATCATCATCCTGCTCACATACGTGCTGGTGTACGGCCAATGGGGGATGCCGGAAATGGGGCTTCTCGGCGCGGGCTATGCGATGCTGATCGGCGAAGCGGCCGCGTTTGCGCTGTCCCTTGCGGTGTTCTGGAGCCCGCCTTTGCACCGCAGGTTCATGACCCGCGTCGTGCCGCGATTCAGCTGGCCGGAGCTTAGGCTGATCGGCCGGGAGAGCGTCAAGCTGGGCCTGATGGAATTTGCAATGAGCGTATCCATGCTGATCTTTACGATTTTTGTCATCCAGCTGGGAGAAGTGGCGCTGGCCGCCAACGAGGTGGCCTTGAACATCATGTCCTTCGGGTTTATGCCCGCCTTCGCTTTCGGCACCACGGCCACCATCCTCGTGGGCCAGGCCGTCGGCAGCCGCAGGCCGGCGGAAGCCCGGCGCGCCGGCACGCACACGGCGATGATCGGCACCGTCTTTCTTCTGCTGCTCGGCACGGCGGAGCTGATCTGGGCGGAGGAAATCGCGGGGATCTACACCGATGATGCGGCCGTGGTGGAGCTGACGGCGTTTCTGATATCCGTCTCGGCTTACCTGCAAATTTTCGACGGATTTTATAATATGTACGCCGGCGGTTTGCGGGGCGTCGGGGACACGTCCTTCCTGATGCGCGCCTCGCTCGTTTGCAGCTTCCTGTTGTTCGTGCCGCTGACGTATCTGTTTGTCAATGTGCTGAAGTGGGGCAGCATCGGGGCGTGGCTTGCGCTGTACGGGTACATGACCGTGCTCGGCACGGCGGTCATGATCCGGTTTTACCGGACGGATTTTGCCTCGGTGCTTCCAAAAGAAGCCAAATCTTAAGGTCCCCGATAAAACAGCCGGGCGCGGCCGTCAATTTATCTTAAAAAGGCGATCAAGCAACAAAAGCCGGCGAATGCGCATGCGGCGCTTTTGTCCGGCTTTTGTTGCTTCACAGGTTTTTGCGCGTCGTTTTGTGTCCGTCGCACGTAAAGCGGACTTTCTTGTCGTCGACCACCGTCTCCAGATGGACCGGCTTGCCCCAGAGGCGAACCACGTAAGGCATGGTATTTTCCAGATATTTCAGGTCCAGTTCAATGCCTTCGTAGCGGTGGACGATGTACAGCTCGCCCGTACGCAGCCAGTCCCCGTCGACAACTTCCAGATACGGAAATCCGCCGTTCACCCGGGAGTAAACGAGCTGATCCCGGATATTTTCCCACGATTTGTCCGTAATCTGCCACTCGTCGCCCTTCTTTTCAAAAATGTACAAATCCAGCTCTTCCGTCAGCTCTTTCGTCAGATAGTTGCGGAGAAACGACTGGTCCGAATCCATTTCCCGCACGTCGAAGATGAAGTCCCGGCCGTACCTTTTTTCAATGTCCTCGAAAATTTTCAGCCCCAAATAGTACGGGTTCAGCGTGTGGCGCGAAGGCTGCACGACCGCCGAATGCAGCTTGGCGTATTCAATCGTCTCTTCGCTGGTCAGCGGCAGCTCCCGCATGATGCGCTGGTGCCAATAGGTGGCCCAGCCTTCGTTCATGATTTTCGTTTCAATCTGCGGCCAGAAATAAAGCATTTCCTCGCGCAGCATGCTCATAATATCCCGCTGCCAGTCTTCCAGCACCGGCGAAAATTCCTGGATGAACCAGACCAGGTCCTTCTCCGGCTGCGGGGGAAGCTTTCGGTGGTCGGGCGTTTCCGTTTCGCGGTTTTTGGCCTTGGCCGCATCGTCCTTGCCGTCCGCCAGATCATCCAGCACCCACAGGTCGTCATAGGGCGACGGCGCAGGTTGCTTGGACAGGCGGTTTTTTTCCTCTCTGCGGCGCCATTCCAGGTAGCGGTTTTTGTCCTGGCCGTACGGTTTGTGCAGCACGGGGTCCACGTGCTCATGGATGGCCAATACCGCATCCAGGAAGCGTTCCACCTCTTCGGTGCCGTACTCCATTTCATATTGACGGATGCGTTCGGCCGTGGCCGACATGCTTTCCACCATGTCCCGGTTCGTCCGCGCGAAACGGGCGTTGTTCTTGAAGAAATCGCTGTGGGCCAGCACGTGGGCGACGATCAGCTTGTTCTGCACCAGGGAGTTGCCTTCCAAAAGGAAGGCATAGCACGGATTGGAGTTGATGACGAGCTCGTAAATCTTGCTGAGGCCCAGGTCGTACTGCATTTTCATTTTGTGGAACATCTTGCCGAAGCTCCAATGGCTGAAGCGGGTGGGCATGCCGTAGGCCCCGAAAGTGTAGATGATGTCAGCGGGGCAGATTTCATAGCGCATCGGAAAAAAATCCAGCCCGAATCCGGCTGCGATTTCCGTAATTTGTTCAATGGTCTTTTCGAGCTCCTGCATTTCTTCACGAGTCATCGCTGGCCAAGCCCCCAGTCTGCAGCATAGATTTCACCATGCTATGTATATGAGGGGACGGGGGCGGTTGTGACATTTTCGCCCGCGGTCAGCAGATTTCGTGATGCCGGATGTGGGAAGCTTCCACCTGTATGGCGGCATGCCGGATGCGGAATTCGTCTTCCAGGATGCGGATCGCCCGCTGCAAAATCTGCTGGCTGTCGTGTCCGTCCAAAATCCGCAAATGGCAGCTCAGCGAATCAAATCCGGACGTGATGGTCCACACGTGCAGTTCATGGACGTCCGCCACGCCCTCGATGGACTGCAGCGCATCTTTCAGCCGTTCATGGTCGATTCCCTCCGGCGTGCCTTCCATGAGAATGTGCGTCGTGCGGCGGATCAGTTCCCAGGCGCCGCGCAGAATCAGAAAGGACACAACCAAGGAGATGACCGGATCCGCCAAACGCCAGCCGAAGGCATACATGAGGAAACCTGCGGCGATGGCGCCGACGGAGCCGATGACGTCGCTGATGACGTGGTAAAACGCGCTGCGCAGGTTGACGTTGCGCTTCACATCCCCTTTGCGCATCAGCGCCCACGCGCTCGCCAGGTTGGCGAGCAGGCCGACGGACGCGATCAGCATCATCGTGCCGCTGTCCACTTCGGGCGGCGCCGGGATGCGGCGGATGGCTTCCCAGATGATGAATCCGGCGATGACGGCCAGCGCCAAGCCGTTAAACAGCGCGGCCAAAATTTCAAAGCGGTGGAAACCGTAACTTTTGCTCGGAGAGGCGGGACGCGCCGACACGTAAATGGCAAACAGGCTGAGGGCCAGGGCTGCCACGTCGCTCAGCATGTGGCCGGAGTCGGAAAGCAGCGCGAGGCTTCCGGTCAGAAGCCCGCCGGCAAATTCCAGCAGCATGATGCCGGCGGTGATCAGGAGCGCATAAAGCAGCCCTTTTTTGTTGCCTTCCCGGTGCCCGTGGATGTGCCCGTGGTGATGCCCATGGTGATGTCCATGGATGTGCCCGTGGTGGTGCTCGTGGTGGTGCTCGTGGTGGTGTCCGTGGCGGTCCCCGCGTCGGGCAGGGGAATGCCCGTCAAGATGTTCGTGCGGATGCTCGCGGCAAACCCCATGCGGGTAAAACCCTTGGCCGCTGTCGTTGGAATGGCTATGCATGCCGGTTTCCTCCCTCCTGATGGCTGCCATGGTCGATGGCCTGGCGCAAGAGCGAAATCACATGGTCATCGTCGCAACTGTAATACAGCATGTTGCCTTCGCGGCGGTGCTTTACCAGCCGGATGTTCCGCAAGAATCCCAACTGGTGGGAGACGGCGGATTGGGACATCTCCAGCACTTCCGCGATGTGCGTCACCGAGCATTCTTCCTGAGACAGCAAATGCAGGATTTTGATCCGCGTCGGATCCGCCAGTGCCTTGAAAATCAGCGATACCCGCTCCACCAGTTCCGGCGGCAGAAACGCGTGGTCTTGCGGCTGCATCGGCCATTCCTCCGGTCGCAACAATTTTAGTATATGAATAATTGCTCATATACTAATATGCGGCGCTCGGCGACAAATGTCAAGTTTGCGCAGGAAGAAAGATCATGTTAAAACAAAAGATATGATCTTCTGTGGAGAGAGGTTTTTTCGATGACGTTGACGCCACGGGAAGAGGAAGAAAAGCGGCTGTCCGAAGTGATGGAGGTTATCAGGCGGCGCCTGGAGCAAGAACTGGCCATATTGGTCCAGCGGCGCGGCGAAGTGGTGGGCATCCGCCAGGAGTTCTGGGACGATGTCCGCATGAATTTTGCCGATGAAACGGAACTGGGCGAGACCTGGACCAGCATCATGCAGCAAAAGGAAGTGCTGATCGAACGGGAGCGCAGCCACCGCGTGGCATATGAGGCGGCCGGGCGGCTTATGCAAATGCGCGAAAATCCGTATTTCGCCCGCATCGATTTTGCCGAAAACGGCTGCCCGGCGGAAAAAATCTATATCGGCCGGGCGTCTTTGACCGACGAGGATGGGGAGACGTTTTGGATTTACGACTGGCGGGCGCCCATTGCAAGCCTGTTTTATGATCATGAGCCCGGTCCGGCTTCCTATCGGACGCCAGGCGGCGAGATCCGCGGAGAGATGACGCTCAAGCGGCAGTTTGTGATCCGGGAAGGCAAGCTGAAGCACATGTTCGACACGGACGAAACCGTCGGGGACGAAATCCTGCAGGCGGTGCTGAGCGAAAAATCCGACGCCGCAATGAAAAGCATCGTGGCGACGATCCAGAAGGCGCAAAACCGGATCATCCGCGACGAGAAGCACAAGCTGCTGGTGGTGCAGGGGGCGGCCGGCAGCGGCAAAACGTCGGCGGCCCTGCAGCGCGTGGCGTATTTACTTTACCGTTTCCGGGGCGATCTGACGTCGGATCAGATCGTGCTGTTTTCGCCCAATCCGGTGTTTAAAGGATATGTCTCCCGCGTGCTGCCCGATCTGGGCGAAGCCAACATGCGGCAAATGACGTTTCGCGAGCTGATCGAGGCGCGGCTGGGCCGCCGCTTTCAGGTGGAGGACCTGTTTGCCCAGACGGAGGCGCTTTATGCCGCGGAGCGGACGCCCGAAGGCGAAGCCCGGCGGCAGGCGGTCCGCTATAAAGGATCCGAGCATTTCTTCGCGACCGTGGAGCGTTATTTTCAATATCTCGAAAATCAAGGGGTTCAGTTTCGGCCGCTGCGCTTTCGCGGCATGACGATCGTGTCCGCAGACGAGATGCGGGAGCGGTATTACGCCACCCCGGCCAGGGAAGGGTTCGGCTATCGGGCGGCGGCTTTGCGGAAATGGCTGCTGGCCCGGCTGGAGGAATGGGCGGACAGCCAACTGAACGAACCTTGGGTGGAAGAGCTTGCCGAACTGGCGGACGATGAGGAAATTCAGCGCGCTTACGTGCAGATCAGCCGCAGCGGGGGCTATCGCGAAGGGGCCTTCGACGACGAGGCGCGGATGGCGGAAACGCTCAAGCGGCGCGCCGTCGAACGAAGCATCGAGCCGCTGCGCAAGGCGGTCAAGGCTTATCGTTTTCTGGATGCCGCGGCCACTTATTGCGAGCTGTTCAAGAACCGCTCTTTGTTTGTCTCTTGCGCGCCGGACGGCAAGCTGCCCGAATGCTGGGAATGGATGGCCGCCCGCGCCGAGGTGACGCTGGGGCGCAAGATCGTGGACCACGAGGACGCGACGCCGCTCATGTACATGATGGACGGACTCGAAGGCTTCCGCCGGGTGGAACCGGGCATCCGGCATCTGCTCGTGGACGAGGCGCAGGATTACACGCCGTTTCAGGCCGCCTAT
>Ga0181858_1001431_pt1 | contig 11520 bp, 11 predicted proteins | sample NewIslPassag4_SG_FD_130749 | JGI IMG/M metagenome (GOLD analysis project Ga0181858, IMG submission 130749) | Feedstock adapted compost microbial communities from Newby Island compost facility, Milpitas, CA, USA - Passage 4_SG | ecosystem: Engineered > Solid waste > Feedstock > Composting ...
CTCACGGTTTGGATTTTGAAGTCTTTGTCATACTTTTGACTCATCTTCGGACACCTCGATTTTGCTGAATTTATTGTCGCATTCTCGATTCTCGGTGTCCACTATTCAGTCTAGCATCACAAAGCTACCGGATATTTCAATCCACGCTTCCCGCGTGGGAAGCGACGAGGATACCCTTGCCAACCTTTTAGTTACGCCGGATTTCAATCCACGCTTCCCGCGTGGGAAGCGACACACTTGGCCGCGGCGATATGCCACGCGCTGAAAATTTCAATCCACGCTTCCCGCGTGGGAAGCGACCATCCGGGGCAGAGGTTGAAATGGTACCGGACAATTTCAATCCACGCTTCCCGCGTGGGAAGCGACATTGAAGCCGTGCAGGGCTAGGCCCAGTCCCGTATTTCAATCCACGCTTCCCGCGTGGGAAGCGACTGGATGTTTTCCTGAAACTGATCGGGAGGTATGAATTTCAATCCACGCTTCCCGCGTGGGAAGCGACTGAGGTGCCTTCAGCAACCGGACACGCCTACGAGATTTCAATCCACGCTTCCCGCGTGGGAAGCGACTCTACAATGAACGATTGAAACATTGGCACCGGGAAATTTCAATCCACGCTTCCCGCGTGGGAAGCGACTTTCAATGAGTTCCAGCCGTTTCCGGCGCAAATTATTTCAATCCACGCTTCCCGCGTGGGAAGCGACTGGTCGTGTATTTTGATACCTTCTGTCTTTTTTTATTTCAATCCACGCTTCCCGCGTGGGAAGCGACGTGCGCTTGAATTTGTAAAAGCGTTGGTATTCCAAATTTCAATCCACGCTTCCCGCGTGGGAAGCGACTGGCACGCCGGCTTTTCGCGCGAGATGCTTCACATTTCAATCCACGCTTCCCGCGTGGGAAGCGACATCAGCGCATGGACCATGATTACGAAATGTACCAGGATTTCAATCCACGCTTCCCGCGTGGGAAGCGACGAGATCGGCGTTCGTCTTGCGAATGCGTTCCCCGGATTTCAATCCACGCTTCCCGCGTGGGAAGCGACTTTCCGCCCACCGCTCCATATTGGATGCGGTTCGGCGTATTTCAATCCACGCTTCCCGCGTGGGAAGCGACCTTTCACGCGTTCCAGTTTTTCTATTCGCGTCCATTTCAATCCACGCTTCCCGCGTGGGAAGCGACTGGGTGCGTCCTGCGGGTCGGGCAGCCCGTGCGCATTTCAATCCACGCTTCCCGCGTGGGAAGCGACTCTCGACTTCGGCCACGTCCTGCTCACACCAGATATTTCAATCCACGCTTCCCGCGTGGGAAGCGACATTTTCCTCTCGGCCCGAAACGCCATTTCCAGCAATTTCAATCCACGCTTCCCGCGTGGGAAGCGACTTTACCTCCTTACGCCAGCGGCGTGAATTGCTCCAATTTCAATCCACGCTTCCCGCGTGGGAAGCGACATTCGCGGGCCTTGATTTAGCGCGGAGCGCGGTCTTATTTCAATCCACGCTTCCCGCGTGGGAAGCGACCTCCCGCAGTTCTTCAATACGGGCATCCTGCTGGCATTTCAATCCACGCTTCCCGCGTGGGAAGCGACGCCGACCTTCGTTGTTTTCGTAATGGCGGACTTATTTCAATCCACGCTTCCCGCGTGGGAAGCGACAGTTGCATTCGATCATGATGTGCGTCAGCCCCTTATTTCAATCCACGCTTCCCGCGTGGGAAGCGACGTGCAGTACCAATCCATTTTCAAGCAAGCAAGGATGATTTCAATCCACGCTTCCCGCGTGGGAAGCGACTTCCTCGGCGGCGTCGTCTGCCCGGTTGATATGCTATTTCAATCCACGCTTCCCGCGTGGGAAGCGACTCGCGCCACGTAAGCGTATCGACAGCGCCCAGAACATTTCAATCCACGCTTCCCGCGTGGGAAGCGACTATACGTCCACATTCGCGCCGTTCGCTTCCAGCACATTTCAATCCACGCTTCCCGCGTGGGAAGCGACTCTTGATCTGGTTCCGGCTCATTTCCTGCGACCAATTTCAATCCACGCTTCCCGCGTGGGAAGCGACCGAAGCGGATGTATTGATACGCGACATCCTCAAAATTTCAATCCACGCTTCCCGCGTGGGAAGCGACGGTTCGGAGACTACACACCGGGCCGCTATGCTTGGATTTCAATCCACGCTTCCCGCGTGGGAAGCGACGGCCGGAGGCCCGAAACGAGAGAGTCGATCAGCGTATTTCAATCCACGCTTCCCGCGTGGGAAGCGACGGCCAAGCCCTGTTTCGAGAGCTTCGCCAACTGTTATTTCAATCCACGCTTCCCGCGTGGGAAGCGACTACTTCGGCGCATACCGTCAGCCGCCCAACTTTTCAATTTCAATCCACGCTTCCCGCGTGGGAAGCGACCCTTGATGCCCCTCGCGGTTGAGTTGTGCCAGCAAATTTCAATCCACGCTTCCCGCGTGGGAAGCGACCATGAGCTCCTTCAGCTTATGGAAAAGTACGATGTATTTCAATCCACGCTTCCCGCGTGGGAAGCGACTCGATGGTGATCGTGACTTCCGTCTGCCGATCGTCATTTCAATCCACGCTTCCCGCGTGGGAAGCGACGGGACGTGCTAATCAACCCAAAAGGCATTAGGGGTATTTCAATCCACGCTTCCCGCGTGGGAAGCGACTCCCAGAGCACCTGGTATTGCCAATCCAGGAGCTTATTTCAATCCACGCTTCCCGCGTGGGAAGCGACTCGGCGCAATATTCGTGGACTACCTCACGCGGATATTTCAATCCACGCTTCCCGCGTGGGAAGCGACCCTAAAATTTTCATAAAATATGGACAAAAATAAATTTTGATCGATAACTTAATCCGATTTCATCCCTTTATTTTGTGATGGAGGCAACCACAACGAAATCTTCATGAAAAAAATGGTATATTCTTGGTGCGAATGTTCCATCTTTTTATGTTCACTTTACATTCGCACCATTTAGGGAAATTCATAAAATCAACGGACCTTCCAAATCAAGTATTTGCTTGGTGCCATAATGCTCAACTTTTGATTTGTATTTATTTCCTAAAATATAAATCCGCAAGCTATCTTCGTTTGGATCAATGATTTTTATTAGTTTATTTCGAAGGACCGCCAGCTGCGCATTATCGATAATGCACTCAAAAACGGAATTTTGAACTCGTTGACCGTATCCTTCACATACTTTAGCAACCTGTCTCAATCTTCTTTGACCCGAAAGTTTTGTGGTACTGACATCATATGTAATCAACACCAGCATCCAATCACCTATTTCCACATAAACGGTGGATATTCATCCAAGTCTCCTCGCAAATGGCGTGCCAAAAGAAGGGATTGGGCATGTGGAACCAGTCCCCAGTTAATTTTCTCTCCAAGGTATGGATGTGTGATTGGCTCCTGTTTTCGGGTTTGCCAGAATGACAGAAATTTCTTCCTGGCATCTTCATTCAGCAGGACTGCTCCGTTTTCCTTTCTGAGGAAATCATTTTTTGATATGATCCCTTTGTTGATCAATGAAAGCACAAATTTGTCAGCCAGCACATTGCGAAGCTCTTCCATCAGATCCAGTGCCAAAGAAGGTCTGCCTGGCCGATCGCGGTGAAGAAACCCCACATATGCATCCAACCCCACGCCTTCAAGGGCGGCGGCCACATCACTGGCCAAAAGCGAATAAGCAAATGAAAGCAGGGCATTCACTTCATCAGTGGGCGGCCTCCGGTTCCTTTCACTGAAATCAAAAACCCCTTTCTGTTGCAAAATCATATCGTTGAACAATCGAAAATAGTTATTGGCCGCTTTCCCTTCAAGACCTCTCAATTTTTCAAGATTGTCGCAAGTTCTGACCTCGCGCAAAATGTCAGAAAGTTGGCCAGAAATTTCTTTAAAACGGGGCACATCAATTCTCAAGGGATGATCTCTAGTGTATCGTTCTATAATCCATTTTTGATTATAAATTTTTCCGGTGATGAAATTCCGCGCTATGAGTGCGGATTGCTCTAGATCCTCGGACAAAAGATATTGCCTTTTTCTCAAAACGACGTTGCCCTTGCTTTCTCCGATCACTCTGGCCAAAAAGCGCCCATTTTTGGTCATGAACACCAAAGAGATATTGCGCTCGGCGCAATATCCCATCAATGCCGGGCTTGCTCCTGCATAGCCGAATATGACGATTGATTCCAGATTGTGAAGGGGGACTCGAGCAATTTCCTCCTTCCCCCTGGTCAGCACGACGTTGTCACCATTCAGGGACAAGTAGGAATCCGGTTGTAAAACGTAAAGGGTATTCAACAACTTTCTCATTCTGACAGTTTTCCCTCGATATACGTTTTGACACTTCGTTTGTTCATAATTTCTGGCAGGCAAATATGTCTCAAGGAGCAACTCTTGCAATGCGGACCGGTCTTTACTCTGGGAGTGTGCCTCCTTTGATAGTATTGATGCATTTCCCGGGCCAATTCGACCACATGTTCCTTCATGTCATTCGTGATGTTTACTTCAACCCGATGGCGGATTTCATGGTAATAAAAGAATCCCGTCTCAATTGTGCAAACCAGCATTTCTTCCAAACAGACGGTTTGGGCAACAAGTTGAACGAGGTCCTCTTCACCTTTTTTGGGACGCCCGCGCTTGTATTCAATGGGATGTATAAGGTATTTTCCGGGGAGACCGGAAATCGATATGCCGTCAGGCGATCGAACCAATTCGACGACATCACAAACCCCTTGCAATTTCAAACGGTTCGATCGTACTGGCATGGCTCGAATGATAATGCGGTCTCCCCGTTTTTCCCGCAAATGAGGTTGATCCACCCTTTCGTGCAAAATTCGCCCTTCCACCGTCAGCACATTTTCTTCCCACTGCTGTTCAATGTGGATGAGCGCCCATTGCCGTTTGCAAAATTTGAAGTGCTGGATACCGGATAGCATCAGATAATCTTCTTTATCTTCCATCATAGACCTCGACTTTCAACCCCTCCAGCGTTTTGACCGTGATCCGGTAATCCGAAAAAGATCGGGGTTGATCGGTCAATCTTTCGATCTGCAGAGACTGATGAACCTTCGCGGATGAGTACTGACCTATTTTGCTATTGTGTTCCCACCAAAACACCTTGTGGACTTCCATGCTGCCTTCCGGTCGGGCTGCCGAAGCGTCATTTTCAAACAGCGTGATGAGCGCCTGTTTGATTTTTTCGGCATCTTCGTTGGTAAACCCCGTCTTTTCGGCCAGCTGAGTATTGATGCTTCCGTAGAAGACATACACGCCGAAATCCACCCGGTGTTTCATGCCCATCGTGTCAGACCCGCGATCTTTTCCCGGTTCCGTGTTCGTACTCTTGGTGATTTGAAGGCTGGTAATGTCAATCGGGTCAAGGCTTTCCGCCGAACGGATGGTAACCGGTCCGCGAATGCCGATCGAAACGCCAGCCTCTTCTTTATCTTTGTCTCCTTTGAAAGCGAATACCTGTCCGAAACTGCGAACGTCAGTCCAAATTTGGCAAGCAAGTTTGGCGAAAGTTTCGGGATCAACTTTCTTTTTTCCCTTAAGCAGGTTAGACAGTTCGGGATGAGCCTCGGCGCGTTCGCGCAAGCTGGTGAACCCGTCCGTCGTCCGGTCATTGGATTGAACGAAAATCGGCTCGCCCATGTCCTGCAGACGGTTTCTGATTTTCCGCTTGATAGCGACGTCGGAGATTTCTCCATGACCGTCATAGTTTTGCCGCGGCCGGTTGCCATTCAACGGATCGCCATTCGGGTTGGCGTTCTTCACCGACAACACAACAGCGAAATCGATTTTGTGATCAAGGACAGACATGATCGATCAGCTCCTTATACATTTCGTGATGAATTGATAAAGAATATTCATGCATCTTTCTTCTTGTACAACTCGTGACGCTGGCTGTAGAAACCGAGCAGATACAACCCTGACAACGGTTTGTCATTGAATTGGTCAACCGGAATCCGTGAGGCCACCTCGTCAATGATTTTCGTCCAGTACGTCGCTTTCGATCCCAACCGTGCCTGGTACGGTTGCAACGCCTCCTGAATTACTTTCCAGGTTCTTGCAGGATGACGCGAAAAGGCATTCATATAGCGAATGGCGTTGGTCGCCCGCGTCTCATTCTCATCGAGAGCCCTCCGTTCGAGAACATCCGCAACCGCCAAGAGACGCCCGAAAAGATAGTCACGATCATTCCGGCTTTCGTCCAAAGCCACTTCCAGTCTCTCCTTTCGGCTTCTGTTGATCAAAGCACAGGCAATGCTGAGCGTTTTTTCCCATTCCCACCTTTCCATGGCTACCGGATTGCTTGCTCGGCGAAAGACGTTATCCACAACGTCCCGCGGAATAGGCCGGGCATCCAGAATGCAGGGCAGCATGCGTTCCATCAAACCCTTGACGATTTTGTCGTCCGCGTTGTGCCCATAAGCTGCATACGCGAGATCCCGAGTGGCTGGCGCTCCAAGGAACGAGATGAATTTGTCGTTCGATTTTCGATAATTGTGGAGCCACACGCAGGTGGTATGCCATTGGACCAGGCGCTCAAGGTACAGCTCTTTTTCCATGTTGCGATAATAAAGGACCGCCAATCGACCAGTGGTTGCTGAGTCCAACACCATGATGTTGACATTTGCTTTTGATGAAAGATCACCGCGATATCCGTCCATGGCTTTGGCCACTTCTCTAGCAAACCATTCATTCGTAAATGCCGTTCGTCCCGTTACATCGGCCGTTTCCGGCAAGATGGAGAACAGGTCTTCCATCGGATCCGGCATGTTTGGTTCTTCTGTGCTCCAAACCAAAAACACGCGTCCGCCGACAAATTTTCCTTGGCGTTGAATCAGCCACTTCAAAGCGTTGTGCGCTTTCTGGGACACTTCATAGCTGATGCTGGCAGCCTCGCTCGCTCTTTCGAACCGGCCGCGGAATGTAAACCCGCTTGTATCATTAGATGAAATCAATTTGGCCTTATCTGCGGCATTGCGGATTTTGTTGGCGTGGCGCTGGGTGCTTGGAAGCCATTTTCCTGTTACGTAGCAGATATCACGGTCTCCTAGCTTTTGATCGTAGTATCGAATGAATGATTCATACATTTCTGGTTCTTGCCAAACTTTTAGCGTATGTCTGCCGGGGTATTGAACGTCAAATCGCACGAACGCACTTTCAACACCCCCGTTGACCATCGCATAGATCGCCGGTTTCTCCCCATACTTTTCATTCAGGGACTTGTCCCATTTTGAGATCAGCTTTCCGTTTTCTGCGAAAAGAATCTTCCAGTTGATAAGGTCTTGGATCAAGCAACCCTTTTTCAAGTAACGATAAATGCTCCTAACCTTGTCATGAGCAAAAGGGGATTCGGCCCATTCTTGCAACTGTTCAATGTAACGAGCAAAATATTCGTTGTTATCGATTCCTGTAAACGTTTGAAAATCACCCGCCACATATACCAATTTGTCGTGCAACGGGTATGGAGCGATTGAACTAGTACGGTTAGCGGAATCTTCCGTGCATGGAATGAGAGTATTTGCTTCCGTCTTTTCCACGACATATGCCGAATGGAATTCTCCATTTTCCGTAACCAGTACTTCAATATGTGCATTTTGTGTTGTATGGGAAACCGGCAGCAGAGTGAATTCCTGATCGTCCCGTCTCTTATCAAATTTCCCGACCTGGTGCGTGTTACGTTCGTACGTCTCATACAGATCCAATAGCCAGCTCAAGAGTTTCACACTTCCCTTCCCAATTCCTCATAAAGCTCGTCCACGGGCTGAATGTTTCCACGGTCAAATTGTTTAGCTTTCATTTTCCGAATTTTACGGACCATGGTGCATTCTTCAGGTCGTATGAATTTGATGACTCCATGCCGCATGACGGGTTGCCAAATCCGGACTTCCAAATCCTCCCTACCCGTTTCTCCGGGATAATTGATGCCGTGCACCATTGTGCCAAAATGGATTTCCGGCACATCATCATAGGCGCCAGTGCCCTCTCCGAAGACGCAGGGTTCCACGTAGGCTTGGCATTCACGGGTTCCCAGGAAAATGTCACGCCGGCCGCCTTTCTCCAAAGCGCGTTTCATGATGTTGTGATGTTTGTGTTCGTTCCGGTCAAAAGCCAGATCCGGGCGATTCATGTTGAATTCGAAATGGGCCCTCACCTGGTAACAGACATTCCTCAGGTACGTGTAGTTGGCCAAACTATTTCCACCGCCGTATTCGATTGGCCGAACCCCCTTCGACTCCATCTGAATGGGGTTCATGACTCTGACTTCATCAACAACGATGAGCAGGGTCGGTTTCCAGTAGATTGATTCCGTGATGCCCTTCAGTGCCTCATAAGTCGGAATTTGGTAGGACAGTTTCTCACCGCCGATTTTGGTCAACGGATCGGTGAACAGCGCATACGGACCATAGACTTTGAATTCTATGGAATTACGCATGGGATCACCTCCCTTTTTCCACATTTTTCTTGTTTCTGGAAATATAAATACAACAATAGGCGCAGAAAGTCAATACTTAATACATTATATGAAGTTATTTTGATTTATCTTGTTTCATGTGTTATAAATGTTTCGTCGCTGGAAACAGCGCGGATTGAAAAATATACTGTATGAAGTTCGAACGGAACCCATCATCACGAAATGATGGGTTTCTGCCTTCAGAACCCCATAAATTCTTGTATGCCTCCATCCAGATTAACCCCCGATTCAGCATGATAGGCCCATTCTTTCAGTGCAAGAATTTTTCCGTCCAACAAACTTACCAACGCCCCTTCCCTCTTAAGTTCCCTGAGTTCGTTTTCATACAGATTCACGCTATATTGTTGCGCTTCCCTGAGCAATCGTGACATTTGCTCGATCGTCCTGTCGCCGTTCAACTCGGCAATCAGTTCTTTTCCTTTTTCTCCGTATGGAACCAGCACAGATGTCGTTTGTTGATCAATGACTCTGAAATGTTCCGCGGCAGTACCTTGACTGTTTGTGATCATAAGTTCGGGATAGGTTTTGTGTTTTGCAACATAGGCTTGCACCAGCGGATTTTGGTGACCTGCAGCCATCAACAGGTCAATCATGGTCAACCGATGATCTTTTATAAAATAATTAAGTTCATCTTTCACTTCCATGTAGAACTCTTGAAAATAGTAGTCCATGGCCTCCTTGGACAGCAGATCCCCACCGTACATCGCTGGATCCTTCTGCATGTCGACCAGTATCTTTGCCGTGATCTTCTTCCCGATTCGGATTTCCTTCAATTTGGAAAGTTCTTCTTCCGCATGATCGACAAGCACAACCTGTCTAATCGGAACCTTGCCATGCCGATTGCACCGTCCGGCGGCCTGGGCAATTGAATCAAGTCCGGCCAACGACCGGATGACACAGTCAAAGCTGAGGTCGACACCGGCTTCAACTAATTGTGTACTGACGCAGATCATTTTTTCGTCCGACTCGAGCTTTTTTTTCAATTGGTTGATGACGGTCCTGCGATGCGCCGGACACATCAGCGTACTGAGATGATAGACCTGCAAAGATGGGGCTATTAATTTGTTGTAAAGTTTACGGACAACGCCTTTTGTATTCAAAATGACCAGTACGCTTTCGCCTTGATGGAAACGCTCTTTGACCAGTTCCGCAAGTGTGTCGGTGGTTACCTTTTGACCCGTAGCCCGATCCACAATTTCGACACGTTTGAACGTTTTTGTAATGTCATCTTGAGGGGGAATCATTTCCGCTTCTTTGCTGATGGCCAGCTTGTGTTCGACAAAGTCCAGTGCCGGCTGAGTGGCCGTGCAGAGCACGATCGTGCTGTTACCGCAGAACCGCAGAAAATTCAGTGCATGGTTAAACAGGGACACACACGGGATCGGTACTTTTTGCACTTCATCAAAAATCAGGACGGCTTCACACAAGTTGTGCAATCTCCTAATGTTGCTGCTTCCTTTGGCGTAGAACGTGTCCAAAAATTGCACCATTGAGGTCAAAACGATGGGCGAATCCCAGTTGTCCTTCGCCAACTTTAATTTTTGCCGGACGGTCATCCGTCCGTCTTCCATCTCATCATCTTCATCCAGATCCTCTATTACGTTGGAATGGTGTTCGAGAATATTCTGGTCGTCTTCCAAAATATTCCGGATTTCCTGTGCGTTTTGCTCGATGATCGTCGTATAGGGAATGACGTAGACGATTCGTTTCTTCCCGTGCAACATCGCGTGCCGCAAAGCATATCGCAGACTTGCCAGGGTTTTCCCGCCTCCGGTCGGAATCGAGAGCATATAGATCCCCGGTGGATTTTCCGCGAACTGGTCGCATTGATTCGATAGTTCCGTTCTCTTGCGGTTGATTGGCGTATCTGCGTCTTTTCTTCGGCTTAAATCATTGATTTTGGCCAATAGCTTTTCATAGTATTTTTCAAAAAGTTCTGCAAGACAGAACGGCGGTTCAGACGTTTTGTTTTCTTCGAACAATCGCGTATCGGTACGGTCGGCATCAATCAGGGCACTGAATACAAACTTGGTCAAAAACATGATGCCGCTTTCCGGCTTCATGCCATTGGAGTGGACTTTGCGGATGTAGTCAGCCAGTTCTTTCAACGCTTCACCCGCATATCGGAGAAATTCATCTTTTGGCATAACTCTTTCATGAAAATGGTTGACCATATCCGTGAAATCTTCCAATTGCGCACCTTTATCCCGCACTCTCTTCAGAAAATCGGACTCCAAACGTGGAGACAGGTAATCATGGAGGTAAGCATGATGAGAAATGACAGCGTTTCCAACAATTTCGGCCAAAATCCAGTGCAACTTCTGTCTGTCTCCCGTATGAAGAAGGTCATATATGTATCTGCCTCCAGCTGTGGAATGATCCACAGATCCTCTTCTCGGCGGGTTGTCTGGATGGCGAATGGCTTCAAGAATATAGTTCAGAAAACGAACCGAAAACTTGCCCATGTCATGCAACATTCCGGCCATACCCGCGATGTGTCTGACTCCGATTTTTTCTCCGATCATTTCCATCAGCTTTTGGACCCCGAGAAGATGGTCTTCTACAGACTGAAACTTTTGATCCATTGTACGCACATGTGCAATGAAGTTCATAAAGATGTGTCTCCTCTTGTTTGATCCTAGTTGAATATTAGCTATGCCTAACTTCATTCCTAGTCTTTCCCTCTATAGTATACCAATTGGCTTTGACGACATTTTGACATGAAACACATGTTCTGATGAAATTTTTCGAAAGCTTGCTGCTTTTTGCGAATGTCCTTTTTTCGCAATTCAACTTTTAACGATAATGAAAAACCCGGCTAAAATGAAAGCCGGGTCTGTCCATATTCGACTATTCGACCGCACGAGCATTATATCTGATCAAGCTGTTATCTACATCTGACTCACGTTCCACCGCCACACCCGCCATCAATCATTCAGCACCATGGCTTTCAGCCTTCGCCTCTGCGCCAAAAAGATGAGCAGCGCGATGCCGATCGGAATCATCATCCACCGATACATCTCCGAATACCC
>Ga0181858_1001434_pt1 | contig 11505 bp, 8 predicted proteins | sample NewIslPassag4_SG_FD_130749 | JGI IMG/M metagenome (GOLD analysis project Ga0181858, IMG submission 130749) | Feedstock adapted compost microbial communities from Newby Island compost facility, Milpitas, CA, USA - Passage 4_SG | ecosystem: Engineered > Solid waste > Feedstock > Composting ...
CCGAGCGCGCCTTTGACGAGACTCGACGGCTTCAGAGCTACGAGCGCGCGGCCATCCTGGAGCGGCTCCCCGACCGGGCGGGAGGGCGCCGCGAGGGGGTCGCCCCCCTCATGGCGCCGGGGGCCCGGCCGGCCGACCCCCGCCCCCCCGCCCCTTTGGGGGGGCAACCCCCCCCGGGCCCCCTCCCGCCCCGGGGGGGAGCCGCTCCAGGATGGCCGCGCGCTCGTAGCTCTGAAGCCGTCGAGTCTCGTCAAAGGCGCGCTCGGCGGCGGTGATGGCGTCTTCCAGGTCCTGGTCGGTGGCGAAGGATGTGGTGCCGACCACTTCGCCGTTGTACGGATTGATCACGTCGAGTGGCTGGTCGGAGGAGCGCCACTCACCGGCGCAGTAGAAACGATATTCCTTGGCCATCGCTTGCCCTCCCATCGCGCAGGTAGCCGGGATGCGTGTGCGGTCACAGCCGCCCCCGGCGCACCTCATGCCTGCGATGATATGCCCCGGCCTAGCACGGGTCAACGCGCCGACGCGGGCCGGCGTTCCCGTCCCCTGACCCGGCTCCCCAATCCGTGTGCTGGCCCGGGGACCGTGTCCATCGTTCGGTGTGTGTCCGGGGATCATGGAATTTGACGAAAAATGTGAGTGTACGCAGTCAGCGTGTGCCCGGGGATAAAGCCAACGGGCTGACAAGAAAAGCCGGCTGACGCCGGCTGTGGAGTGCGGCGGCCCGAACCGCCGCTGTGGTATCGCGCGGCTGCGGCCGCGCGCCGGGGTTGGTTCCGCGCCGACGTTGAAATGCGAGATGTGTGGTGCGAAGGATCCCGCCACCGGTCGGGGAGCCTCGCGCCACCCACTACCGTACGGGCCACGGCGCGGTGGGATGGACCGTGCAGCCTGACGAACGAAAACCGCCGGCCACAATGTGGCCGGCGGTGACGTTGCGTTGCGTGATGTCCGGAATGGGCGGTTACTGCGCGTCCTGCGCGTCCGCGTCCCACCAGCCGAGGTTCTGGGCGCCGATGGCGGCCAGCTCGGTCTTGGTGTAGATCAGCCCGTCGCGCTGCAGGGTGGCCAGCTCGTACTCGCCACTCATGGTGATCGCGTCGACCGGGCAGACCTGCGCGCACATCCCGCAGAAGAGGCACCGGCCGGAGCGCAGGATGAACTCGGCCAGCTCGCGATCACCCTCTTCGGACGGGACCACGGTCATCTCCAGGCAGCTCGTCGGACAAATCCGGGCACACAGGCCGCAGGCGACGCACAGCGGCTCGCCCGTCTCCGGGTCGGCGCGGAGGGACGGCAGCCCGCGGAAGCGCGGGGCCATCTGCCGCTTCTCCTCGGGGTACTGAATGGTCACGTTCGGCGTGAAGAGTCGCCGGAAGGTGACCCAGAAACCTTTGACTTCGTCGAGCATCGCGATGCCGATCCTCTTCTTGCCCGCTGCCCGCGGTCGCCCCGCGCGCGGCTCGTTGTCGCTTAGTCCGCGACGAAGCGGACCGCCTCGGGCGCCAGCCCGTCGCCGAGCTCCAGGAACACCGACGGCTCCGCGCCAAACGGCTGCACCGGCCACTGGAGCGGGCCGCGCTCCAGCCGCGGCAGCGAAACGCCGCGGTAGATCGGTGTGAGCTGGGCGATCTCCTCGAGCACGAAGGACGGGTGCCGGTAGTTCATGTTGTAGCCGAGCCGCTTGGCGATCTCCTGCAGGAACCACCAGCTCGGCTGGGCGTCGCCCGGCGGGGCGACGGCGTAGCGCAGCCGCTGGATGGTGCGGTCCGCGTTGGTGTAGGAGCCGTCCTTCTCCAGGAACATCGCGCCGGGCAGCACCACATGGGCGAGCTTCGCCAGATCGCTCGGGAAGCTATCCTCGACGACCAGGAACTCCAGCTTCGGCAAGACCGCCAGCAGCCGCTCGTCGATCCCGGGGCTGTACTCGTGGCTCGATGCGGCGATGTACATCGCCTTGATCTTGCCCGCTTCGATCGCGGCGATCATCCCGTCGAGATCCAGGCCCGGCGTGGCCGGGAGCTCGCGCAGCGGCTTGAAGCCGTTCTGCGGCACGGCCGCGTCGTTCCAGCGTAGGAGCCAGGCCGCTTCGAACTTCCGGCGGATCTCCGGGTCGTCGACCGGCTGGTAGCCGGGGAAGTAGCCCGCCTCGCACCCCATGTCGGTCGCGCCCTGGAAGTTGGCCGACCCACGGAAGGCGATCACGCCACCACCGGCGCGTCCGACGTTGCCGGTCAGCAGCGCCAGGTTGTTGAGTGCCACGGCGGCCGGGTGGGCGTCGGCACCGCGGTCGGTGCCGAGCGTCTGGTAGATCGCGCTGGCCGGATAGTCGGCCGGATCGCGGCCGTCAACCTCGCCAACCCCGCCCGTGGCGTACAGGATCGCCGCGCGGCGGAGCGTGGCGATGTCGATGCCGACCTCCGCAGCGACCTGCTCCGGATCGACCTTGGCCAGGCCTTCCCGCCAGGCATCGAACCCGGCACTGGCGTCCTTGGCCGGGTGCGCCAGCCCGGCGTCGAGGATGATGCGCGCCATGGCGTCGATGACCTTTGCCTCGGCACCGCGCGGCGGCTTGATCCAGACCTCGGCGCGGTCGCAGAGCGGGAAGTGGTCGTGGCTGATGACGACGGTCTTCGCGTCCCGGTAGTTCCGCGACCAGTACAGCCAGTAGCTCCCGACCGGGGCGGTTTCGCCGATGTTGGGGCCGACGACCAGCATGCACTGGGTGTCGGTGAATGCCTCCTGCATCGAGTTGGTGCTTGCCGGGCGGCCGAAGGAATCCCGCAGCGCCTGGCTGACCGCGCTCTGCCCCTTGTGGCGCAGGCGGTCGATGTTGTTGGTGCCCATGACCGCACGGGTGAATTGCTGCAGGAGGTAGTTCTCTTCGTTCGTGTTCTCGGGCGAGGCGAGCGCGGCGAACTGGTCGCCCTGGTAGCGGCGGAACGCCTCGGCCACGCGGTCGAGCGCGTCGTCCAGGTCGGCGGTGACGAATTCATCGCCCTGTCGGATATAGGCGCTCTCCAGCCGGTCCGGGTGCTGGACCTGCGCGTAGCCCCACTTGCCTCGCTCGCAGGTGTAGCCGTGGTTCACGCCGCGGTCCCACAGGTGGGTCACCCGCCGCACGATCCCCCGGCTGTGCTCGACGTTCAGCGTGCAGCCGACGTCGCAGAACCCGCAGATCGTCTCCGACGCGTCCAGCTCCCAGGGGTGCATGCCGAAGCGGCGGTCGGTCAGCGCGCCGACCGGGCAGACCGCGATGCACATGCCGCAGGACGTGCAGGTGCCCTCGCGCAGGTCGGTGCCGTAGGCGGGCCCGATCTCGGCCTCGAGCCCCCGGTTGAGCACGCCGATCGCCGTCACGCCGATAACCTCGTCGCAGACGCGGGTGCACCGTGCACACATGATGCAGCGGTCCCACTTGTAGTCGATGAGGTCGCTAAGGTGCGTGTACGGCTTGGCGAGCTTCGGGCGACGATACGGGTTCAGGTGGACGTTGTGCAGGTAGGTGTTGTCCTGGAGGTAGCACTCACCCGACTTGTCGCAGGTGGGGCAGTCGAGTGCGTGGTCGATCAGGTACATCTGGAGGATGAACTGGCGGGATTTCAGCACCTCGGGCGAGTGGGTGCGGACCTCCATGCCCTCGCGGACCTGGGCCGCGCACGACTCGACGAGGCCCCCCCGCCTGCCCAGAATCTCCACGGTGCAGATACGGCAGGAGCCCCAGGGCCGCAGGAGCGGCTGATAACAGAGGTTGGGGACTTCGATCCCTGCCGCCTGACACGCCTGGAGGATCGTCGTGCCCTCCGGGACGGTGACTTCCTGATCGTTGATCTTCAGGGTGACCAGCTTCGCTTCAGACTTCACGACCACGGCGTTGGTCTCGCCTCCTCGCTGCCCAGTCCCCCGAAGTCGCGGCCTCGGACTGGGTCCGGTCGCGCGGTGCCGCCGTTCCGGTCACCGGTCGGGACCGGTGCGGCCGCGTATGCTCTGCGACCGCATTGTCCGGGCCAGCGGCAGCCTGATCTTACCATAGGAACGCGCAAGCTTTCACAATCTCGGCGTTGCAATACAGTCCGCGATCTGGCGTGACTCATCGGTTAGCCCAGCAGTCCGGGTGGATGTGGGACGCGCGTCCCGGCGCCACAGGCTTTCGGCCGTGAGCCAGCCGGTACCTGTGTACCATTGTTCACAAATTGCGCGCTTCGTATTGTCAAGTCATGGTCGTGAATGATCCGGCGTACGCGCCGCGTTCCACCACCGTATTCCGGCCGCTATCGCCGCCCTCACCGGCGGAGGCGGGGCGATTGTCGCCTACGCAGCGGACGCCGGCGGCAGATCCGATCGCCGCCGCGCTCCGGTGGCTGCGTGCGCCTCAGGTCGTGCCCTCCTGGCTGCTGGCTGTCCTCCTGCTGACCATGATCGGTACGACCGGCCTCCTGGTCCATGCCACGAGCCGGGATACAGCTCGCACTCCCGACGTTGCAGCGGAGGCGAGCGAGTCGTCGGCGGTCACGTCGGCCCCCAGCGCGGACGCCTCGGCCGCGGCGGCGGAAGCCGCGGCGTTGAAGGAGCAACTCACCTCGTTGATCGCCGACCTGGAGCAGGCCGAACGGGACAGCAGCATGCTGTTCCACCTGTCGCGAGAGCAGGCGGCGGAGTTGTCGGAGACCCAGGCCGCGCTGCAATCGGCCGAGCAGGCGCGCGCGCACGAGGTGCAAGATCTGGAGGGCCGGATCGCGGCGCTGGAAGAGCAAATCGACACCGTCGAGAGTCTGGCCGCGCGAATGCGTCAACTCGTGGGGCCACCCGACGGCGATGACGCGTCGGGTGGCCCCGCCGTACCGGCCGACTTGCCGAGTGATCCCGGTGAGGCGGCCCGCGCTCGGATTGCGTACGCCCAGCAGCGGGTGCAGGCGTTGCACGCTGTCCTCGACGAGATCAGCACGCGCGCGCAGGCGCGGTTGGCGGCGGTGGAGCAGAGCGGCGTGTTGAGCGTGGGGCTTTCCCCATCCGTGGCCGCGTTCTCTCCCGATGTACCGCGCGGCCAGCCCGTGTCCGGCCCGGTTACGTCGGGTTTCGGGGTCCGTAGTAATCCCTTCGCCAGTGGCGATAGCGAGGCTGTTTCCGAGATGCACACCGGAATCGACTTCTCCGTCCCGCAGGGGACGCCAGTCCTCGCGACCGGGCCGGGAGTGGTGCGGATCGCCGGGCCGTCCGGTGCCTATGGCAATCTGGTGGTGATCGACCACGGCAACGGCATCAGCACCTACTACGGGCACAATTCCTCGGTGCTGGTGAGTCCGGGTCAGCGCGTCGAGCGCGGCCAGGTGGTGGCGCTCTCCGGCAACACCGGCCGGTCCACCGGTGCCCACGTCCACTATGAAATCCGGATCAACGGCACCCCGGTCGATCCTAGGCCGTTCCTCGACCTGAGCCCCTGACGAGATCGACCAGGGCCATCGTCAGCGCGGGTTGCGAACCTCCTCCTGGCTCCGGCGAGTTCCGCGCGGATGCGGCGTGGGCGCATCACCGGTGGGTGGCGCCGCGCTCCGGTGCGCCGCCATCCGGGGGGCGTGGAGTTTGACATTGAGGCCGCATTGCCGTGGAATTGGCCGTGTTATAATCGCGCCGGTGTGGTCCCCAGGACCGCAAACAGGGCGGGGTGATCCAGGTGGAATTTGAGACCATCATCGGGTTAGAGGTTCACGCGCAGCTTCTGACCCGGTCCAAGATGTTCTGTGGGTGCTCGGCGGCGTACCAGGCGGCCGAGCCGAATACACACGTCTGTCCGGTGTGTCTCGGACTCCCGGGCGCCCTTCCGGTCATCAACCGCGAAGCGGTGGCCTACACGATCATGGCCGGTCTGTCGCTCGGCTGCTCCATCCCTTCCTACAGCAAGTTCGACCGGAAGAACTACATGTACCCCGACCTGATGAAGGGGTACCAGATCTCGCAGTACGACTTGCCGCTGTGTGTGAACGGCGTCTTCGAGTTCCCGACGGCCAACGGCACGGGCCGGGTCAGCATTCGCCGCGTGCACCTCGAAGAGGACACGGCACGACTGGTGCACCGGGCGAGCAACGGGCGGAGCTACAGCCTAGTCGACGCCAACCGCTCCGGGGTGCCGCTCATCGAGATCGTCACCGAGCCCGACCTCCGCTCGCCGGAGGAAGCCCGGAGCTTTCTGGTCGCGCTCCGTCAGGTGCTCCGCTACCTTGGGGTATCGACCGGGAACATGGAGGAGGGCGCCTTCCGCTGCGACGCCAACATCTCGCAGCGCAGCACCGACGGCACCGTTGTCGGTCCCAAGGTCGAGATCAAGAACATGAACAGCTTCCGGGCGGTCGAGCGCGCGCTGAGCTACGAGATCGAGCGCCAGCGCGCGGCGCTCCGGAACGGCGAGACGCTCGTCCAGGAGACGCGGGGCTGGCTCGATGACCAGGGCATCACCGTGTCCCAGCGGACCAAGGAGTTCGCGGAAGACTACCGCTACTTCCCCGAGCCCGACCTGCCGCCGCTCTACCTGACTGAGGACGATGTCGCCGGGATCCGCGCGCGGATGCCGGAATTGCCGGCGGCGCGGCGGGCGCGCTTCGTCGCGCAGTACGGGCTTTCCGAGAACGACGCGGCGCTGCTGACGGAGGAGCGGGTGGTCGCTGACTACTTCGAGTCCGTAGTCGACGGGAATCAATCCCTGGCACGGGACGTGGCCAACTGGATCACGGGCGAGATCTTCGCATTGATGCGCGACCGGAACCTGCTCATCGACGAGATCAACGTCAGCCCGCAGCAGTTGCGCCGGTTGATCGCACTGGTCACCGACGGCACGATCACCATGCGGTCGGCCAAAGAGGTGCTCATCGCCATCCACGAGACCGGCCGGGATCCGGACGCCATCGTGGAGGAGCGGGGACTGGCTCAGGTGAGCGATGCCGCGCAGTTGGCCGAGGTCGTCAAGACCGTCCTGGCCGAGAACCCGGCGGCGGTGGGGGACTACCGCAAAGGGAAGAAAGCGGCCATCGGGTTCCTGCTCGGGCAGGTCATGCGCCATATGCGCGGCACTGCCAACCCGGCGGTAGCCAGGCAACTGCTCGAGCAGGCTCTTGAGGATGAGGGATAGGGTTTAGAAAGGCCGGGTTTTCCCGGCCTTTCGTATTGGAAGCCGGTGCGGGATATGCCCGCATAAGTGGACGGGGAAGAACCGCGCAGACCGGACGCACCGGCGGGGCAAACTCCTGGACCCGCCGGCGAGCAGCACCGGGACATAGGACGGATCGGGCCATTGTCATCTTGGGCGCAGCGGAGCGCATGATCCGACGCAAAGCGTGATGGTTCGCAGACGGTCGGGATGACGGTGATCCGGTCTGCCGATGGGTCCGGGTGCAGGTCGCGTGCGGTGCCAGGCTGTGACATAAGGACGGAGGGACGAACGTGCTAGTTGACAGTCCCGCACACGACCAGCCCGCTCCCAGCCTGTTCGACATCGCGGTCGAGCAGTTCAATACGGCCGCGGATGTCATCGGGCTGGATGACGACATGAGGCGCATCCTCAGCGTGTGCAAGCGGGAGCTGGTGGTCAACTTCCCGGTGGAGATGGACGATGGGACCGTCCAGGTGTTCACCGGCTATCGCGTTCAGCACAGCATTGCGCCGGGACCGTCGAAGGGCGGGATTCGGTACCACCCCGATGTCACCCTTGACGAGGTCAAGGCGCTCGCGATGTGGATGACCTGGAAGTGCGCCGTGGTCGGGCTGCCGTACGGCGGTGCCAAGGGCGGCGTGCAGGTCAACCCGAAGGTGCTGTCGCAGAACGAGCTCCAGAACCTGACTCGCCGCTATACCACCGAAATCTCCATGATGCTGGGGCCGCACAGCGACATCCCGGCCCCGGACGTCAACACCAACCCCCAGGTCATGGCCTGGATCCTCGACACCTACAGCATGCACCACGGCGGCGTCGCGGTTCCCGCAGTGGTGACCGGCAAACCGTTGCTGCTCGGTGGTTCGGCCGGGCGGTTTGAGGCGACCGGCCGTGGCTGCGTGTTCGCCATCGAGCAGGCCTGCCGGACCTACGACATCGACCTGCTTTCGTCGCGGGTCGTCGTCCAGGGGTTCGGCAATGCAGGCTCAACCGTCGCCAAGATCCTGCACGGGATGGGATGCCGCGTCGTCGGTGTGAGCGACTCGCACGGCGGGATCTACAATCCGAACGGGCTGGATATCCCCTCGCTGATGGCGTACAAGCGCCAGACCCAGTCCGTGGTCGACTTCCCCGAAGCCGAGAACGTCACGAACGAGGAACTACTGGAGCTGGACTGCGACATCCTGGTTCCGGCCGCGCTCGAGGAGCAGATCACCGAGGAGAACGCGCCGCGCATCCAGGCCCGCCTGATCGCCGAGGCGGCGAACGGCCCGACAACGCCTGACGCAGACCGGATCCTCCACGACCGCGGCATCATCGTGCTGCCCGACATCTACGCAAACGCGGGCGGAGTGACGGTGTCCTACTTCGAATGGGTCCAGGCACTGCAATCGTTCCTCTGGACGGAGGACGAGGTCAACAACCGCCTGCGGCGGATCATGACCGAGTCGTTCATGGCGATCCATGAGGCGTCCGAACAGTACCACGTGCCACTGCGCACCGCGGCCCTGGTCCGGGCGATCCAGCGCGTCGCCGAGTTCACCCGCGTCCGCGGGATCTACCCCTAGGAATCCCGCAGCCGCGCCGCCCCCGTTCGCCCGGGCGGCGCGGCCGCCTCCCTGGCCGAGCCGATCCCCACCTGGGCGGTCAAGCGCTACCCCGGCACGATGTTCTGGTTGCTGTTGAACACGTTGTCGGGGTCATAGCGCCGCTTGACCTCAACCAGCCGGTCGTAGTTCGCTCCGTAGGCGGCGCGCACGCGATCCTCGCCCTCGTTCCCCAGGAAGTTCACGTAGACCCCGCCGGTGGAGAAAGGCTCCATCGCGGTGAACAGGTCGCGCGTCCACTCGACATGCACCTCGTCTTCCGCCGGTTCGGTCCAAACCCCGTTGATGTTCAGCACGTGCTGCGCATCGCGGTGGGCGAAGGCCGTCGCGGACGCATCCACCCGGCCGACCGCCCCGCCCATTCGGCCGATGATGGTGTAGGAGCGGAGCGACGACGTGCGCCACGCCCGCGCGAGCAGCGTGTCGATCGCATCGTCGCTCAGGCCGCCCAGGTAGTGCGACTTCCAGTAGTAGCGCAATCCCGGCGGTGCCGATGCGTCGAACATCCGCTGGTGGAGCGTGTAGGGCTTCGGCTCGATGATGTCGGCGATGGGTGAGCCGAATGCCTTCAGCGGCCTGAGCACCTCGGCACCCGCGGCGATGTCTCCCGCGTAGCATGCCAGAATGGCGACCACCGGCTGGCGCCAGTGCGCGGCGGGGATCCACGGGACTTCCGGTGCGTACCTGAGCAGCACGATCGTTCCCAAGGCATTCGGTACGCCTTCGATGTAGTCGCGGTAGAAGCGCAACACCTCACCTGCCGCGCTGGCGGGGTAGAGGATCGCGCCGGCGAGGACTGTCGGGCCGAGCGGATGGAGGTCGAAGGTGAACGAGGTCACGACTCCGAAGTTCCCGCCGCCGCCCCGGAGTGCCCAGAAGAGGTCGGGATGTTCCTCCTCGCTGGCGGTGATGAAGGCACCATCGGCGGTGACGACGTCTGCGGCGCGGAGGTTGTCGCAGGTGAGGCCGAAGGCACGCATGAGCCAGCCGATGCCCCCGCCGAGGGTCAGGCCCGAGAGGCCGGTGGTCGACGCGATCCCGCTGGTGACTGCAAGGCCGAACGCCTGTGTCTCGTGGTCGAGATCCCCGTTGAGGATGCCCGGTTGCAGGCGAACCGTACGCGCCACGGGATCCACGCGAATCCCCTTCATGCGTGAGAGATCCAGCACCAGGCCGTCGTCCCGCAGGGCGGTCCCAGCGACGTTGTGGCCGCCAGCGCGCACGGCCAGCGGGATGTCCCGCTCGCGGGCGAAGCGCAGCGTGGCGAGCACATCCGCCACCCCGGTGCAGCGGACGATCGCGGCCGGTCGCTTGTCGATCATGGCGTTCCAGAGCGCGCGCGCCTCATCGTAGCCGGGGGCCGCAGGCAGGAGCACGTCGCCCCGAACGTGCTCCTGGAGCACTGCCCAGGGCGCGCTGGTCGCCGGTGTACTCGGCGGGGACGTGTCAGCGCTGGTAGTTGCACGCCTCGTCGTCATGGCACGCTCTCCTTCAATACGAGCAACTGAATTGCGGCTATGGTGGTGATAACAGTAGACTAGAGCGGACACTAGTACGATTTCTGAAGTCCTGCCTGCGGTGGGAGAGAGGTCCAGCGATGACGCGCTACCGCCAGTTCTGCCCGATCGCGAAGGGGGCCGAGATTTTCGCGGAACGCTGGACGCCGCTCATCCTGCGGGAGCTGCTCTGCGGCAGCCACCGGTTCGCTGAGATTCAGCGGGGGATACCGCGCATGTCGCAGAGCCTGCTGGCCACCCGGCTCCGATCGCTGGAGCGGGAGGGGATCATCGAGCGCCGCCCGGCTCGGGATGGTCGCGGCTCGGAGTACCACCTGACCCCGGCCGGGCGCGAACTTGGGACGGTCGTGGAGCTACTGGGAGGTTGGGGCTATCGCTGGGCGCTCGGGCAGTTGCGTGGCGAAGATCTGGATCCTCCGTCGGTGTTGTGGTTCCTGCATCGGTACATCCGCGTCGACCGGCTCCCCGCGAAGACGGTTGTGGTCCGGGTCGACTTGCGCGACGACCCACTGCACGCGTGGTGGCTGATCCTGCGGTCGACGGGAGTCGAGCTGTGCTTCCGCGATGAGGGATTCGCCGTCGACCTGTGGGTGACTGCGGACACCCCGACGCTGGCCAGCATCATCCTCGGCGAGTTGGAGCCACGGGCGGCCATGCGCTCGGGCCGCCTCCAGGTGGACGGGCCAAACCCGCTGGTACGCCAGTTCCCGGACTGGCTCGGCGTCACCCAATTCGCGCGCTATGGCCGGCCAGGCGAGATCGACCACCTCCTCGAACCCGGCATCACCTGGGCGGCCCTGGCGGCGCCCGATGCGGAGCCGGTGGTGTCGGAGTAGCCGGGGAAGCGAGGGTCTGGCTGGTAGGAGCCTCGGTGGGGCTGAAGTACCGGCATGGGCCCGGGGCTCAAGCCCCGGGCTGACAAGGAAAGCCGGCTAAAGCCGGCTGGAACCCTACGAGGCATTGATCTCGGCAATACGGTCGCCAACGTCCAGATACGTGCCCGGGGCTCATGGAGTTTGACGAATTACCCCGGTAAACCCGCCAGCCGCCCCCGGCTCCGCTCAGGATGACACGCGGGGAGCCGGGGGCGGCGGCCAGCCGCACCCGGCGCAGCGAAGGATCTCTCCGGTGCGTGACCGCTCCGACGCGACATCCTTCGCTCCGCCGCCCGCCGCTCCCGCGCCGGCCGGCTCCGCTCAGGATGACAAAGACGAGACGACGGTGACCGGTACATGTACCA
>Ga0181858_1001436_pt1 | contig 11500 bp, 9 predicted proteins | sample NewIslPassag4_SG_FD_130749 | JGI IMG/M metagenome (GOLD analysis project Ga0181858, IMG submission 130749) | Feedstock adapted compost microbial communities from Newby Island compost facility, Milpitas, CA, USA - Passage 4_SG | ecosystem: Engineered > Solid waste > Feedstock > Composting ...
GAGAATCGGCATCCTTGCTCCGATCGCCTGGCGCACGCCGCCGCGAAAATACGGACCGTGGGAACAGGTATGCGCCAATCTGGCCGACGGCCTGGCCGAGCGCGGTCACGAAGTCTATCTGTTCGCCACCGGGGATTCGGAAACGAAAGCCAATCTCATCTCGGTATGCCCTGAGCCGCTGGGAGAGCACCCCGAACGTCCTTCGCGGCCCTGGGAACTGATCCATATCGGCCACGCCCTGCGAGAGGCGGATCGCCTTGAATTGGACGTGCTGCACAACAACATGAACTATTTGACGCTGCCTTTTGCTTCCCTCATCCGAACGCCGGTGGTTTCGACTTTGCACGGGGCGGCCCTCCTGGAGGCCGACTCCCGGGAAGCGTACCGGCAATTTCCCGGACACCCCTGCATCTCGATCAGCTATGCGGAGCGCCAGGGCTGTCCCGAACTGAACTATATCGCCAACGTCTACAACGGCATCCGGCTGGAGCAGTTTGATTTCGTGGAGCGAAGCGGCGAATATTTGCTCTTCATCGGCCGCATCTGTCCCGACAAGGGCGCCGATCTGGCCGTCGAAGCCGCCCGCCGCGCCGGGCTGCCGCTCGTCATCGCGGGCATCGTGCCCGGCGGGCAGGAGGAGTTTTTCGAGTCCAAAATCCGGCCTTATATTGACGGCAAGCAAATTCAATTCGCCGGCGAAGTGGGCCCGCCCGAAAGAAACCGCCTCATGGGCGGCGCGCTGGCCCTTCTGCATCTGATCCGGGCGCCGGAACCGTTCGGTCTCGTCATGCCGGAGGCGATGGCCTGCGGCACCCCGGTCATCGGGTTCGGCCTCGGCTCCGTGCCGGAAGTGGTGGAACACGGGAAAACGGGCTTTGTGGTCGGCACGATGGAAGAAGCGGTGGAGGCCATCGGCCGAATCGGGGAGATCAATCGCGCGGATTGCCGCAAAAGGGTGGAGGCGCATTTTACCGTTGACCAAATGGTGGACGGATACGAGCGGGCGTTTGCCCGGTTTGCGCAAACGCGGAGCCGCGCACAGCCGACACGCGAGGTGCCGGGCGGTGAATTTGGAAGCCGCCTCTAAAATGCGGCGGACGCCCCAGAGATTGGGCGTCCGCTGTTAACCGTGCCGTTTATTGATCGGTTACCGTCACCTTGTACACCGGCCTGAACGGCTGCTTTTGCAGGATTTCCTCCACTTCCTCGTAACCTTCAGGAAACGCGTAATTGTACCGGGCCGGCAGCGCAAAAACGTAATCGGCATTGCGCCCAAGCTCGCCGGGGCCTATGGGAGCGGCGCCGAGGCGGAACTTCTCCTGCCGCAAATCTTCCCATTGGGCATGCGTAAAGATCAGAATCGGAATGTCCTGCCGCGGCTTGTCTTCCGTCCATGCGGGATGGCGGATCACAATCATCGGGCCCGCCTCCGCGGGAGTTTCATCCGCGGAGTCCCCCGCCTTCCGGCCTTCCCACCGGTCCGTAATGATCTTGTAACCTTGCCAGCTCTCAGGCAACGCAAATACAAAACCGTATTGGGAATTGATGTAGAGGATGCCCTCTTCCTGCGCTGCCTCCGCATATTCGCCAAGCTCCGCGCCGGTAATGAGCCAGCGATTGTCCGCGCGCTTCACTTCCAGCCTGATGGCGCGTTTGGCGGCCGCATCCGTTTCCCTCTGTCCGGCGCTCGTCAGTTCGATGATTTCGCCCTGCACGAGGTACGAGCCATCCGGCTGCCTTTCCGCCGACTGCACCTTGATCCGGTCCGGCCACGGACTGGATACGGTCCGGCCGGGAGCCAGTTCCGGCGTCTTCAGCCAGTTTTCCACGAGTTCAGGCGCGACGAATTCCCCGTAATGCTCCCGCATCTCGGCGCTCAGGACATCCTCCGGCGCCAGCAGCGATACCATTTTCAGCTTTTTTCCGAATTCTTCCACAAGCCGTACCACTTCATCTTTTTCCGCTTGCGGATTCGCTTCCTGCTGCCCGGAAACGGGCGGAGTCCGATCGGCACCCTCGTCCGCAGGCGGATGGGCCGGACTGGTGCAGCCGAGCAGCGCAAAGCATAACCCCAACGTCAGGACAGCGCCGAAAAGTTTGTTCATGCTCGTCCTCCCCTGCAGAGTGCTTACGCTGTTACTGACGAATCAAATCACCATTAGGTTGCCTTTGCCGAAAAAAGACCCGCCGTTCAGCCCCTTAAGGGGCCCGGCGGGTCCGTTCGTTCATTCGGTGATTTCAAACATCATGCGGATAGCAGGCATTTGGGATCCCGGATGGTCCGTCGAATAGGTCAGCTGCGGGATCAGCGTCATGTCCGTGGCTTTTTCTTTTTGCCTGTAAATGCCCGGGTACAAATCGATGATGTGGTAACCCGGTTCGCCGGTGGCCACGACGTCGAACGTCAGGTCGCCCTGGCTGTTGAACGCGCACATGTAACCGGCATAAGCATTGTCATAGGTCAGGTAGTACGCGTTGTCAAACTCGGTCCAACCGCCGCCCTTGATCTTAACGTTGATCTTTGTGCCGACGGGGCCGGATTTCGGATAAAACTCCACGATGGACGGCAAAATCCGCAAGTAAGCTTGGCCGTAAATTTCGTCTCCGACCTTCAGGTCAAGGCGGTGCGGAATGCCGCCAAGGTCGTCGGGAACCTGGAAGTTGTATACCAGATTGCCGTTGCCATCCGTCGTGACGCTATCGAGCACCGTGACGTGTTCGGTGAAGCCGAGATTGGTGACGCGGCTGCCTTTCATGGAGTTCCAGACCAGATCCACTTTGCTGTTTTTGGGCAGCCCTTTGGCCGTCAGCACGACGGGATCGCCCACAACCCCTTCGCTCTTGTCCAGCGCAACTTCCACGCCGGGTTTGTTGACAAGGTCCGGCATGACCAGCCCTTTGCCCGCTTCCCTGGGGATAGGTTCCACATAGCTCTCCGTGTTCGCCGGCTTTTCGTCCGTCACTTCAAAGACGAACTCGGGCGCCGGTTTGTCCGGATACGGCGACTGCAGGTAGTTGATGTACGGCATCCCCAAATAACCGGTTCTCAGGCGGATGTAGTGCTTGCCTGGCGGCCCTGCCGCGCGGATTTTCGCTTCCGCGGTGCCGTTGGTGGCAATGGCGGACACGAGCCCGGTATATTTGTTGTCATAGGTCAGCTGCCAGTTGCGGAAATAGGTGCTCCAGCCCAGGCCTTTGACCTTGATCGTAATCTCCGTTCCCACCGGACCGGACGTGGGCGTCATTTCAAAGGACGGATCCAGCGTGAACACCGTCTGTCCGATCCGCACGCCGCCCGATTTGACCGCGATCGTGATATCGCCGCCGTATTCTTCGGGAACCGTGAAGGTTCCTTTCCATTCCCCGTTGGCGTCGCTGGTCCCTTCGGCCAGCACAATTTCTTCTTCCTGATAGACGGGGCCGATGACCTCATACAAATTTTGCACGTCCCAGTTGCCTTCGTAACCAACCCAAATCAGTTGGGCCGGCTGGTTCGGCTCCAGTTCGTTCACGGCAAAATCCACACGATCGCCGACGATGCCCCGGATTTTGGACAGCTTGATGTTATTCTTGAGTTTCGGCTGTTCCGCTTGCTGGCTCGCCTGCTCGGAGGCGCCGGCAGAGGAAGTTCCGGCGGCGGCGCCGCCGGAAGATTTGGAATCGCATGCGCTAAGGAGCATCGCGGCTGTCAGGATTACGGATAACAGAACAATTCCGTATTTGCGCATGATCAACTTGTTATCCTGCCTTTCCGTCAGACAACCACCAGAGTGGCAACCATGTCTTCATGTCCCGCGCCGCAGAAGATGCTGCAGACGATCTTGTATTCGCCGGGTATTTCCGGCTTGAATTTGACCGAGCCGTTATCGTCCGAAATTTCCACATTCAGGCCTTCAATTCTGATGCCGTGAATGCCTTCTTCGTTTTTCAGGGTGACGGTCACTTCCTCGCCGGCTTTCACATACCATTTGTCCTGATTAAACTTGAAGTTCGTGGCGATGATGTTGACCGTGTTGGTCGTTTGCACGTTGGCCGGCGCCGCGGGAGCGCTTGCCGGCGCTTCAGCCTTGGGGGCTTCCCCGCCTGCCGTTTCCGGCGGCACGATCGTCAGCAGGGACGGCGCCACGTTGAACGGATGGAATTCGCCTTTTCTCGGACCATGTTCAGCGGTCACATAGTATTCAAGCGTGCCTGTCGGCGTTTCTTCCGTCACCGTATAGGCCGCGGTCCAGAAATACACGTCCGAGTCGCGCGGATGCGCGCCATATTTCATTTCCAGCACGTCGCCGGTGGAAAGGTGCACTTTCATGACGGCATCCTTGACATGCTCGTTCGTGATCGGGTCAATGGCTTCAGCCCGGAACACGATTTTTTCTCCCACCGTAAACCGGCTTTGCAGCACGCAGCCGCCAGTGCCGTTTACCGTGTCTCCCCGCACGACCAGGTTGACGTTTTGCGCCGCGGGAGCCTGCGACGGTTCCGCCGAGGACGGCGCCGGGCTCGGGCTCGGGCTTGAACTGGCCTCCTTGTTGCTGGTGCAGCCTCCGATCAGCAGCGCAACCCCAAGCAAACCGGCTGCCAACCCCCACAATCTTTTTTTGGACATTTCTCATCCCTCTTTCTTTTTTGAGAATGATTATTACGTACAATTAATTTTAACGGCTAAAAAGTGGAAATCATGTGACGGTTGTCACAATCCCGTAACAAATTAGTCAAAAAGTTTGCGTCTTCATTGGCGGCCATGGGCATACACCTTTTTCCGGGCTTTTGAGTATCCTGCTTTAGCGGCACCCGGGGCCGCAAAGCATCTGGAAAATCTGCATGCGGAAGGCGGGATGCGGTTATCGAAACGCTGCGAATGGGCTCCCGAGGGCCAAACGTCAAACTGATCCAGAGCCTGCTGTCGCAAATCGGCTTCAGCCCGGGTCCGGCGGACGGCATTTTCGGCGCGCAAACCCGGCAGGCCGTCATTGCGTTCCAGCGCCGCTTCGGCCTTGTGCCGGACGGCATCGTCGGCCCCGCCACCTGGGCGTATCTGGAGCGTTTTCTCCTCGGCTATGACCGCTACACGATCCGGCCCGGAGACACGTTTTACCTGATCGCGAGGAAATATTACACCACCGTGGACGCCATCCTTACCGCCAATCCGGGCATCCGGCCGGAACAACTGCAGGTCGGGCAAACCATTACGGTGCCGTACGGCATCGATGTCGTCTTTACCGACATTGACTACACCTATGAGATCCTTGAGCGGAACATCCGGGGATTGAAGGCGCGATATCCTTTTCTCGAAATGGGAACCATCGGCAGAAGCGTGCTCGGCAAAAACCTGTACTATATCCGGATCGGACGGGGACCAAACAAGGTGTTTTACAACGGCGCGCACCACGGGCTGGAATGGATCACGGCCATGCTGCTCATGAAATTTGCGGAAAACTTTGCCCGCGCCTATTCCCGGGGCGAACTCCTCAGGGGATACGATTTGCGGGAAATTTTCGAGACGAGCAGCATCTACATCGTGCCCATGGTGAATCCGGACGGCGTGGACATAGTGCTGTACAATGGTCCCAGGCCGGATAACCCGTACTATGCGCGGCTTCTGGAATGGAACGACACGGGACGGCCTTACGCCGAAGTGTGGCAGGCCAACACCCGGGGCGTCGATCTCAACCGCAACTATCCGGCCGGCTGGGAGGAGGCCAAAGCCCAGGAAACGTCGCTGGGCATCGACGGGCCCGGGCCGACGCGCTACGGCGGGCCATCCCCGCTGTCCGAGCCGGAGACGCAGGCAATGGTTCAATTCACGCGGCAGCACGACTTCAAGCTCGTGATCGCCTATCATACCCAGGGCAGGGTGATCTTCTGGCTTTATAAAGACATCCGGCCGCCCCGGGCCCTCGAAATCGCCGAAATGTTCTCCAGGGCCAGCGGATACGCCGTTTCCGAAACGCCCTACGAAGCCGCCTATGCCGGATACAAAGACTGGTTCATCGAAGAGTTCCGGCGGCCCGGATACACCATCGAGGCCGGCCTTGGCCAAAACCCGCTGCCGGTCTCCCAATTCGGCACGATCTACCGGGAGAATGAAGAAATCATGCTTTTGGCCCCCCTGGTATGAGGCCTCGGGAAGCAAAACGCCCGCTGACCTTCAGGTCATGCGGGCGTTTGCTTTTTGCTCCGGTAGTATTCAAGAATCATGACATCCAGCGCCTCGCTGATTTCCAGCACCTTGCCGTGGGAATACTCCCGCTGATCTTTCGAAGTGTCGTTCAGGATGCTTTTCAGCACTTCAATGGTCAGCTCCAGAAACTTTTCATTGCTCATCATGCCGCCCCCCGTCGCCATTTTTCGCAATCGACAAAATTTTTGATTCCGTATACATTATAAGACAAAATGGCCATTTTTTCCATCTTTTTCTTCTGCCCGCGCCGCCAGATATGACTTTCGGCCCTCACGAAACAAAAGCCGAAACGTTCGGGCCAGCACCGCCTTGTTTTCCTGGGACTGATTAAGCGCCCGGATAATGTCCCGCACCTTTCTCCATTTGGAGCGGGCCAGGTCGTCTATGGTGCGGATTTCCGCGGCTTCGAAAACGTCAAACAAGGCGTTCACAAACCGGATGCGCTCCGCCCTGCTCAGTTGCCCCAGCCAGGACTTGAGGGTCATGTCCAAAATCTCGCTTCGCTTGGCCACCTGCTCCGCGCGCACGAAGCCGGCCCCCAGCACCTCCCAGGAAAACGCCGAGTGCTGCATCAGGATCGTCTGGCTGCTTTTGACGACCACGTACGCTTCCTCGTGCTCCAGCAGCATCCCGACAATGGACGACTCCGGTATAATCGTCCTGATTTTGCCGAGCACCGCCCGGTAACCCGGGCTCCCGGTCACCTTGGCGTCAAAGCCGGGGCCGTCGTTGTTGTAGATCTCCAGGATGCGGTCCTTCATCCCGGGACGGCACATGGCCGCCGCATAGACGGCCAGATTGCCGCCTTTGGAATGGCCGCCAAGCCGCAACGGAGCATCGTGTTCCGCCGCCGTCTCCTCAAGGTAACGCAGCGCTTCAAACTGGGCGGGAACCGGCGTCATGACGCTCATGTTGAAATTTTCTTTCCATCCGACCAAAGTATGGTCCGTTCCCCGATAGGAAACGTACACTGTGCCGTCCGGCAGCTCGGCATGCATCGCCGCAAACTGCTTGGTCCGGTCAATATCCACGATATTGACGAAATTGGACAGCCTCACATCGGCAAACCGGGGACAGGCCGCCGCCTTTCTCAGCAGCGGAACGGAAATGCGCACCAGGTAACTGAATTGACGGATCTGGTCTTCGCCGTACATGTGAAAATACTTTTCCGCCGCCTCGCGGACCGTCACGGACATTCCGCTTCCTTCGGGCGGCACTACGTAATCCAGATTGAGGTAGGCCATCTGGGCCAGAATCAGGTTGTCCACCTCGTTGAACGGCGACTGCGCAAAGGTCAGATCCCCGCGCCAATCCAGGTAATCCATCATGTTGCCCATAGGTTCCGAACCGCCTTTTCATTGGCACGCTTATCTTCATTGTACATGTCCGGCCTGCGGCGGGCTATCCCCTATCGAAAGACAAGGCTCATCCCCGGCCCGGCGCAAGAAAAGGAGCCGTCCCCACATGCGTTATGGGTGCGGCTCCCCGGCTTGATTGGCGCAAACTATAGGATATGCAGGATATTCAAAGTCCGTTGTTCCTTTAGGTTGACAAACTCATCTCCGATCAGCACCAGCGGGCGCGTCGGCTCCTGGGTATGGATGAGCAGGATCGTGCCGGTTCGGCCGTCGGAAAGCAGCACGGAGCGCCCGATCAGCGTGTTCATGATCTTGTTGATGAACAGTTTGGCAACGGCCGGATCCAGCACCCCGAACGCGTCCTTCTCCATCTGCGCCAGCACCTCATAGAAAGGCGACGGGTTCCGATACACCCGCTGGCTCGTCATGGCGTGGAACACGTCCGCCACCGCCACGATCCGGCTGAAAAAATCAATCCGGCTCCCCGGCAGGGCGAACGGATATCCGCTGCCGTCCATTCTTTCGTGGTGCTGCAGCGCCACCAGCGCCTGGCGGTGGTCGATGCCTTCCGTATTTTTCAGGATTTCAAATCCCTTGATCGTGTGGGATTTCATGACCGCGTATTCCTCATCGGTCAGCGGGCCGCTTTTGTTCAATATCTCCTCGGGCACCAGCATTTTGCCGACGTCATGCAAAAATGCCGCCGTCGTCAGCGCCAGTTGCTCTTCGCGGTTCAGTCCGAGCCAGCTGCCGATCAGTCCCGAAAATGCGCCCACGGCCAGATTGTGACGGTATGTGTAATCGTCCTTCGACTGCAGGGCCTTGATCAGGCCGAACAGGCTTTTGGAATGGGTCGCTTCCTCGATGACCGGGATGACTTCCTTGCGAAATTCTTCCATGGGAACCCGCTTGCCTTCCCGCACCTCGTCAAACAGATCGTTGACCTGCCGGACCGCGTCGTCGATCATTTTTTGCGTTTCCCGGATTTCCGCGTCAATGTTTTCGGGCAAAAAATCGTCTTCGGTCAGCAAGATCCCGTGGTTTTCCAAAAGAGCGATCTGCTCTCCCGTCAAGGCGGTATAAGCCGGTACCAGCAGCACGCCGTTTTCGCTGAAAATGTCCCTGTTTATTTTCTTTCCCACCGCGACGGTTGCACGCATCGGCACAGCCCCCCCCTCAGCGAATTGCTATATCTGAATGCCGTCAAACCGCCCTTCACAAATTCTCAATCAAGCGGTCACACCCTGAGCGAGCCCCGAAATCCCCTGGCCGAATAGTAGGATTCCGCTCCGTTGTGATAGACAAAAACGCGGCCATAGCGGAAGTCGCCAAAAATGGCGCCGCCCAGCCTGCGGATTTCCGGCGGCGTCAGAAACCAGCTCGGCGTTTTCGTGTCAAAGGGCCCCAGTTTCTGCAGTTCCTTGTATTCCTCCTCCGTCAGAAGCGAAATGCCCATTTCCGCCGCCATGCCCGCCGCGCTGTGCGCGGGCTTGTGCTGTTTGCGGGATTCCAGCGCTTCCGGATCGTAGCAGACGCTTCTTCGCCCTGCGGGGCTTTCCTGCGAACAGTCGCAAAAGACGTATTCGCCGGTCCGCTCGTCATAACCCGTCACGTCCGGCTCGCCGCCGGTTTTTTCCATTTGGCTGAGCGACCACAATTTCCCCGGCGCCTGTTCCAGCTTCGCCTGCACGCTGGCCCAATCCAGATCCGGATGCCGGTTCATGTGTTTTTCAAAGCGATCTTTCAGCGTATGAAGCAGCTTCTGCGCCTCTTCGGGCGAAAGCGCCCGCGGCGCGGGCGGGTTATTCCGGCTCATGGGCAATCCCTTCCGTTTTCTGTCATTTAGAAGCTACATATTGAAATATTAATATTTATTGTTTGTGCGCTATGAAGAAAATATTCTCTGAAAATTCCAATTTTCCTTCCTTTCACGATAATCTTTCACAATTTGACCAAAACTTTGTACTCCCTGAGCCAGATGTCAATCTGCACCAGGTAAGCCAGCATCTGCGGGCCGCTCATCAGCTGTCCGAACCACGGGCGCTGAAGCTGCGCCGCGCCGCATTGGAGAAATGCCGTGACCTTCCGGCGGTCAATGAAGGGTTGAAGCGGCGAGGACCGATCTTCGATCAGTTCCGCCACGATCTCCCGCAAGGCCTGCACATAGCCGGGGTCATGGGTTTTCGGATAGGGGCTTTTCTTGCGGAACAGCACGTCATCCGGCAGGAGGTCCCGCGCCGCCTCGCGCAAAATCCCTTTCGGGTGGCCGCCCATCGTCCTGAGCTCCCACGGCATGTTCCAGACGTATTCCACCAGCCGGTGGTCGCAGTACGGCACGCGGACTTCAAGGCTGGAAGCCATGCTCATGCGATCCTTGCGGTCCAGCAGCGTGGGCATGAACCGGGTGAGGTTCAGATAGGTCAGCCGCCGCATTTTGCTCGCCTCCGGCGTCTCCCCGGGAAGCGGCGGCACCTCCTCCACCGCCTCTCGGTAACGCCGCGCCACATATTCGCGGGGCCGGATGGCGGCGATCAGATCGCCGGAAAGAAGCTTCAGCCGTTCCTCCAGCGCCACGGACCACGGGAACGTATCCGCGTTCAGCATATCCTCGCGATGATACCACGGATACCCGCCGAACACTTCGTCCGCCCCTTCGCCGGACAAGGCCACGGTGACATGTTCCTTCACGCGGCGGGTAAAAAGGAGAAGCGAGCTGTCCACATCCGCCATGCCGGGAAAATCCCGCGCCAGCACGGCGGGCTTCAGCGCGTCGACGAGCTCGCGGGTGCTGATCACCACGGAATGGTGCGCCGTGCCCAGTTCCGCGGAAATGCGCCGGATCCAGGGGCCGTCGGCATCGGGCTGAAAGGCGTGGGCCTGAAAATGCCGCTCGTTGCCCGCATAGTCGACGGAGAACGTATCCGCCCGCTCTTTGCCGTCCGCCCGGAACTTGCGCACCGCCAAAGCGGTCAGCACGCTGGAGTCCAGGCCGCCGGAAAGGAGCATCCCGAGCGGAACGTCGGATACGAGCTGACTTTCGGTCACTTCGGAAAGAAGCGCCCGCACCTTTTCGACCGTCGTCCGCGCGTCATCTTCGTGGGGACGGCTTTCCAGTTGCCAGTACCGCCCGATTTTGAGCCCGCTGCGGTCAAACTCCGCCCATTCGCCCGGTTTCAGCTCGCGCATGCCCTTGAAAACGCCGTGACCCGGCGTGCGCGCCGGCCCCAGGGCAAAAATTTCGGCCAGCCCTTCCGCGTCCACTTCCGCCCGCACGTCCGGATGGGCCAAAATGGCCTTCGGCTCCGACGCGAAAATCAGCCGCCCCTCGCTCCGCATATAAAACAGCGGCTTTACGCCCAGCCGGTCTCTGGCCATAAAAAGCTTTTGTTCCCTGTCGTCCCAGACCGCAAAGGCGAAAATGCCGGTCAGACGCGCAAGGCAAGCGGCGCCCCAATGGACGTAGGCCAAAAGCACCACCTCCGTATCGCATTGGGTGCGAAACCGATAGCCGTGCGCCTCTAGCTCCCTGCGGACTTCCTGCGTGTTGTACAGTTCCCCGTTGTAAACGATGCAATACAGAAACCCGTGGGGCGCGCAAACCATCGGCTGCGCGCCGTTTTCCGGGTCGATGACGCTCAGCCGCCGGTGGCCGAAGGCGGCGTGGCCGTGCAGCCAGATGCCCTCGGCATCGGGACCGCGGGGCGCCAGCGTGCGCACCATCCGCTCCAGCGCCGGGCGCGTATCCGCGCGTCCGGCCGCCTCATAACGCCAATCCACCCAACCGACAATTCCGCACATGCGCTTCATCCTTTCCCGCAATGAGTCAAAAACAGACGGCTATCCCGCGCGCGAACGTGTTCGTTGCGGGATAGCCGTCGAGGTGAGTCGTGGTGTCTGAGATCCTTCTTTATTTTATTCAGTTGTGTGCGGATGTTGATGCGTCACACGCTTTTGCTGCTCA
>Ga0181858_1001440_pt1 | contig 11484 bp, 10 predicted proteins | sample NewIslPassag4_SG_FD_130749 | JGI IMG/M metagenome (GOLD analysis project Ga0181858, IMG submission 130749) | Feedstock adapted compost microbial communities from Newby Island compost facility, Milpitas, CA, USA - Passage 4_SG | ecosystem: Engineered > Solid waste > Feedstock > Composting ...
GTGTGGGGACCTCGCGAGAAGACCCGGCCGATGCGGCGTGGGGACCTCGCGAGAAGACCCGGCCGATGCGGCGTGGGGACCTCGCGAGAAGACCCGGCCGATGCGGTGTGGGGACCTCGCGAGAAGACCCGGCCGATGCGGCGTGGGGACCTCGCGAGAAGACCCGGCCGATGCGGCGTGGGGACCTCGCGAGAAGACCCGGCCGATGTGGTGTGGGGACCTCGCGAGAAGGGCAGGGCGAAGCGGAGGGTCCTGCAGGGATCGGTCGAAGACCGGGAACGCGCATCCCCGAAAAACGCCCTGCGGAAATTGAAGAAGATACTTCCGCTATTCCCCCGATTTTGGACGACGCCGCCGAAATAGAAGAAAATTCTGCGTCTATTTCGCCGATTCCCTTCGATTTCGGCCGATTATCGAAGAATAGACGAAATAATTTCCTCTATTTCGTCCGTAAAGGCCGTTTTCGACAAATTAGAAGAAAAATCTTCGTCTATTCTCGGGCCCGGAAAATCTCCGCCGTTTCCCGGGCACACGAGACTGCGTTTATTCCCATGAGCACGGTACCGCGATTATTCCCGGGCGGCCGGAGCGCCGGCACTCCGACAAAAACAAACCGGCCGGGAGCCTGTCCCGACCGGCCTTCCAGAACAAGCCGGCCTGGAACCTGTCCAGGCCGGCCTTCGCCATTCAACCATTAATGTTCCTGCCAGCTCTCGAGGTACCGCTTCTGGTCGTCGCTGAGCCGGTCGATCGACGTGCCGAGCGACTCGAGCTTCAGCCGCGCCACCTGCTCGTCGATCTCGTACGGCACGTTCACGACGCGACGGCCGATCGACTCGTGCGACTCGTTCACGTATTTCAGCGCCAGCGCCTGCAGGGCGAACGTCATGTCCATGATCTCGGCCGGATGGCCGTCGCCCGCCGCCAGGTTGACGAGCCGCCCTTCCGCGAGCAGGTACAGCCGGCGGCCGTCCTTGAGGCGGAACTCCTCGATGTTCTTGCGCACCGTCCGCCTGCTGACGGACATCGCCTCGAGATCCGGCTTGTTCACCTCGACGTCGAAGTGACCGGCGTTGGCGAGCAGGGCGCCGTCCTTCATCACGGCGTAGTGCTCGCCGCGGATCACGTCGCGGTTGCCCGTCACGGTGATGAAGATGTCGCCGATCTTCGCCGCCTCCAGCATCGGCATGACCGCGAAGCCGTCCATGTAGGCCTCGACCGCGCGGATCGCGTTCACTTCGGTAACGACGACATTCGCGCCGAGCCCCTTCGCGCGCATCGCAACGCCCTTGCCGCACCAGCCGTATCCGGAGACGACGACCGTCTTGCCCGCCACGACGAGGTTCGTCGTCCGGTTGATGCCGTCGAACACGGATTGGCCCGTGCCGTACCGGTTGTCGAACAGGTACTTGCAGTAGGCGTCGTTGACGGCCACCATCGGGAACTTGAGGGCGCCGTCCCGCTCCATCGCCTTCAGGCGCAGGATGCCCGTCGTCGTCTCCTCCGCGCCGCCGCGCACGTTCGCGAGCAGATCCGGCCGCTCCGCGTGCAGGATGGCGACGAGGTCGCCGCCGTCGTCGATGATGAGATCCGGCTTCGTCTCCAGCGTCTTGACGAGCAGTTCCTTGTATTCTTCGGGAGTCGGATTGTACTTCGCGAACACCGCGATGCCGTCCTCGACGAGCGCGGCGCAGACGTCGTCCTGCGTCGACAGCGGGTTGCTGCCCGTGATCGCCACTTCCGCGCCGCCGGCGGCGATCACTTTCGCAAGATAGGCCGTCTTCGCCTCAAGATGCAGCGAGATCGCGACCTTCAGCCCGGCGAACGGCTTCTCCCGCTCGAACCGCTCGCGAATGCGGTTGAGCACCGGCATGTGCGCCGCCGCCCAGTCAATCTTCAAATGTCCCTCCGGAGCGAGCCGGAGATCGGTGATGACGCTTCTCTCCACAACGCCCAACGGGGCAACCTCCTTCAGAGCGCCGGTTCATGCCGGCCCACACTTGATATGCTCACGGATCACAGATCAATCCGGTAATGGCCGCCGAGCGGGTTGAACGGTGCCGACCGCAGCGCCTCCAGCCAGCCGGCTCCCCAGGCGTTCCACATCGCCGCCATGTTGAGCCCCCGCTCCTGCTGCCGGCCGCCCGGCGCCAGCCAGTCGCCGATCCGGTCGAACCGCTTCGCATCGGCTTCGTACCGTCTGTTGCGCGACTCGATCGCCTTCTGTTCGAGCCACCGGATCTGTTCCAGAATTCGCTCCCTGTTCCTCTGGCCGAGCTGCCCGAGCCAGGCGTCCGCGCCGGCCAGCTCCGCGATCAGCGGGTCGTACAGCTCGCCAAACCGCCGGGCCGCCTCCGCGAACAGCCGCTCGACCGGCAGGCTGTCGTGCGCCGCGAGCCAGGCCCGCTTCCGCTCCTCGAGCCGCGCTTCCACATCCTCCAGCGTCAGCCCGAACAACTCCATCCGCTTGCGGATCGCGCCGTCGGTCACCGTGAACGACATGCGCGGGACGATGACCGGCATCTCCATGCCGAACGCCCGGAACGCTTCGCCGGTCTGCGCCCAGTACGCGATCTCGCCCGGTCCGAGCACGGTCGCGAGCACCGGCAACACATAGTCCTGCATGAGCGGCCGCGTCAGCACATTGTTGCTGAACAGCTCCGGCGCGTCCTCGGCCAGCCGCTCCAGTTCGCCGCGCCCCAGCGTGAAGGTGCGCCGCTTGTCGGAGAAGATCTCCCCGTTCCGGAACAGCATGACCCGCTCGCCCGCCGGCGCGCCCGGTCCGATTCCGCCGAACCGCGCGTCGCGGAACAGGAACAGATTCGCTCCGTCCGCGTGCAGCTCCGCCTGCACGGCGTAGCCGAGCTCCCGCAGCCTCGCCTCCGCGGAGGCGTAGGCCGACGCGAGCCGGTCGTTCTCGGCGACCATTCGCCGGAACATCGGCGCCTCGATCGCACGGATCGCCGGATCGTCCGCGTCCATCAGGATGAGCCCGTCTTCGGCGAACAGATCCGCCATCAGCGCGCCGAACCAGTCCGACAGCGTCTCCGCGCGCGCGGCCGCCGCTTCGATCCGGTCGAGCAGAGCCGGTTTGTGTTCGGAATCGGGAAGCGCGGCGGCCAGTTCCCGCACGGCGCCTTCGATCCTGTCGCGGCCGAGCCTTGTCCGGCTGACCGAGGTGCGCGGATGCTCGTCCCGCTCGACCGCAATCCGCACGAGACCCGTCTCGTTCGAGACGATGTACGCATGATTCGCTTCCTGCCAGTCGTGGTCCTCGCCGGCGATCCAGAACACGGGCACGACCGGACGTCCCGTCTTCCGTTCCGCCCATCGCGCCGCACGGATGATGGACAGCGCCTTGTGGATGACCATGACGGGCCCCGTGAACAATCCGGCTTGCTGGCCGCCGACGACGGCCAGCGCACCGGCGGCGAGCCGGCCGATGTTCGCCAGCGCCGCCCCGGAAGCGCCGATGCGCCGGTTGTACGCTGCCAGCGCTTCCGCGCCCCTCGCCGCGTCCGCGCGGTCATGGCCGCGCTTCCCGAGCCATTCGGCCCGCCGGAGCCAGGCTTCCGGATCGCCGGCATGACCGCCGAACAGGGCGGCGAGCTCCGGATCGTCCCCCCGGACATAGGCGTCGCTGACCGGCGGGCCGACCGGATTCCGTATACAGTGAACGTGCATGGATGCGTCCGTTCCTCCTCGCGCACTCTTGCTGTTTGGTATTACATCTGATTGTACCAACGCGCGCCACAACCGTCAAAACCGGCATCTTGCGCGGCGGGACGGAGCGGCGGCCATCCGGGCAAAAAAAACTCCGCCCGACGCGACACAAAGAATTCACCCGGAAACAAGCGCGAGAACCCCCGGGAACGCGCATAAGCCCCCGCCCGGGAACGCGCGCGACAACCCCCGGGAACGCACATAAGCACTCGCCCGGGAACGCGCGCGACAACCTGCCCGGGAACGCGCATAAGCCCCCGCCCGGGAACGCGCCGACCGGCACGCCCGCAACACGAAAGCCTCCGCTTTCCGGAGGCTTCACACCTGGACGACTGTCCGTATGAGTCCGATGATCAGGAAAATGATATACAGGATCGCCAGGACGAAGAATCCGATCCGCCAGACGACCCGGATGATGCGGACGGGATCGAATTTGCCCTTCGTGCGGTATTGCAGATTGCCGAGCAGGCCGGCGCTGATCAGCATGACGAGCAGGATGCCGTAGAAGCCGAACGACCCGCCGAACAGCTGGTTGAACAGCCCGGACACGCTGCCGATCAGGAACACCATCGTCACGTCCATCGCCAGCCGGATCGACTGCTTCCGGTCCCTCGAGAATATGTAGGTGCCGATATAGACGGCCAGGAACGGTATGAAAGGCAGGACGGACAAATAGCCGTACGCCTGCTTCACGATTTGCCACAATCCACCCATGGCTCCACGCCTCCCCCCGGCTCATCCGGTCCGATCGCACCGATCAGGGCCGCGACCGCTTCGTTGAGCGGCGCGGCGACGCCGGCTCTCCGGGCCAGCCGGACGACCCCGCCGTTGATTGCGTCGATTTCGGTCGGCCTGCCCGCCTCGACGTCCGCGAGCATCGAGGAGCGGTTCTCCGCCGTCCGGCGGATGACGTCGAGCAGCCTGTCCCATTCTCCGCCGTCCGTCCGCATCCCGGAGGCCGCGAGCACCGCGAGCGTCTCGCGGAAGAGCGCTTTCATGAGTCCGAGCCGGACGGGATCCGCGGGCAGCTCTCCGTTCTTCACGCGGAAGAGCGCCGTCAGCGGATTGACGACCGCGTTCACGAGCAGTTTGCCATAAATATGTTCCTTGATGTTGTTCGACAAGACCGCCGCAATTCCTGCCGATGCAAGCGTGTCAATGAGCAAATTTTCCCGTTTTTCGCCGATCGCCGGATGCGCTTCGATCACGGTTCGCCCCTCCCCGGTCAGGCGGACCGACGCCGGACCGTCCCGAAGCGCGCCTTCCGTCGTGACGGCGGCCAGAAGCGGCGCGTCCGGCATACGCCCGGCGAGGCGCTCCATGTGCCCGATGCCGTTCGCGAGACAGACGGTCGGCGCGGCCGCGCCGCGTGAACCCGCGAGCGCCCGAAGGAAGCGGACAGCCGGCTCCGCCGTGAGCTGGTGCGACTTCATCGCCGCGATGATCCACCGTTCCCGGCCGCCCGCCGCTCCGGCCGCCTCCGCCGCCGGCCCGGGCTCGGCCGGATGCGCTTCCAACGCGACGCGCAGCACGCCATCGCCCACGGCCAAAACCGCGCCCTCTTCGCGAATCCGCTCCGCCTGCTCCCGCGTGCGCGTCCACACCCGCGTCGCGAAGCCCGCGGCGGCCAGCCGCACCGCCCAGGACAGTCCGATGGCGCCGCCGCCCGCGATCTCGATCAGCATCCCGATCCCTCCTTCCGGCTGTCGGGATCATTGTATCATCCGCCCGAAAACGACGAAAGGCATGCCCCGGCCCGGCAGCCGTCATGCCTCGGGTGCGTCCGCATGCGAGCGGCGGCTCCATGCGGATTCCAGGCTATTCGATTCGCTCGAGGTTGCCGTTCGCGTCCATCTTGAACCGCGGCTTCGCCTCGTCCTCCGCCTCGAGCACCGCCAGCCGCCTCGCCCGGTCCATGATCTGGATCAACGTCTTGTAGTCTTCGTTGACGGCGCGGTAGTCGCTTTTGGCGGCGGTGATGTCCCGGATCAGCTGTTCGTTTTTCGCCCGCAGCTCCTGGATCTCCTCGTCCCGCTCCTTCAGCTCCTTCTCGAGCGTCCGGATCTGGCGCATCGCGTCCTGCCAGGCGTTGCGCCAACCGCGCAGATGCCGGATGATCGCGTCGAAGGACAGCGGCTCCTCGCCGCCCGCGGCAAGCCTTCCGGCCGGTTCGCCCCGCTCGTCCCCGGGCTGCTGCGCCTGTCCGGAACCGGTCTTCTTCAAATGGTTGCGCTTCTGCCGCTGCTGCTTCGCCTGCTGGATCGCCTCCTCGTAGCGCTTGCGCACGCAGCTGTTCCAGCGGAATCCGCACGCCGCGCTCGTCCGTCCGATCCGCTCCCCCACTTCTTCGAAAGCCGCAAGCTGCGTGCTCCCTTCCCGGATATGGCGCAGCGTCACCTCGGCCAAAATGCGATCGTCTTCCGGCGTCCATGCGTCTTGTCTGACTGCCGCCATCGAGCCACTACCTCCCAAACGAAAAAAGTCGCTTGTTTTATCTCTATGCCCTTGGTAGAGTTCATAGAATCTATCGCATACTCAAATGTATTGCCAATATCGCCGGGAGGCATACATACGGCGGGCTCCGGCGGGGCATGCTACACGCGGAAGCGCGGGAGCCGCGCAAGCGGCCGCGAAAAGTTCGTTGAATCGTCACGGTTCCCGGTTTACTCCGGCGCGCGCGAACGCTATAATGGACGTTAGGTTATGGGATCCGTGGCACGAGAGGGGGATAATCGACATGGCACGCATGTTCCGGGTGCTCGGCGTGTTCACGCTTGCGATCGGGCTGATGGCGTTCGCCGGCGGCTTGATGGAGATGGCGCTGCTCTTCTTCTTCCAGACCGCGTTCTTCGTCCTGCTGGGTTATCTGAACCTGTCGGAACGCAGCTACATATTGACGTTCTGGGGATATATGATCGTCGCCTTTCTCGGATTCACGTATTATTCCGTCTTCGTGATGGAGATGCCGTACTGATTCGTGAACCGGCGGCGGAAATGACGAAGAGCCTCGCGAGATGCGGGGCTCTTTCCCTTTTTTCTTGCGTTTTACGGCCGCTCGAGCACGATCACCTTGAACAGCGCGCCCATCGCATCGCCGAGCAGCAGCTGGCGCACCGCCCGGTTGCGGCGCGCTTCGGGCGAGAACGGGTCCGTCCCGGCATGCTCCGCGAGCAGTTCGAGCGCGCCGTTTTCGAGCAGGAACCGCCGCTGCTCGCCGTACCAGACCGTCCGCCATCCGCTGACTTCGGCCGTCCGCCGGACCGCGGTGAAGTCGACGTGCGCGGTGATGTCCTGATCGCCGGGGTACAGGTAGGGGTCGTCGTGCACGACATGCCGCCGGTAGCAGCGGTACGTGCCCTTCATGCGATGCGGCGCGAGCAGCTCGTCCCGCTCGTCGCCGTAATCGATCAGCACGACCCGCCCTTCCCGCATGATGCCGAGCATCCGCTCCAGCCACGCGAGCGCGTCCGTCCCCCATTCGAACTCCTGGCCTTCGACCGGATCGTATCCTTCCGCCGTCAACCGTTCCAGCGACGGGCCGTCCAGCGGCATCAGCGCGTCGCGGAGCCGCCCTTCCCGCTCGTCCCAGGCCGCCCCGATCTCCCACAGCTTCCCGTCCGATTTCCGGATCCGTCGAAAAGGAAACGCGTCCAGCAGTTCGTTCGCGATCAGGAGCGGCCTGTCCGCCTCCGCCAGACTTTTCTCCGCCTCCTCCGGCGCAAGCGCCTTGACCAACGCGGCGAGGCCCGATTCTTCGGCGGCGCGGCGGGCTGCCTCCCGGTGGCCGGCGTGGCTGTCCGCCATCACGTACCGGACGGAAGACGCCCGCGCCGGATCGAGGGCGCCCCATTCCCGCAGGATGCCGACGCCGAGGCGGCCCGTGCCGGCCCCCCATTCGAAGACGGCCGGCGCATGTTCGTCTTCCGCGAACGTCCGGCTCGCGAAGCGCGCAAGCACGGCGGCCATGACGCCGCCCATGTCGGCGCTCGTGTAGAAATCGCCCTCCCGGCCGACCCGGCTCGGGCCGGCGGCGTAATAGCCGTATTCTTCATCGTACAGGCAGACGCTCATGTATTCGCGGAACGGCATCGCCGGCAGCATGCGGCGCCTCCCGTCCGCGTCCGTGACATATCCCGTCCTTCCGTCTTCCCGGATGCGCCGGATCAGCCGTTCGGCCAGTTCCGTCATCCGCGTCTCGTCCCGTTCCGTCATGTCCATCGTCCTTTCATGCGGTAGCGCGCGCCCGCGCCGGAGATCCGGCAAAGGGACAAATCCGCGCCGTCCGATTATAATGGGAGCAGGTCCGGCATACGTATGGTGTTATCCCGGCCGCGAGAGGAGGACCCGCGTTGCACCGTCTGCTCATGCCACGGATCGCCGCCCTTCTGGCGGTCTTCATCTTCATCCGGGCAGCCGCGCCCGGGCCGGCGCTCGCCGTGGATGAGGGCGCCATGAGCGACGCGGAAATCCATGAACTGCTCGAGAAGAGCCTGAACATCGTCGAGCTCGACAAGGAGATCGAGCGGATCGCCGGGCAGCGGCGGAAGACCGCGGACCGGATCCGGACGCTGACGGACGACATCGCCGGCATGGAGCGCGAACTCGAAATGCGCCGGCAGCGCGTCGGCGAAGTGCTGCGCTCCTGGTACACGGGCGAACGGGATGTGCTGCTCCAGGCCATCTTCTCGGCCGACAGCCTGTCGGATTTCCTCGCCATGCTCGATTATCTGGGCGAGATGCTGTCCCATGACAAGTTTACGCTCGACGCCTACCGGAAGCAACGGGAAGACTGGCTGGCGGAGCGCGAGCGTCTCGTCGCGGAGGAGAAGCGGCTCGGGGAGATCGAGGATACGCTGCGGCGGCAGCGCGGGCGGGCGGCGCAATTGAAGGCCGAGGTGGACGATATTCTCTCGTCGAGCGGCGACATCGACCGGCTGCGCCTGCTGATCGCCGAGTGGATCGGCTGGTGGGAAAACACCGGCCTGCCCGAGGTCGAGCGCCATTTCCGGGCGCTCGCGGAGGCGATGGAACATCTTCCCTCCTGGCTCCTCGAACAGAAGGATCTCGTGAAGCAATCGGGCTTCACCTACACGGTGCGCCTGCCGGAAGCGGACCTGAACGCGTTCCTCCGGGAGCAGAACCCGCTGTTCGAACATTTCGCCTTCCGTTTCGAGGACGGCGTCGTGACCGCGTACGGCCGGCGCGACGACCTCGAGGTGGAGATCGCCGGCCGGTACGCGATCGAGGACGAGCCCGAGCACGCCGTCCGGTTCCATACCGAGAGAATCGTGTTCAACGGCTTCGTCCTGCCCGCCGAGACGATCCGCGAGCTCGAGCGGCGATTCGACCTCGGCTTCTATCCGCAGCTGCTTGTGCCGCTCGTGCGCGCCACCGCGGTCGAAGCCGACGACGGCGTGCTGACCGTCGAGCTGCGGCTCGGACTCCGCCGCCGGCAAGACTGACGCCGCAAGGCCCCGGGCAGCCGCAAGACACCGCGCAAACGCGCAAGGCCCCGGGCAGCCGCAAGCACCGCGCAGACGCGCAAGGCCCCGGCACAGGCTGCCGCCTGTGCCGGGGCCTCTCATTGCGATCCGATTGCGATCAGCCCTGTGAACGGCCCGCGTCTTACAGTTTCTCGGCCGCGAGCTGCGCGAGCTTCGAACGCTCCCCTTTCTCCAGCGTCACATGGCCGCTGATCGACTCCGACTTGAATCTCTCCACGATATTCGTCAATCCGTTGCTCACCGAATCCAGATACGGATGGTCGATCTGCTCCGGGTCGCCGATCAGCACGATCTTGCTGCCTTCGCCGACGCGGGTGACGATCGTCTTCACCTCGTGCCGGGACAGATTCTGCGCCTCGTCGATGATGATGAACTGTCCCGGTATCGACCTGCCCCGGATGTAGGTCAGCGCCTCGACCTGAATGCTCCCGAGCCCCATCAGAATCCGGTCCAGATCGCCCGATTTCTTCGCGTCGAACAGAAATTCGAGATTGTCGTAGATCGGCTGCATCCACGGGCGCAGCTTCTCGTCCTTCTCGCCCGGCAAGAAGCCGATGTCGTTGCCCATCGGCACGATCGGCCGTGCGATCAGCAGCTTCCGGTACCGGCGCCCGTCTTCCACCTTGTGCAGGGCCGCGGCGAGCGCGAGCAGCGTCTTGCCCGTGCCGGCCCTGCCGGTCAGCGTGACGAGCGGAATATCGTCGGAGAGCAGCAGCTCCAGCGCCATCCGCTGCTGCGCGTTGCGGGCGGTGATGCCCCATACGGGATCGCCGGCGAGGCGAAGCGGCTCGAGCCGCGCGCCGTCGGGCGACCCCTTCGCGAGCGCCGATTTCGAAGTGCCCGTCTCGTCGCGCAGGATGACGAACTCGTTCGGATACGGCGCCCTCCCGATCTCGGACGCGGCGAGCGACCGTTCCGAGTAGAACGTGTCGATCAGGCCCGGATGGACGTAGACTTGCGAATAGCCGGTGTAGAACGCGTCCGGCGTCACGGTCCGGTCGGACAGGTAATCCTGCGCCGCGAGGCCGAGCACGTCCGCCTTCACCCGGACGAGCACGTCCTTGCTGACGACGATGACCGGCCGGGGCGAATCGCTCTCCTGTTCCTCGAGGTGATAGTTCAGGGCGACCGCGAGCATCCGGTTGTCGCTCGTCATCTCGCCGAACTGGGCCTTGAGCCGGGTGAAGCTGCGGTGGTTGAGCTCGACCTTCAGCAGCCCGCCCTGGTCGAGCGGAATGCCCTCGTGCAGGCGGCCCCTTTCCCTGAGCCCGTCGAGCAGGCGCGACCCCTGCCGGGCGTTGCGGCCGATCTCGTCCTGCAGCCGCTTCTTCGCGTCGATCTCTTCCAGCACAACGGCGGGGATGACAACCACGTTGTCCTCGAATTTCAGCGGCGCCTGCGGATCATGGAGCAGAACATTGGTGTCGAGCACGTAAATTTTACGCATCGCGGATACCTCCCGGCGTCGGTATGGGTGCGGAGCGCGGCAAATACATAACGACGAATCGATGAGGCAACGATAAGAACGAATGTCCACGCTTTCGACGAAAGGATGCGTTGCGATGACGAATCGGTTCGCCTGGTGCCTGATCCTCGGTCTGTTCGCCCTGGCCGTTGCCGGCTGCGGCAGACAGACGGATAACGATCAAACCGGTCAAACCTCACCTCCTCCCGAAGCCGCGGAGCATGGAGCGCAGGCGCAGGATGCGCGGGAAATGCGGAAGCTCGACATCGACGATCCGGCGGCCGTCGCGCGCCATCTCGAGGAACTGGCGAAGAGCGTCCCGGGCGTGAAGGACGCGCGTTGCGTCGTGTTCGGCAACACGGCCGTCGTCGGCATCGACGTGGACGAGACGCTCGACCGTTCCCGGGTCGGCACGCTCAAATATTCCGTCGCCGAAGCGTTCCGCAAGGACCCGTACGGCATCGACGCGTACGTCACGGCCGACATGGATCTGAACGCGCGAATCCGCGAGATTCGCGCCGACATCGAAGCCGGGCACCCGGTCGCCGGATTTGTCGAGGAGCTCACCGACATCATCGGCCGGATCATGCCGCAAATGCCGCGCGACCTCGAGCTGAGGGACCCGCCGGAGACGGAGGCCCCGAAGACGGACGGACAACTGTAACCGCCCGAAAAATCGAGTAGGAGGGGGCGGCTAGCCCCCGACCTCTCACACCACCGTACATGCGGGTCCGCATACGGCGGTTCCGTAAGGTTAACAAAGTTCCAGGTAACGAGAAAGCAGACTTTTCA
>Ga0181858_1001447_pt1 | contig 11455 bp, 14 predicted proteins | sample NewIslPassag4_SG_FD_130749 | JGI IMG/M metagenome (GOLD analysis project Ga0181858, IMG submission 130749) | Feedstock adapted compost microbial communities from Newby Island compost facility, Milpitas, CA, USA - Passage 4_SG | ecosystem: Engineered > Solid waste > Feedstock > Composting ...
AGCCAGGGCATGAGACTCGCGTTCTCCACCGGGTCCCACGCCCAGTACCCGCCCCAACCCAACACCTCGTAGCTCCACCACATCCCCGCCACGATCGCCGCGCTGAGGAAGCCCCACGCCACGATCGTCCAGCGCCGGGTCTCCCGGATCCAGCCCTCGTCGTCCCGGCCGGCCAGCAGCGCACCCACGGCGAACGCGAAGGGCACCGAGAACCCCACGTACCCGAGGTACAGCAGCGGCGGGTGGACCGCCATGAGGGGGTGGTTCTGGAGCAACGGGTTCGGCCCGGGTCCGTCGAGCGGGACCGGCCAAACGGGGCGGAACGGATTCGCCGGGCCCACGAGGAGCAGTGAAAAGAAGGCGCTCACCGCCAGCAGCGTCGCCGTCGCATACGTCCGCTGGAGATCGCCGCGCCGAGCGCCGCGTCCGCCGACGGCCACCACGGCGGTGTAGAGCGCGAGGACGAACCCCCAGAACAGGATCGAGCCCTCGAGCGCGCCCCACAGCGAGATGATCGTGAAGAACAGCGGCGTGGACCGGCTACCGACCTGCGCGACGTACTCGACGGAGAAGTCGTGCGTCACCAGGGCATAGACCATGGCGAACGTGGCCACGGCGTACAGCAGGAACACCGCACACGCGGCGCCCCGCGCACTCGCCCGCCACGCCTCGGCGCCACGCCGCACGAATGCGCTGACCGCCACGGCGATCACACCGTAACAGCTCAGCGCGAGCGCCAGGCCGATGGCCGCCCTGCCGACGGCGCCGGTCACCGTCCACCTCCGACCACGTCGCAGCGCGACTCAGCCGATCGTCTCCCGATTCGCATCATTCCTCGATGACGTGCTCGAAGGCCAGCACGCAGGCGATGAAAAAGACCACGTCGAACACGATGAGCAACCGGATCCACGCCCCCACCTCACCCATGGGGTCTCCCGCCAGGGCCGCGGTCGTCGCTTCGACGGCCGCCACGAGGAGCGGGATCACGATGGGGAACAACAGCAACGGCAGCAGGACTTCCCGTGCCCGGCCGCGGCTCGCCATGGCCCCGTAGAACGTACCCACGGTCACCAGTCCCAAGGTCGCCAACAGCACCACCGCCGCGAGTCCGGGCAACGCCGCCAGGAGCGGCAGGCCGTAGAGGAGCGCCGCCAGAGGCACGACCAGCGCCTCGATCAACAGGACGAACACCAGGTTCGCGACCACCTTCCCCAGGAAGATGGCGCGCCGGTCCCCGGGGTAGAGCAGCAGGACGTCGAACGCCCCGTTCTCCAGCTCCACCTGGTAGGACCTGTTGAAGGCGAGCACGCCGCTGAACAGCACGGTGAGCCAGAGAACGCCCGGCGCCGCGACACGCAATGCGTCGGCATCCGGACCGAAGGCGAACCCGAACAGCACGAGCACGAGCACGGCGAAGAACAGGACGGCGTTGGCGTTCGCCCGCGTCCGCCGCTCCGCCGTCAGGTCCTTCCACGCCACGGCGGCCACACGCCCGAGTTCGGCCCGCCACGGTCCGCTCACGGCACCACCTCGCGCACGGCGCCCGGGCGCCCCGTCCCCTGCACCTCCTGGACGATACGCCCCCCATCGAGGACGAAGGCGCGCTCCAGCACACCCTCTCCTCGCGCGAGGTCGTGGGTCACGACCAGCGCCGCGCCCCCTCGCTCCACCGTCTCACGCACGAAGGCGTTGAGCAGCTCCACGCCCTCGGCATCGAAGCTCGCGTACGGCTCGTCGAGCAGGAGGATCTCGGGTTGCTGCAACCGGAGCCGGGCCAGCACGAGACGCCGGCGCATCCCGGCCGAGAAGCCCCGCACCCGCTCGTCCGCCTCCCGCCCCAAACCCACCGCCTCGAGCGCGGCCGCGATCCGCTGCTCGTCCACCGCACGGCCCATCATCCGGAGCGCGAACCTGAGGTTCTCCGCAGCGGTGAGGTCATCGTACACCCCGGGGGCGTGGCCCATGAGACCCACACGCTCCCGCACCGCCGCCGCCTCACGGACCACATCCCGGCCCGCGACGCGCACACGCCCCCGGGTCGGCCGCAACAGCGTCGCCACGACCCGCAGCAACGTCGTCTTCCCGCTCCCGTTGCGGCCCAACACCGCCACGGCCTCGCCCGGCTCCACGCGGAGATCCACGCCGCGCAACGCCCACCGCCGCCCGAACCGCCGGGCGAGCGCTTCGACCTCGACGGCCGGCGGCCGGCCGGGCGTCGCCGCTCCGCGACTCCAGTCCGCCAACTGGTTGCTGCTCCGTGAGATATGTGCCCCCGACCCCCGCAAGATAACCCGCCGCGGGAAGCCCGGTCAACGCCGGGATGCCCCCGCCCTCACGCCCGCCGCAGCAGCGCCAGCCCGCCGGCCAGGCTGCCCGCACTGATCGCCAGCACCAACGCCCACTCCAGCGGTCCACGGTCGAGCGGGAGATCGAGCGGCGCGGCGGTCGCCTCGACGTGCGCGCTCTGGCCGCCTCCCTCCTCGTGGTGGTCGTGCTCCGCAGCGGCCACCGCCTGCGGCGCCGGCGGAAGCAGCTTCAGCTCCGCACGGGCGCTCTCATCGCCGTCCGGCGCGAGGAGACGCACGACGTACGCTCCGGGCGAGGCGTCGGCGGGAAGGACCACGCGGAGAGTGAACGCGCCCGCGCTGTCCGAGCGGACCGCGCCGAGGGTGTGCGTCTCGAGCGCGCCGCGCAGGACCACGGTGAACTCCGTGTTCTTGGACAACTTCTCGCCCCGGATCTCAAGCTCGCTCCCGGCCGGGGCTTCCTCCGCGCCGAGCCGGATGACGCCGACGTCGTGGGCGAGCGCGGTCGCGGGAGCACCCACGAGCAACCCGGAGAGCAGCAGCAACCAGGATCCACGCACGGTCGCCTCCCGCGTCACATGCCGATGTGCTGCATCTGGGGAGCGAAGAACCCGTAGACCAGCGCGCCGAAGAACGCCACGAGGAGCGCCGCGGCCAGACCCGTGAGCCAGGCCGGCCGTTCGCTCCCCCGGTCCAGCAACGGGACCGCCACGAGAAAACCGATCAGGACGCCCGGCCCGAGGATCATGCCCCAGAGCCCGATCGTGTTCTCCAAGGTGTAGATCCAAAGGAACGGCCAGAACGGCTTGGTGACCTCGACGCCTTCCACCGCGCGGTGCCCGAGCGCGGGCGGGAACAGCGCCGCCACGAGCGACAGCCCCGCGAACCCGACCAGCCCGAACCCGAGCAAGCGGCGCAAGTGACTGGAGAACGCGGCACGCTCGCCCGACGGCGCGTTGATCCCGAGGTGTCGGATGAGCCAGAAGTGCAGCGCGACGATCGCGAAGAGCGACAACGGCAACAGGCTCACGTGTGCGTTGTGGATGCGGGCCAGCAGCGAGGTGCTCGCGGCGAAGTCGCGCGACAGCGGCGCCCCCAGCGGACCGAGCAACTCGGCCGCGGCCACGGCGTGGGCGAGCGCTTCTCCGCCTTCCTGGTCGGCCCGCAGCACCGTGCCCGTGAACGCCAGGCCTGCCACGAGCACGAGCAGCAGCACGCCCGACCACCACGTGACCTCTCTAGGGCGCGCGTAGCTGCGTCGCACGAAGGCGAAGACGACGTGGGCCGTCGCGCTCACCAGCACCACGCAGGCGGTCCAGTAGTGGAGCGCGCGCACCCACGCACCCAGCGGCGCGCGGGTCACGGTGTAGACAACGCTGGCGTGCGCGGACAGCGGGTCGGGGTTGTAGTACTGGTCGAGCCAGATCCCCGTGACCGCCAGCACGACGAGACCAATGAACGTGAGCCCCCCGAGCATGTAGGACAGCCGGTTCGCCGCCGCCGGAATGCCGTACCCGAGCGCGTGCAGCGCGAACCGCCCGGCCACGCCCGCCAACTCCGCGGGTGGTGCGCCGGATACGCTTGTCTGCCCCCCGGCCGTCGCCATCGACTCGGTCCGATCCATGTTCGCTCGTCCCGGAGTTGCTTCGACCTGACCCGACGGCCGTGGCGCTCCGGCCCGGCCGTTCGCCGCGCGCCCCCAATCTCGACGGTTGGCGCGCCCCGTGCAACCGCACCCGCGGCCCCGGAGGAAAATCCGACGGGGTCGCCGCCGGCGGCGACCCCGTCCCCCCGCTACGGGTGGCGAGCGGTGGCGGCCGTCAGCAAGGCCTTTGCTCCATCCTGCGGCCGCCGGCGATCCGGTTCCGGACCTGCCGCGCCAGCAGCGCCGTCGCGCCGCTGACGCCCGCGCGGCCGAGCGGTCCCCTCATCTGCCCGAAGAAGCCGTTGCCGCGCCGCTCCTCCCGGCCGCGCATCCGCATGCTCAGGGCTTCGAGGCGCTCCCGCTCCTGATCGTCTTCCTCCTCTTCCCCACCACCGCCGAAGACGCGGCCGAGCACGAACCCGGCGCCCATCGCGATCCCGACGCTCACGAACGGGTGCTCCCGGATCTGCGTCGCGATGTCATCGCGGATCGTGCCTATCTCATGGGTGCGGAGGTATTCCGCGCCGCTCTCCATCGCGCCGCCCACGCCGTGCACCGCCCCGCCGATCTTGCCCTTCAGGCCGCCCTCATCCTCCATCGGGCGCGCCCGCTCCTCGAGCCGGGCGCCGAGACGATCCACGCCGCTCGCCAGCTTCTCCTTGCCGCTCTCGAGGGCACTGGAGGCCTTCTCCTTCACCTTCTCCCCCATGCCCTTCTCGGCCACGCCCTCACGGCCACCCTCGGGGCCGAGCCCGGTCGGGCCCACGTAACTCTCGCGGCCCGTTTCCTCGGAACCTCCGCCGAATCGGCGGGACTCCTCCGGAGGCAGGTTCGGACGACTCGCCATGCTCACCTCCCTTGGCTCGTTACCGCGGCGTTCCCCAGGCCGCGCACCAGACCAGGCGTGCAAGTCGCATACCCGGACAGCATCCGAACCCATTGATTTTTAACGCACTTACGAGAACTCACCCGAACCACCGCGTGAGCACGGGCGCGCCCGCGGGAACGGAGCCGTGGGAGAGGGCGAAGGCCGGTCTCAGCCCTCTGCGTCCCGGCGGAAGCGGACCTGGGGCGGGGTCTGCACGGATTCCGGCGCCCCGAACGGCTCGTAACGCTGGGCGCCGATCACACGTGCGGTCAGGACCTGAGGGAACTGACGGATGTAGGTGTTGTACCGGGCGACCGCTTCGTTGTAGTCCCGGCGTGCGACCGCGATCCGGTTCTCGGTCTCCGTCAGTTCGTCCTGGAGCGCGATGAAGTTGCGATTGGCCTGGAGCGTTGGGTAGGCCTCGACGGCAACGTTGATGAACAGGCGCAGGTTCTCGCTCAAAGCGGCGTTGGCCCGGCTGAGCTCTTCCGTCCCCGCCTCCCGCTGCACGGCCTCGGCCACCCGCTGGCTCGCCTGTGTGAGACCCGCACGCGCCTGGGCGACCTGGGTGAAGGTCTCCCGTTCGAAGGCCGCTGCCTCGTCCACCGTGGCGACGAGGTTCGGGATCAGATCGTTGCGCCGCAGGAGCTCGGCCTCGATGTTGGCGCGCGCCTGCTTGACGCGTTCATCCAGCTCCTGGATCCGATTGTATCCGCACCCCGTGAGGAGAAGGGCTGCGGCGGCGATGAACAACCCCGTGCGGTTCATCCGGCTTCTCCGAGGGTCAGGGTGTCGACGAAGTCGGCGATGCGTTCCGCGAAACGGTAATAGCCCGTGACGAGTGGGTCGTCCAGCGACGCGCTCACCGTGCGCCGCTGGCGCCGCGCCTCCCAGACGTGCTGGAGAGGCGCCGCATCCGCGTCCGTGAGCGTCGCGACGGCGGCCAGTACGTCGGGGGTCGTATCGGGTACCGGCCTCCCCGCCAGCCGGAGCGCGGTCCGGGCGTAGGTCGTGAACGAGGGCAGGGCCGTGAGCAACAGCCGCCCCACCTGATCGCCCTCCGTTCCGGCGAGGACCAAGCCCTCGCGGAGCTGGAGCAGCTTGCCACGCAGCTCGTGTTCGGCCTGGAGCCGCAGCTCGACCGGGTCCACGTCCAGTGAGCGGAGCGGGTCCTCGCCGTGCACCATCACGTGGGCGTCCTTCATGTCGGCGAGCTCGATGGCGAACGCGTCGGCGGCGCGCCGCCACTCGGGCCACGCCATGAGGAGAGGGGGGGTGTTCCCCGCCCCGGCCCACTTCTGCGCCACCGGAGAGAGGCGGCGTAGCGTTTCGGGGTCGACCCGGTCCAGGAGGACGAGGACGTTCACGTCGCTCACGCCCTCGATCGCCTCGCCCCGGGCGACCGAGCCGTAGACGACGACACTCCGCAGCCGGCCGCCCAAGAGCCGGTCCAACTCTGCCGTAAGCTTTCGGGCCGAATCCAACGGATCCATCGTGCTCGGCACCTCCTCTCGCTGGCCCTTCACCAGCTCCGCCCGGCTCCGCCGCCGCCGAACCCGCCACCACCGCCGAAACCGCCGAATCCCCCGCCTCCGCCGAAGCCGCCGAAACCGCCGCCGAACCCACCCCAGCCGCCGCGGTGCGACCCGCCGAACGGGAACGGGATGATGATCGGCCCACGGTACCCACGGCGGCCACCGCCGTAGAAGCCGCTCCGGCCGCCTCCGCCGCCGCGGAGCGCCATGAGGATGATGACGAACAGGACCAGGAGAACGATGACGCCGATGGCGGTCGGCCCGCCGCGGGCCTGCGGCTCCTGGACCTGCCGCGGGACCTCGCCCGTCAGCTCGAAGCCGAAGCGCTCCGCGTACTCCCGCGCGATGGCTACGACGCCCAGGAGGATCCCGGTGCCGTAGTCGCCCTCGCGGAAACGCGGAATCATGTAGTCATCCAGGATCCGCCCCGCTTCTGCGGCCGTGATGAACGACACGCCGAGCCCCGTCTCGATCCGGGCATGGCCCCGGCCGTCGTCGGACGTCTCCTTCGGGACCACGAGGACCACCACGCCGGTGTTCCGCAGCGTGTCGCCCGGCTCTCCCGCCCGGCCCACGCCCCACTCCCGACCGATCTGGAGGGCGAGCTCCGGCGCCGTGCGTCCCATCAGCGTGGGCAGGGTGACGACCACGATCTCGCCGCCAGACTTCGCCCGGACCTCATCGATGACCGCCTGGATCTGCCGCTCCCGCTCGGGCTCGATGACGTTCGCGAAGTCGTTGATCCAGCCGACCGGCCTCGGGAGCCGGGACTGGGCGTCAACGGGCCGCGGGAGCGCCGCGACCAGGGCCAGGACAAGGGCGAAGGCCGCGGCGCGGCTGCGCACCGCTCCCCGCTGCGACGCGTCCCCGTGCTCTCTCGTCACTCGCATCACGTTCGCGAATCCGCTCCGGCGCCCCGCACCGGTCAAGAAAGACCGCCCCGGGGCGGAGGGATCGCCCGCGGGGCGTGCTCACCGGTGCGTCCCGTGACGCACCGACGCGGCCACAGGCCATGCCCCCGGCAGGACTCGAACCTGCGACGGACGCGGTTTAGGAAACCGCCGCTCTATCCACCTGAGCTACGGGGGCGGAGTCGTCTAAGTTGTCGCCGTTACTAGGGTTACCGTCGCGGTGTTTCGCTGCGTCATCGTTCGCGGCTCGCCGCTAGGGCACATATAGGGCACACCAACTACGCTGCTACCTCGGCTCGGACGACGACACACAAAAGATAACAACGGCGGGCGAAGTATGGAAGGGAAGGCACAGCCCGTTCAAAAGGGGCGCCCTCGAACGCGCGGCGGGCGAACCCTGAGAACGGGGCCGGCTGCGGCACCGAAGTGATCCAACTCCCGACCGCCGTCGCTGCCGGCGGGGCCTGATTCGGCCCGCGAACAGGAGCGCGGGCTGGCCAGAGGGGGTATGGGGGTCCGTTTCTTCGCGGGGGTGGGGTCGCTAGACCGCGCCCCGCCTCGACCTCGCGCCTGTACGGGTTCGCCGCGGTTTTTTTCGGGCCGGGGCCGGCGCGCCCTCAAGGGTATGGCCCGCACCCTTATGGTGTCGCCTCCATCCCTTGGGGTGTGCTCCCGAGGGGGCACATCGGGTCAGGTAGCGGGCAGCGTGCAGCCCACCGATCGCAGCAACTCGTACAGCGCGCCGTCATCCGAGCGCGCCTCGATGGGCGCGCTCACGGGGCACCGCAGTCCGCACGCTCGCACGTGCCTACCAGCGTCACCACCACCGGCACCACCCCCGCCCGTTCCCATTCCGCGCGCTCGGCCGGCCGGACGGGCCGCTCGAACGCCGCGTCGTGGTAGAGCCCGCCCGGGCTCGCGTGCGGGCACGCCTGCCCCGCGAACGCCAGTACTTGGCGCGGCAGGCTGCTCCGCGCCGTCCGCCGCTCGATCCGCCGTTCGAGCGCGTCGATCCGCCTCCGAAGGGTCATGCTCTCATCCCGTTAGGGGTCCTCTGGAGCGCCGCTTCGAGCGCCGCGATCCGCTCTTCGAGTTCGGCGAGCTCGACGCCGCGCAGCGCGACGGCCACCAGCCCGCGCAGCTCGCCCACCGCAGCGAGCGCCGTGCGCAGTTCGCCCGCCTTCTCGGCCTTCCTGCCGAGCCGCCGCGCCACGCGCCGCAACCGCTCCAGCTCGGCGAGCAGCCGCGCGGCCGTCGTGCGCTCCTCCCGCTCTCGCGCGGCCTCCAGCAGCCGCGGCACGTGGGTCGCGCGGTGGCGCCGCACGGCACGGTCACTCAGCCCGTATTCTGCCGCGATGCGGCGGTATGCGGCGCCGCGGACCAGCGCCCGGTCGATCTCGGCGCGCTTCGGATGCGCGCACACCGTGCAGCGCCGCGCCACCTACTCGCCCTCCGACTCCCAGGGCTTCTCCTCCACTGCAGGCCAGGGCCAGCCGCCGATAGACCGCCGTCTGACCCGCCAGCCACGCGCACCGGCGGCCTCAAGAAGCCGGGAGATCGTTTCCGGTGTGCGCATGGTTCGCCTCCTTGGGTTGTAAGGGTTGTGGACGGTCCCCGCCGCCGGATTCTAGCTCCCGTGCGATGCGGAAGACCAGGTACCGTTCGGTGCCCGCGCGGCCGTGCACCTCGATCCCGTCTGCCACACCCCCGCGCCGTCGATGTCGCGCCAGCGGAGCGCGCACACACTCCCGATCCGTTGCGCGGTCAGCAGCGCCAGCCGGAAAACGCCCCGCACCACGGGCGGTTCGTCTTCGAGGGCGCGCCAGATAGCCCGGATCTCTTCCCGGGTCAGGTACCTGTCCCGGCCCTGTTCGACGGCCGGCGGGTCTACCATGTGCGCCGGGTCTTCTCCCGGGTCTCCCGGGCCTTCGCCTCCAGCACTTCCTCGACCAGCGCGCGGAACGTGGCGTCGGCGCTCCGCTTCAACTGCCGCTCGACGGCGGGATCGTCGCCGGCCTGAGCGTCGGCCAGTACGCGCCGCGCGCGCTCACGCGCATCGGCCAGCGACAAATGGGGGTAGGCGCCAAGCTTCAGCCGCCGGTGTCGGAACGGCGATGGTTTTCGAAACGACGTGGAACGGGGTGGGAAACGGCAGAAACTGCCGGTCCAGCGGGTGCTCTGGACCAACCGAGCTAAGCGCCCCGAACGGGGAAGTCGTTGTGACGCTTTGTTTTACGTACCCTGGCGCGCGTCTTCTGTTTCCCGGCCCGTCGGCAATTTCGGCAATTAGGGCACGTATAGGGCACAACGAGTCGCGCGCTACAACGACAACCGGGCCGGTAGGTCCGGCCCGTGCCCTAAAGGTACCCTTAGGGCACAGCGCGGGCCAACCCGGAACGACAAGGGGCGCCCAGAAGGACGCCCCCACTCGATCCGATCGGCCATGTCAAGCGGCGCCCGGCTCACGCGGCCGGCACCCCTTCCAGAAGCGCGCGGAGTTCGGCGGCGGTCATGGCCGGAGCGCCTCCAGGACCCGTGCCGGCGCCCGCCGGGCGAGTTCCGCCTCCACCTCGGCGAGCACGTCGGCGTCGGTCAGCCAGCCGCCGTCCCAGGCCTCGGTGAAGGCGTTGCGCCCGCGGCCGAGCCGGTCCTTCCGGGCCGAGCCCGGCGCCCCGGCGCGGTAGGAGAGCACGCATCCCGCCCACGTGCCCCGGAGCACCCGGCCATCTTCAAGGTCCTGGCGGAGTTGCACGAGCCCGTCGTAGCCGAAGCCGTCGAGTTCGGCCCGGAGCTCCGCCAGCGCGCGCTCCTTCTGCCTGGCGTTCATCTTGCACCTCCTTCCACGGCGGCGTCCAGGTCGAGCGCCGCGGCCATCGGTTCTCAGCGGCACGCCGTCAGCCATGGGTCATACCTCCGAGCGCTTCGAGCGCAGACACCAACCCCGGGAGCGCGGAAGCGGGCAGGTTCACGCCCTCCGCCATGAGGCGCGGCTGTAGATTTGCACAGTTTGTCGTAATTCGTGAGCACGGTCTCTCGTAATTACGTGCGCCCTCTTTCGTAATTGCCCCTATTTCGTTACGGGACAATCGTTTCGAGACCAGGCCCCCGGCCCGCTGCAGGGTTTCCGCCGCCTCCAGCAGCTGTGGTCGCCCATGCTCTATCCCACGAATATCCCTCTTCCCTCTACGTCCGGCGCTGCCAAGACGACGGCCTTGGCAAATGCCGGGAGTGTTTACGCCCCTCTGGTTCGGGAGCAAGCGGCGGGTCCCCGCCCCCCGAGCAGGTCGAAGCGATGAGGCGGTAGCGCATGGTGGGCGCGCTGTCGAGCTGCTTCTAAAGGGCTCGGCTGGAGCACGAGTTTGCTCGGTCCCGGAGATAGACGGCCCGTTCCCGCAAATGCGATCGGCCAACCAAGCCTCCGCCTCGATGATTTGCGGCCCGGGCCGATTCAGACTGACAGCACCACCGTATCGCGACCGTAGGCCTTGACCACATATGTTTACAGGTGAATGGTTGCAGCAGAGCGAAGCAATCGCTCAACTGCGCGTTACACATCCGCCTGCCGATTCACATAGGCCCTCGGGCTGCCAACAGACGCTGGAGGCAGTGAACGGCGTTCCCTAGAGGACGTCATGTAGCCGGCGGTTGTAAATCGGTTCTCCCGCATATGTGGTGATGGGGCCGCGTGCGCAGTGCGGATTTGTCAAGCGCTTCTTTCAGGCAGCGCGGAGCACGCGTTGGCGAAGCAGGTCGAAGCCGGCTCTTCCGTACATCTGGCGCTTGATCGTCTTGAGCCGGTTTACCTCTCCCTCGACGGGGCCGTTGCTCCACGGCAGCGCGATGGCGGCACGGACGGCTGCCACGTCTACGTGAATGCCATGAGCGAAGCGACGAAGGAGGCTTCGGCGAGCGGCCTCGAGCCACGGGCCCAGTGCCTGGGTATCTCGTTCGCTCAGCATGCGGCGAAACTCGTGTGCGAGGAAGCGAATCAGCCGGACTTCAGAACAGCGGCGGGAGAGGGAGGCCACATACGCCCTCTCTTCTGCAGTGAGCTCCGATTCACGAGCGACGAGTTATTCTCGAAAGTTGTGGATGGCGTGACTTGAGGGGAAGAAAAGAGGCGGCGTATCCTTCCGCGTGAACCCACACGCAAACACCCCGCTGGCGGCGGGGGGAAGGAGACGCCACCC
>Ga0181858_1001455_pt1 | contig 11422 bp, 6 predicted proteins | sample NewIslPassag4_SG_FD_130749 | JGI IMG/M metagenome (GOLD analysis project Ga0181858, IMG submission 130749) | Feedstock adapted compost microbial communities from Newby Island compost facility, Milpitas, CA, USA - Passage 4_SG | ecosystem: Engineered > Solid waste > Feedstock > Composting ...
CAGCTTACGTACCTGATCTGGATCACTTCAGCGGGCGGGGTGGTAAGGATGTCGTCCCCCTCTACCGGGACAGGCAGGGCAAGGAGCCCAACATCACCAAGGGCCTCCTGGAGCTTTTGGAAAGGACCTACGGCTTCCCCGTCTCCCCCGAGGACTTCCTGGCCTACGTCTACGCCCTCCTGGCCTGCCCCGCCTACACCGAGCGCTTCTCCGAGGAGCTGCGCACCCCCGGCCCCCGCGTCCCCATCACCAAGGATCCCGACCTCTTCAAGAGGGGGGTGGAGCTGGGAAGCGAGCTCCTCTGGCTCCACACCTACGGGGAGCGGTACGGACAGGGGCGGAGCTGGAGCGCCTTCAGGGGGAGGGCCCGCTGGGCGAAGCCCCCCGCCTCCTACCCCGAGGGGCACAGGTACGACGAGGCGAGCCAGACCCTCTACGTGGGGGACGGGGAGGTCCACCCCGTGTCCCCCGAGGTCTACAACTTCCAGGTCTCGGGCTTCTTCCCCCTCCGGGCCTGGCTGGAGTACCGCCAGCGCAGGAGGAGCGGAAGGAGGAGCAGCCCCTTGGACGACGTCGTCCCCCACACCTGGACCGCAGACCTGGGGAGGGAGCTCCTGGAGCTGATCTGGGTCCTGGAGAGGACCGTGGAGCTCTGCCCCGAGCAAGGGGAGCTCATGGAGGCGGTCCTCGGCGGGGAGCTCTTCCTGGCGGAGGAGCTTCCCCAGCCCGGGGAGGAGGAACGGAGGGAGCCCCAGGGCGAGGGAGAGGGGCAGGACCCCTCGCCGGAGGGCGCGGGGCCCGTGCAACCCACCCTGGGGTTGGAGGAGGTGGCGGAAAGGGAGGCTTACCCTTCTCCGGGGTGATCGGGTTGGCCTTGCCGCGGTCCTGGAAGAAGAACGACAATGAGGGATTCCTGGAGATGGTAGGTTAGGTTTAGCTGCGGAGAAGCTACAGAACGGACTCCCCTAAACTTTACCTCTCTTTGAGGATTTGTTCCTTCATTTCCTTGATCCGGGGCGAAAGCCAGGATTGGTAGTCCTTGTGTTGAATTGTGAGGCTATAGATGCTGTTCCGATCACCTGCAAGGGCCATCTCCACGTCTCCGACTCTACGAACGATAGGTTTGCCCGGGGAAACCTTTTTTATGCCCGATCGGACCCAATCTGCTGCTTCTTGAAGCACATTTCCCTCGAACCAGACGGTGGCCAATACAGGAAGGTAGCGTTGGGCCATCACTTCCGCGTTTGGGCCAGAGATGGTGACCCAGTAGAGAGTTAGTTCGTCTTTGTACGAATCGACGATTACCCGAAGCGTGTTCACTCCACTCGGGTCGGAAATCTTCACCTCCTGTTGTATCAACCGGGAGAGCTCGTTTTTGGCTTTGGGAAACGCGCTACGGATGGATGCCCTGGCATTGAGCATCTTTTCAACGGCAGCCACCACGTCAGAGCTCTTAACTCCGGGAACGCTCGGTGGAGGATTTTCCGGCTTCGCTGAAGAAGACGGCGACAGGGTATTGAACCCGACAGTAAGGAGAAGCGCACCAACTACTCCCGCGAAGATGCGTTTGCGGCGATCCTCCTTCTTGTTGAGTAGGGCCGAAAGGAGAATAGCGAACCCAAACAAAATGAGAAGAGTGCTCATCATGTCCTCCACAGAAGAACAGCTACCACCCCGAGGACACCGTTTTGCCTGCCGGGAGAAACGAGCAAGTAACTGAGGTGGTCTAAGTGGGGGTGCCAGATGCTGTGAAGGGTAATATGCCCCGTGCTCTTACCCCACATGGGCGGTACCGCTCCTGCGCTGGTCATATGGAAGTACCATACCGCACCGCGGGAAGGATCGTGCGGACTTTTGCCCTAGTAGGCCGGGTTCCTGCCTTGCGGTGAGGGAGCGTTCTTTCCCCACTTCGCCCTATCGCTTTTCACCTAGCTTTCCCCAGAAAGGTCCTCAAGGCCTCCTCCACCATCTCCGAGATCTCCTTCCCCTCCTCCACCGCCTTGAGCTTCAGGGCCCGGTGCAGGTCCTTGGGGACGTAGACCTTGAGGGCCGTGTAGTCCTCCCTGCGGCTCTTGCCCCGGGCCTTGGGGCCTTCCTCCTCCCCCTTCACCGAGTGGATCAACCGGGCGAACTTGCTCACCTCGCCACCTCCAGGACCTCCTCCCCCGCCCTCCAGTAGTCCTCCCAGGCCAGGCGGGCCCGGGGGGCCCGCACCGCGTACACGGGCACCCCGAGGAGGGCCGCCTTGGGGAAGACCGCGGCCCTGCGCACCTGGGCTCGGAACACGGGCACCCCGTGGGCCTCCAGGAGGCCTCGGGCCTCCTCCCCGTCCCGGCTCGGCCACGGGGGGACCATGGTGAGGAGGACCCGGTACCGGGCCCCCGAGGCCCTCAGGGCCTCCAGGGTGGCCAGGAGGGCCTCCAGGGCCAGGGCGTCGGGGGTGGTGGGCAGGACCAGGAGGTCCACCCCCTCGGCCAGGGCCTCCAGGTCCTCCCGGGAGGGCCTGGCCTGGGTGTCGATCACCACGTGGGCGTGCTCCCGGGCGTACCGGGCCGCGGCCCGCTCGTCCACCACCCGGGCCGGGAGGCCTCCCCGGCGGTGCCACCCCGTGGCGGAGCGGTTGGGATCCCCGTCCACCAGGAGGGTGGGGGCGAGCTCCGCCAGGAAGGCCGCCAGGTGGACGGCGGTGGTGGTCTTGCCCACCCCGCCCTTGAAGCCCGTCACCGCCAGGATCACCCGCCACCTCCCCGGGAGCCCAGGAACCTGGGTACTTTATACCCCCAGGCGCTCAGGCCCTCAAGAACTCGGGCGCTCATCTCTCCCTCCCTTCCCCGTCCTCCCGGGAGCTGAGCTCGCTTTGGATCTCCTCCCAGGCGGGGCCGACCTCCGCCCGGAACTCCTCCTCCAGCTGCCGCTTGCGCAGGGCGAGCTTGGCCTCGCCGTAGCGCTTGACCCAGGTCTCCTTGTCCCCCTTGATGTCGCAGTAGTGGAGGTAGGCGCACTCCGTGCAGGGGGTCTCCAGGCAGAAGCTCAGGGGCTGCTTCGGGGGCTCCAGGGGGACGCGGTCTCTCAGGAGCTCCTCCACCACCCGCTCCACGAAGGAGGGCTCCAGGCGCATGACCCGGAACTGCTTGTCCCAGAGGCGCGGCCTCGGGGCCTTCTCCGGGCTCGCCCAGCCGTAGTTGCGGGCGATCTGCCCCACCCACTTGGGATCCCGCCACCGGGGGATGTCCACCGTCCGCTCCCGGCCCCAGTCGTCCCCCACGAGCCTGCGGGCCTCGTAGACCACGTGGGACAGGGCCACGTAGGCGCGGTACCCCTGGCGCACCAGCTCCTTGAGGGCGGTCTCCACCACCTCCGTGTCCGAGGGGGCCTCCTCCAGGCGGCCCTCCTGCCGGCGGAGGGCCTCCTCCAGGCGGGCGACGAGCTCCTGGTCCCCCAGGTGGTGGGCGATGGCGCGCAAGGGGGCGGCGATCTCGTCCAGGCGCTCCCCCTTCCCGGCGAAGCGCTCCCGGTAGAGGTCGTGGAGGGCCGCGGCGTTCTCCATGGCCCAGACGTAGAGGTTGACCCGGAGCTCCCTCAGGGCCTCCGGGGGGAGGCCCTCCGCCCGCTCCCGCCCCCTCAGGTCCTTGAGGCGGGCGGTGCGGATCACCAGCATCCGGCTCCCCAGGATCTCCCCCGTGCCCTGGGTGTTGGTGATCACCTTGACCCCGAAGAAGTTGAGGGCGAAGACCCGCATCCCCTTGGTGTCCACCCAGTTCTTCACCGCAGTCTCCTTCTTGTAGGAGACCTTGAGGAACTGCTCCAGCTGGGAGGCCTCCGCGCTCCCCGAGCGCTGCCTGACCTCCTCCAGGTCGTCGAAGGCCACGAGGCCCCCCGTCTCGTCGATGACCCGGGCCGCGGCGGCGGCGGAGGTCTGGCCCGTGATCACCACCCCGTTGGCCCCGAGCTCCGCCATGAGCCGGGCGAACTCCGTCTTCCCCGAACCGGGCGGCCCCACCACCAGGAAGAGGGGCACGGCGTCGAAGACCGCCTGCACGTAGGAGGTCATGACCCCGAGGGCGGCCAGCACGTAGCCGTCCTCTCCCGGGAGGACCACCTGGCGCAGGTGGCGGACGATCAGCCTGGGGAGGTCCTGGGGAGCCAGGGTCATGGCGCTCCGCCCCCGCCGCCTCGCCTCCAGGAAGCGGTTGATGGACTCGGCGCTCCAGGATCCCTTCGTGTCCCTGGTGGCCTTGGGGGGCCTGCGGATGATGGTGCCGTCGTCCAGGGCCAGCACCCGGTCCTCCGGGGGGGTGCCGGGGGGCGCGGGGAGGTAGCCCCAGCCCAGGACCGCCCCGTCGGAGCGCACCACCACGGTGCGGTAGCGGGCCCCCTCCTCCCCACGGTTCTCCAGGATCCTCACGGGCACGTAGAGGTGCCCCCCCACGAAGGCCCGGTTGATGTCCACGGGGTCGGGGAGGCGCACCTGGGGCCCGGAGGCCTCCTCCTCCCAGACCTCCGCCGCCTCCAGGAGGAGGCGGAACCCCTCGGGGGTCCCCCCGGCGAGGAAGTAGTCCGTCCAGTCCTTCCCCTTCCCCTCGGGCACCCGCACCCGGCGGACGGGCCTTCCGGCCAGGGCCGCCACCTTGCGGGCCATCTCCTCCCCGGCGGGGTCGGCGTCCTGGCCCAGGTAGACCTCCTCCCACGGGGCCCAGAAGAGGGGGTCCTTCCAGGCCTCGGGGACGGCGGAGCCGTGGGTGGAGGTGACCACGGCCAGGTCCCCCGCCCAGGCCTGCCCCTGGAGGTGAAGCCAGAGGGCCCACCCGTCCTTGGCCCCCTCGCACACGAAGAGCCTCCGGCGGGGGGAGGGGCCCTCGAAGGGGGGGAGGGCCCAGTAGGAGGCGGGCCTCCCCCGGCCCCACCCCTTCCCCGGGGCCCCTTGTGTGAGGCCGGGAATCTCGTAGTAGAGGTGGCGGCGCACGGGGGCCCCGTCGGGCCCGATCACGGGGTAGGCCAGGGCGGCCTTGGCGGTCTCCGTGTCCGCCAGGCCCAGGTAGAAGCGCCGGGCCGCCCGGGCGTCCAGGCCCCGGGCCCCCAGGTAGGCCACGGCCTCGGGGGTGCGCAGGAAGCGGGCCACCTGGCGCCTGAGCACTTCCTCGGAGGCGAGGGCCAGGGGGCTCCCGTCCTCTCCCTTGGGGAGGAGGAGGTCCCGGAAGCGGGGGTGGGCGAAGAGGTCCCCGCCCTCAGGTGCCTGGGGACTCGGGGACTTGGGGACCTGAGCGCCTGGGTTCTGGAGGGTTGGGATCCCGGCCTCCCTCCCCCCGGCCCTCCTGACCTTCCCCTTCCGCTCGGGGGAGGAGTCCTCCGGGAGGCCGAGCCACCGGAGGGCCCAGCGGCGGGCCTCCTCGGGGGAAAGGCCCTTCGCCGCCTGGACGAGGGTGAGGAGGTTTCCCTGGCGGGGCTCGGGGGCGGAGGGGTTGTGGTCGATCCAGAGGCCCGTGGCCGGGTCCAGGGCCAGGCTCTCCCCCTTCTCCCCGGCCACGGAGCCCGCCCGGTACTCCCGCCCCACCCTGCGGGCCCCGGGGAGGAGCTCCGCCACCAGCTGGTCCACCCGCTCCAGGAGGAGGTCGTGGAGGCTTTTCATTCCTTCCTCCTCAGGGCCTCGCCGTAGGCCCTCCAGCCGAAGCGGTAGCGGTCTGCGGGGGCGAACCGGGCGTAGTGGCGCGCCACCATCTCTATGGAGTCCAGGAGCACGTTCGCGGCCGCCTCGAACGAGCCCGTGGTCTTCACGATCGCCGTGGCCACGACGTGGCGGAAGGCGTGGGGGCCGAAGGGCAAAACTCCTGCTGGGACTCCGGGGAGGGCCGCCACGGCGGCGGAGCGATTGGAGACGGCGGCTCGCAACCGCGTTCCGCTTTCTAGGCGGGGGAACAGGGGCGCCGCTCCCGCGGAGCCGCCCCCCAGCAGGCGGGGGTGGACCTCCACAAGGTAGACGTGCACAAGCTCGTTGAGGGAAACTTTCCCATCCACCTCCAGGGAAAGGTGGGGGTGCTCAGGGTCCTGCAAGGGGAAGCGGATCAGGTCGTCGTCCCGGTAGGCCTTGAAGATCTTGCTCGCAGCGTTCTTGAACTCCCGCTTCCGGTAGGCGAGGTAGTAGACCCCGCCTTCCCGGCCCAGGTGCCCTTCCCCCGGGGGGAAGTCTTCCCCTTGCCGGGAGGCCTTCAGGTCCAGGCGGGCTCCGTACCAGTGCTTGGCCCTCAGGGGATGGGCCGTCAGGGCCCACCAGAGGACCGCGTCCCGGTAGAGGGCGAGGGCCTCCTGCTGGAGCTTCTTTGAAGCGGGGAACGCGGGCCTCCTCAAGTCGCCCACCAACCCCTTGAGTTCAAGGAGCAGGAGCTTGAGCCCCTCCACGAGCCAGTAGAGGGGGTCGTCGGTCTCCAGGAGGGGCTCCACGGCGTGGTAGCCCGGGGTCTCGTCCACCCCCGCCCTCGCGAGCCGCTTCTCCAGAGCCTTTATCTCCTCCAGGCGGGTCTCGTAGCCCGCCGCCCGGAGGTAGCCCTGGGGGCCGTGGAGCTTTTTGAGGAACGCTATGAAACCTGTTTCAGTCTTCGTCAGGGGATGGACGTCCTCGTCGTAACGCCTCCAGCGCCACGCCAGGTAGCTCTCCACCAGGTCGACCCGGGTCAGGAGTTCCAGGCCAGGCTCTAGGCCGAGCTCGTTCCGGCAGTAGCCGTAGAAACGCTCCAACATCTGACGCTCGCGCGTCAGGGTGGTCTCCCTCACGGGGCGGGCCGCCACCTCCTCCCCCCGGAGGACCCGCTCCGCCCGCTGGCGGCTCCTCTGGGGCGCGGCAGCGAAGGCCTCGTAGCCCCTCCACTCCACCTGCGCCCGCTCGGGCCAAGCCTCGTAGGGGAGGCCGTAAGGGGTTTTCACGGCCTGGCTTGTGCGGAGCTGGCGGTTGGAGCTCCTGCCCCAGCGCTCTTCGTCCTCGCGGAGGAGGGCCTTCCGTTCGGCCTCGCGGAGGTCGCTCCAGGGAACCCCGTACCGAGCGCGGGCGGCCAGGCGCAGGAAGGCCTGGGTAAATCGCCGATGTCTTTTATCGTGAACGCCGAACTTCTGCCTCCCCCACCGGGACAGCCTCTGCGCCAGGGCGCCCTGCGGGAGGCCCAGGGCTTCCTCCAGCTTTTCCACCGCAGCGCGCGAGGAGGGAAGCTGCCGTCCCGCGAGCCAGCCCCAGAGCGTTTTCTCCTTCACGTCGCTCGCGCCGGCGAGGGTCCTGACGCTCAGGCTCGCCCTTTCTATCGCCCAGCGCAAGGCCTCGGGGAACGAGGAGGGCATCTCCCGAAGCGGCTTTTCGCCAAGGACGACGGCCCTCGCCCTCTTGAGAGCGGAGACGAAGTGAGGACGGGGCTTCCCCTCGACCTGCTCTAGTTGCGCCGCCAGGGCCTTCATCCCTTTCTCGTCCAGGGAGGCGAGCCAGTCGTGGAAGCCCTCCGCCCCCAACCCGGCGGGGAGGACCTTGAGGATCTGCCTGAAGTGGCTGGCGTACGCTTTGTTCGCTTCCTGGGCTAGCCGGCGTGCGAGCTCCTCTACGACCTCGCGCGGAGTCTGAGAGACGACCATGCCTTCCCTCCTTGCAGCTTTTCGCCGCCAGGAGGATAATGGCCTCGGGATCCATATCTGGCTTGCGCGGGATCCCTAGGAGGTGGAGCCGGGGGGACTCTGGGCGGAGCGCCCCGGCTCGACCTTTCAGCCAACATCCTCGGCGGCATCTCGACCCCTCAACAACCTCAAGGCCTTCTGGACCTCCTCGTCCTCACGCCACACGGTCTCGCCGAGGACGACGGCCAGCCGAAGGCCCCGGGGGGTCAGCGCGTACTGCCCTGAACGCCGCTCCAAGAGGCCGAGGCGGCCCAGCGCCCTCAGCGCGTACCACGTGGCGTCGTCCGTGCGCCCGAGCAGGACCGCCAGCTCCTTCCCGGTGGGGAAGCGGCCCGTCCGCGCCAGGTGGACCAGGATCCCCCTGAAGGCCTGCTGGCGCACCCGGGTCAGGTCGGCGAGCGGGGGGTCAGGCTCGGGCAGCAGGTCGGACATCAACTCTATATTAACCCAGAGGCGACTTTGTGCCAACAAGGTTTCAGGAAGCCCCCCCGTAACTTTTCCCGTAACTTTCCACCCCCCCGCGGAGCGGGAGAGGGTCGGCACAGAGGGAGGGGGTCGGCACAGAGCCCTCCCGGACGGCTTTCCCGTTGTGCCGACCCCTGAGCCGACCCTGAGTCAACGAAGTTTCGGCACAGAGGGGGGTCCGGCTCAAAAATCGGGGGGTCGGCACAGGGGTTGACTCAGGAGTTTGTGCCGTCTTAGACGAGCAAAACTCTCTTACCTCATAGATAGGAAAATCGTTAACTCAAAGGTTGACTCAGGCCTTTCTCAACGCGAAAACCCCCGCTCTTGAGTCAACCTGAGCCCATCGTAAGCGACAGCTCAAGGGGGAAAGTTGCAAAGGGGGGAAAAGTTACGACGGCTGGTCAGAGGCGGGTTGTAAACGCGCGAGCCTCGGGGGTTTGTTTACAAAAACCGCCTTTAATCCGCATAAAAAAGGAGTCTGGCCTTTATGTTTCGCCACTTACCACCAGCTCGAGATGGTGTGCTATTAGCACCCATTTGTAAACCAACCCCGCTTCCCTCTACTCCGATTTTCCCCCTCCGGGACGGCGTTCTCCCCAAATCGTGGCTTTATGGAGCTAATACAATCTCTCAGGGGAGCGTTTACAAGTCCCCCTCGCGGACCCCCCGGGAAAAGTTACGACCCCCCCTCCCTCGAAGTCGCGTCCAGGAGCCCTCGTGCCTAACGGCACGAAACTTTTCCTCGTGAAATGAAGATTTTGCCGGGCCCCCTGGTAGCATGGGGCCATGCCCGTCTTCGAGGAACTCCTGGCCGGCTACCTCCGCCGGCTGGCGGAGCTGGAGGGGGCCTCCCCGGGCGGGGATCCCGAGGCCCAGCTCGTCCCCCTGGTGCGGGAGGTCCTGGAGGGCTTTGAAGGGGTCAGGGTGGTCCACGAGGTCAGGACGGGCCTGGGGCGGCCGGACATGGGGGTCTGGCGGGCCGGGCTCCTGGTGGGCTTCGTGGAGCTCAAGGCCCCGGGGAAGGGGGCGGATCCCGGGAGGTTCCGGGACCCCCACGACCGCAGGCAGTGGGAGAGCTTCAGGAACCTCCCCAACCTGGTCTACACGGACGGGAGGCACTTCGCCCTCTTCCGCCAGGGGGAGAAGGTGCGGGAGGTGCGCCTGGCGGAGGGGGAGGCCTCCCGCCTGGAGGCCCTCCTCCGGGACTTCCTGGAGTGGAGGCCCCTGGTCCCCAGGAGCCCGGAGGAGCTGGCCCGCTTCCTCGCCCCCCTCACCCGCTTCCTGCGGGAGGCGGTGCTGGAGGCCCTGGGGGCGAACCCCGAGGGGGGGCTGGCCCACCTGCGGGACGAGTGGAGGGAGACCTTCCTCCCCGGGGCGGACGACCGGACCTTCGCGGACGCCTACGCCCAGCTGGTCACCTACGGGTTCCTCCTGGCCCGGAGCCTGGACACGGGGGAGGAGCCCCTGTACCTGGAGCGGGCCCTGGAGCTCCTGAAGGGGCAGTACGGCCTCCTCATGGAGGCCCTCTTCCTCTCCAACCACCCCCGGGTCCTGGCGGAGATCCGCCCCGCCTACCACCTCCTGCGCCGCTCCCTCCAGGCCGTGGACCCCGGGGCCTTCCGGGGCACGGGGGCGGACCCCTGGCTCTACTTCTACGAGGACTTCCTGGCCGCCTACGACCCGGACCTGCGCCGGGACATGGGGGTCTACTACACCCCGGTCCCGGTGGTGCGGGCCATGGTCCGCCTGGTGGACGGGCTCCTGAGGGGAGGCGGGCTCGGCTACCCCTTGGGCTTCGCCCACGAGGGGGTGACCGTCCTGGACCCGGCCATGGGCACGGGGACCTTCCTGCTCTCCGTCCTGGAGCAGGCCCTGGAGAACGTGGCCCACGCCTACGGGGAGGGGTTCCGGGGGCAGTACGCGGAAGGGGTCGCCCACCGGCTCCACGGGATCGAGATCATGGTGGGCCCCTACGCGGTGGCCCAGCTCCGCCTCTCCCAGGCCCTCCAGGCCGAGGGGGGAAGCCTTCCCCGGGAAGGCCTCAACCTCTTCCTGGCCGACACCCTGGAGGCCCCCGAGGCCCCGCCCCTGGCGCAGCCCTTCTTCTACGAGCGCCTGGGGGAGGAGCGCCGGCGGGCCGCGGAGCTCAAGCGGGAGAAGCCCATCCTGGTGATCCTGGGCAACCCCCCCTACGACCGGGTGGAGGGGGAAGGGGAGGCGGAGCGCCAGCGTAAGGGGGGATGGGTCCTGAACGGCCCCCGGGAGCCCCACCCCCTGATGGAGGACTTCCTGCGCCCGGCCCGGGAGGCGGGGCTTGGGGTTCACCTGAAGAACCTCTACAACCTCTACGTCTACTTCTGGCGCTTCGCCCTGTGGAAGGCCTTCGAGCAGGATCCCAGACGCCCCGGGGTGGTGGCCTTCATCACGGCGAGCTCCTACCTCCAGGGGCCGGGCTTCGCGGGGATGCGGGAGCACGTGCGCCGCCTGGCCCACGAGGTCTACGTCCTGGACCTTGGGGGAGAGGGGCGGGGAGCGGTCAGGGAGGAGAACGTCTTCAACATCCAGACCCCCGTGGCCATCGCCCTGGTGGTGCGCTACGGAGAGAAGGCCCCGGGGGAGCCCGCCCGGGTCCTCTACTACCGCGTCCCCGGGAGGACCCGGGAGGAGAAGTTCAGGGCCCTGGAGGGCCTCCCGTCCCTTGAGGAGATCCCCTTCCAGGAGGCCCCGGAAGGCTGGGGGGCCCCCTTCGTCCCCGGCCCCTCGGGCCCCTACGCCCGCCTGCCTAAGCTCACCGACCTCTTCCCCTGGCAGCACTCGGGGGTGCAGTTCAAGCGCACCTGGCCCATCGGGCCCACGAGGGAGGTGCTGGAGGAGCGCTGGCGGACCCTGCTCCTTAGCCCCGATGGGGCGGACTTCTTCCGGGAGGACCGGGACCGCAAGGTGTCCCGGGACTACCCGGCCATACTGGGCAGGGGAAGGCTTCCCGCCATAGCCCGCCTCGGGCCCAACGAGGCTCCGGAAGGCTACCTCCGCTACGGCTACCGCTCCTTCGACCGCGCCTGGGCCATCGTGGACGGACGGGTGTGCAGCTACCCCCGTCCTCCCCTCTGGCGGGTTTGGGGGGATAAACAGGTCTACCTCACCTCCTTGTTAACTAAGCCCTTGGGAAAAGGTCCCGCTCTTACCGCCACAGCTTACGTACCTGATCTGGATCACTTCAGCGGGCGGGGTGGTAAGGATGTCGTCCCCCTCTACCGGGACAGGCAGGGCAAGGAGCCCAACATCACCAAGGGCCTCCTGGAGCTTTTGGAAA
>Ga0181858_1001456_pt1 | contig 11421 bp, 10 predicted proteins | sample NewIslPassag4_SG_FD_130749 | JGI IMG/M metagenome (GOLD analysis project Ga0181858, IMG submission 130749) | Feedstock adapted compost microbial communities from Newby Island compost facility, Milpitas, CA, USA - Passage 4_SG | ecosystem: Engineered > Solid waste > Feedstock > Composting ...
ATCCATTTTTCAAGAACCATAACGCGTTTCAGTTCGCTCTTCGTCAAGGTGATCTGCTCCTTGCTCATACTGACATTTTCTCGGATCAGTTACACCCTGACAATATCACAGCACAACGACAGAGTGCAAAAAAGTGTATTGACAAACGCAAAATTCTGATTTAAAAATAATAATAGGTATAATAATAATAATAAATATTATAATAATTGTTTGATTCTGCGGTGTTTGCACGGAACCATTCGGAAACATTGAAGAAAGTCCAAAAGATCATCGCAATTTTTTATTTCCGTTAAAAAATAATAATCATTATTTTTTTCTGAATGATTTTTGTAACCGAAGGGAGAAACAGATTCGTGATCATTGGTGTGCCTAAAGAAATAAAGGACAATGAAGATCGGGTCGCACTATCACCTGCAGGGGTCTCTGTGTTGGTGCGGGAAGGTCACACAGTGTTGATTGAAAAGAATGCCGGGATTGGAAGCGGTTTCAGTGATGCTGATTACTGCGCAGCAGGAGCCAAAATTGTCGGATCCGCCGCGGAATTGTGGAAATCGGCGGAAATGATTGTGAAGGTGAAAGAGCCGATTTCACAGGAGTATGAATTTTTTCGCGATAACCTGATTCTGTTCTGTTACTTGCATCTGGCCGCCAATCCCGACTTGGCGCGTGCGCTGATGGAAAAACGGGTCACTGCGATTGCTTATGAAACAATTCAACTCCCCGACGGCTCTCTCCCTCTGCTAAGCCCGATGAGCGAAATTGCCGGGCGCATGTCCGTACAGATCGGGGCCCGCCTTCTGGAAAAACCGAACGGTGGAAAGGGGGTGTTGCTGGGCGGCGTGCCGGGAGTACTGCCGGCAAATGTGACGATTATCGGAGGCGGCATTGTCGGGACCAATGCGGCAAAAATTGCTGTCGGCATGGGTGCGAACGTGACGTTGCTGGATATCGAGTTAAAGCGGCTGCGCGAATTGGAGTACATATTTCAAGGCCGCGTAAGAACCCTGATATCCAACAGTTACAATATTGCCCGCGCAGTTGCGGATGCGGATCTGCTGATTTGTGCCGTCCTGGTTACCGGAGCACGGGCACCCGTTCTTGTAACGGAGGAAATGGTGAAAACGATGCGCCCCGGCTCAGTGATTATTGATGTGGCTGTTGATCAGGGTGGTTCAGTTGCCACGATCGATCGCGTTACCACACACAGCAATCCGACCTACGAAAAGCATGGCGTAATCCATTATTCCGTGGCAAACATGCCGGGGGCGGTTCCGCGGACTGCAACTGTAGCGCTTGCCAATGTAACCGTTCCTTATATCCAGGTTCTGGCCAACAAAGGGTTCGAGAAGGCAATTCGGGAAAACAAGCCGTTAGCCAGCGGGGTGAATGTTTTTGCCGGTGCGGTTGTCTCTGAACCGGTGGCGCGGTCATTGAACTTACCGTATGCGCCGCTGACCCCAATGATACAAGGGTGAACAACATGAAGGTCACACTTTCGACAGGCATTGAAATGTTTTACGTTGACCGGGGACAAGGCGAACCGTTGATATTGATTCCGGGAACGGGCTGCGATCATCAGATATGGGAGTTGCAGACGGCGGAATGGGAAAAACGCTACCGCGTGATCGCCATTGACAACCGCGGCTCGGGACAGTCCACTATACCTTCCGATCCTTCTGCTTATTCAGTCGAAGCGATGGCCGACGATGTGGCGTCGCTGATCGACAAACTGGGTTTACCTCCTTGCCATCTGGCGGGCCATTCCGTGGGAGCGTCCATTGCCCAGGAGGTTGCGGTTCGTCATCCGGAAAAAGTAAGATCGCTGCAACTGCACGCCACGTTCGGCAGAGCGGACGAGTGGCTCAAAAATGCCTTTGTCGCCACCATGCGGTATCCTCTGCTGCACAACGATCCGCGTTTTTGTCTGAAAACTTGCCTGATGTGGGCGATGAGTCCGACGTATCTGGAAACAAGACGGCCGGAAAAAGCCAATTACATGGTGACCAAATGTCTGGTCAAAAATCCGCATATCAACGCGGGTGCGGGGCTGCTTGGGCATTTGTATGCGGACGAACGTTATAACGGATTGGACCGCCTCGCCCGCATTTCCGTTCCCGTTCTGGTCACGGCGGGAGAAATGGATCTGATGGTTCCGAAACGATACAGCTTAGAAGTGTACAGGCGCATTCCGGGAGCACGTTTTCACGAATTCCGCGGTGAACATGCGAGCCATTTCGCCCTGTGGGAAATGGCGGAGGAATTTTTACAGGTGACTTTGGATTTTTTGTCGTCACTTTCCCAAAATTCATGAGGAATGAGGAGGATGCTTCCATGCAAGCGATTAATCCGCCGGGATGGCTTCGGGCGCCAGGGTGGTCCCATGCCATGCTTGAAAAGGTGGGGGACCGGACTTATCTGAAAATCGCCGGGCAAGTCGGCTGGGACATGACGACGCAAAAGTTGGTGTCTGACGATCTGGAGGGTCAGTATGATCAGGCGCTGGCCAATCTGTGTACGCTCGTCCGGGAAGCGGGTGGAGAACCGAACAATATTATCGAACTTCGGATTTATGTAACCAGCGTTGACGAGTTCAATGCCAAAGCGAAGCAATTGGGGCAGATCTACCGCAATCATCTGGGAAAACATTTTCCGGCCATTACGCTGCTCGGCGTCAACCAACTGTTTATGAAAGAGCTCAAGATTGAAATCGAAGCGCTGGCGATCATTTGACAAAATTGGAAAGGAAGAAGATCGTTGTCATGCGGCAAGCGCGTCTTTTTGTCAATGGCAAATGGTTGGAGGGCGCAGAAACGTTTCAGGTCGTTAACCCGGCAAACGGTCAACCTGTTGCTGAAGCGCACTTGGCTGATGCTTCTCTGCTTGATCAAGCCGTTCAGGCAGCGCACAATGCGTTCCACGGGTGGTCGGGAACGGTTGCAAGAAAACGCAGTCAATATTTAAACCGGGTTAAAGAATTGTTGTTGGAACGGAAAAATGAGATTGCGGAAACCCTTTCGTTGGAACAGGGTAAGCCTCTTTCGGAAGCGGTCGGGGAAATTATTTACAGCGCTGAGTTTTTTGGCTGGTTTGCCGAAGAATGCAAACGGTTGGGCGGGAAGTTAATTCCTGCCAACAGGGCTGGGCAGGAACTGAGAGTGGAACCCGTGCCTGTCGGCGTTGTTTTGGCCATCACGCCGTGGAATTTTCCCGCCGGGATGATCGCCCGTAAACTGGCTCCTGCTTTGGCGGCAGGATGCACCGTGGTTGCCAAACCGGCAAGCCAAACGCCGCTTACCGCGGTCAAATTTTTCGAAATTTTTGAAGAAATTGGATTGCCCGCCGGGGTGGCAAATCTGGTGCTGGGTTCGGGAAGCACTGTCGGAAATCAACTGTTAAGAGACCCGAGAGTACGCAAGGTGACTTTTACCGGTTCGACGGAGGTTGGTTCTCAGATTATGAGGCTGGCTTCCGAACGGATTGTCAAAGTCTCCTTGGAGCTGGGCGGACACGCGCCTTTCGTGGTGATGGAAGATGCCGACCTCGCGAAGACGGTTGGCGATCTGGTCCGCATTAAACTGCGAAATGCCGGACAAACCTGTATTTCTCCCAACCGCATTTTTGTACATGAAACCGTTCATGACCGGTTTCTCGAACTTTTGACCGAACGAGTGGCAGCCCTGAAAATCGGACCGTATTTCGATAAAGAAGCGGCGGTCGGGCCCCTGATCGACAGCAAAGCTGTCTCCCGCGTTCTGGGTCATATCGACGATGCGGTGCGACAGGGGGCACGTCTCGTGTACGGCGGCAAAAAATGTACGGAGCCGGGTTTGGAGGGGGGGCATTTCATGCAGCCTGCCATTCTAACCGGTGTTACCCGGGAAATGAAAATTTTCCGCGAAGAAACTTTTGGACCGGTTTTTCCGATCATTTCATATCGCTACAGCGATGAAATGATCGGGCTTGCCAATGACAGCCGTTACGGTTTGGCCGCTTATGTATACGGCAAAGATTATAAGCTGCTCCGGAATATCGTGGAAAAATTGGAGTATGCCACGATTTCCGTCAATGAAATTTCCATATCCGATCTGTCGCAAGCGCCAGTTGGGGGAATAAAAGAAAGCGGAATCGGGCGGGAAGGGGGAAGAGAAGGGATCGAACAGTTTACGGAAATCAAGTGTATTTTGACGGACTATTCGTAGGTCAGTCGGAACGAACATATTGCAGCGAAGGGAGAATCTTAAAATGGAATTTGGCATGCTTGTGGAAGCGAACTTGCAAAGCGGTTCGAAGATGATCACTCCTCATCAGCGATACAAAGAAATGCTGGAGGAAGCGGTAGCGTGCGACAAGGCTGGATTTGACGTATTTGGCGCGTCAGAGCAACATTTTATTGCGCCGACTTGTGTGATTTCTGCGCCGGAAACGTTGCTCGCGGCTGTAGCGGCGATAACGAAAAACATCAAAATTCGCCCCGCCACGATTTTGCTTCCGTTTCAGCATCCTGTGCACGTGGCCGAAAGATTGGCGACGCTGGACCTGATTAGCGACGGCAGGGTGGAGTTTGGAAGCGGGAAAGGAAACTCTTTTTATACGATCGAGGGTTTTGGCCTTTCTCCTGACGAACTGGAAGACCGCTGGTTTGAGTCTTTGCAAATTATTTTGAAAGCGCTGTCCGGCAAACCGTTCAGCCATACAGGAAAATATTGGAGTGTTCCGGAACGTACGTTGGCTCCGGCACCTCTGCAGCAACCCCATCCTCCTTTATGGTATGCGGCTATCAGCCCGAAGTCGCATGAGCTGGCCGGAAGACTGGGATTGGGGCTTATGACTTTGACGGTTGGCGTTGATTTGGACAAACTCGCAGAGCGCGTGCAGATTTACAAGAAAGCGATTCAACGGCCCGAACCGATCGGCCAAACGGTTCTCGACAAAGTGAGTTGCTTTGTTCAGCTTCACTGCTCCGACACGACTGAGCAGGCGGAAGAAGACTGCAAGAAACCGTTTATGGATTACCTGCAAAGCGTAGTTGACTTGTACGAGCATAAGCTGAAAGCGTCCGGAACGAAAGTGGATTTCACCGAAACGCGCAAAAAAATCAACTGGGACTACCTCAATAACAGCGACCAAATTGTGGTTGGCGATCCCGACACCGTGATCCGCAAGTTGGAGCACTACCGGGAGGCGGGTGTGGACGAAGTGTTCATCCGCGCCGAAGGTATCGAGCACGACAAAGTCATGAAATCGATTGAACTTCTCGGAAAGTATGTCATTCCGCATTTTAAAAAGAAAACACAATGAACCAAATATGAAATGGGGGGCTTGCAATGGTTAAAAAAGTTTTGTCGTTGGGTGTCTTAGTGCTGTTGACGGTTTCGCTAGTCGCATGCGGTTCGAAATCCACAGGGGGAGAAAATCAGCCGGGAACGAATGCCGGTCAAACGAATCAGACGTCGTCCCAGACACAACCCGAAACAAAAAAACCGGAACAAACAACAGAGCTGGAAATCCCGCTCATAGCTCCTTTTTCAGGGTCTGTCGCTTTTTACGGGGACGGATACCAAAAAGGACTGAACCTGGCGTTGGGCGAAGTCGGACATGTCGTCAATGGGGTTAAAGTTTCCATCAAACCTTACGATGACAAATGTACGCCGGACGAAGCGGTCAACCAGGTGCTGAAAGTTGTCAACAGCGCCAAGCTGGTGATCGGTCCAGCCTGCACGGCCAACACGCTGGCGGTTCAGGGGAAACTGGCGGAAGCGGGCATACCTCATCTTGCCCTCAATTACGGTTCGGTGGCTTACGAGAAAAACGACAACCTGATTTTTGCAGCTACCATTAGCGACTGGCACATGAGCTCGGCCATTGTGAAATTTGCAAAAGAACAAGGCATACAGAAATGGGCACTGATCAATGCGACGGATGCGTACAGCTCGAGCGGTGCGGAAATGTTCAAGAAAGCCGCAGCGGAAAACGGCGTGGAAATCGTTGAGCATGCCACGTTCCAGGGTGGAAATCGCGAATTTAAAGGCATTCTGCTGAACGTGCAAAAGAAGAATCCGCAAGCGCTTTATGTGGTTGCCTATGAAGTGGATGCGGGGATTTTGGTCAAACAAGCGCGTCAGGTCGGAATCAACACTCCGCTGTACGGCAACACGGTTTTCGCCAACAAAGAATTTATCGAAGCCAGCGGGGAAGCTTCTGAAGGTGCCTACTTCGTGGCGGTCATCATTCCGGACGATCCTTATCAACCAGTACAAGAATTTGTCAAGAAATTCAGAAGCGCGTACAACGCCGATCCGAACGACGTCGCGACAGCCGGGTATACGGCTGGGAAAATCATCATTTCCGTTTTAAATAAAATCGGACCGGACGTGACAAAAGAAAAGCTGGCCGAGGCGCTGCGCTCGTTGCAGGTCAGCGGAACGCCATTCGGAGAATTTTCATACAACCCGAACGGCACCATGAAAGGCGAAAAACTGGTTACGATTGGTCAAATCAAAAACGGCAAACCTACTGTAGTCAAGCGTGAATAGGATTAGAATAGAAGGATCTTACTCTTTAGAGTCGACAGTGCGGAAACCCCGCGGGAATGCGGGGTTCCCCGCTTCAAAAGCGGCAACCAATGCGGGGAGAGAATCAGGATGTCAGTTGTGATTATTTCCGGAATTTCAATCGGAATCATCTACGGCCTGATTGCGTTCGGTTTTTCTCTGGTTTACCGTATGACCGGCGTTCTGAATTTTGCGCAGGGAGATTTGTTGGTGATTGGCGGTTTGGTCGGATATACGAGTTATGTGATCTGGAATCTGTCGTTCGCCTCATCGCTCTTGATCAGCGCCCTCGTCGTAGGATTGCTAATGGTCCTTATCGAAAGACTGGCTCTTCGCCCCGTCAAATACAGGGTCATTCCTTGTGTCGTTATCACCATGGGCATCTCGTTCATTTTGCAAAATACGGCGCAACTCATCTGGGGAAAAGGAGGGTTTTCCTTCCCGACCGTATTCGGCGATATCGCCAAAGAAGTGATGGGAATCCGTATCGTACCGCAGGACGTAGCGGTCCTTGTGATCGGGATCGCAATCGTACTGTCGCTGTCCTGGTTCATGTCGAAAACGAAGCCGGGAATTGCCATGCGCGCTTCCGCAGGAGATTCAGAAATGGCTTTGCTGACGGGCATTAACGTTTATCGAAGTAACACGCTTGCCTTTTTCATCAGTGGCATGCTGTCAGGGATTGCCGGTGTGCTGATGGCCCCGATCACATTTTTGACCGCAACGTTGGGAACCAGCATGGCGATCGTGGGGTTCGTTGCCGCTTTGTTGGGTGGACTGGGTAATCTTGTAGGGGCTGTCGTCGGCGGGCTAGTTCTGGGGACGGTGGAAGTGCTTGCCGGTACTTATCTGACCGCCAGCTACCGCTTGCTGATTGTGTACGCATTTTTGAGTGCCGTTTTGATTCTAAAGCCCTCCGGTCTGTTCGGAGATGCGCGGGGGGATTCGTAAATATGGACAAGATTCGGCGATGGTTTTTGGAAACTGTTGAAGGAAGAACACTATTCGCTTTTATCGTTTTGCTGATCGTTCCCTGGATCGTGCCAAACGCATACACCCTGAACGTTTCCATATTGATTCTCATTTTCCTGATCTGCGACATGGGACAAAATATTGTGATGGGGTATTCGGGGCAACTGTCCGTAGCGGGAGCGGCGCTGATGGGGATCGGAGCTTATACTGCGGCCATCCTGGTCAATGAGGGATTGCCGTTCGAAGTGTCGGTGATTGCTGCCCTGCTATTGTCTTCGCTGTTGGGATGTTTGCTTGGCATTTTGACTTTTCGGGTGAAAACTCACTATGTGCTGTTAATTACGATCGGTTTTCACGAGACGGTTCTAGTTTTGTTGAATAATCTGCTCGATTTGACGGGGGGCAGCTCCGGAATGCCGATTCGTCCGGTTAAACTGTTTGGAGCGATTTCATTGTCCGACCGTACGGCCTTTTACTATTTTACGTTGGTAGTAAGTCTGCTTTTTCTTTATATCGCGTTTAAAATCCGCCGATCGAAGCTAGGACTGACCATGCTGGCGATCCGGGACCATGAAAAAGGCGCATTGTCGCTCGGGATCAACGCGGTGAAATACCGGGTAATCGCGATGACGTTGGGCAGTCTTTTTTCCGGTGTTGCGGGAATATTGCTTGGCTTTCTTACCGGATTTTTGGCGCCAACCATGTTTTCCATGCATAAAGCCCTCCTGCTAATTTTGGTTGTTGTTCTGGGCGGTATGGGGAGCAACCGCGGGTTGATCGTGGCTTCAGTGTTCATGACTGTAGTATCCCAGTATTTAAATCAGTTTGTGGAAGTTTCCATGATGATTTACGGGGCGGTTATTATTGCCGTTCTGCTCTTTGCACCTGGCGGAATTGAAGCGCTGCTCGCAACCGTTGTGTTGTTGCGAAAAAAAAGGCGGATGGCCGGGGCCGATTCATCGTGAAGCGAAGGGAGGGCAATCGGATTTGGAAGCCATTTTGGAAACGTTTAATTTGACTAAACGGTTCAAAGGATTAACTGCCGTTGACCGTTTGGATTTGCGGGTGAACAGGAGTGAAATCCACGGTCTGATCGGCCCAAACGGTTCGGGAAAAAGCACGACCATCAATCTGTTGACAGGTTTTTTGTCACCGAGCGAAGGGGAGATCCGCCTGGAAGGCAAAAACGTACAGTTTCTTTCGGCCCATAGGCGGGCAAGGCTTGGCCTTGTCAGGACGTTTCAAGAACCTTCGGTATTTGCCTCTTTGACAGTGGAGGAAAATTTGCGGATAGCCGCGAGCCATGCGGAGGGAAAGGGAACCGCCTTCGAGGTTGGGGAAACCCTCGCTCTGATAGGGCTTCTTCCAAAGAAAAACATGGCCGCTGGAAATTTGTCATACGGGGAACAAAAATTGTTGGATGTGGCCAGGGTATCCCTGCTTCAGCCCTCAGTTCTCCTGCTTGACGAACCCGGTGCGGGTTTAAGCGGACCGGAAAAAGAAAAATTGCTGGTTCTGATTAAGAAATTGAAAAAAAGGGGATGTGCCATCCTTTTTTCCGAACACGATGTCGGATTTGTCATGGGGGTGTGCGACCGGATTACGGTCTTGAATTTTGGCAGCAAAATTTGTGAGGGAACGCCTGAGGAAGTTCGTCGCAATCCGCAGGTGATCGAAGCCTACTTGGGAGGAAGCTACGAACATGCTGTCGGTTAAGGAAGCGAGCGCCGGATACAATTCCACGTCGGTCGTTACCGGCATCAACATTGAAGTGAAGCGGGGATCTGTCATTTCACTGGTCGGTCCCAATGGAGCGGGCAAGACGACAACGATCAGGATGATCGCCGGCCTTCTAAAGTTAAGTGCGGGAACGATTCATGTCGACGGCATTCGCATCGACCGTATGCTGCCTGCTGATATTGTCAAACATGGTGTAGCTGTAGTGCCGCAGGGCAGAAGAATTTTTCCCGGTCTAACCGTTATCGAAAATTTGAAAATGGGTGCATATCTCACCAAAAAGAAGAGTGAGGTCGCCGAGCGGATGGAGAAAGTGTTCTCTTTGTTTCCCATCCTGAAAGAAAGGCAGAAGCAATTGGGCACCACTTTAAGCGGCGGGGAACAGCAGATGCTCGCCATCGCCCGTGGACTGATGTCGGATCCGAAGTTTTTGCTTCTGGACGAACCCTCCATCGGTTTGGCTCCATTAGTTGTGGAACGATTGTTGGAAACGATTGAAAAGCTAAGCAAAAACAATTTGGGCATTTTTCTCGTTGAGCAAAATGCGCATATTGCCTTGAATGTTTCCGATTACGTTTATGTGCTGGAAAACGGAAAAATTGTCCATTCCGGAACCCCTGACGAACTGTCGGATCTGGAATTGCTGAATGCGAGTTATTTGGGGAGGCTTGACGCAGATGAGCATGTCCGCCGAAAAATTCAGGGCTTCTCTGGTGAGAAAAGAAGCATTGCTGAATGATGCGCTGCGGCGGTGCCTTGACCTCTTTTTTTTTCCCGACAGGCCTTTGCGATCCGGGACCGCCGCGTTCAGGCCATCAGCGCGGTCTGACCAAAACGACTGCCGTTATTCCGGCACAAGATGCGACAAAACCGGAAAATGGAGACCGGATCTATTCGGCCTCGCAACTGTTCCGGTTCTATCGTCAAAAACAATTGTCGCCGGTGGAAGTGGTGGAGTGTTATTTGCAGCGTATCGAGACCCATTTTCATTTGAAAGCATTTGCCGCCATTGACGGTGACGGTGCCCGGAAAGCGGCAAAAATTGCGGAACGTAAGATGATGCGCGGAACGTTCGGATGGCTGACCGGAATTCCGGTTGTCTTCAAGGACAATATTTGCACAAAAGACTTCCCGACATCGGCGGGGTCAAAGGCGCTTCGCGGTGTCATTCCCGCTTTTGACGCGTCGGTGGTGAAGCGATATCGGAAAGAAGGAGCAATCATCGTCGGCAAAACGACGCTTCATGAATTTGCCTATGCGTCTGATTATCGCGATAACGACGGATGGTTATGCCACAATCCGCTCGATTTGGACCGGATTCCGGGAGGCTCGAGTGCGGGGTCGGCTGCGGCGGTGGCTGCCGGATGCGTTCCCATCGCCGTTGGTACCGATACGGTGGGTTCGGTACGAATTCCCGCCGCGTTTTGCGGGGTTGCTGGATTTAAACCGACCTACGGTCTGATCGATTCGGACGGCATCATTCCGTTGTCCCCGTCGCTGGACACGGTCGGTTTTTTTTCCTTAAGCGTTGAAGATTTACTGCTGTCGTTTTACGGTTGTTATTTGCCGGTCCCGGCGCATCCGCACATGATCTCAAGGGAACAATGGCTGAAACGGATCATGCGGAAAAAGCCGGTTGTCGGCGTGTTGCCGGACGTTTGGATGGAACCGTTGTCCACCCCGGTTCGCCGTTGTTACGAAACCGTTTTGGAGATTTTATCCTCCCACCGCATCCATATCAAGACGTGGGAACCCCCGGAACCCCGTTTGCTTCGAGCCGTCGAAAGCTTTGTCGTTCTGGCGGAGGCGGCCTGGGTGCATGCCGAAAAGTTTAAGACCGATCGGCACGTTTACAGCAAAGAGCTGCAGGAATTGATTGAACTTGGATTTACGGTCGGCGTGGGGCAATATTTGCTTGCCCAGGAATTAAGGAAACGGTGGGCCGGGCAGGCGAACGATTTTTTGCGCGAAGTGGATATCGTTCTGACGCCAACGGTTCCGGTTTTGCCGCCAAAGTTTACAGAATACCGAAACGACCAGAAAAAATTTGCCCATTTCTCAAGAATTCCCAGTCTGTTCGGATTGCCGGCGCTGACTTTGCCTTTTGCGGCGCAGGACGAACACGGTCAGCAACTGCCTGCAGGAATACAGATATTTTCCG
>Ga0181858_1001458_pt1 | contig 11419 bp, 7 predicted proteins | sample NewIslPassag4_SG_FD_130749 | JGI IMG/M metagenome (GOLD analysis project Ga0181858, IMG submission 130749) | Feedstock adapted compost microbial communities from Newby Island compost facility, Milpitas, CA, USA - Passage 4_SG | ecosystem: Engineered > Solid waste > Feedstock > Composting ...
GCCCTAACGTGCTGCTCGGCTGCCGAACTCAATCGATTTCGTAGGTCAGGATCGCGAATGAGCTTCATCAACGCTTCGGCAAGGCCCACGCTGTCATTCGGTGGCACAAGCAGTCCCGTCTCTCCGTCTCGGATTATCTCCGGCACACCACCCACCAGAGAGGAAATGCAGGCCAGCCGCTGGCTCAGCGCTTCCATCAGAACATTCGGCAATCCATCGCGGTCGCCATTGGTCGCCTGACGGCAGGGCAACACAAATATGTCGGCGCGGCGGTAAGCCTCGAGGACAACAGATTGCGTTTGCGGGCCACACCAAGTTATCCGTGACGCGATTCCAAGCTTCCGTGCCAGCTTCTGGAGCTGTTTAGAAAGATTGCCTCCTCCAATGTGCGTAAGGTGCCAGTGCACATCTGGTGGAAGTTGCGCCAGCGCATTCAGCAGGACGTCGAAACCCTTCTTTTCGACCAGACGGCCGACCGCCAACAATCGCGCCGGATCAGATGCATTCGTTCCATCCCGGCGCGAAGGTGGGAGATCTGGGGCAGCAAAACGCTGAAAGTCTAGGCCGTGATAAACGAGCTTTACGTGGTCTCTTCGCGGCGCAAGCTTCGCGAGCCGCTCGTGCCCGGCTTTAGTGCATGTCACTACCCATCTTGCTGAGGCGAGATTATCGCGCAGCTCCCAATCCGGGGATGTCCAAATATCCTTCGCGTGTGCCGAGCAGCTCCACGGCAGCCCCCTCATGAGGCTCGCATATCGGGTCACTGCCGCGGGCGTATGAATGAAATGGGCATAGAGCCACCTCGCGCCCAACGGCATCTCCATGGCGAGAACCGCAGCCTGGCCAAATCGCCGAAAACGGTTCGCGCTGAAATCGCGCCGAAGATCAGCTAGCCACGCCGAAAAAGCCTGGCGAAATCCTGGCAAACGCCTCGCCCGGATCAGGCTACGAATGACCCGCAATGGTGCATGACAAAAATATTCGGGAAGATAGAGCACGGGAGCAGAGATTTGACGGTGCACCGGATGCGCCTCGCGATCCGTCGGCCGGCGCATCGAAACGATGTGCAGCTGAAGTCCGGCGCGCTCCAGCCCCAGTAACTCTTGTGCAATGAATGTTTCCGACAGTCTGGGATAGCCCTTCACGACCACGACGATCTTTCCGTGGTGCACGGGCATTTTCCGTTACATCGCCGCATAAGCCGGAAGCGGGCAGGTCACATCATTGATGTAATCGCCCACTGCACCGCAGACTGTCTCCAGACCATCAAGATTGATGCGCCCCTGCAGCGAAGACGGCAGCGGACGCTCTGGCAATCGCCGGAAAGCCTCCGCCACGACCTTAGGGCCGGCCGCCGCTAACGGATCGAGGACATCGACAAGGCCGAGCTCCGCTGCTCGAGTCGCGCGAATGAGCTGCTCACGACGGGGACGGCAACGAGGCACCAGCAGCGCCCGCTTATCGAACGAAAGGATTTCGCAGAACGTGTTGTAGCCACCCATGCTCACAATGGCGCTCGCGCGCATCATTATGCTCTCGATCTGGCTCTCGAAATCGCGCACGATAATGTTTGAAAGCCTGCGGGCACGCTCCCGAATTTCCTCCCGCTGATCGGCAGCCATGAATGGTCCCAAAATCATGACCAAGGGAAAATTCAGCGAGGAGTCGAACTCGCGCGCCGCAAGCACCTGCTGCATCAGCGGACCGCCATCGCCTCCGCCTCCAGCGGTCACGAGGATGAACTCCTTCGGCAAATCCAACGATCCCACGTTGGAAAATCGTGGAAAGCTGCGTCTCAAATGTCCTGTGAACGTGATGCGGCTCTTTACAGAATTTGGAACGTCGAGCCCAGTCATTGGATCCCAGAACGTTGGGCAACCGTAAACCCACACGGAATCGTAAAGTGCTTCGATCTTCCGCAGGGTATCGTTGCGCTGCCACTCAGCTCGCACCTGCTCCGGCGCATCCAAGACCTCGCGCAGCCCAAGGACGAGCGTGGTTCCACGGGATTTGAGCAAGACGAGCGTCTGTTCGAGCTCGCCCCTTAGACCCAGCGGCTCCTTGTCGACGATGAACAAATTCGGAGAGTAAAGCTCCGCAGTCTGCTGGATGATCGCGCGCCGCATCGCCAGCGTTTCACCGAGATCGATGTGCTGGGCAAGCGATGTATACTCACCGCTACATAGTTTGATGACGCTGGGGATCTTGATGAAATCCACCCGCGCACGAAAATCGTAGGCGCCCGCGATAGAGGAGCCGGAGACGATCAAGACCTGGAGCCGCTTGAACCGGTCCACGAGAGCGTGGGCGATCTCACGGCAGCGGCGGAGATGGCCGAGTCCGAACGTGTCATGGCTATACATGAGCACGCGCGCGTGATCACGTCGAAGCATGTGATTGGCCGCTGGCTCCTTTCGGACCGACCACTAATTCCCGTAATTCAACCAGGCACAGCATCGTTCCCCACCGCCTGCGCCCGGTACCATTCCCTGCGAAACTTATGCAATCGTCAATTGAAAAATTTCGATAGAGGGTAACCAGAGCGTGTTGTTATTTGTAGGGGTCCGCGGCGTCCCGCAGCCCATCGCCTAGAAAATTGAAAGCGAGCACGACGAGAATGACCGGAATGGCGGGTGTCAGCAGCCACGGATAGAGGGCGACGACGTTAATATTCTGGGCTTCCGTCAGCAACACGCCCCAGCTCGTGATCGGCGGCCGCAGGCCCAGGCCGAGGAAGCTCAGCGCTGTTTCGCCCAGAATCATGCCTGGAATGGCCAGAGTTGCACTTGCAATGAGATGACTCATAAAACCCGGGACAAGGTGCCTTCCGATGATTCGCGCAGAACTGGCCCCCATCAGCTGCGCTGCGAGCACGTAATCCTCCTCCCTGAGCGATAACAATTTCGAACGGACCGCGCGGGCAAGGCCGGTCCAATCTATGAGCCCGAGGATCACGGTAATCGCAAAGTAAACGACCATGGGGCTCCACGTGACCGGCATAATAGCGGCAAGTGCCAGCCACAGCGGGATCGTGGGCAAAGACTGCAGGACCTCGATGACGCGCTGTATGATGAGGTCGACGACACCCCCATATTAGCCAGCCAGCCCGCCGAAAATGAGCCCAAGCAGAAAGCTGATCGCGACGCCCAGCAGGCCTATGGTTAAAGAAACTCGTGCTCCGTAGATGATCCGAGATAGCACATCGCGGCCAAGTCGATCGGTTCCGAGAAGGAACAAGGTGCCCTCGCGGGCAGGGCAGAACAGGTGGATATCAGACTCGAATAGACCCCAGAATTTGTAAGGATCTCCCCGGCAGAAAAAACGGATGGGCTGAACCGCCGTGGGATCTATTGAGTACTCCCTCTTAAGTGTCTCCATATTCAAGGAGTACTTCGTTCCATAGACGAACGGCCCAATGAATTGGCCTTCGTGGAACAGATGAATGGTCTGAGGCGGCGCGTAAATATGATCGATGTGCCTCGTTTGATAATGATACGGTGCCAGGAATTCACAGAAGAGAATGCTGACGTAAAGCACAGCCAGGAAAATGCCAGACGCAACGGCAACGCGGTGGCGCTTGAACTTCCACCACATGAGCCGCCATTGCGACGCGAGATAAACACGCTCCTGGGCCGCGGAAAGCCGTTCGATGGACCGCGGGTCGAACGGCTTCGTCGAGACGTAATGCTCTAGCGGGGCACCTGGCGGCGGGAGAGGCGTCGTCATCGCGTGCTCTTGCCCTGCAGCCGAATGCGCGGATCGAGAAAGGCTAGCGCGATGTCGGAAATCAAAACACCGATGACGGTGAGCAAAGCCAGCAACATCAGAAAGGACCCGGCAAGATACATGTCCTGGCTCTGTAAGGCCCTGATGAGAAGCGGTCCCGTCGTCTCGAGTGACAGAACAATCGCAACGATCTCTGCACCGGATACGACTTCTGGCAGAATGCCCCCAATACCACCGACGAAGAAATTAAGGGATGACCGCAACGGGTATTTGACCAAAGCCTTGAAGGGGTGAAGCCCCTTCGCCTTCGCAGTGATCGTGTACTGCTTCCGCAGCTCATCGAGGAGGTTGGCCCTGATCTTGCGGATCATGCTGGCCGTTCCGGCCGTCCCGATGACCAGGACCGGAATCCACATATGAGCGAGAATCGACTTGAACTTTGCCCAGCTCATCGGCTGGTCGATGAACTCGGGCGCCATCAAGTGACCGATGGATGTACCGAACCAGACGTTGGCGAGGTACATCAGGATGAGCGCCAGAAGGAAATTCGGAATTGCAATGCCAAGCATTCCCAAGAAGGTGAGGCCATAGTCGCCCCAACTGTACTGATGAGTTGCAGAGTAAATTCCGATTGGAAAAGCAATCAGCCAGGTCAGCAAAATGGTTGCGAAGGAAACCAGGACGGTCAGGAAAATGCGGCTGCCGATGAGATCCGAGACAGGCATCTGGTACTCGAACGAATAGCCGAAATCCCCTTGCAACATGCCGGTAAGCCAGATGAAATATCGCTCGACCGGATGCTTGTCGAACCCATATTCCCGCTTCAGAAACTCAATCTTGCCTTTGTCGACGCCCTCCCCCTGAGCTTGGAGCTCAGCCATGTAGCTTTCGAAATAATCGCCGGGTGGCAGCTCCATTATGGTGAACACCAGAACGCTGGTGAGGAGCAGCGTCGGAATCATCATCAAAATCCGGCGGAAGATGTAGGAAAGCATGGTGTCGCTGCTGCCCTTATGACTCGCTTTCGCGGAACCAGAATGTGTCCGGCATATAGCGGCCGAAGTATCCGCCGGGATCGAACGCCCAGACGCCCTCCTCAGGCACGTTGACAAGATTTCTCGCGAAGACGATCGGCTGGCGCGCTCCGCTCACGGTGCCAATCGTGAAAACCTGATCGGCATGAATCCGCAGCATTTCGTGCCAGATCTCAGCCCGCTCCTTGCTGGACTTCGATACGCGCCACGCTTCATACAGCTCCAGGAGCCGGCGCACCTCTGGTATATCGGGCGGCTCGCCGACCATCCCTTTTTCCTCGTAATGCTGCCCCCATTTCGGCCATTGAAGTTGCGCTTGTGACGTTGGAGCAAGCTCGTGGGGGCTCATGTCCGGCGTCGCCACAGCGTTGTCCAAGCCGCTCCACACGGACATCACGGTGCTGCCAGAGTAGATGCGCTTGCGAAACAGATCCCTCTGCGTCGGCCGCACGTATATCTTAATTCCCACCTTCAGCCAGGTGTCGCGAATGAGCGCAAGGACGTCCGATTGCTCGGTGCTCTCTCCCGCCGTTTCGATGACGATTTCCGCGCGGCGCCCATCGGGCAAAAGCCGTATGCCATCCGAATCCCGCTTCGCAAGGCCAGCCTCGTCGAGCAACTCGTTTGCACGCTTCAGATCGAAACGCGCCCATGCTTCCCGGTATTCGGGCTTGTAAAGCGGACTTTGCGGGAGAACGGTGTTGGCGCTCTCGCGAGCCAACCCATAGTAAATGGCCTGGTTGATCTCGCGCCGGTTGATCGCCAACGACAGGGCGCGGCGCACCCGAACATCGCGCAACAGCTTGCGCCAGACCGGATCCTGCGTGTTGAGGTTCGGCAGCAGTGCTATTCGGGAGCCCTCACCGCGCTCCCACAAAGCGACTTTGGGGCCGCCGCGAGCCTCAGCACGTTTCAAGAACGTGTAATCGTCGAACCGGATATAGCGGGCCTGTAGATCGGCTTCACCGCTCCCTGTCTGTGCGGCAATCAGCGATCCGGAACCGATGCTGACAATCACCTCATCGACATAAGGGAGTTGTCGTCCGTCTGCGTCCACCCTGTGAAAATAAGGATTGCGTTTGAAAATGAAGCGAGTCGTCGGCTGCGCTGAGGTGTTGCACCAGGCATCGAGGCAGGGGAGGTCAGGATTCTCCGGCCGATACATCCGCCCCATCCGCTCGTGGAGCGCGCTCCAGCTCCGCACCCGCGCCGCTCTTACCTTTTCCTCAAGTCTTTCCGGGTCGGCGTACTTGGCGTGGAACTGCTTCAGGTAGTGACTCGGTGCGTAAATATAGAGCGGCCTCGCGCCTGCAAGGGCTGGAAGGAATGCGGGATTCGGTGCATGCCACGTGTAGCGGACCGTCAATGGGTCCAAGACTTCGAAAACCGGCGGCTTGCCATCGACCAGCATCTCCATTGGCGGGCCGGTAGGGGAAAGCTTTTCGTTGTTGGCTATGTCCTCCCAGAAATAGCGGAAATCTTCCGCTGTGAAGGGATGCCCGTCGGACCAACGGTGCCCCGGCCTGAGCCGCAGGGTGAAAACGCGACCCTCCTCGATCTCCAAATCTTCCAGAATATCCGGGACGAGATTCAGCTTGTCGTCATAGCCAACAAGCCGGGCATAACCGTAAACGATAACCATTCGGATGTCCTTGGGATCTCCCATCAACATCCTGATCCGGCCGCCGTGGCGTCCCGGCTCTCGTCCCAAGCTCCGCAGATCGATCACTCGCGGTTTGAGCGGAATTCTCTCCTCTACCGGCGGAAGCTCGCCTTTTTCCACCGCCTCTTTCAAATACGGCGGCTCGATCATCCTTTTGCCTGGCAGCACCAAACCCCAGGCTGTAGCCGGGACTGCCGCAATCAGCAGAAGGGCCGCTACGCTCCTCTTGATGCGCCGCAACTCCGAACGACTTGGCTCCGTCATCTATCTCACCTCGGGAGCCTCGAGCTCGCGTGCATCGACATTCGGATTAACCAACACGCGATGGCCCCCACCAAGATCGATATAGCTCATTGATCCGGCTCCGCTCCGCCGGAACTGAGGCGGCCAATTCTCCTCATTCGACGCGCCGCCCAGAGAAATGAACCTGAGGTCAAGCGGCCTGTCGAGATCGGGATAAGGCACGGCACTCAATAGCGCCCGCGTATAAGGATGGAGTGGCCGGCGAAAAAGGATTTGACGTGGCGCAATCTCGACTATGCGCCCGCGGGCCATCACCGCAATCCGATCAGCCATATAATCGACGACCGCGAGGTTATGGGAAATGAAAATGTACGTCAGCCCAAGGCTGCTTTTCAGATCTTTTAGAAGATTGAGGATCTGCGCCTGTACCGAGACGTCGAGGGCCGAGACGGGCTCATCCAGGATTAGCATATCCGGATCGAGCGCCAATGCCCGCGCGATGCCGATGCGTTGTCTCTGCCCACCAGAAAAGCTGTGGGGATAGCGGTTCAGAAATCGCGGGTCGAGGCCCACGGCTTGCATCAGCTCCATCACGCGCTCGACCTGCTCCCGCGCTGTGCCGCGGCCATGGATCTGCAGCGGCTCGCGGATGATGTTGAGAACCGTCATACGCGGCGAAAGCGAGCTCACCGGGTCCTGGAAGACCATTTGAATTCGCGGCCGGAACGCCTTCAGAGCTGCGCCTTCAAGCTTTAGGAGATCAATCTCTTTCCCATCCGCGCCGAAATAAGTGATGCTGCCAGAATCCGGAGTGATGGCGCGCATGAGTATCTTGCTTAAAGTCGACTTTCCGCAGCCCGACTCTCCCACAAGCCCGAGGCATTCACCCCGCATCACGTCGAAGCTGACACCGTCGACCGCCGTGATCTTTTCCTGCTCGGATTGGCGGAACCAACCGTGTTTGCGCGTCGTGAATGATTTGCTGAGATCACGAGCCTTTATGAGAATGTCTGAACCCGGTGCGGGCGCCTGAACCCGCTTTTCTGGCGGGATCCGAATTTTGACCCCATTGCCCATGTCCCGCAATGAGACGAGCCGTTCGCCCGGCTCCATATCGAAATGGGGGACTGCTTTCAGGAGCGCCTTCAGATAGGGGTGGTGCGGCGTGCGAAAAATGGCCTCTGCGGTGCCCGCCTCCATGATCTCACCGTGGTAAATGACGATGACCTCGTCTGCCATATTGGCCACCACGCCGAGATCATGGGTAATCAGCAGCATCCCCATGTTGAACTTCTGCTGCAGATCCTTGAGCAGCTTCAGCACCTGGGCCTGAATGGTGACGTCGAGCGCGGTTGTCGGCTCGTCAGCAATGAGAAGCGCTGGCCGGCAAATCAGCGCCATCGCGATCATTGCCCGCTGCCGTAGGCCGCCGGAAAGCTCGAAAGGATACATATCGAAGGCGCGCATTGGGTCGGGAAAACCGACGAGGGCCAGCATCTCCTCGCTGCGGACGCGGGCTTCCTTCTTGGTGACGGGCTCGTGGGTGGTGAGGGCTTCCGAAATCTGGTCGCCAATGGTGTGAAGCGGCGACAGCGAGGTCATGGGCTCCTGAAAGATCATCGACATCGCGGAGCCGCGCAACGCCCGCATCTCCTTTCCATCAGGATCGAGCTTTGCGATGTCGACCGGCGCTGCCTTACCGTGCGGATCGAAGAGTATCCGCCCTTTGGTCACGGCCCCTGGCGGCGGAAGGAGGCCCATCACCGCCTGAGCAATCACCGATTTGCCCGAGCCGGATTCCCCCACCAGCGCAACGACACTGCCGCGCCGGACCCGGAAGCTCACGCCTTTGACCACCTCGTGCCAGATGCCGTGGAGTGAAAAAGAGATCCCCAGGTTTTCGATACGTAGCAAATCGCTCATCTGACGCAGTGATCAATCCGGCAGCCGGGATCGTCGATGTGGGACTGGGACACCGGCTCCGGCACGATCTGCGGCAGCCATCGTTGGCTACCGGCATGCTTCGTCCCGCTCGGGCTCATTGTGAATCCAACGGCGCGTCCGCGAACAGCATCGCAGAATTCACCTTAATCGAAAGCTCATGCGGACGCCTAATATTACAGCACTATGACAGAATCGCCGCCACTGGATGCAACTGGCAAGATACACGCAGCAACTTTTGTCGCAGGAGCTCAAGGCGGCCGGCGCAAGCCCTGAGCCGGCCGCAGCCGAAAAACCCTTCTGCGGGAAGGAACTTTACTGCCGGAATAGATAAATCGGGCTTGACCAAGCCCTGTGACCGTCCTCCTGAGTGGCCCGGACGTAAAGGCGCGTATCACCTGTCTGGCGAACTTTAACGATTTTCCGCAGGGTGACGCGCGTCTCCTTCATCGTTGCTGGCAGCCGGTAAAAGCGCATGCGGCGCTCCGGACCACCCGCCTCGGCTACGATATCCTCGAGGCCGATCTCCCCAACCGGTATTTCCTGCCGCACGTGACGCGTTTCGACCTTGATCCGCCCCGCCGTTGGATCGGCCAGCCAAAGATCCAGTCCCCCGAAATTGCCTGTTGTCACCGCCTTCCAGGTGATTTGGCGCTCATCCTGGCTTTGAATCCCGCGGTCGAGGTTCCAGTTGTTAATGACTGCCGCGCGAAGAATTTGGTTATCGGTGAGGGTGAGGGCGCCATCCCATACGGACGTACGGGCCCGCCCCCGATATTCGGCGCCTTCCCAAATGACCCGAATTCGGGCCCCGAGCTCGTTCAGCCCATAGGGACGGACCGTTTCGATCAGATCGAAACCATCGAAAACATCGATACGCTCGATCGGTGCGGAGCCGACGGCCTCCAATTTGAGCACCACACCGTCGTCGCGCACGGCAGCGATGTCCCCCATGATGACACGGTCGACCTCGCGCGTTTCCGGGGCCTCGAACACAGCCGGATCACGCAAGTACAGGGTGCCCGAGCTCGGCAGGTGGGCCTCGACGCTGAGCAGCATCCGGTTGCCCGTCGTGCCGTAATGGTGGCGGCGGCGCAGAGCCTCGAAGATTGCGTCGCGATCAAGCCGCGGCGCAAGGTAGCAGGTCAGGCCCCCGGTGGCCCCGAAAAAAGATGCACCGGGGAAATCTGCGCCTGGGCGGCCCTTGTGGCCATCCGAATTACAGACCACTCCTACACGGTAATTCTTCTCGAACGCATCCCGCAGGAGCCACTCGAATGTGCCCCACGCGGAATGCACCTCCACCGAAGTCTCAAGCCGCCCGTCGTGGGCCTGCTTGATATCGGCATAGCGTCCGCCGACGTGTGCAAGGACGACGCAGTCCTTCCCCGCCAGCTTCTCGAAAAGCTGATGGGCATTGTGCGCGTCGGCGGCTTCGTCGGCCATTTCGGCCGCATCCGTGAGTTGGGCGTGTGATGACCGATGGATGGTCTCGCCTTCGTGCCGGTAGTGGACATTACGATCGCCGCCGACGGCAGTATTCGCCGACCACTCGTAACCGGGAATGCAAACAAACCGGCCCGGCTCGTCGAACTCCGCGGTGAGCTTGTTAAGCTCGCGCCAAAACTCCTGCGTGATCTGGAAGTCGTTGCCCTGGTGGCTCATCACGTCGAGGAAGGCCTTGTCGCGCCCGAAGAGGAAATACTCGCGCGCCGAATTCGTGCCGAGCGTCTCGTTGGACTGGCCGTGCGTGTCGCCCCAGAAGTGAACCCACGGTGCTTGGCTGTCTACGATACGCAGCGGGTTGGATTGGCATAGCTCGCGGCCATTCTCATCCCGCACCGAGATCACCAGGTCGCCCGGCTCATCAATGCGTAGCTGCTCCACCAAAGCAGCGAAGGCACCCGGCTCGCAGGTGATCGTCTCCGGTAGGCCGACGACGCGACGGCTCGGAACGAGCGTTAGTCGGCCGCTGAGCTGGTTCGAGGCATTGCCCCAGGCATCGTTGGCCTTCACCGCAAGGCGGAAATTCTCCCCAGCGCGGACCATGGTGGGCAGCAGCGCGTGCCAGGTGACCGCCGGCCCGGGAACAATAGCGATCTTGGGGCTATTGGGCAGCGGCACATAGTCATAGGTCGCGATGGGATCGACGAAGACCCGAAACTCGAACTCGCTTTCGCAATAGGTCTGCAGCCGAATACCAGGCGAGCCGAACCGTCGGTCGCCAAAGCGCACCGTGATGGTGTCGCCCGGCCGCAGGAAATCTTTGACCACGCCGATGTAGAGCGAGCGGCTCCAGGGGCGAATGTTGCGCTTGAACTCCCATTTCGCCTCGAGCGTCGCACCGTTCGAGGCTTCGACGGTCGTGTAGCCCGGCCCTTTGGGATCATCGAACTGCACGGGGCCGAAATCGGTGGCAAACCGGAAGCCGATCTTGATCGATCCGGTGTCATCGATGCCGAATGTTCCAGCCGTGTACACCAGCGTGAACGACTGCATCGAGCCGGCCTCGAAACTGCCGGACGGCTCCAGCCGCGCTGATCCCATCAGGTCCGGGCGATAGTCAGAGTAAGGCATTATTCCCCCTGAATTTTGAGTGCTCTTAATTGGATGATTATGGCTGGCTTGATCCGTTCTTGCTCATCGGGCGAAGCATCCGCCCCGCAAAGCGGGGGCGATAAGATAAAATGAGACGTTTCCGTCATTCGCACACCACTTGCCTTTGCATGGATCATGACTGGTAGTACGGCATCCACGGCTGACAATCGCCCCCATCATCGCATTCGATCTAGCCTTCTAGCGGTGAAGCATA
>Ga0181858_1001462_pt1 | contig 11412 bp, 10 predicted proteins | sample NewIslPassag4_SG_FD_130749 | JGI IMG/M metagenome (GOLD analysis project Ga0181858, IMG submission 130749) | Feedstock adapted compost microbial communities from Newby Island compost facility, Milpitas, CA, USA - Passage 4_SG | ecosystem: Engineered > Solid waste > Feedstock > Composting ...
CGACGACCCGGCGCGGCTCGCGGCGGCCCGGGCGGGCGCCGCCGCGCCAGACTTTCGCGGCATGACCCCGGGGGGCGGGCGCTTCCTCCCGCACCTGGTGCCCCACCGCGCGACCGCGCCCGGCGCGCCGCATTCCCACCGCCCCCCCGCGCCCTTTCCCGCGCGTCGTCCCCCGCCGACATCGAAGCGGAGCGAATCGCCGACATGCGCCGAGCGACCGGGATCCACCTCAAGGAGGTCCAAAGCGTGCCAGTAAATCTCCGGCCGCGACTTGTAGTATCCGGCTGAGGCCGAGGTGACTACTTCCTGGATCGCGTCTCGCATGCCAAGTTGATCCAAGGCCCAGATCAAGAACGGGTGATATACCGCGCTCGAGACGACCGCTACCGGAATGCCGGTGTTTGCCAGCGCCTCAACTGTCTCGATCGCTCCCGGCATCGGCTGGAGCTCAGCGAGTGCACTTCGCATGAGTATTTCGACCCCTGCCGCGATCCGGTCAAATGGGACGGAGACCCCCAATTCGGAGAGAACGGTCGCAACGCTTCGCTCGGCGGGCAGCTCGTGGCCGTGGAGATGTATCGCGCGCCGTATCCGGCGATAGGAGGCGTCAGCCGCGGAGAGGAGTCGCGGATCTACGGTGTCGCCTCGCTCATTGGCATCCCACTGAAGGAATGCCGAGACGAGGTGACGTACCTCGAGGTCAAACCATGCATCGCACGCTACGAGCGTGTTGTGAAAATCCAAGGTGATCGCGTGGCGTCCCATCGCACCAGTTCGCTCAAAGGCCAACTCCAATGTCAGGACAGTACCATCAGGGAGCCGGCTGCACAACTGATGCGATCGGAGGTGTCAGTCCGCCGGCATCGCGGTGACTTGCGCGTCGGCAGCGTCCGCGTTCGCCGACGAGTGAGCGGTGGCTGGAACGCGGTTGGCGGCGGCCATGGCGCGAACGAAGGCCTCAACAACTTTGGGATCGAACTGCGTGCCTGCGTTCCGCTGGATCTCCGCGATTGCTGCCTCGGGCGTCATGCCACGGCGGTAGGGGCGGTCAGATGTCATGGCATCGAAGGAGTCTGCGACCGCGATGATGCGCGCGCCGAGTGGGATGTCCTCTCCCTTCAGCCCATCCGGGTAGCCCTTGCCATCCCATCTCTCATGGTGATGGCGAACGATCCCGGCACTGTGGCGGTAGATTGCCAGGCGACCGACGAGGTCCGCGCCGACCGAAGAGTGCCGCTTGATCTCCTCGAACTCTTCAGGCGTCAATGGCCCCTGCTTCAGCAGGGCGGCGTCCCGAACCGCGATCTTGCCGAGGTCGTGAATGCGGGCGGCGTCGAGGATCATCTTGCGCATGTTCGACGGCAAGTGCGGCATCTCGTCCAGGATCGCCTCGACGAGCTTGGTCACGCGCACCGAGTGCTGGTGGGTGTAGGCGTCGCGAACTTCGAGAGCGTCGGCGAGACTGGCCATCGTCGCCTGCGTCTCTGCTTGGACGTTGCGCAGCGCGCGGATCGTCAGATGAGAGCCGACGAAGGGCATCGCCAAGACGAGTAGCGCCAGCGGATGTTGACTCGCCACGACCGGGATCAAGCTCCCGATCGACATCAGCGAGACGACGAGCCACGGGCTAAAGTTGCTTCGCCACAACCGGTAGACGGAATCGCCAAGCACCGGTGCAACGACGATTGCCAAGCCCCAGGTGTTGACCATCGTGTAGACGACGGATGCCGCGAGCGCCGCGGCCATGTTGCCGATCGAGGAGAGCGGCGTCCCTGAAGTGTCGGCAAGGAAGCGATAGCAGCAGCCGGCGCAGAAGGTGGCGAGCGCAAGGTTCGTCGCGTTGACGACCATTTGGATCGGCTTGAGCCGGCTCATGAGATCGGTCACGATGGAAGTCGAGGTGATTACGAGAGCGGCGAGGAGTGGGTCGAGCTCCAGCGCGGCTGCTACACCAAGGACCGCTCCGAGCGTGAGGTAAAGCCCAAAGGTGGCATGAGGGAAATCGATCTTGAAGTGTTCGACGAAGATGATCGTGATGCCGACAATGGCGGCGAAAAGCAGATCGCTCCGCGACCACTCGAAGCCATCGACGACAGCGGCATAGGCCAGGCACGCGACGGTCACGACCGCAATCACCACCGTCCAAATACGTGTCCGGAGTGGAACTTCCCTCATCGGCGTCTCGTTCGTGACGGCGTGTACGCCGCAGCTAGGCACGTTGTTGGCCGCTGGCAACCGCCCAGCAACTAGGAAGCCTTCGGCTTCGCCCCCAGTATAGGGCTTGATTGGTGCTAACGGAGCGCCTACTGCGCTTAATTTCTGGTCACCTTGGGAAATCTGGACCGAAGTACCAGGAAAGTGGATTTGCGTCCGGGATTGAATCGCAAAATGCCCGGCTGATGAGGAAGCTTCCCCATGAGACCGGGCATTTCGGCGCATGTTCAGTGCGCAGCTAGGCGGCTAGCCCCAGCGATAGTTCTTCCACTTCATGTGGAACCTCCCCTTGTGCGATCCCCCAACCGGGACAAAAAGCCACCCTCCAAGCCCCCTCACCAGGCAGAGGGGCTTGCTTGGATCCAACTTGGCTAGCTCAGAAGTACTAGGACCGGTCCTAGGACTATCCTAGTACCGGGGTACTAGTTTGTCAAGGGGTTTGCCGGGGTAATTCTGGGTCGGATTCTCGTCGCTGTATTAGCGACCACGATCCAACCTGCAATTCGCGTGCCGATCGGCGACGATTTTCGGTAGGAAGGTATTGAATATCCGGCAATTGCAAGGAGATGCGGATGTGTCGCCGATGGGGTGTCGGGAGCCAGCCGCGCCTGCTGTCCGGAGAGAAGATGAGTGCTAACGGGCTAGGCCGCTGGTACTTTGCCCGCGGCGATGATCAAGCTACTGTACGCCGCGTAGTGACCCTGGCGTCCGACTTTCGCGAGATAGTCGAGCGCGGCTTCGGCCCGTTCTGGCGAGATCAGGCCGGCCCCGACAGCTCGCTCCATATTGCGGCGGTCGTACGAAGCCGTTTCCTCGGTGTACTCGGTGTCGATCTCGGAGACGACATCGACTTGCCGTTCCTCGAGGCCGACCTCGGCGAGACGGCGCCAAAGCTCCAGGCCGAGCGACGGGTTGCGAATGCCCTGGCAAAAGCCGGCCACGAGCGCGCGAGCCGCTTCCTGGTCCGGATGATCGATCCGCAGGCTAGCGAAGTCGGGCTCAACGGCGACGATCCATCCTCCCGCCTTCGTTACACGGCGCATCTCTCGCAAGACCGCGCTGGGATCCTCAACGTGGATCAAGACGCGAGAGATGTGGACGCGATCGAAGGTGGCATCTGGGAAGGGCATTTGGGCGGCATCGCCAACTTGGAGCGACACGCGGTCGGATAACCCGAGCCGGACCAGCCGCTCTCGCGCTTCCCGAAGCAGCGCCGGGGCATGATCCAAGCCGGCGACGAACCCTTCGGGGCCGACAGACCGGGCTAACGCTGGGAGGAAGACACCGGTGCCGCAGCCCACGTCGAGCACGCGCAGTCCCGGCGCGAGCTGCAAGCGCTCCATGGCGATCCGGGCCGCTTGCTGGACTCCAGGGGTTGCCGCGGCATCGTCGAGGTAGGCCACGAGCCGCTCTGGCTGAATCTCCGGGCTGATCTGCCACGCGACGGAGTGCGCGGGCAGGATGTTGTCCGGATCTGACGCCTCAAAGCCGCTCGCTCGCCGCTCAGTTCCCACGTTGCAAACCTGCCGCTAATTGAACGTGCATTCGTGTCCGATGTCTCCACTGAGACCAGACGTCCGGTGATGTCCATCCGATAATGCCGCCAGCCACGCATGTTCGCAATGCCGGTCGGCAAGCGCGCTTGGCCGCAAGCCGCGTAGTTGGAGTGAGAAATACCAAGGACGGTAATTGATGGGACTCGTGATTGATGTTGCGATCGCCAAGACCAATAAGTACGCCATGCGCGAGAGTGGCGATACCGCGGAAGTGGTGGAGCGGCCAGGCGGAGGCTTATCGGTCGTCGTGGTGGACGGGCAAGGGAGCGGACCTGCCGCGAAGACGTTGAGCCTCTCGCTGACGAGCAAGGCGGTCGCGCTCCTAAAGGAGGGTGTGCGAGACGGCGCGGTGGCGCGGGCAGTGCATGACGGACTCATCGCCTACCGCCACGGCAAAGTGTCCGCGTCTCTCGACATCGTTTCCATCGATCTCCGGACACGGACTGTCGTGGTCACGCGGAATGCGAGCACGCCGCTGCTGATCGGAAAGTCTGGAGAGTTCGAGTTGCGGCTCCCCACGTCGCAACCGATCGGCCTGTATCATTTCACGCGGCCGATGATCGAGCAATTCGCGGCCGAACCCGGATTCTGCCTCGCGGTGGTGACGGATGGCGTCACCGGCTCCGGTGAGCGTACCGGCCGCGGCTCGTTCGATATGCTGTCTTACGTGCGAGCGTCGCTGTCGACGCCATCATCGGCCGCGGACCTCGCAGATGGTCTGCTCTTAGAGGCGATCCGGCGCGACCAGCAGCGGCCTGGCGATGACATGACGGTCGCCGCGCTGATGCTGCTAGCGCACGACGAGGAGCCGATGATCCGCCGGCTCCACATCCGGATGCCCGTTCCCTAGGTGAAATCGCCGTGGAGCCGAACGCCGATCGTGGGCAATCCCGACCGATCAAAGTCGTCGTCGTGGGGCCCTGTGCCTCAGGCAAGTCCACGCTCGTCAATCGGCTGCGCCGCCACGGGCTCGATGCCTACGTTTGCGCACAAGAGCACAGCATCATCCGCGACCTCTGGCGTCACTTGGAACCCGACTTGGTCGTCGCGCTTGATGTCGATATCGAGACGATCCGGGCACGCCGGGGCGACGATTGGAGCGAGACGATCTACCGAGAGCAGCTCAAGCGGCTCGAAGGGGCACGCGCCGCCGCCGACTTGATCATCGACACGGCGCGGACGTCTCCGGAGTCCGCTGAGAACGCGGTGCTACGCCTCGTCGCGGAGCGATTCGGCATGCGTCTCTGATGGCGCGCACTTTGCGTCCGGCCACGGTGGGAAAGTTATCCACGGCGCGGGGAGTCTTGTCGTCCTGATTTCATTGTTTCGCGTAGCCCTGCCGTCTAGAATCCGGTTATGAGTCGAGATACCCAAGGAAGACGTTTCTTCCACCTACTGCTGCTAACAATTCTGATTGCGGGGAGCGCGCTGCCAGCGAGCGCGCTCGCGCTTTCTGGTGACGGTCCCGGTGCCGGTCTCGTCAGCCAAGCGCAAGGAGAATCGGGTACCCCGAATCCCACTGGAGAGCAGACGTTGCGGCTGGCGGGGCCCGCGGACGGGCCGGAGACTCTTGATCCCGCGTTCGCGCGCGATCTCTCCACGTTTTTCATCATTCGCCAGATCTTCCGGGGCTTGACCCGCTTCGACGAGAATTTGCAACCGGTGCCGGAGCTCGCGGAGCGAATCGAGGTGAGCTCCGACGGGCTGGAGTACACCTTCTACTTGCGCCCAGACGCCAAATTCCACGACGGCCGAACGGTCACGGCCGACGATGTGACGTTCTCGCTCCGCCGCGCGCTCGATCCGGCGACGGCGGGCGGCGACGTCAGTCTGCTCGGCGGGCCGACGTTCTTGTCCGATATCGAGGGTGCCGAGGACCTCATGGCGGGCCGAACCGATGAGCTGCGGGGCGTCACCGCCGTTGACGCGTCGACTGTCCGCATCCGGTTGTCCTCGCCCCGCTCTACGTTCCTGATGAAGCTAGCCTCCGCGCCGGCATCGATTGTTGATCGCGCGGAGGCGGAGCGTGGCGGCGATTGGTGGCGGACGCCAAACGGGACCGGACCGTTCCGAGTCGCTGAATGGACGCCGAATGAGCGACTGGTCCTGGCGCGCTTCAATGACTTCTTTGGCGGCCATCCGTACCTGAACCAGATCGTCTTCCGCCTCGGGCCGAGCGCCTTGCAGCCCTTCAATCTTTACGAGGCGGATGAGATCGACCTGACGGGTATCAGCACCGGGTCGATCGATCGCGTGCTGTCGCCAGAGAGCGGGCTGAGCGACGAGGTCACCGTCACGCCGCTCTTCAACATCGACTACCTCGCGTTCCGAACCGATGAGCCACCGATGGATGATCCGCACATCCGGCGAGCAGTGCAGCTTGCCTTCCCCCGGCACAAGATGGCCGAGGCGACCTACAACGGCTACGTCAAGCCCGCGAACGGAGTGATCCCGGACGGTATGTTGGGCGTCGATTGGCCGGCGGACATGCTCGAATACGATCTCGAGTCGGCTCGCGCGGAGATTGCTCAGTCGGTATATGGGGCAGCTGACAAGGTTCCGCCGATCCGAATCTATTCCTCCGGCTACGCGGGGGCAATCGCTTTCCGAGATGTCCTGCAGCGCGATTTGGGGCTGCAGGTGGAGGTGATCGACGTCCAGTGGGCCGACTACGTCAACGGGCTCGCGCGGCGCGAGTACCCGGCGTACGAGCTCTACTGGGGCGCGGATTACCCGGACCCGGAGAGCATCCTTCTCGTCCTGTTCGGGTCGGGAAGGCCCGACAACTACATCGACTATTCCAATCCCGCGTTCGATGACGTGCTCGCCGAGGCAGCAGAGGAGCAGGATCCCGAGCGGCGCATCGAGCTGTACCGGCAAGCGCAGCAGATTCTCCTGGATGACCTCGTCGTGATCCCGCTCTACTTCGACGTCTCGTACATGTTGGCCAAGCCGTGGGTGAAGGGGTTGCAGATCACTCCGATGGGTGTGCTGGGCCTCGAAAGCGTTTGGCTGGAGCGATAAGCCGTGGCCACGAATGCGAGGGCCACGACATCTGGCCCGACCGACACGCGGCCCAAAATCCTTGCGCTGACGGAGGCGAACCTTCCGGCGCTACGCCATGACTGGGATAGCCACGCGCAGTACGAGGCAGCGTGGCGGACTCTGCGTGAGTTTCCAGGGCGCTCCGTCTGGCTGCCGGCGACGCTGGAGTTCGCGCTCGTCGGCGCGTGGCGACACCGCGCTGAGATCGCCCAGATCACCGAGCTGGTGGCGCCGCGTCATACGGTCGAGATCCTGGCGGCGGCCGCCGAACGGTGCAAAATGGATGGAGTCGAGCTCGTCGTTTATCTCGAGTCAGAGAGTATCCGCAACCCAGGGTTGTTTCACCGCGCGGGATTCGAGACCATCGAGCAAGTCATCGCCTACGAGCTAGATCGCATCCCCTCGACCGTCGCTCCAGGCGGCACCTTGCGCTTTCTTCCCGCCGATCTCGAAGATCCGGAGACGCTCCAGGCGCTACTCGATGTCGATCATGCCTCGTTCCCTTGGTTGTGGTGGAACAGCGAGGAGGAGTTCAAGACCTACGCGGAGTCGCCCGGAGTAGAGATCTTTCTCGTTCAGCTACGCGGCGAGGCGGTCGGTTACATCGGCATGACGACGTACATCGGCTGGGGACACCTCGATCGCATCGCGATCGTCCCCCAGCATCAGGGACAAGGCTTCGGGAAGGAGGCGCTGGCGTTCGCCGTGTGGAGACTCGCGCAGCGGGGAGCCCGCCGGATCGGCTTGAGCACGCAGCTGACGAACGACCGGTCGCGGCGACTTTACGAGCGATTCGGATTCCGGCGGTCGCGCGCCAACGATTACCGGCTGTACGGCTGCTGGCTACGCACCCAGGACTATCAGGTGAAAGACAACGCGTACTAACCGAAGTCTCGGGCTGGACATCACTCCGCGTTTGAATCCGCGATTTGCGATTGACCGGACGAGCGGGTAGCGGATCGCGAATAGGGAGCGCAATCACCATCAGGCGGGATGTTGGCACGCCAGCGTGTATCCTCTCGCTTCAGATGGAGCGCGTTCTTGCCGCAAAGGAGGACAATCTTCGGCAATGGGAAGTAGCTTCGGCCGTATATTCAAGCTGACGACGTGGGGTGAATCACACGGACCAGCGCTCGGCGTGGTGGTCGAGGGCTGTCCGGCTGGCATCCCGTTGACCGTCGAGGACATCCAGTACCAATTGGATCGTCGCCGGGTTGGTCAAAGCGCCGTGACAACGCCGCGCGCGGAGTCCGACCGCGCCGAGTTGCTTTCCGGCGTCTTCGAGGGGATCACGACCGGCGCGCCAATCTCGATCATCACCTACAACCGCGACGTCGACTCCTCAAAGTATGAAGCGATTCGCGACGTCTTTCGGCCGGGGCACGCTGATTACACGTATTGGGCGAAGTACGGCCACCGCGACCACCGCGGCGGAGGCCGGTCATCGGCGCGGGAGACGTGGGGTCGCGTCGCCGCGGGAGCGATCGCCCGTAAGATCCTGGACACGGTCGGCTGCGAGGTCTACGGTTTCGTCCGCGAGCTTGGCGGCATTCCGATCGAAACGTTCGATCGCGACGAGATCGAGCGCAACATCGTGCGATGCCCGGACCCGGTTGCGGCCGAGCGGATGATCGAGGCAATCCTGCAGGCCAAGGCGGACGGCGATAGCTTGGGCGGAATCGTAGAAGTGCGCGCAACTGGCGTGCCGGTCGGGCTCGGCGAGCCGACATTCGAGAAGCTGGACGCGCTCATCGGCCAGGCGATGCTGAGCATTCCGGCGGTCAAGGCAGTCGAGATTGGCGAGGGCTTCGCGGTGACGCGCATGCGGGGCTCCCAGGCGAACGACTGGTTCTACGCCGAAGGCGGACGAGTGCGGACGCGGACGAACACCGCTGGCGGCACGCTCGGTGGCATCTCGACGGGCGAGGACGTCATCGTTCGCCTCGCGGTCAAGCCGACTTCGTCGGTGAGCGTGCCGCAAGAGACGGTGAGCACATCGCTGGAGCCGCGCACGATCGTGGTCGAAGGGCGGCATGACCCGTCGGTGTGCCCGCGAGCGGTGCCGGTCGCAGAGGCGATGCTCGCGATCGTCCTGGCCGACCTGCTCCTGGTCAACCGAGCCGCGCGGATTTCTTGGCCAGCGGACTAGCGCGGGCGGGGAGACGGCGTAACTTCGGCCGCGACCAAGATGCGGTCGGAGTGATCGTCGAGCGGGTCGAGATCGTAGCTCCCGTAGATTTGCCACTCGGCAAATCCCGCGAGCTCTAGCAGTAGCTCCAGCTCACCAGGGTGCAGGTAGCGCATTGGGAATGAGGTAGCTGTCCGGCGGACGCTGCCATCGGGCGACGTGCGGTCGTACCAGACCTCGGTCTGGATGATCTGCCGCGCCGGATGGACGCGTCGAGCGGAGAACTTGTCCAGCCGATCGCCATTTGCAAGCTGCCACGTTCCCTCGTGGACGAGGGTGTGGTCCAGTGCCTTCAATGTATCGGGTGTCGGGTTCAGCACGTCGATGAGAAGCTGCCCGCGCGGATCGAGCGCGGCGCGAGCGGCTTCGAGCACCCGCCGCTGCGTCGAGAGATCTTCAGCGTGCAGCAGGCCGTTCAGCGCGATGATGACGACACCGAATGGGCCCCCTGGCGCGGCCGGTGCCTCCGTCATGTCACCCTCGTGCAAACGGACGCGTTCAGAAACGCCGGCTTCCGCGACCGATTTGGCAGCGCGCGCGAGCATCGCTGGAGAACGGTCGAGTCCGGTTACGCGGTAACCCGCCTCGGCGATCGGCACGAGAAGTCGCCCGCTGCCGCACGCGAGCTCGAGCACGGGGTCGCCGGTCGCAACGATGAAGTTGAGATAGAAATCAAAGTCCTCGCCGTAGGAGGCGTGCTCGACGTCGTAATACTCGGCGATGGATGCATAGGGGTCCGCGCACACGCCGCAGATTGTAGCGGTTCGGCTCCTCGCGTGGGGAGCAGGAGACTGCTACGTCAAGGAACCCTTACTCGTCGCGGTTTGACGCGAGAGACCGTCGCTCCCTATAGTCCCGCTCATGGCAACGAAAACGGCGCCCCAATCCAAGAAGGAAGAGCGTAGTGCCGACCGAGTGATCACGACGAACCGGCGGGCGTTTCACGATTACCACATCATCGAGACGTTGGAAGTCGGGATTGCCCTGACGGGCACGGAGATCAAGTCGATCCGGCAAGGGAAGATCTCGATCACCGAGGCCTACGCTCGAATCGAGGACGGCGAGCTCTGGCTGATCGGCGCCCACATCGCGCCCTACGCCCAGGGCGGTTACACACACCATGACCCGCTGCGGCCGCGCAAGCTCTTGGCCCACAAGTCGCAGATCCGCGAGTTAAAGCAGATGACCGAGCAGAAAGGGATGACGTTGGTTCCCTTGCGCGTGGTGCTCCGGCGGGGGAAGGCGAAGATCGAGCTAGGCGTTGTGCGCGGCAAGAAGCTCTACGACAAGCGAGCCGCCGCGGCCGAGCGCGAAGCCACGAGAGAAGTCGAGCGAGCACTGAAGGAGCGGTACTGAGTCGATTGGGCTCGGGCGCAGGGGAGTTGGCTGAAATGGTCTTGGCGCTTGGGGCGCACATGTCGATCGCGGGTGGGCATCAGCTGGCTCTGGAGCGAGCAGCCGAGCTCGAAATGTCCGCCTGCCAAATCTTTACGAAGAATGCGAATCAGTGGAACGCCAAGCCGCTCGATCCGGCGGTCGGTGAGCTATTCCGAGCCGCGCGGGAGGCCGCGGGGATCGCACGTGAGCATGTCGTCGCGCATGACTCCTACTTGATCAACATTGCGTCACCAGATGACGCGCTGTGGGAAAAGTCGCGCCTGGCCCTCATGGACGAGCTCGATCGCTGCGACTTGCTGGATGTACCCTACCTCGTCGCACATCCTGGTGGGCACATGGGCGCCGGCGTCGAGGCGGGCATTCGGCGCATCGCGGACGCTATCAACCGCATCCACGACGAGCGGCCTGAGGGTCGGGCGGCGCTACTGCTGGAGACGACCGCTGGTCAGGGTACAACGCTCGGCAAGACCTTCGAAGAGCTCGCGAGGATGATCGAGCTCGTTCACGACAAGAAGCGGATCGGCGTCTGCTTCGACACGTGCCATGTCTTCGTCGCCGGCTACGACCTGCGCGACCGCGAAAGCTACGAGGAAACGATGCGTCAGTTCGAGCAGACGATCGGTTTTCAGTGGCTGCGGGCGATCCACTTGAACGACTCGGTCAAAGGACTGGGTTCGCACGTGGACCGGCACGCCGCGATCGGCGCGGGCGAGCTCGGGCTGACGGCGTTCGAGCTTCTGCTCAATGATGAACGCTTGAATGGGCTGCCCGGCATCCTCGAGACGCCGAAAGGAAAGGACAACGAGGAAGATCGCCGTAATCTAGCGACACTTCGCTCGTTGATCAAGACACCCGCGTAGCGTTCGGGAGAATCAAGACGGGTAAAGGTGTGACGGGGGCGGTGATAGGCCCCCGTCACGTATTTGGTCCTTTCTCGCTCCCGTCAATCCGCGCCGTCTGACTTGGCCCAATCAAGGACCGCCTGGCCGACGTTGCGTCCGAGGGTGCGCC
>Ga0181858_1001468_pt1 | contig 11398 bp, 11 predicted proteins | sample NewIslPassag4_SG_FD_130749 | JGI IMG/M metagenome (GOLD analysis project Ga0181858, IMG submission 130749) | Feedstock adapted compost microbial communities from Newby Island compost facility, Milpitas, CA, USA - Passage 4_SG | ecosystem: Engineered > Solid waste > Feedstock > Composting ...
ACAATCGCAAACGAGTCCATTCGGCGATCGGGTATCTCACACCCATTCAATGCGAACAAATGTACGATTATGTTGCGTAATTTTCTCGATTCCATGTGTCCAATCTATTGACAGAGGTCCAGTCTCCGTACCGCCTTCCACCGCCACTCTGCAAACCACCGCTTCCGCAACCCGCCGCCAAACCGCCATCCCGCAGCCATGCCGTTCCACCGCAACTCCATCGCAGCTCCATCCCCATCCCGCCGCCGCAACGCTCCACCGAAGCTCCATCGCGGCACCACCACCATCCCGCCGCCTTTAACCTCCTTCGCGCACCGCCCCATCCCGCCGCCGCAACACTCCACCGCAGCTCCACCGCGGCACCACCATCCGCCGCCATTAACCTCCGTCGCACGCCGCCCCATCTCGCCGCCTTGCCACCCATTCCCGCAACTTTTTTTCGCCATGCCCTTGCTTTTTCATCCCGCGTATCCTATAATGATTTTCGCTGTTGATTAACAACGTATCATGCGCCCGTGGTCCAATGGATATGACGCAGGCCTCCGGAGCCTGAGATCTAGGTTCGATTCCTGGCGGGCGCGCCATACGACGCAACGAGCGGCTACCCGAACGAACGGATCAGCCGTTTTTTTGCACCGCTTGTTTGACCTTCTTTGACTTTTGACCCGCGATCAGGTATCATATCCTTCAGAAGGAGGCATCCGACATGGATATGAATTTCATCCCGATGGTGATCGAGCAGAGCAGCCGGGGCGAGCGCGCCTACGACATTTACTCCCGCCTGCTCAAGGACCGCATCATCTTCCTCGGCACCCCGATCAACGACGTCGTCGCCAACTCGGTGATCGCCCAGATGCTGTTCCTGGCCGCCGACGATCCGGAGAAGGACATCCACCTGTACATCAACAGCCCGGGCGGATCGATCACGGCCGGCATGGCGATCTACGACACGATGCAGTACATCCGGCCGGACGTCTCGACGATCTGCGTCGGCATGGCGGCCTCGATGGGCGCGTTCCTGCTGGCCGCGGGCACGCCGGGCAAGCGCTACGCGCTGCCGAACAGCGAAGTGATGATCCATCAGCCGCTCGGCGGCGCCGAAGGCCAGGCCAGCGACATCGAGATCCGGGCCCGCCGAATCCTGAAGATGCGCGACAAGCTGAACCGGATTCTTGCCGAACGGACCGGCCAGCCGCTGGACCGGATCGAGAAGGATACGGACCGCGACTACTTCATGACCGCCGAAGAAGCGAAGGAATACGGCCTCGTAGACAAAGTCATCGAACGCGTATAATCCCCATAAACGAACGAAACATCCGCCCCGTCCGGCGGATGTTTCCGCTTATATACCACAAATCCCCGATTTTGTCAATCACAATTTACATATGTGAATGGGAAATCACTCCAGCCCAAAACCGTGTTATGATGAAGACACAGGAAGTTCCAATTTCCTACAAATCAAGGCGAGATCTGAGAATTTCTGGATGGAGTGATTACCGTGGCAGCCACGAGATCGACGCATGCCTCACTGCCCGACACCGAATATCCCATCGTGCACGACAAGATGATCCTGCTGAGGCCGCTGACGGACGAACATCTGCTCGAAGTGTACCACGAGGCTGTCGCGATGGGATTGTCCGAGGAGTTCATTCAGCTGATCGAGGATGCGATTCGTTCCCGCAATCTCGACCCCAACTCAATCTGATCCGGCTGCCGTTTCGGCAGTCTTTTGTCTGTTTGGGCCGATGTCAGGGACGAAGATTGAGCCGAAGTTTGGGCCGATCGGACGATGCGCCGGCGGGCCTTTTTCATCCCCATGCAAGTCTAAAGGGCGGATCCTCCGGGATCCGCCCTCACCGTTCACGCACGCCCCTCACTGGTTCTCAAGTTCTTCCTTGCTTACCAGCTGGACTAAAGCGTTTACAGCCTGCTCGGCGTCAGAACCTTCCGCGCTGATGACGACCTCCGTACCCGAACTGATCGCGAGGCTCATGATGCCCATGATGGATTTCGCGTTGACCTTCTTGTCGTCCTTCTCCACGAAGATTTCAGCCGAGAACTTGTTCGCTTCCTGAACGAATAGCGCAGCCGGCCGTGCATGAAGGCCCGTCTTCAGACGAACGACCACCGGTTGCTTGACCATAAACTTTTCCCCCTGTCCAGAAAATATCGGATCGAAGCGCGGCTTGCCCCCTCAAAACGTGACTGTCCGTACCCGCGGAGGCCACAAATTACGGAGATATTATAACATTATTTGGCGCGACAGACTAGGTTTCCGCCTCACAGCGTGCCATTTCGGATTTTTTCGGCCAATTCGTCGATTTTTCGCAGCCGGTGGTTGACGCCCGACTTGCTGACATTGCCCTTCAAGAGGTCGCCGACTTCCTTCAGATTGATCTCCGGATGCGCGAGCCTCACTTCCGCCACTTCACGCAGCTTCTCGGGAAGATTCTCGAGGCCGATCACGCGCTGCAGCAGCTTGATGTTGTCGATCTGACGGACCGCCGCGCCGATCGTCTTGTTCAGATTGGCCGTCTCGCAATTCACGATCCGGTTCACCGAATTGCGCATGTCGCGCATGATCCGAACGTCCTCGAACTTGAAGAGGGCCTGGTGCGCGCCGATGATGCCCAGGAGCTCGATGATCTTCTCCCCTTCTTTGATGTAGAAAATAAATCCCTTCTTCCGTTCGATGCAGCGCGCGTTGAGACGGTACTTGTTCGCCAGCTCCACCAGCGCCCGGCAATGCTCCTCGTACTGTGTCGCGATTTCCAGGTGGTAGGACGAGCCTTCCGGGTCGTTCACCGATCCCCCCGCCAGGAACGCGCCGCGCAGATAAGCGCGCTTGCAGCACGCCTTGCGCACAATGTTCCTGTCGATGCCCTGACGGAATACGAACCCTTCCGACACGATCGCAAGCTTCGACAGAATCTCCTCCACCATCGTCGGAACGCGCACGATGTACACGTTGTTCTTTTTCAGCCGCATTTTCTTCCGCACGAGCAGCTCGGCCTGCACGCCGAAGCGCCGCTTGAGCAGGGTGAAAATGCGCCGCGCGATCGCCGCGTTCTCCGTCGACACGTCCAGTACGATCTTCCGGTTCGTGAGTTGCACCGTGCCGTTCATCCGGATGAGCGCCGAGAGCTCCGCCAGCTCGCAGCAGGGCGCAGACTCGATCAACGTGAGTTCCTTCTTGGTCTGGGCCGCGAAAGACATCCGCATCACCTCTTCCCGGATATCCAGTCTTGAACCAGCCGCTCGATATGATGGCTGAGCTTCACGGCGTCATGCCGCAGATACGTCTGCACCTTGCCCAGCCGATCCGCGATGACCCGGATGCCCCGCGCCTTGAGCTTCTCCTCGTCGCAGACAACCGCCGTCGACCCTTCCTCCGCGTACTTGGCGAGAACGTCCGGCGGAATCTCGCCGTTGTTCACGATGACGCCGTGAAACAGCGGCGCGCCGACATGCGCCTCGATCGCGTCCAGATGGTCGCTCACCGTATAGCCGTCCGTCTCGCCCGGCTGGGTCATCACGTTGCAGATGAACAGTTTCAGGGCGTCCGAGGCGACGACCGCCTCCGCGAGGCCGCGCACGAGCAGATTCGGCATGATGCTGGTATACAGGCTTCCCGGACCGATCAGGATGCAGTCGGCCTCGCGGATCGCCTCGACCGCTTCCGGCAGCGGCTCGACGCCGGCCGGCTCGATCATGACGCGGCGGATCTTGCCGCGGGCTTTCGGGATCTGCGACTCGCCGACGATGACGCTGCCGTCCTCCATGACCGCCTTCAGCACGGTGCCCTGGGCGGCGGCGGGCAGCACCCGCCCGCGCACCGCGAGCACCTGGCTCAGCTCGCGCACGCCCGATACGAAATCCCCTGCGATATCGGTCATCGCCGCCAACATCAGGTTGCCCAAGCTGTGGCCGGCCAATCCGCTGCCGGCGGGAAAACGGTAGCGCAGCAGCCGCGACAGAAGCGGCTCCACGTTCGCGAGCGCCATCAGCACGTTGCGGATGTCGCCCGGCGGCGGGATGTGCAGTTCCTGGCGCAGAATGCCGGAACTGCCCCCGTCGTCGGCGACCGTGACGATCGCCGTCAGGTCCAGCGGCTTCTCCTTCAGGCCGCGCAGCATGACGGACAGCCCGGTGCCGCCGCCGATGACGACAACTTTCGGCAGACTCGGCGGTATCGACGGAATGCGGGCGTTCATGCCTTCACCCCGTCAATGCCGGTCGCGCTCGGCGTCCCGGTGTCCGACACGCACCGTCTCCGTCTCGCTGTTGCCCAGCGTGCGCGCGAGATACTCCGCGATCGCGACGGAACGATGCTTGCCTCCGGTGCAGCCGATGCCGACGACGAGCTGACTTTTGCCTTCCTTCTTGTACATCGGAATCAGATATTGCAGCAGATCGACCAGTTTCGACAGGAACGTCTGCGTCTCCGGCCATTTCATGACATATTCGTACACTTCCGGATCCTTCCCCGTGTTTGGTCTCAGATGCTCGACATAATGCGGATTGGGCAGGAACCGGCAGTCGAAAATGAGATCCGCGTCGATCGGAATGCCGTACTTGTACCCGAACGACGTCAGATTCACAACGAATGTTCCCTTCTCCGCCCCGGAGAATCGCTCGGCGATGAGCGCCTTGAGTTGAGCAGGCTTCAGATTGCTCGTGTCGATCACCTGGTTGGCGATGCCCTTCAAATCCTCGAGCAGCCGCCGTTCCAGGCGGATGCCGTCGAGCGGAACGCCGCCGCCCGCCAGCGGATGCCGGCGCCGGCTCTCCTTGTATCGCTGCACGAGCACGCTGTCCGTCGCGTCGAGGAACAGAATCTCGATCCCGATCGAGAAGTGCTCCTTCGTGTACGCGAGCGACTCGGACAGCGCGGTAAAGAATTCCCGGCCCCGCAGATCGATGACGAGCGCCCCTTTCGCGATCTTGCCGCTCGACGACTCGATCAGTTCGGCGAATTTCGGGATGAGCACGGGCGGCAGGTTGTCGACGCAAAAATAGCCCAGGTCCTCGAAACTCTGGACCGCGATCGTCTTGCCCGCGCCCGACATGCCCGTGATGATGACCAGTTTTGGGACCGCCGTACCGCCGGACATGGCGGCATCCCTCCCCCGAAAATCAAATGCAACGGACAACGGCCTCCGCGCGAAGAGCCGCTTCCGTCGCGCGGTCTGCATATATGCAACAGGCCGGTCGCGACCGGCCTTGTGGAAAGCGTCAGGAACGCAGATTGAGCCCCGCCGCGCCGACAACCCCCGCGTTGTTGCCGAGTTCGGCCGGCACGATCTCCACACCCTTCGAAGCCGCTTCGAGCGCGTGCTTCAGATATGCCTCCCGGATCAGTCCGAACAGATACTCGCCCGCCTTCGCGACGCCGCCGCCGATGATGAACCGCTGCGGATTGACGACGACCGACACGAGCGCCATCGACTTGCCGAGATAGTGCGCCGCGCGCTGCACGATGCGCGCCGCCGTCTCGTTTCCGGCCTTCGCCAGGTCGAACACGTCCTTCGCCGTGATGTCCCGGTCCGCCAGCTGGGTCAGCTCGCCGCGCTCCACCGCGTCCTTCGCCATCCGGATGATGCCCGTCGCGGACGACACCGCCTCCAGGCAGCCTTTCTTGCCGCAGCCGCATTGGATCGCTTCGAGATCGGGCACGATCGCGATATGGCCGAGCTCGCCGGCCATCGCGTTGAAGCCGACGACGATGCGGCCTCCGATGATGATGCCGCCGCCGACGCCCGTTCCGAGCGTGTACATCACGCAGTCGGACACGCCCCGTCCGGCGCCGCCCCACGCTTCGCCGAGCGCCGCCACGTTCGCGTCGTTGCTGATCAGCACCGGCTTGCCGAGCTCTTCGGACAGAAAGCTCTTGAGCGGCGCGTTGCGCAGCACGAGGTTGGGCGAGGTGAGCAGAACGCCGTTCTGAATGTCCAGGAATCCCGGCACGCCGACGCCGACCCCCGCGACATCGTCCCAGGATGCGGACATCTCATCCACAACGGTCCGGGCGTATTTGGCCATGTTGGCCAGCACCCGGTCGCTGCCTTTCTCGTTTTCGGTCGGTCCTTCGAAGGTATGCAGCAGATTGCCGTCCTCGCTGCATACGCCCGCTTTGATCGCTGTACCGCCGACATCCAGGCCGACGTAAAGCTTACCCGACATGACAAGGCCACCTCAATCGTAGTGTTGACTGCTCTTTTCCCACTATAAGCGAACGGTATGGGAAGGTCAAGAACGCGCCCGTTCGCCGATCGCGGGACGCCGCCACCTTCCCGCCGCGGCCATGGGCCGCCGAGAGACGTATTAATTTCCTCTCATGGCGGCCGACGGCGAAACCCGTCGAACCTTGCGGAACCGCTTCTTTCGTTCCCGCGGCCGCCTCCCTTGTTTCGGGCGTTTTCGTCTTCCGTCGCCCAATCAACGCCCGCGACGAAAAACCGCCGACAGACGGTCGCCCCGTCCGTCGGCGGCACTGTCCACCGACAATCCGCGTTATTGCAGCGTCTGGCTCCAGTCGTGCGCGGCGCTGCCCTCGAGGAACCGCTCGCACTCGAGCGCCGCCATGCAGCCGCTGCCCGCCGCCGTGATGGCCTGGCGGTATTTCTTGTCCTGCACGTCGCCACAGGCGAACACGCCCGGCACGTTCGTCTCGGTCGTCCCCGGCTTCACGACGATGTAGCCCTGCTCGTCGGTCTCGATCTGGCCGTCGAGGAACTTCGTGTTCGGCGTATGCCCGATCGCGACGAAAATCCCCTCGGCTTCGATCAGCTCCTCCTCGCCCGTCTCGTTGTTGCGCACCCTGAGCCCGGTGACGCCGAGCGGGCCGGCCACCACTTCGAGCGGCGTCCGGTTCAGATGCCAGCTGATCTTCTCGTTCGCCCGCGCGCGGTCCTGCATGATCTTCGAGGCGCGCAGCTCGCTGCGGCGGTGCACCAGCTTCACTTCCGTCGCGAAGCGCGTCAGGAAGGTCGCCTCCTCCATCGCCGAGTCGCCGCCGCCGACCACGATGATCTTCTTGCCACGGAAGAAGAAGCCGTCGCAGGTCGCGCACGTGCCCACGCCGCGGCCGACGTTGTCCTTCTCGCCCGGAATGCCGAGATATTTCGCGGACGCCCCGGTCGAGATGATCAGCGTCTCCGCCTGCAGCGGCTCCGCCATGCCCTCGACCTCGAGCGTGAACGGCCGCTTCGACAGATCGACGCGGTTCACCCAGCCCGTCTTGAACACAGCGCCGAACCGCTCAGCCTGCTTGCGCATGTTCGCCATGAGTTCGGGACCCATGATGCCGTCCGGGAATCCCGGGAAATTCTCGACTTCCGTCGTCGTCGTCAGCTGTCCGCCCGGTTCCGGCCCTTCGATGACGAGCGGATTCAGATTCGCCCGCGCCAGATAGATCGCGGCCGTCAGGCCCGCCGGCCCCGTGCCGATGATGATCGAACGATGTACCGTCATTCAGGTCTCCCTCCTGTCTCTCCCCGCGCGTCCGCTAACCGCGCGTCCGCCAGCCGCGCGTTCTCCGCCCGCGCATCCTCCGCCTGCGCGTTCTCCGCCCGTGCGTCCTCCGCCTGCGCGTCCTCCGCCTGCGCGCCGTCCGCGCTTGCATCCGCCGCGCGCAGCCGCTCCGTGATGCCGCACACTTCGTCGATCCGCCGGACATGCCGGCCCACGGTCGCCGCCGACACGCCGTAGCGCGCCGCGGTCTCCCCGATCGTGACGTCCTGGCGGTGCATCAGCGCGATCAGATATTCGAGCGCCGCCGCCCATCCTTCCGCCTTGCGGATGACCGGCGTCTCGGGATAGAGCCGCTGCAGGAACTCCGCCCACAGCGTCAGCAGATCATGCTGCTGCATCGCGTCGAAGCGGTGCTTCACGCGCTGCATCGCCGCCTCGGCGACCGCCTGCCAACGGGAACTCGCGGCGGGCATCCGGTTCGCCTCGACGATCACCCGCTCCCCGCCCAGCACCGCCTCGACCGGCTCCTTGTCGCCGATGCCGCGCAGGACGAAGATCGCCACGCGCTTGAGCATGTCGTCTTCCTCGGGCTGCCTCAGGAACTCGCGCAGTGCCGCCTTCACCTCGTCGTCCCCGACGAGGCTGAACGCCTGGATCACCTGCAGCTTCATCCGCCGGTCGCCGTGGCGCAGCGCCCAGAAGAACGACGAGCGGACGAGCGGGTCCCGCTTCATCCGTTCGGGCAGCTCGTCGCCGCTTCCCTCCCAGCGCCGGAGCTGCTCCTCGAACGGCAGATGGTAATGGTAGCTGTTCGGCGGCGACATCGCGCCCGACGCCAGATCGTCCAGATGGTCCAGATAATAGTCGGCCACGCCCGATTCCGGATCGAGCTGCGCGACTTCCTTCCACAGTCGCGCCGCTTCCTCCAGGCGGCCGATGTTGCAGGCCGCGACGGCCGTATAGTGGAGCAGGCACGGATCGCGGGGCCCGGACAGCTCGCGCAACAGCCGCCGGAAATGTGCATACGCCGACCGGTGCTCCCCGAGGATGCCCATCGTCGTCGCCAGCTTGAACGCCAGCTCCGACTGCATCGGCACCATCTTGCGGAGCGCGTCGACGATCGCCGTCGCTTCCTCCCGCCCGCCGCCCTGCATGCGGAAGATCGCGAGATTGCACAGCGCGTGCAGATTGCCCGGATCGATGTCGAGCACTTCCCGGACGGTGTCCGCCGCCTGGTCGAACAGCCCCATGTAATAGTAGGCGAGCGCCAGGTTGTTGCGCGCCGACAGAAACCCGGGCTGCTCCTCGATGATCGACTTCAGCAGCCTGACCGCCTCGACGAACTTCCCTTCCTCGAGCAGCTGCCGGGCGCGATCATGATCGTTCAGGCGGCCGCGCGCCTTCACAACCGGCTGCCTCGGCGGGCGGTCCAGCTCGTAGTGGAGCAGATCCATCATCTCCTCCGCTTCCTCCAGGAACTGGCCGTCCGCGTCCTCCTCCAGGTACTGGAACAGCGCTTCCTCCGCCGCCTCGTACATCTCCATGTTGGCGTAGTTGTTCGCCATGTAGAACCAGCATTCCGACATCGACGGGTCGAGCTCGTCCAGCACCTTCTTCAGGATGTTGTTCGACTCCTCGTAGTTGCCCATCTCGGACAGAATGCCCGCCATGTTGCAATGGTTCACCGGATTGTCCGGCTCGTATTCGACCGCCTTGCGGAAATAGCGAAGGGCCTTGTCGTACCGGCAGCGATCCAGCGAACGGACCGCGCGTTCATAAAAGAAGGCGGCATCCAGCTGCATCGGGATCACGTTCGACCGGGGCGCCGCTTTTTTCTTCTTGCCCATACGAACAGGCACCTCCCGCTTTCCGGTGTTGCATCGATTATAGCACAGGGCGCCGGCGTTCACACGGGAATCCCCGGCGCCCCGCTTGCCTCCGATTCATGCGGGAGCTCAGACGCCCGCGTTCTTGAACAGCGTGCTGATCGAGCCGCCCTGGACGATGATCCGCGTCGCCTCGGCCAGCATCGGCGCGACGCTGATGACATGGAACCGGTCTTCGTTCAGATCCGGTTGGAAAATGGAATCCGTCACGACCACTTCGCGGATGTTGGGATGACTCAGCCGCTCGATGGCCGGCTTCGAGAACACCGGATGCGTTGCGCAGACGATCGCGTCCTTCGCGCCGCGCTCCTTCAGGCTCTCGACGACGTTGACAATCGTCGAGCCGGTGTCGATCAGGTCTTCGATGATGATGGGCGTGCGCCCCTCCACATCGCCGATGACATGGGTGATGACGGATTCGTTGTGCTGCGGCCGCTTCTTGATCATGATAGCGAAAGGCGCGTGCAGATAGTTGGCCAGCTTCTCCGCCGTCGACGCTCGTCCGGCATCAGGCGAGACGACGACCGGATCCGGGATCTCCTTCGACTTCAGATAGTCGCTGATCAGATCGAGCGCGGTCAGATGGTCCACCGGGATATTGAAGAACCCCTGGATGGCCGGAGCGTGGAGATCGAGCGTAATGATGCGGTCCGCGCCCACCGTGGTCAGCACGTCCGCCACCATTTTCGCCGAGATCGGTTCCCGCGGAGCGGACTTGCGCTCCTGCCGCGCGTAACCGTAATACGGGATCATGATGTTGATCGTCCGCGCGGACGCCCGCTTCGCCGCGTCGATCATGACGAGCAGTTCGACGAAATGCTCGTTGACCGGATACGAGAACGTCTGCACGAGGAAGACGTCGCAGTTGCGGACCGACTCCTCGAAGTGAACGTAGACTTCGCCGTTCTTGAACCGCGAAATCTTGATCCTGCCCAGGTTCGTGCCGAGCTCGGCGCAAATGCGCTCCGCGAGCAGTTGGTTGGATGAACCCGAGAAAATGCGCACCTTGTCGCTGAACATGATACCCTCCTGAAAAGTACGAATCCGTTGCTGGCCGCAAGCCAACTTCATTATACATCGGCGACGGTCTTTTTCAAAAATCGACGGGAATCCGCCGGCGCCCCTCGAACGTCGCCAGCTGCGTGTAGCCGGCTTCCTTCAAAGCCGCCCGCGCCTCGTCGAGATACTGCCCGAGCCGCTCCGGCTGATGCGCGTCCGAGCCGAGCGTGGCCGGAATGCCGAGCTCGCGCGCCTTCGCGAGCATCCGCGCCGACGGGAACATCTCCGCGCACGGCATCCTGAGCCCCGAGGCGTTCAGCTCGATCGCAATCCCCGCCTTCGCCACGGCCTCGAGCGCCATGTCCTCGAGATGCGTCACGTCGCCGCCCGGCGCCACGCCGAACCGCTTGATGACATCGATGTGGCCGATCACGTCGTAGAAGCCGGTCGCCGCCGCCTTGCGCACCGCGTCGTAATACTGCTCGTAGACGGCCATCGGATCGCGGGTCTTCCAGCCGTCCGTCTGCCGGTAATCCGTGATGTCCCACTCGCCGAGAAAATGAACCGACCCGATCACATAATCCCACGGATACCCGCGCACGATACGCTCGATCGCTTCCTCGTGGCCCTCGATGTAGTCGCCCTCGAGCCCGACGCGGACCTCGATCCGGTCCCGGTACTTCTCCTTCAGTTCGAACGCTTCTTCCACGTAGCGCGGCAGCTCCTCCATCGCCATCGCCATCCCGGGCCAGTAGGCGGCCGGATCGACATGGATGAGCGGCATGTGGTCGGACAGGCCGATGTGGTCGAGCCCGATTTCGACGCCCCGCTTCACGTAATCCTCGAGCGAGCCTTCCGCATGCCCGCACCGCGCATGGTGGGTATGGTAGTCGATCTTCATGGCCGCCTCATCGCATCTTGTTCGTCGTCGGCTTGCCCACGCGGCTCTCCAGCTCCGCCAGCACGTCGTCCAACGGCAGCCCGCGCTCCCTGAGCAGCACCATCATGTGGAAAATGAGGTCCGCCGTCTCGTACCGCAG
>Ga0181858_1001471_pt1 | contig 11396 bp, 9 predicted proteins | sample NewIslPassag4_SG_FD_130749 | JGI IMG/M metagenome (GOLD analysis project Ga0181858, IMG submission 130749) | Feedstock adapted compost microbial communities from Newby Island compost facility, Milpitas, CA, USA - Passage 4_SG | ecosystem: Engineered > Solid waste > Feedstock > Composting ...
ACTCGCCAAAACAAATCGAACCAAGTTGGGATTGAAACGAATAAAGGGGCGAATGGCGAATGGCGAATAGCGAATGGCCGGTGGCGAGCATCGCGGCCGGGGAAGAATAACGTCGCTCAAAAGATCATGGCCGGCAGGCGCTCGTATTGTCTTGCCCAGACGGCCATTCCAACCCGATTCGAACTCGTCTTCCAAGCTACCGGTAGGGGCAATTCATGAATTGCCCCTACAACGTCGGAGGGACGTGCTTGTCACGTCCGCCGTTCGGCGTTGGATCGTCCATTCCCCTTCCCCGGGCACGACAAGCGTGCCCCTCCGACCTTCCGGAGGGACCTGCTTGTCACGTCCGCCGTTCGACGTTGGATCATCCATTCCCTTTCCCCAGGCACGACGAGCGCTCTACCGGTAGGGGCAATTCATGAATTGCCCCTACAACGTCGGAGGGACGTGCTTGTCACGTCCGCCGTTCGACGTTGGATCGTCCATTCCTTTTCCCCGGGGACTGAAGTCCCGCGCCGAAAGCGGGGCTAAAGCCCCGCACTCCATGGAGTGCGGCGATTCATCGCCGCTTTTTCGTGAAGGCTTTAGCCTTCACAACCTCGGCGCTAATCCGAATGGGACTGGCGGGCCCGGTTCCACCCGGGCCGCTTCTGCGATGACGGCGAGGCCGCCCCGCCGGGTTTGTCCAACCCGTGCGATTCCCCAGGATGCCATCCCGTGCACATTTGACGGGTCACAACGTCGATCCGGGCCGGGGATTATGGTTTTTTGGATCAATCGGGAAGCACTCTGACCAACGTTCCGCGGCCAATTAGGGTCGGCCGATCCAGGGGCGGGATACGGAATTCGGTGGAGCCCTCGATTTCCCGCAGCATGAACCATTCCCGGGGATCAACGCCCTCCCCCGCGAAATGGTCCGGGGAACCGTTGCCGGGGAATCGCGGAGTATCGACAAGCAAGGTGAAACGATAGTCGCGACAATCCCGCACTTCAAAGAGCGCCGTGCCGGGGAAGGCAGCGGCATTGCCCCCGTACCCGAACAGGGCACAATTGTGCGTGTTCGTGATCGGCAGGACCGGACGGTTGTATTCACTTTTCAGGCCGAAAATAAACACGTTGCTTGCATCGCGAATCTCCATATTGGCCTCGCTCCGCGCATGTTCAACATTGCACTGATAAAACCAGAGAGGCCCCTGGGTCCGCTCAATCAACAGGTGGCGATAGTTTGGGCCCTGGAGGTGCCAAGATTCTTGATGAAAGTTGTACCATTTGCCGCCGCCATGACCCCGGATCACCACGAGGGGGTGATCGAAGAGTGGTGCCCGGGCCCCGCGAGCCACGTTCCAGCGACTTGGCATGACGACGTTGACATCGCGAAAAACCGAATGCGGGCCGAATCGCCACTTCAGGGCGCAGGCGCTGGTGGCCGTGATGTCCAGTCGAATACCGAAAAATCCCAGAATGCACCGGGCATCCTGGGCCTCGGCGGTGGCGATCATCGGCTGGGGCTGGCCAGCACCTGCGAAATCTCCCTTTTCCTCGCCGTAGCCCACTATCCAGCTAAAACATCGGTGGGCGCCAACGAGTTGGCTATCCGGGCGAAGCCGCAGCGTCCGCGTGATACGGTACTCACCTTTGGGGAGGAACAGCCGCGGGTAGCGATCGATGGCCTGTTGCAGAGCCTCGGTATCGTCGGCGATGCCATCACCGCGAGGGGCATTGGGCAGAGTTTTGACATTCACCACGCCGGGCGACCACGGTCGCGGGAAATCATCCGGCCAGAGGTGACGCTTCACCAGATCGGCGGGAGGTTGAGGCACCGCGGACAGGCGATACCACAACGGGTCCGGCCACCGTCGGCCGTCCAGATAGATGTGGCAAGTGTACTGAAGTTCTTTCAATCCGAGAGGGGCCACGTACTTGCCTCGCAACGGTGGGGGCGGCACTGCAACGGCAGCCTCGTCGATGTGAGTCCATTCGTTCGGCTTTGTCGCGATCTTTCCCATGGGAGATTCCACGATGGTCTGGATCCCGCGAACAAAGACATTGTTCAGGTAGCTGGCGGCATCGGTATGTAGCAACACGCCCGGGCGGTCGCTTTCCACTTCCACAACGCCATCGATGAGGTTGATCTGTCCCTGATGGATCCAGTTCTGTTTCGCCCGCACGAGCGGTTTGGTATGCGTGGCCTGGATTCGGAATCCGACGATCGTGGTGGCCTGACGTCCGGAGCAGAGAACGGCGGCCTCTTCCTGATCGATGAGCGTGATGCCGGTCAATGTTGCGGCGGGTTGGGTGCCTGTCATATCGAGTCCGTAGCGTCCGCCGATCACGGTTACACCGGCGTGACTGCCTCCCGAACCAGCCCCACCAGCAAGTCCGCAGTACGCGCCCCGGGCGTCGATGACGCAGTCCTGGACCCCCGATCCCTGGGCCGCCCGGTGGGAAATACCGAGGGCGCCGGGGTGATTGGGCCCCAGGCGCACATCGATGCCGATCATCATCTGATTCATTGAGATATTGGGCTGCGGCCGATCGAGGGGAACTTCCACCCCATTACCGGCCGCCCAAAAGTAAACCACAGGTTTGGGGTTTTCGGGATCATCGAAGCCCTGAGCCTGGGGCGACAACGCCAGGCAAGGGCGACGTCCATTCATCTCCATTCCAACGAGCACGCAAGGATGGTTGCGGTCCCCGGTGCGCCGCGTCGGTGTCTGCAGCGGCCGGTATTGCTCGCACACCAGCGTGTCGGATACCAGGTATTCACCCGGTGGAAACAGACAGACGAGCTGCCACTGCCGGGCGTAATCGATCGCGGCTTGAATGGCCTGCGTGGAGTCCCGCGTGCCGGTGGGGTCGGCGTGAAAAGGGGCCCCGGCCACGTTGATAAAGCCCCAAGATTGAAGAAGGTTGTTATCATCCAAAGGCCATTCTTGGGCGAGCGTTCCAACAGCCGAAAAACCCCAAAAGTTCACGCAAAGCAGCCACCACCCGCAAGTTGTTTTCCGCATCGTACGCCTCCCCGGTTTTACAGATGACGTTTCGCTGAAAGACCGAAAGTGGCACGTCGTTGATGCTCCATTTTTGCTCATCTGATGGGGCGGCTCCAACGCCATCGTGCAATGTCGGCGGATGCCGAGATGTTGCCTCGCGCAGGGTCGGCTCGCGCTTCCCTTACCACAAACGCTGGACGTTGGTTCCCAGTCTCCGGATCAGCTTTCTCATTTCCAACACGCTGATGACGGCCAGCACCTGCGAGGCGGCCAGCCCCGTCAATGCGATCACTTCGTCGATGGGAGTGGGATCGCTGCGGATGGTTTGAAGGACCTGTTGTTCCAGCGGGGTGAGTTTGAGTTCGGCAGGCTGGCGGATGGTCGTACCGTCGGAGCGCGTCACGGGTCGTATCAGCGGTCCCAGCTCTTCCAGGACGTCCTCCGGGGATTCCACCCATTTCGCACCGTCCCGCAAAAGCCGGTTGCATCCACGGGAATTGGGTGAGTCGGCACGACCGGGAACGGCGAAGACTTCGCGGTTCTGCTCCATTGCGTGACGGGCCGTGATCAACGCACCGCTCGATTCACCGGCCTCGACAATGACCACGCCCAGGGCCATACCACTGATGATCCTGTTGCGCTGGGGGAACATGCCGCCATGAGGTGGCGCGTGGGGAGGCGCCTCACTGAGCAAAGCCCCGTGCTGCACGATTTCCTCCGCCAGGGCCGTGTGCTCCGGAGGATAGATGCGTGCCACCCCGCTCCCCAGGACGGCAATCGTACGTCCGCCGGCGGTCAGAGCACCGCGATGGGCGGCGGCATCGATTCCCCTGGCTAACCCGCTGATAATTGTCACACCCGCCCGCGCCAGCCCTGCTGCCAGGCGCTCCGCCATGGCCAGGCCGTAGGTGGAAGCGTGGCGCGTCCCCACGATGGCCACGGCCAGTTCATCCTCGGACTTAAGCTCGCCCCGGGCAAAAAGTGCCAGAGGAGGATCGGAAATTTCCTTCAGCAATCGCGGATAACGGATGTGCTCAATCCACAGGATATCAATTCCCGCTTTGTAGCAGTTCTCGATGAGCTCTTCCGTTTCCGCTACGGAGGGAGGATTGCGGAGCCGGGCGGCCAGCCGCCGTCCCACACCTGGAGTTTCCAGCAGCGCGTCTTCGCTGGCAGAGAAGACCGCTTCGGGCGAGCCAAAGCGATTGACGAGCAACTGATAAAGCCGGGGGCCGACACCTTCGATCAGGCTGAGCCGCAGGTGGGCCACCAGTCGGGCATGATAGGCATCATCCATTAACCGACGGCATTGCAGATTCTGTGAACTGACACAAACCCCGATCCTTTCCCGAGTACCATCCGTGGCAGGTGTTCCACTGGCGTTCCATTTTGACAGGGAAAGAACCTTGGTGCCAGATGGCTGAAGCGTTGGAGCAGCCGTCGGCGACTGGCCGTTGCGGCAAAACGGCTCAGTACAGGATGCCCGAGACCTGGCGGAAAAGGACCCAACTGCGCGTGCGGCGAATTTCCACGGGTTTTACAAATGCTCCGCGAGGGCCGTACGGCTCGTGAGGAACCCGGAAATAGGTGCGAATGATGTATTCCTCGGCCTCTGAATTCGGGCATTCGCTGGCAGAGACGAGCATCCAGTCCACCTGCTGGTGCTCCATCACGGGGTCCGGTAGATACGTCCCAGCGCGCTGCATCCTTCGGCTCCTTTCCTTCTCCTGACCACCCGAATTCCACTAACGTCCGGATGTGGCAGTATGAGGAGCGATCCCCATGCCAAATGGCCAGGAGCGCGACCAATTTGGGGAAAATGAGCCAAAACGCCTACGGTTCGCCGGAATTGATGAGAATTCGGATGTGCACGTTGTTTCCGTCGGACAACGCATCACGTTGTCCGGTGGCAACATGGGAGAGTACACCGGGGAGAAAACGGCAAGCTGAAAATATCACCAGCATGTCGCAACAGTCATCGCGCCCGAATGGACACGCGTCTCAATCTCGCAGTCCCAGGTCGATGACCGCCTCCAGGAAACGGCAAGTAGAGCCGCTCCCGCCGGGGCGCGATGATTTGTCGCGCATTTCGAGAGACGGCGCCGGCAGTTCTACTTACTTTGATTGACGGACCGAGGGCGTGGGTGCCGGCGGCGCCGGGGTTTCTGATGAATTGTCGAGAGGCATTTCCGGCTGGGGTAAATACCCATGCCGCCGGTAATAAATCCGGCGCACGGTATTTCCGTAGAAGTGTCCGAAGCGGTTCGGTCGCTCCAGGAGCGGCAGCGAACGAATCGCCTCTCGATACTCCCTCCGACTGCTCGCCGAAGCATCTCGATCGAGACCCACGGTCCAACCACACGCCAACACCATGGCGACGATGAGAATCCAGCGGCGCATGAACCGATCCTCCTGTGTTGTAAAATCAAAGGCGCTTCCAGAACTTCATCTCACATCGCGGAATTTCGTCGCAGAAACTTTGGCACGATGGCAGCGGCATGGCGCCGTTCTGCTACTGGTCATCCGCAGTGCAGCGATACGGGATCGTCGTAGCGTGCGGCCTGATTTGTCAGCTGCAGGAAGAAGCGTCTGCCAACACGCTCGGCCATCTGCAAGCTGGCCCATGCAATCTCTGGGGAAGGGACCTCATGTGTCCATACCGACAGCCCTATGTCCGTTCCCGAGGTCCTTCATCGGCACGCCAGCGCTTGCAGTTGATACGCGGCGGGAAAACATCGAGTTTACCGAACGTAGCGAAGTTTCGTAGGCGGGCTGAAGGGGCGGATCGACCCTGGATTCCGGCCGTGAAAGGAAAATACCCAAGCGGCATCCGAGCATCGCAAGTGACCATGCCATACAATCCGGACGCACGTTCAGGTCTGTCGTGCGCCGGCATCACGACAACGTCGTCCCGCGAAAAACCGGGCAGCCCCAAGCCGTAACGTTTTGAAATGGTGGAACTGCCCGTGATGCTATTCCGCCATCACGGCGAGTTATTGTTGGACGAATTCGGGGCGGGCGGTGGGCTGCTCAACTGTGTGAGTACCTGAAGGATGCTGTTGAGATGGGCCATCCGCGGGCCGAACCGATCGACAAATTCGGTAAACATGAATTCGCCGTCAAGAAGGGCATCATAATTCTCGTTGACTTCTTCGGTAAGCTGATGAAGAAATTCAGTCTGCACGCGGGCAAGGGCTTCGGCGGCTTCGCGGCATTTTCGGGCAAGGTGCGGATTGGCCTGTCGCCACTGCCCAAGTTCAATCGCCCGCTGTCGCTGGGTATTCTGCACGTGATTGACGAGGTCTTCAAGTAATTTGGTTTGCCGCTGCTCGATCGCCAGCAACTGACGCAAGAGCATCGCCACTTCGGCGAGGCTCCCCGCAGGAGGAGGTGATGGCGGGGGAGCAGCTTGGGATACGTCGATCTGGGTAAAAAGTGGCGGCCGCATGGGTCGGTTCTCGCTCATGGTCGCTATACCTCCTTCATTTAACAGATCAGTATAACCAGAACCGACCGAAAAAGTCGAGTGTCGGGCGCGGGACTTGAGAAAAAGTTTTTCTCGTCTCCTTGAAAAAAGATTCCCACGCCCGCAAAACCCGCAAACTCTCTGCCGCAAGAACATTCGATGGAAGCGTAAAGTTCCGCGCCACCATATCCGATGACCACGAAGCACACGGGAGATTTGCCGGTTCTCCCGTTTGAACTGGCTCAGCAAAAGAGTTGGCAAACCCCGAGTTGGCAGCAGCGAGGGCTTATGAAACAGCAAGACAATGTGGGGACCAGGTTGTCCCTGCGGTTAGGCTTTTTCACCGCCATTCCCCTGGCGGACGGCGGCTATGTGGGGGGATACCTGATCCTCAATGGGGTAGGGCGCCCTATTGAATTCCACTGCACCACACCTGTTCGACCCACCCGAGCCCAGGAAATCCTCTATGGTCCGACCCTCAAGCCGTACCTTCTTGGGGAACAGATGGCGCCAGCTCTGATCGCCAAAGCGAAATCGCCCGCGGAAATTATTTTGGTCACCGAGTGGGAAGCCCTGACTCTCTGCCAGGTGGTGGAACAGCCAGTGGCACTCGTCCTTTCACCCGAAACGAGCGCAGCGGTCGAGCCTGGTTCGGCACAGAGCGCCGCTTCGGCAACCTGGACTCACTCGGTCAATGGGCCCAGATCCGCAGGCGCAGCGCTTCTTGAATGCGGGGCCCTTCCCGCCTGTCGCACCCTGCAGATGGGGCGGAACACCCTCCTTGTGCCCGAGTGGCCGGTCGAGCGAGTAACTCGCGTGCAGGAATATCTTTCCCCATGGGCTGAAGCGTTCGATCTCCTGGAACCGTTCGGAAGGATTCGCGCGGCCCTCGAGGAAGCCCTTCGACGGGGGTGATTTCCCATGCTCTTCCGTATTCTGTGGCGACGCCGAAGCAACTCCCACGCCGAACACCCACCCTTTGAGGCAACCAACGAGGAGAACTCTCCCAAAACGATGGCGGAATGTGAACTTCCCACCCCACGGACGCTGACAGCGCCGGCTGGTCAATCCGCACCCCTGGACACCTACGAACCGTTCACGCTCAGTTTCCGGATTGACTCTTATGTGACGGGCTGGAATCGCGGACTGGAACGTGGGCTGGCCGTGGAAACGCAAAAGTGGGAGCTGGCCGGACCCGCTTTCCGCGTTCTCGCCCTCAATCCGGGGGCCAGCAAAATCGAAGTCAAGAGTTTTTTCTTCTTTTCCGGTGACGATGTCCCAAGCTCGGAGGGTACGCCGGCCAACGACAACGCTGCATCCGACCCGGCAATTGAGAGTGGCACAGCAGGTCCGGCGAATGCCCCGGGTTTCGCGACGCACTGCCCGACGATCAATCGCCCGAGGACGGGACACGGCGTCAGATGCGATGCGGCGGTCCTCCTCGAGCGATTGGCGGCGGGTGCCGGTCACCGCATCCGCCCGCCCGAGGACATCATTAAGCTGGAAGACAGACTCCACTATTTGCTCCAGCCCCCTTTGGAGTTCATTCTTGCGCAGCGCCAGCTTGAATTTCCCCACACACCATTTCCCTATCAATTGGAAGGGGTCGCCTTTTTGTTTCCTCGACACGCGGCCATTCTCGCCGACGAAATGGGACTGGGTAAAACGATGCAGGCCATCACCGCCATTCGACTGCTGCTTCGGTGCGGGGAAGTTCGCCGGGTCCTGCTGGTGTGCCCTAAACCTCTGGTCAGCAACTGGCGACGGGAATTCGAGCTCTGGGCTCCCGAAATACCGGTCATGGTGATTGAGGGCGAACCACAGCGCCGCCGCTGGCAGTGGGAGTTGACCACCGTCCCCGTCAAAATCGCCAATTACGAGCTGTTACCTCGAGATCAGGAATTTTTCACCGCAAAAGACGAAAGCGGCGAGCCGAAGGTGAGTTTTGACCTTGTCGTCCTTGACGAGTCCCAGCGGATCAAAAATCGCAGCGGCGCCACCAGCCAGGCGGTCCGAGCGATTTCCCGCAAACGAAGCTGGGCCCTCACAGGCACGCCGGTCGAAAACAGCACCGATGATCTGGTGGGGATTTTCGAGTTTCTTTCTCCTGGATTCCTCACGCCTGATATGAAACCTCATCGATTGGGCACAACCATCGCCGATTTCGTGCTGCGGCGAACGAAGGACCAGGTGCTGACCGACCTGCCGCCCAAACTGTTCCGCGATGCCGAAATCGAACTGACTCCCGAACAGTGGAAAACCTACGAGATGGCGGAAAAAGAGGGCGTCCTGCGGCTATCCGAACTGGGCGCGGAAATCACGATTCAGCACGTCTTCGAGCTTGTCATCCGACTCAAGCAAATCTGCAATTTCGACCCCGTGACCGGGGCCAGCGCGAAGATGGAGCGGCTGGAAGCCGATCTGGAAGAACTTGCCGACAGCGGCCGAAAGGCCATCATCTTCAGCCAGTGGGTGGCAACGCTGGAAGAAATCGGCCGGCGGCTGCCGCAGTATCGCCCCCTGTACTTCCACGGTCGCATTCCCCCGCAACATCGGGAGGAGGTGATTCGCCGTTTTCGCGAGGATCCCCAGCACCGGATCCTGTTGATGAGTTACGGAGCCGGGAGCGTGGGACTCAATTTGCAATTCGTCAACTACGTGTTTCTCTTCGATCGATGGTGGAACCCCGCAGTGGAGGATCAGGCAATCAATCGCGCACACCGTATTGGGGCCGCAGGGCCGGTCATCGTCACCCGATTCCTGGCTGTGGACACCATCGAGCAGCGGATTAATACCATCCTCGAGCAAAAACGGGCGCTGTTCGAGACTATCTTTTCCGCCACCGCCCCCAAAAGGCTGGCACTCACCCAGGAAGAAATTTTTTCGCTCTTTAATTTACAGGCCCCGCAAACGGCCAAGGCGGCCTGACCACCCTTCTCGGCCATGTTTTTCCACCATCGCGGGGCAGTTTTCCAGCCGCGGACAAAATTTGCTTGCTCTTGCGTGCGCAGCGGGCCGATTTGGCTATTCGATTTAAGGGAGAGCGAAAACTGCTGTGGGGCGACGGCCACGCAAAATGGTACGTCGATTTGACCGGTCTGGGGGAGGCGAATCGAACGGGCGATGGCCGTCCCCCGAGCAGTTTGCTTAAACCGAATACCTGGACCGCGCACAACCCCCGCTTCCCGTTTGGAAAGAGTGGGCGAGGCGTCTCTTCCTATCGGTTCGCCCACTCTTTCTTTTCTTGTTTCCGAAGTTCCTCTCCTCCTCCTACAAAGACGGCGGTGCAGGAGACAGGAAAAAGCGCCCATTTTTCGGGTCAGTCACACCACACAGGAGCAATTGGTGAATTGGTCTTACCGAAATCCAATCCAAGTGAGCGACGGCTCGTGGAGTGGAGCGGCGATCGCCCCGAAAACGGCACGAACGATGGATCCCAGGGGTGTTGCACGTCTGCCTCAGCCGATGATTTGCCATAAAGTGGCCGCATCCTGCGGATTAACGATCCGCGCCCCCCGTTTAAGTGACGGCATTGCTGGCGCGGGCAGGTGGTCCGTCAGACAGATGACGTCGGCGCTTTGAACAAGACTTGCCGGCGGATTGGCTGCCGGAGACACGATGAGCACCCGACATTCCGCCGTCGTGTGAAAATTCTTGTGCGATCCGTACACCAGGATTTCAACCTCGGGCCGCTTGTCCGAGCATACCTGTGCCCGTCCGATGAGTCTCAGCAACACGTCTTTTAACGCCCCCGGAAGTCGCTCGCACTCACTGGGTTGCCCGGTGACGACAACATCCAGGTCGAAAACATCCCGTTTCACCAGTCCATTCCGGCACCGCGTCAGTCGCCCGGCCCGATGAAAATACTCGATATTCACCCCGTGACGGATTTTGTCGGGCGCAGTCGCCACCCGGGGATGCCAGAGATGGAACGTCCAGGTGCGATTTCTTAAGGACACAACCCGGACCCCTGCTCTGTGGAGTCGGAGGCCCAAATCGTCGTCTTCGCAACCCCAGCCACGGTAATTCTCGTCAAATCCATTAATCCGCTCGAAGTCCTCTCGCCATAAAGCAAGGTTTCCGCTGAGCACCCGGGGCTTGGTCGGGTGGCGGAGAAAATGATAGAAAACCGCCTTCAGATGCGCCCGCCGCAGCCGCGAGATTTCCCGCCGTGGCACCCACCGGGTAAAAACCCCGGATTGGACGGCCTCTTCTGTAAACGCCTGCGTCATCTGCTGATCGAGGCGGAGGCAGTCCGTGGTCATTGCCCGGCCGGGGTGACGCGCTCGCATGTGGACCGCCAGATGATCCGGTGGAACCACACAATCGCCATCCAGAAACAACACGTACGGCGCTGCCGTTGCAGCAAAACCTTCATTTCTGGCCCTGGCCGGACAGAATCCCTCGTGCGGATGAGTGACAAATTTGACAGCTAGCCCCGTCTCCTTTCGGAATCGCTCGACGACCTGAGGTGTTTCATCCTGGGAACCATCGTCCGCCACCACGATTTCGAACGGGGGCGGCTCCCTTTGAGCCGCCAGCGACAAAAGCACGCGGCGAAGGTGCCGCGGCCGCTCGAACGTCGTGACGACCACGGCCAGTTCGGGTTTGTTCATGGGATTCCGTTCCGCACTCTCGAGGCATTCAATGTAACTGGCGCCAACAACGTTTTCGGGCCTTTCGGGCCGGCAGTGGCTAATGTCCCTGAGACGCCATTATGAGCCGACCCGGTAGAACAGGCAATTTCGGTTTGGGCCGGCGTCCGCGCTGCGCAGGCCGACACGACTGTCGCGCCGCGCGACACGTTTTGGGCGAAAAAGCGAGCCCGGCCCATCGTCTTCAAGACCAAAAGCCCTCGCTTTAAGTCACCAATACTTCGTCACTTCTGCGAGGCACCCCTTGTCGCCCGGGAAAGTTGCGAGCATGGCACGTGGCCT
>Ga0181858_1001472_pt1 | contig 11394 bp, 8 predicted proteins | sample NewIslPassag4_SG_FD_130749 | JGI IMG/M metagenome (GOLD analysis project Ga0181858, IMG submission 130749) | Feedstock adapted compost microbial communities from Newby Island compost facility, Milpitas, CA, USA - Passage 4_SG | ecosystem: Engineered > Solid waste > Feedstock > Composting ...
CCCGCCTCGAGCCGCCACCAGACCCACGCAAACTCGCGCAGATTCGTTCGATCCCATTCAAGTTCTGCCCGTCAGTTATGCGGAGCCGCCGAATGCAAACGCCCCTCCCTTCAGAGAGCCGCCGGCCCACAGGAAACACCGCTGGCCCCAAAAGCCACGCCTTCTGAGCCTGCACGTCTTTGTTGCGCGGGGGGATCAAGCGCTTCAGCAGCACCTGCGCGCCCCCTCGCAAAGGGTCCGGCCCGAACCGCGCAAAGCCGGCCGCGACTGCAGCAGAGGCCGTGCACGGCGAAGACGTGTTCGCCGGATCTGCCCAAGCCGGCCAGGAAGGCGAACGCTTTGCCCGGGCGCGTTCCTTGCCCCCAAAAGAGACCCGGGCACGCGAACCGGACCTGCCCCCGGCGCAGAAGCCGCGGCCGGGTGGTGGCTAATCGCGGTCCCCAGACTCCCTTATACTTTGCGCGCGGTGTTTGACATTCGTTGGCGGACGTGGTTATCTACGCGCCGTCACCGCCACACAAGTGCGGGTGTTCTTTGAACATCGGAATCCAGGGAAATGATTCCGAGACCGGATTTCGGTCGGGGCTTGGTACAGGCCCTGACCGACTTCTCCCTGATCCCTCTGTGTACTGTTCGATACTCCCCGGGCCTCTCGGCCACCCCCTGGCCGCTTGGCCCGGTTTTTTTTTATCTCCGAAGGCCTCTGGCAGACGGGAGGCCCGCATGGAAGAGACGCCTCTACCCCGGCGGAACCGCAAAAACCGGCAAGGTGGGGGCGTCCTGCCCTGCAGCTTGTGCGCCAGCCCGCTGGTCCCGGTATGGCGCACGGCCCTCGATGCGAGGCGGCCAGGAGTCCTGGGCGATGGCGCGCCCGTCCGGCGTTCGGCCAGCCTCTGCTATGATGCGGATGGTCTGGCACCGGCACAGCGATCGGCTTCGGGTCGGCTCTTCAGGGTCCGGCCGGGGGCTGAGCTCCCGCGAAGAAGATCGAACCTCGTTGGAAGAAGGTTGGCGTCGCGGAGTTGTGCGGGGAGAGATCGTCCAAGGGTGGCGTGTCGGGCACACGGGCCGCTGCCGGGCGGCGGACCGCGGGGCAGGGCAGGATCCCTCGAGGCACGAGGGTGGGGGGTGGTCACGATCCGGCCGGATGAACGGGTTCGGCGTCCGGCGGCGTGCTGGTCGCCGATTTGAGTCCCCTCAACCAGAGGTCGAAATGATAGAGTGCGGCCACCACCACGCAGTGCCGGATCCGGCCGGAGGCGACCAAGTGCGGGATTTCCTCCACCGGGACCAAGTGGGTGATCAGGTCCTCGCCCAGGTCAAACTGGACCGGGTGCGTTTGCCGGCATTCCTCCACCAGGACCGTGTAGGTGCGGTTGCTTTGGATGGCGGGGTTGGGCAGCACCTCGCCGATCACGCGGGGGCGAACCCCGGTGTAACCGGTTTCTTCGCGGAGCTCCCGCACAGCGGTGTCCACTGGGGAGGTTTCTTCCGGGTCCATGAGACCGCCCGGGATTTCGAGCTCCACCGTGTCCGTGCCATGCCGGTATTGTTCGACCAGTACCACCTTTCGTTCGGGCGTCAGAGCCACCACATTCACCCAGTCCACCGAGTCCATCACGTAGAACTCGTGGGTGCGGCCGGTGCGGGGTGAGCGTTTCAGGTCCTTGCGGAGGCGGAACACCTTGAAATCGCCCAGCGACACGCTGTCGAGTCGGGTCCAGGGTTGGATCATGTGAAGTCTCGAGGTTGACTGCGGCTCCCGGCCGGGCGGGGCGGGGTTTTATGCCACCCGGATCAGGCCGGGTCAGGCCCCGGTGGCGTGCCCGACCGGGCCTGTGCGAACAGCCGCAGGAGATGGTTCAGCGCCTCTTGTTTCGAACGGCCCTTCGCGCGGGCCAGTTGGTCGGCCCGGCGCAGCAGCTGGCGCCCCATTTCCAGCGAACGTTCGGGCGGGCAACCCCATCCTTCCAGCAGCCGGGCCACCGCGAGCAATTCGGGATCCGGCTCGCTCATGGTCTCAGGCGCCTGCGCCCGGCCGGGTCCCTTCGGCCGCCGGCACAATGCGGATGCTTTCGACGTGAATCCGGCGGATGGGACAATCCCGGTCGTCCGTGGGCGTTTGGGCGATGCGATCGAGCACGTCTTCTCCCTCAACCAGACGGCCGAACGCGGTGTACTGGCCATCCAGGAAGCGCGCGTCGCCGTGGCAGATGAAGAACTGGCTGCCGGCCGAGTCGGGATCCTGGGCGCGGGCCATGGAGAGGACGCCCCGCACATGCGGCCGGTCGTTAAATTCGGCCGGCACGCGGTGGGGCGGGCCGCCCGTGCCCCAACGGGCCTTTTGCGACTCGTCCTTGGTCAGTGGATCGCCGCCCTGGATGACAAAACCGGCGATGACCCGGTGGAAACAGGTCCCGTCGTAGAACCCCTCGCGCGCCAGCTTTTTGAAGTTCTCCACGTGCCGCGGGGCCCCCTCCGGCCACAGTTCCAGCACCATGGTCCCTTCGCTTGTTTGGATGACCGCCCTTTCACCTGACATGATTCGCCTCCTGATTTGGCTGGGTTTGCTTCAGCTTCCGGTCGCCCGGTCCCGAACCACCGGTTCACGGGGCTTGGGAAGCCGGAACGATTCGGATGGTTTTCACTGTGACACGCTTCAACGGGCGATCCTGCGCATCAGTGGGGGCGTTGGCGATGCGGTCCAGCACGTCCTCGCCCTTGATCAGCCGCCCGAAGGCCGTGTACCGGCCGTCCAAATGCGGTGCATCGCCGTGACAGATGAAGAACTGGCTGCCGGCCGAGTCGGGATCGCTCCGGCGGGCCATCGAGACCACCCCGCGCACGTGCTGGCGGGAGTTGAACTCGGCCTTGATTGTGTAGCCCGGGCCGCCGGTGCCCCAACGGGCCTTTTGCGACTCGTCCTTGGTCAGCGGATCGCCGCCCTGGATCATGAAACCCTTGATGACCCGGTGGAAGCAGGTCCCGTCGTAGAAGCCTTGGCGCGCCAGCTTCTTGAAGTTCTCGACCGTGCGCGGGGCCCCCTCGGGCCAGAACTCCATCACCATGGTTCCCTCGGATGTCTCGATGACGGCCACCTCCGCCTCGCCGGACGCCCGGGCCGGGACTGTCCCGCTGGCCTGGTTGGGGCTCGCGCCTTCCCCGGACGCGCCTGCCTGCACCGGCGCCGTGCCATGGAGCAGGAGCCCCAACAGCAGCGCCCTCCATCCCCAACGGGCGTTCGCTCGCAGGTTCATGCTCAGACTCTTCATACGCATGGGATCTTCCCCGGGTCGCGGCCGCTTGTCACGTCCCGAGTGGGGTTGGTCCCGGCAAACTTTGCATGGCCAACCTCCGCCGCCGCCGCAGCCGGCGGAAGCTCCCGCCCTGCGCGGAACCCGGCTCGGTCTCCGTCGCGGTCCGCCCTGTGCAGACCTTCCCGCCCCGCAGCCGGCCGGCGCTCACGTCAGCGGCATGCACTCGAGCTCCCGCTGCAGATCCCTGGCAGTAGCCGGCCGACCCTCCGGCTCGTGATGACAGCATCGCCGCACCACTCCATAAAAAGCCTGCTCGGATGCGCCCCGCAGCCGGGGGGTCAGATCCGGCACATTCTCGCCCGCTTCCTGGACGGGGATTCCGCTGAACAGTTTGTAAAGGATCCGGCCCAGGCTGAACAGGTCGCCCGAGGGCAGACCGCTCCCTTCCGGTGGATGATATCCCACGCTTCCGATGGATGGACCCGCAGGTGCGTGGCGGCTCACCGTTCCGATGTCGCCCAGCTTCAATGTGCCGCGGACATACAGCACGTTGGCCGGCTTGAGATCGCGGTGTACCAGCGCTTCGCCGTGCAGCGATGCCAGCGCGCCCGCCAGCGCCCACCCGACCGCCACACATGCCCCTACCGGGAATCGCCCTCTGCGGTCCATCTCCGCACGGAGCGTCCGGGGCGCATAGCTGTGGGGGGCGATCCGTCCTTCTCCCGTCACGTCGTCCGCGGCCTCCATGAGGTAGTAGAACCACTGGTCATCCGCACAACGGCCCACTTGCAGGATGTGTACCAGGCCGGTGTGCCGGCGCGAAATCGGCTCGTACTCCCGCAGGCCTGCCCATTCCCGTTCGTATCGCTCGGGAGACGGGAACCTCCGCCGTTCCAAAACCTTCGCCGCGCGGTACTCGCCGAGAACGGTTCGGACCAGCCACACGCTGCCATACGACCCCCGCGCCACCAGGGCACACACCTCGTGATCTGCGATTTGGGGTTTCGACATTTGTTTTCAGGCGCCGGCGCTGGAAAAGCGGCCCGATCGAAATCAAGATGCGCGCTGACCTCTCGCCCCTGCGTACAGGGAGTCGCTTTCCTTCGCGACCCACGCAGGCGCTCGCCCAAGCCCCGCCCCCCGGCACAGCTTCACCCGCCAACAGCCCGCGGCAACCCTACGCCCGAAACAGAAAAACGCAAATGCGGCCCCCACCTGCACGGTCAACCGGCACGGCGGCCGATCCACCCCGGGTTCGCACCTTTTGAATCGCCGCGGGATGAGGCCTTCCGCGCCTGACCCAGGCACCAAGAGTTCCTGGCGAAGGTTGTTCGCGACCGGAGACGGGGCCCAAAGTGGGCGCGGTGCCCGGAGGCACCGGTGGCCGGGAGCGTGCAGGGCCTCACCCGAGGTGCGCAGCTGGGTCAAGGGTCTCGCTCCAAGTGGCCCTTCGGCACTGTCCAGCCACGATCCCGAATCCTCAAATAGCGGCAGGGTTGCGCCGGTGCAATGGCGGGTGCGGAAAAGGGTCGGAAAGCGCGGCCTGGCAGGCCGGGTCCCAGCCTGCATGGGGTGGTGCCGTGGCTGGTTGAGCGAGCCGCCTGCCCGGCCGTCCGGACCGAGGCCCGGGGCTGTTCAGGGGCCTACTTTCCGATCGCGTGCCCTTCCGACGCCTTGCTGCAGGTCGGATACGTTCCCACGGGGTTGATGGTATAGGTCCCGCCGGCGGGGCACTTTGGAAAGGTCTCGTTCTCGATGTACGGCAGCAGGTCCTGCTCGCTCGGGGTGTCACTGTCGCTCTTGCCATTCTCCAGCGCCCACTGCTGCTTGGCGCTCTGGATCATCCGCAGGTTGGCGACGCAGACCTTGGCCTGAGTGGGGCGACGGGCCCGTCCCAGATTCGGAATGGCCACCGCCATCAACAGGCCGATGATCGCCACCACGATCATGATCTCGATCAACGTAAACCCGGCTCGTCTGCGCGTCTGGATCTTCATGGTTTCCTTGCATGTGCGACCCGACCGGCCCCGCTTCCGGATCCGCAGCTTGCACCCCAGCTTCGCAAACTGCGCCCGCCCGCAGGTGCCGTTCCAAACTCCGGTAACCCTACCCGGAACCACTCACCACCAAAAGACAAAACCCGCCCCGCCCAAAAAGTCGCGCGCCAAACGAACGCCGCCTCCCCGCCCGACCGATCCCTCGGACTCCCGACGGGGTCCTTCCGGAACGAGCCCCTCCTGCCCGGGTGGTGCCCGAGTCTTGGGAGCGGTCCATCCCGGGACGTGCTTGCCCGCACGAACGGCGCCGGGCGCGGCTCCGCCATGCGACGGCAGGAAGCAGCTTCACCGCTCCGCCGCGCCCCGGCCCGGGGCAGGGGGGTGCGCGGTTGCTAGTTTGCCGAGGCTCAAAAAAATCCTTGCCTTTACGGGAGGCCCTGCTATGGTCGCGATGAACCTAGGTCCGAAAACCAGACTCAACCCTGAACGAGATCAAACTCGTCCTATGCAAACCCAAATCCTTACCCTCGCCCTGGGTGCCGCGGTGGCGCTCAGTGCCTCCTCCCTCCGCCTGCGTGCAGGCACCATCACGTGGACGTTCGACGATTGGAACGATCCTTCACTGGCCAACCTCGTCGTGGCAGGTGACGACAACACCATCTTCTCGGAAAGCTGGAAGCAGTACGTCGATGGCAATCCACCGACCGGCGGCTTCCTTCAGCTGACCCCCGCCCAGGGCAGCCGAAACCTGGCCGTGGTCTTTCCGGATATTGACAACGGCGCGCCGGTCAAGGCCTTCAAGCTGACGATGGACATCCGGGCCGGCAACGGGACTGCTGAAAGACCCGCCGACGGCTTCAGCATCAGCTACGTTCGCGAAAACGATCCCGCCCTCAGCAACATCGTACAATACGTGAACCCCAACACCGGGCGCGGCATTTCGTTCGGGTATGCCGGGGGCGACGACCTCGCCACAGCCCAGAGCCCCCTTGGCAGCGGGAACGCTGAAAATGGCTCCAAGACCGGTGGGGCGATCATATTCGACGCCTGGCAGGGCAACCTGTTGCCGGACACACCCGGTAACGCCGACGTCGAAGGTGTGGCCGTGCGCGTGGATGACCGGACATTGATTCAGGTTCCCATGCCCGAACGCAATGGCAACGGCTGCGAGGCGACCAACTCCATGCAGACGGGCCCCTGGCTGAACGACGGCGGCACCTACTACAATCTCGAATGGTGCCGGTTGGAAGTTGAAAAGACCGCCGATAACAAGGTGTACGTCACTTGGAAGGGCCGGAAGATCCTCGATGGCTTTCAGCTCGAGAACTACGGCGTGCACAAGGGCCGGTTGATCCTCGCCGGACGAACCGGCGGCAACAACCAAAATGTCCATTTCGACAACATCACCCTGGAGACCACCCCGGCCATCGAACCCGTGATCAAGTCTTTGACCGTCAATAACGATCTGCGAGGGTGGACCCTGATCATCGAAGACACGCCGCCTGCCCAGGCCACCAACGTCACGCAGGTGATCTGGAACGGTACTGATGTCACCGCGAACGTTAGCGTCCCCCGCGTGGGTACCGAGTTCCATGTGGTCTACACGCAGGCAGATCGTTTGCCTGCCAGGTCGCAGAACACGGTGCAGGTGGCCTTCGAAAGCAACCTGGGTCAGTCCCTCGTCGGCACCGCCAGTGCGACCACGCCCGACTACTTCGTGATGCCCACCAATTACGCCCTGCCGCTGTCGGCCGTCTCGGGCCAGCCTCGCGGCATCGCCTTCGGCGCCATCTACCAAACCATGGCCGAAAACCGGAACAGCCGTGGCGACAATCAGCTGAATTGGACCGAAGAACAGATCCTCGGCCTGTGGGGTCCCAACCTGATCACCGGGACACTTCCGACTTCCACGGACGTCCTGGATTATCAAAACGCTGGTCCGCTGGGCACACCCAACGGAAACATCCAGCAAGGCGGCAGCTTTGTCGGTCTCTGGGAGGGCGCTGACTACGCGATCAACGACCTGGGCTTCGGGTCCAACCCCAACAAGGCCTCCACGGACGATGGCGCAATCGAATGGTTCGCCTACGTGTACTTCCCCAACGCGGGCGACTACACCATGGTGGTCAACAGCGACGACGGGTTCCGCCTGACCACGGCGCGAAACGCCCGCGACCGCATGGGTGACATCATCTCCTTTTACAATGGTGGCCGCGGCACCGGCACCGGTCTCAACGCCGGCACCGCCCAGCGCGTCATCATCGAGCAACCCGGTGTGTATCCCATCCGTGGTCTGGTCTACAACCGCGCCGGCGGGTTCGGCGTGGAATGGTACACCCGTGACGGGACCAATTTGTTCCTCGTGAACAGTAACGCCACGCCCCAAGCCCTTCAGGCATGGACCTCGGCCACGGGCGTGGGCTGTTATGTCCAGTCCGCCATTCCGGTTCGGGACGCCGTGGACGTCAGCCCCACGCAGGAGATCCGGATCGTTCTGGCCAACGGCTCCACTACGGTGGATCCGGACTCCATCGCGTTGAAGGTCAACTTCCAGACCGTCACACCCACGATTACCCCGAGCGGGGCGACCACCGTCATCACGCACCCGCCGGCCGATCCGACCGGCTATTGGCAGAGTGGCATGGTGAACTTCATCGAGCTTTCATTCAAGGACAGCGCAGGCACCGAGTACAACTACTCGTGGAGTTTCCAGGTCGTGCCCTACAAGACCCTGTCTCAACGGCTCCCACTGGGTTCCGAGGACACTTCCAAACCCGGCTTCCGCGTCCTGACGTGGAAACCGATCTTCGGGTGGACCGCGCCCGGCGAATGGGATGGCGCGTATCCGCTGACCCGGATCTACGCGGCCGAACAGCTACTGGCCGGTTACCTCCGGCCCAACGGCGCCACGAACCAGAACCTGATGGTGAACGGCTACTTCGAGTACACCGGGCTGGTGAACTGGAACGGTGAACTGGACGGCATGCCCTGGGCCGGCGGTCCCAATCAACAGGGCAACTTCCGGGACATCAACGGTTATCCGGATTCGTTCCCACCCGGACTGCCCGGCCTGAGCGACCCGAACATCCCCAACAGCGAGTTCCTCACCAAGGCCGGTTACTCGGTGGAAGTTCTCACTTGGGTGGTGTTCCCGCAGGCCGGCGCCTACCAATTGGGCGTCAACAGCGATGACGGATTCCTGGTCACCGAAGGGCACCAGCGTCCCGCCAAGAACGGGGCGCTCATGGTCAGTGCTCCTGCATCGGTGGCCGGTGGTTACTACGCCATCCATGCACCGGCCGGAACCGCCCGGCCGCTGACCAACGCGCCCATCACCGCGAAACTGGTGCCGACGGATCCCATCCTCGCCGATGGACCGCTGAACAACGCGGCAGCGGTGTCCAACAACATCGCCATCTGCAGGTGGGGCGGCGTTTCGTTCAGCGCCAAGATCCGCAACTGCCTCCAGGCGGGCGCCCTGGCCGTCATCGTGGTGAACAACCGCGATGAGGTGGACACAGCCGCGGGCAACAACGGCCCGATCCCGATCGAAATGGCCGTGGGCGCCGAAGGTTACCAGGACATCCCGGCCGCGATGATCATGCTCGAGCACGGCAACAAACTGATCGCTGCAGCCGCGACCAACGACGTGATCGCCACCCTCAATCCGATCCCGATCTCGTGGGACGCCGAGGGTGCGCTTGGCTACTTCGACGGCGGTCGGGGCTCGTCGGACACCTTGTTCGACATTCTCGTACCCCAGGCCGGCGTGTATCCGCTCCGCCTGATGTACTTCGAGGGTGGTGGCGGCGACAACTGCGAGTGGTTCAGCGTGTTGCCCGACGGCACCCGCGTGCTGATCAACGACCCGAACAACCCCAACTCCCTGAAGGCGTACCGGGCCGTGACCGTGCAGCCGCCGCCCACGCTGTCCATCGCACGCGACGGCAATGACATTATCCTGACCTTCAGCGGCACCTTGCAACAGGCCGACAACGTCACCGGCCCGTACACGGACGTGCCGGGCGCCACTTCACCCTACCGGGTGACCATTTCTCCGGGCGCGAAGTTCTATCGAGCCCGGAACTGAGGCAAGAACCAAACAACAGCAAGTCGCAGCACAGCCGGGCGGTCCCCAAGGGACCGCCCGGTCTTTTTGGGGAATGAACACCGGCCTTCGTAAAGTCCCCAGCCCGACCTTGCCCTTCTGCGTGACATTGCTGAACAACCACGAAGACACGGAGAGGCCACGGCAGACGTTTCCAAAGGAACCACCGAGGCACGAAGAAGGAAGAACGTTTTCTTCAACCACGGAGGCACGGAGGGCACAGAGCAGAAACACAGACATTTCATCTTTTCCTTTGACATGATCACGTTGCCTGCCGGAATCGGGCCGTGTCCGTCAAAGGTGGTTGTTGTCCAGTCGCGCGATTCGGCTGTTCGGGCCGGCCGGTAACCATTGGCAAGGTCAGTTGTGTGGGAACACTCGTGTTTTTATCTGTGAAAATCTCTGTGTTCTCGGTGCCTCCGTGGTTTGTTTTTGAAATCCTCCCAGTGTGTCCGTGGTGAACTCCGTGTCTTCCTGGCACCGATGAAGCAGGACCCGGCGGGCAACGGGTGACGCGGCTGGCGCTTCGCTCGCCAGCCCGATGGCCGGACTCGCAGAGGTCGGTGGAGGCGGTCTCCTCCGGCTCCCGGCGCAAGGGTGGTCCGGAAGGGCGGCGGGTGGGAGACGGGGCGGCCGGTCGCAAAAGGAGCCGTTCGGTTCGTGACCCGCCGTGGGAACCTCGCATGGCGTGGCGGTGTGTGCGCGAGTGGGCGGGACACCCGGGAGCGCCGTGCCAGGGACAGGTTGACCGGCCGTCGGTGGGGCTCAGCGGTCTGGCGATGGAACGGCGGCATGAGACGGATGAAGTGCTGGCTATCAACACGTGTCCTTGACGAAGCGATTAGGATGGCGTATATGATGTTTTGTGCAAACCGTGGTGCCAGGGCGCTGCGGCATGGCCGGTGGCGTGGGGGGCTGGCCGGGGGGTGCTGCTCTTTCTCCCTCTCTCTCTTTGAGGCGTGTCGGGCTTTTTGTTGTTCCGGGGTGTTTCGGCGGTGTTGGGTGGATGTCCTGTTGGATTTCCGGTCGTTCTGTTGCCGGTGGGGCGACCGGTGCGGGGCCGTTGGGGCGGCCCTTGCTTTGTGCGGCCGGCAGGTGTTCATGAAACCGAGTGGTGAACATGAAAGGGAAGAATGCCAGATGAGTCTGATGGGCTGGGCGGCTGCAACGGCGGTGGTGCTGCAGGCCCGGTGTCCCGTGCCGACGAATGACGGGATGTGCGGGTATGCGTCGCAGACCGGGGACCCCAGCAACGGGTGTTGTGAGGTCACCGGCCCTGGACAGATCCAGCGCAAGACCTGCAAGGGAACCAGTGGCACAAGGGATTGCGACAATAATGCAATAGATTTGGCGTATGTGTTAGCGTCCTATCCCATTGTGACAAACGGGACTGAGGTGTACTGTAATCGCAGCTATGACCCTCCCTATTACAACTATTGTTACGGAGCTGGTGAGAACCCCAAGATCGTGTTGATCAAATGCAATCAAGCAGTCGAACGCAGCAGTACGAATTGTCGCAACGGGAGTTCAGTTGGAGGCAACTCAGGGTGATGCGCGGTACAATCGGAAGCGAGTGGATTGGTGAAGGCCGAGCGAGGGAGTTGAGGTCTGGGCGCGGCTGGAGCTCGTTGGACTGTCAGGGAGGTGAGAGTCGCTCACCAGGGCTGCGCACGACCTTTCTGCGTGTTGTGGAGATGTTATGTGGGGTGCGGCTCCCAGAGAACGGTGGGACGGTAGCGGTGGGGAATGCGTGATGGTGCTGATGGCGCTTTGCCTGTTGGCTGCTTCGGCTCCCGCAGGTGTGAACGCGCGGCATTCGTACCAAGTGGAGGGCCGCTATCGGTATGTGCCGCCGCGGCCGCTTCCGCCGGGTGTGCCCGAGAGGGTCTATTCGTTCGTCCTGGAGCGCGATGGACCGCGCTGGCTGATCGTCGTGGATCGTGGTTACGAAACGACGTCGCCGGGCGGCTTCAGTCGCTACACGGCCGGCTGCGACGGGCAGGACATCTATATCGCGCTGTTTTCGAGGCCC
>Ga0181858_1001476_pt1 | contig 11372 bp, 12 predicted proteins | sample NewIslPassag4_SG_FD_130749 | JGI IMG/M metagenome (GOLD analysis project Ga0181858, IMG submission 130749) | Feedstock adapted compost microbial communities from Newby Island compost facility, Milpitas, CA, USA - Passage 4_SG | ecosystem: Engineered > Solid waste > Feedstock > Composting ...
CATCCGGCAGCCATTTTTCTAAAAAGCGCCGTACATAAGGCCGCAGCGCCGGCGAAGTGAGTAACAACGGCTGCCAACCCCCTTGCGCCAAATGGGCGATTTGCTCCGACAACCGTTGCAACAATTGTTGCGTTGTGGCCGGATCGAGGATGAGTTGCGTTCCCGTCTCTTTTCGATGGACGCTGTCGGCCAACTTTTTCTCAACCGCCGGCGAAAACGTCAAGACCCGGATAATGCCGTCGCTCCCGACATACTGTTGCGTAATTTGGCGCGACAACGCCTGGCGCACAAATTCCGTAAGCAAGTCGGCATCTTGGGTGTATCCCGCATGATCGGCCAACGCTTCAAAAATGAGGCCCAGATTTCGGATGGAAATGCGCTCTTTCAGCAAATTGGCCAAGACTTTTTGCACGACCCCCACCGACAATTGCTTGGGCACCAATTCTTCCACCAGAGAAGGTTGTTGTTCCTTCAAGTGATCGATCAACGCTTGCGTCTCTTGCCGACCGAGCAATTCGTGGGCATGTTTCTTAAACAGTTCGGTCAAGTGGGTAGCAATGACCGATGGCGGATCCACCACCGTCAATCCCATCATTTCCGCCTCATCCCGGGCCGCTTTCGGAACCCAACGGGCCGGGATGCCAAAAGCCGGGTCCTTTGTTTCCATCCCCGGCAGCGCATACAGTTGGTCTTCCGGTCCCATAACCAAAAAGTGGTCGGGCATGATCTCCCCTTCGCCGACACGGGTTCCCCGCACTTTCACTTGATATCCATTGGGCGGCAACTGAATATTGTCGCGGATGCGTACCACCGGCAACACAAATCCTAACTCGACGGCCAATTGCCGCCGAATCATCACGACGCGATCCAGCAAATCGCCGCCCTGTTTACTGTCGGCCAGCGGAATCAAGCCGTAGCCAAATTCAAATTCCACCGGATCGGTATAAAGCAATTGATACACGTTTTCCGAACGGCGCAACGCCTTAGCTTCTTCGTCAACCGCCGTCTCTTCCGCGGTCGGCTTCTCCACCGCCGGCGGTTTTTGCATCCGCCAAGCGGCAAAGGCGACAAGACCGGCCACCGACCATGTGGGTACGATGCCAATCGGCGTAAAAACGCCGAGCAATGCAATAACGCCTGCGACGATGTACAAAGAACGGGGGTACGATGACAATTGTTTGACGATGTCGTCTCCCAAGTTGCCTTCCGAACTGGCCCTGGTCACGATAATGCCCGTGGCGGTGGCCAACAATAAGGCGGGAATTTGGCTGACCAATCCGTCGCCAACGGATAGGAGCGTAAACCGTTGCAACGATTCGCTGAAGCTTAAACCCATCATCGCCATCCCGATAATGAAACCGCCGACGACATTGACAAGTACGATGATCATTCCTGCAATGGCGTCGCCTTTGACGAACTTGCTGGCACCGTCCATGGCGCCGTAAAAATCGGCTTCCTCTTCCACTTGTTTCCGCCGTTGCCGCGCTTCCGCTTCCGTGATGAGACCGGCGTTCAGATCGGCATCGATGCTCATTTGTTTCCCGGGCATGGCATCCAAAGTGAAGCGGGCAGCCACTTCCGACACCCGTTCGGCTCCTTTGGTGATGACGATAAACTGAATCAATACCAGAATAAGGAAAATAATAAAGCCGACCACCGGGTTTCCACCCACGACAAAATGACCAAACGCCTCAATGACTCGGCCGCCGTACCCTTGGCTTAAGATGGCCCTTGTCGTGGATACGTTTAATGCAAGACGAAACAGCGTTGCCACTAACAATAACGTGGGAAAAATGGAAAATTGCAATGCTTCCCGGGTGTTCATGGCCACGACCAGGACGGCCAACGCCAACGTCATGTTGATGATGATGAGAATGTCCAACAGCCAGGTGGGAAGCGGAATCACCAACATAATGACGATTAATACAATCAATACAAGTACCGCCACACTATTAAACTTCATCCCGCATCCTCCTGGCTCTTTTCCATCGTCGCCATCCTTTCAAACCCACTCCCGTCACGTGCTAAAGCGTCTTCCCCGTCACTTGATATACATACGCCAACACTTCGGCCACCGCCTGGAACATCTCGGGAGGAATCCAGTCCCCCACTTCCGTATTGGCATACAACAGGCGGGCCAGCGGCGGATTCTCCACGATAACCACGTCATGTTCCTGGGCTATCTCCCGGATGCGCAATGCCACATATCCCCGTCCTTTGGCAACGACTTGCGGCGCCGGCATCGTCTCCATTTCATATTTCAACGCCACCGCAAAATGGGTCGGGTTGGTGATGACTACATCAGCCTTGGGCACTTCCTGCATCATCCGCCGCATGGCCAAAGACCGCTGGCGTTCGCGAATACGGCTACGCACCAGCGGATCCCCTTCGGTCCGTTTCAACTCGTCTTTCACTTCTTGTTTGGACATGCGCAGCTTCTTTTCATAGTCGTACCGTTGGTAAAAATAATCCAATACCGCCAGCACGAGCAACAATGCACCGGCGGTCAGTCCCATCTTCAATACCATCCATCCGACGTAACGCAAAGTGTCGCCCAAAGACCATTGGGCCAACAATAACAACTGCTCCCGATCCGCCCATACGACCCAGCCAACCGCTAACGTAATGACGATAAATTTTAAGAGTGACTTGGCAAATTCCACCAGCGCCCGCATCGAAAAAATACGCTTGAACCCTTCCACCGGATTGAGCCGCTTTGGGTCCATTTTCAGCGGTTCGGCTGTAAACAGGAAGCCAATTTGCAACAAGTTGGACCCGATGGCTAAAAACAACACGAGACCGAATACAGGCAGCAAAATTTTGGCCGTCTCCCACAACATTTCGGACATGATCAACTGAACACTCCGGCCGGTTACCGTCCAATGGACGTATTCGGTCAGGTCTTGCCGAAAAATATTGATAAGGACTTGCAACAGATGTACTCCAAAAATTCCCAATAAGGCAAACACGCCGAGGACGATAAACGCCGGTGCGATGTCGCTGCTTTTGGCCACCTGGCCCTTTTCCCGCGCTTCTTGTCGTCTTCGTGGTGTCGCCTTTTCCGTTTTCTCTGTTGCCATCTCAACTCCCCAACCGTTGCATGACTTGGCTCATGGCTTCAAACATGTGTTGGAACAACCAAACCAACACCGCAAAAAAACCCGGAATGACTAACAGCATGACGGCGATGCCGAAGAGCATTTTCAACGGAAAGCCAATGACAAAAAAGTTCATTTGCGGCACAGTGCGGGCAATTATACCAATCGCTAAATCGACGAGAAACAACGCTGCCGCCATAGGCGCCGAAATTTGCAATGCAATGAAAAAGCTTTGGGCAAAAAACCGCGCAAGCCAATCTGCGGTCATTTCAACGCCGAGAAAATCAGCTTGTCCGAGGGGAATCAGTTGATAGCTTGCCAACACCCCGCGAATCAATTGATGATGTCCATCAATGGCCAAGAAAAAAAGCATGGCTAATAACAGTTTCAAATTGGAAGTCACCGGCATGGGGACGCCCGACTGGGGATCCACCAAGTTGGCCATCGCGAATCCCATTTGCAAGTCAATCATGGCACCGGCGATTTGGATGGCGGAAAAAATAAGCGAAGCGACAAAGCCGAGAAGCAAACCTACCAACGCTTCTTTAATGACAAACAGCAAAAACGCCCCATCCAAAACCACGGTTGTATTTGTCGCCAACTGGGAACCGGCCAGCCACGTCAAGATCACGGATAAGCCAATGCGGTAAACCACCGGCACATTTTGGTATGACCACAGCGGCATGGTGACAAAACAGGTGCTCATCCGCGTAAACACCAACAATAACGATAAAAACCAAGTTTCCAGCCCAGCAACAGCCATCTCTTATCCAATCCAAAGGATCATTTGTTGAAACATGTCTTTTGCGTAATCCACCATGGTCGTCAACATCCAAGGCCCAAAAATCAAGAGGGACAACAATATGGCGACAATTTTCGGAATAAACGCCAAGGTTTGTTCTTGAATTTGCGTCGTCGCCTGTAAAATGCTGACCACAAGTCCCACCAACAAGCCTGCTCCCAATAAAGGTGTCGCCAGGATGAGTACATGAAATATGGCATTTCTGGCCAATTGCATCACCAGTTCACTGGTCAAAAAAAGCACATCCTTTCTAACGGTAACTGACCAGTAACGATTCGACGATGAGATACCAACCATCCACCAGGACGAAAAGCAATATTTTAAACGGCAGTGAAATCATCACCGGCGGCAGCATCATCATCCCCATGGCCATCAACACACTGGCGACCACCATGTCGATGACGAGAAAAGGTATATACAACATAAAACCGATTTGGAATGCCGTCTTCAGCTCGCTGATAGCGAACGCCGGAATTAACGTCGTCAACGACAAGTCCTCAATGCTCTGCGGCCTTGGAGCGCCAGTATAATCCAAAAAAAGGAGCAAATCTTTCTCCCGCGTGTGAGCGGCCATAAATTTTTTTAGCGGGATGACCGCTTGTTCAAACGCCTCCTGTTGCGTCAGTTCCCCCGCTTGATACGGCTGCCAAGCATTTTGGTAAATATCATCGAAAACAGGTGTCATAACAAACAATGTCAAAAACAACGCCAGCCCGATTAATACTTGGTTCGGCGGTATCATTTGCGTCGACAAGGCGCTGCGTACAAAGGACAGAACAATGACAATTCGGGTAAAACTCGTCATCAAGATCAAAAATCCAGGAGCAAGGCTCAAGACCGTCAGCAGAAGCAGAAGTTGCAGCGCCGGCACCAAATCGGCGGTGGCCGCATCTCCGCCGATGGTGATTTGGACACCGGGTAAGGTTAATTCATCCACGACCTTCACCATCCCCGGCGTCTTGCTGGCGTCGGATGCGATTCAACCACAACCGACGTTGTTGTTTCAATTCATCAATCCGCTCCTGAAATTGTTCCGTCATTTGTGTGGCCGATCGCATCAAATTCGCATCTTTGGTCATATCTGTTATCACTTTTTCCGCTTCGTTCGGATCGTCGATCAAACGTAACAGTCTTACCTCATCGGCCACGCCCAATACGTAAACTTTTCCGGCGATTTCCAACAGCTGAATGGACTTTTGCTGCCCTAACGGGTATGCTCCGAGATAACGAATCCCGCCAACTTGCCGAAATAAGGATTGGCGCCGGAAAAAGATACGGTAAATTATGTAAATCAAGGCCAAGACCAATGCTAAAGCAGCTAACATATTGAGCAATGCGGTCAGCAAACTCCCGTTGCTCGACCCTACCGGCGCTGTGTTTGCAGGGCTTTCAGCATTGTCGTTCGGCGGCGTCGGTGAAATTAAAGCGTCTTCCACCGTCCGCTCAGCAAATGGGTTTTCGTCCATAGCGCTGACTAGTTGCGGCCATAGACAAAATAAACTGAACAAACTGAGAATGATAACAATACGTTTCATACGAAATCCTTCTAGCTGGCTCTGCCAAGAATTTTCTTCACCGCTTCAACTACCCTGTCCTCTTGGAACGGTTTAACGATAAAGTCTTTGGCTCCGCTTTGAATCGCCTCAATGACCATGCCTTGTTGTCCCATGGCCGAACACATGACCACCTGGGCGTTAGGATCAATGCTGCGAATGGCTTTTAAGGCCGTCACACCATCCATTTCCGGCATTGTAATATCCATGGTGACCAAATCCGGCCTTTTTTCCTTGTACATCTCCACCGCCACCACACCGTTTTCCGCTTCGCCAATGACCTCAAAACCGTGGCGGGTCAAAATGTCCCTCAACATCATACGCATAAAAGCTGCATCGTCAACAATCATGATGCGACCAGGCATGAGAAATCCCTCCTGTGGCCCATTTTTTGTGTCTATTCCCTGTCCCTCTTATTTTATTATAAACGTTTATTATAAACGCTGCAGCCGTTCTCGCGGGTCAAGGATTGTCGTTATCCGAACGCCGAAATTTTCGTCGATGACTACAACTTCCCCGCGGGCAATCAATTGGTGGTTGACATAAATATCCACCGGTTCGCCAGCCAGTTTATCCAATTCGATCACGGAACCCGACGACAACTCCAATATTTCTTTGATGGTTTTCTTTGTCCGGCCAAGTTCAACCGAAATTTGCAGCGGAATGTCCATCAACAAATCGAGATTCCGTACTTCTGGCTGGGCCGTTTGTTGAATTAAGGGTGTAAATTCCGGCTTTTGCACAGGTATTTGCACATCATTTCTTTGGGGAGGCATTTGCCCATAAGAACCCTGTGCGTATGAGCCACCTCCCTGCCCATAAGCTGCCGCAGCCTGCCCATAAGCCGCTTGGGCCGCTGCATATGCCGGCGCCCCTTGCTGGACCATGCCTGGATCTGCATAACCAGAACCGCTGGATGCTGCCATATAGGTCATCGACGCCGGTTGTTCCGCATACGTTGGTCCTTGGGCCGATTGTGGCGGTGTCTGTACCAGTGCAGGTTGTTGACCCGGCCGTGTGTCTGTCGCGTGTTGTGGCGTCTTTGACTCTTGCCCACCGCTTCCGGAAATTAACAACGACACCATTTCTTTGGCAAAACTCAAATGTAATAAAAGCATGATGGTGGAATCGATCAAGTTTCCCACACGTAAACTGAACCCGATCTGAACGAGCCAGTCTTCCAGATCCAATTGATCGCTTTCTTGTTGGATATTGACAACCCGCGCCCGGGGCGGCGATATGTTGACGACACGGTTATACATGGATGCCATGGCTGTCGCCGCCGATCCCATCATCTGGTTCATCGCTTCTTGCACGGCACTGAGATGCAATTCCGTCAACTCTTGATTCTCGTCGACCTGTCCGTCACCGCCCATCATGATATTGGCAATGATTAGGGCATCCCGGATCTTGAGAATCATCAGGTTGTTGCCCAACAAACCTTCCGTAAATTCAACTTCCAGGACCACATAGGGTGTGTTAAACTCTTGAAGCAGTTCTTCCTTACTCATGACGCGCACACGCGGCGTCGTGATTTCCACCTTTTGCGACAAAATCGTAGACAGGGCGGTGGCAGACGAGCCGAAGGAGATATTTCCAATTTCTCCTAACGCATCTTTTTCCACATCAGACAATTGCATTTCAGCGCCCGGCGATTTATCTGGTTTTTCTTCGTCTGCGAGCTCCCCCGAGCGGCTCAGCAAGGCATCAATTTCTTCTTGCGATAAAATGCCATCATTACTCATGCTCATTTCCTCCTGACCGCATTAAATCCACAATTTGCACGCCCAATCGTTGGTTCACCGTCCCGGGATTGCCTAAAAACTTCACTTCTCCGTCCACCTTGACCCGCAACGGTTTGTGTATCGACTGATCCAGTGTAATGACATCACCCGGTCGAATGCTCAGTAATTCGCGAACCGTCAGTGCCACTCTGCCCAGTTCGACGATGACCTCCACCTCGGTTTTCAACAAATGTTTGCGGATTGGTTCCTTGTCGCTTTCCTCCCGAAACCGCTGTTGCTGCGCCAAAAAATAATGGGATGAAAGGCGCCCTATCACAGGCTCCAATGCGATGTGCGGAATGCACAAATTGATGAAGCCTTTCACATCGCCAAGGACAACGCTAAAAGCACTGACAACAACCGTTTCGTTGGCCGAAACCAATTGCAAAAACTGGGGGCTGTACTCAATCGTGTCCAAACGGGGCGTAAGCTTGGTGATATCCGCCCACGCTTCTCGCAGCTGATCGAAAGACTGGGTGATCAGCCGTTCCAGTAACAGACGATCGATCTCCGTAAAATTGAACGTAATCTGTTTGCCAAATCCTTGTCCGCCCAACAGCCGATCGAGCATGGCATAAGAGATGTTGGTCGGCACTTCCAGAACCATCCGTCCTTGCAAAGGTTCGGCCTGAAACACGAACAACAAAGTTTGGCTTGGAATGGAACGGATAAACTCTTCGTAGGGCAATTGTTCGACCGTTTCCAACTTGACATCAACAAATGCCCTGAGACGGGCGCTGAAATATGAACTGAGCAAGCGGGCATAACCTTCATTGATGCGGATCAGAGAACGGATTTGCTCTTTGGACATGCGGAGAGCCCGTTTAAAGTCGTATATGCGAACACGGGCTTCTTCGCCTTTCAACGCATCGGCGCTCATTTCGCCAGAAGTGAGGGCAGCCAGCAGTTTATCGATTTCCGCCTGGGAAAGTACTTCCGCCAACGTGTGACCGCCCCTTCCTACTGTACAATCTGCTGGATCGTATACACTTCAACCACTTTACCTTCCTGCAAGAACTGGTTCAGACGTTGCTGCAACATCTCCCGCAGTTTCCTGGAATTTTCCGAGTTCAACATATCCTCTTTGGACTGATCCTGTAACAGAGTGATGATGGCATCGCTCACTTGATGCGAACGCAATCCCATTTCTTCCACCGCTTTTTTGTTCTCCATCTGGAAGGCATACTGGACGAGCACCAAATTGCCGGTTTTGATATTCGTTCGGATCTCCGGCGAGGTCCATAGCACTTCCTGCACAGCTGCCGCGCTCAAACCGCGGGCTGCAATGCGGTTGTCGCCTTGTTGCGGCAGCCCAATCGTAAACAATAAGACAACACCCGTGGCAATAACCAACAAAAACACGGTGATTAATACGAGTAAGACCATGCGTAACTTAGCCATCGGCAACCTCCGTACCTTGTCTGACGGTGACAGCAGCCAATCCGACTTGGCGATAAAAGTCTGTGACCAACTCTGCAACTTCTTCCATCGTTTCCCGGACGACATATTTTTTGCCGGTAGTTAAAGTTACGACCGTGTCCGGCACCATTTCCACTGTTTCAATAAACAAAGCGTTGATGCTCAACGGCGACCCGTTGAGTTTCGTCAACCGAATCAACCGCCGTCACCCTTTCTGCCATTAACGTTTCAGGTTCACCAGTTCTTGCAACACTTCGTCGGACGTCGTAATGATCCGGGAGTTGGCCTGGAATCCCCGCTGGGCGATAATCATTTCGGTAAACTCTTCGGCCAGGTCGACGTTGGACATTTCGAGGAAGCCGCTGTAAATGGCGCCGCTGCCACGGGTTGGATCGTTAGGATGAGTAATCAAATCAACAATATTGGCAGCCGTATCTGCGTTTCCCGTATATTGATACAAAGAATTTCCTACTTTTAATAATCCTTCGGGGTTTTGAACAACTGCCATCGCAATTTTATAAGGAAGAATGTATTTTTCCCCTGTTTCAACAAGTACCTCGATTGTTCCATCTGATCCTATAGCGTAATCAACAATTTTTAAATCAGCTGTAGTTTGGCTTGATGTACCATCAGAAGTAAAAACTGTGGTTCCATTTGGAATCATACCCAAATTTATTGCTGAATAATCCGTGTTTGGTATTGTTGTTGGAGGTGTTGTTGTAGGTTCAAATTTTCCAGTTGTACTATTATATCGAATTTCTATCCCCACCACTTTCATCCCTCTTGTATCTACTAAATCCCCTTTTGCATCCAATTTAAAGTTCCCGGCTCGCGTCAAATACAAAGTTTCTCCGCCATCGCCAGTCACCAAGAAAAACCCATCGCCATCGATATAAAAGTCTGTTCCGTAGTTGGTCGTCATCAAACTGCCGTTGATAAATTTCGTGTCAATGGATGAAATACCGGCACCGACCCCGACCTGTTTCGGGTTGACGCCACCCATGGTACCTTGCGGTGCCGTCGCCCCTTGCAGCGTCTGGCTCATGACATCCTGGAACATGACCCGGGACGCTTTGAAGCCGACGGTGTTGACGTTGGCGATGTTGTTGGAGACGACGTCCAGTTTCGTTTGGAAATTCCGCAAGCCGGAAATGCCCGAATAAAAGGAACGCAACATAAGGACCCCTCCTTCATTGTTATTCTTCAATCAAACGGAACAACCATGTCGATTGTCACAACTTTTCTTCGGCTTTGGACGGTGTTGTTATCAATCCTTAAACGAGAACGGATTCATCCGCGTCACCGCCATCGTCGCTCGGCGGTTGTTCAGGCGAACCGATGCCCAACCCCGCCTTGATTTGATTCAACGTCTGTTGAATTTCTTTCAACAACTTCACCGTTTCTTCCTGCCCTTCCGCCACGGTGATCATTTGCTCCAAGGCGCTGAATTGGGCAAGTTGGACAATGAACTCCCGGTCCTCCATGGGAGACAACGGGTCCTGATATTGCAACTGGGTGACCAACAGTTTCAAAAACGCGTCTTTGCCCAGGACGTTCTCGTGCGGCTTGGCATTTGGCGGCGGCGTGTATTGCTTATTCGTACCGGCTGGACCGGCGGCCGTGACTTCCGACATGGGGCATCCCTCCTTTATCCCTTCCATTAAATAATCTAAATACTCAAATCAATGCCTTCCTTCGAAGATGCCAAGGCACTACGGACGGAACCCGTCTCTTCCTGGACTTCCTCCGTTTCCTCCCTCACATATCCACCGGAAGACCCGGGAGCAGGTCCTCCCTGGGCGTTCTGCCCCTGTTGGCGCTGTTCCTGATAAAGAAACGCGTTTTGTTCATGCCACTGGAAGAGGGCGTCTTCGCGGACGGTCACGTGAATTTTGTCCACCTGCAGTCCTTGTTGGGCAAACGCCTGTTGCAAGCTTTGCAACTGGGCTTCCAAGGCCTCTTTTGCCGTCCGGGTATCCACGATTAATTGGGCTTGCATAACGCCCTGGTGCAGCACGATTTTCACATGTACTGTTCCAAGCTGTTCGGGGTAAAGTTGAAAGCGGGCCTCATAACCCCTGCCATCTAAAGTTTCAAACCGGGTCAAGATGAGCCTTACCGTTTGGAAAAATGGGCTGGTTTCCCGTACCGGCGCGGATGAATAACTTGTTCCTCCCTCCAACGGCAATGACTCATTCCGCCATTGACTGAAAGCCCGGTCAAATCCCGTTCCGAATTGGGTCTGTGCGCTGGACAACGTTGTATTTAACGTTGTATTTGTCAATTTCGAACCGTCTTGCTGAGTCGATCCGTCGTTTCCGTCATGTGTGACAATGACCCGGTTCAACAACCGGTTAAATTCTCGATGTAACGCCTTCTGTAGACCGTCGTTATTGCTGGAATTTGACCCATAAGTTTCTCTCAGCAGCAGATTGTTTAATACAAGTTCATCTATATCCAAGCTAAGTGCATCCGCATCTGTTGCTTGAATTTTTTGCAATACCGCTAACAGCCTCTGTCCCAATTCAACATCGGATTGTATCCTATTTACATTTATTTGAACATTTTCCGTCCCCATCGTCTGTGACTCAGTCTCCAGACGGCGCAACAACGTCAAGATAGCCTGCTGCAACGGATTACCCGTACTGGCATTGCCCAACCGGAACAGCTGCCACAACGGTTCGAAAGTCTCGTCTGGGCTGTTACTAATCTGTCC
>Ga0181858_1001478_pt1 | contig 11369 bp, 19 predicted proteins | sample NewIslPassag4_SG_FD_130749 | JGI IMG/M metagenome (GOLD analysis project Ga0181858, IMG submission 130749) | Feedstock adapted compost microbial communities from Newby Island compost facility, Milpitas, CA, USA - Passage 4_SG | ecosystem: Engineered > Solid waste > Feedstock > Composting ...
CACGCGGGATCATGGGGTGCAGATGATTATGTTTCTCTAATGCGCGACACCCTCAAAGAATGCGGGGTGATGGTGGAGTGAAAGAATGGGCATTAGCTCATCCATTTTTAACAACATTCTTGGTTTTCTGCGCAATATGGGCAATCGAAACTATTTTGCGTGAATGGGCAAGAGCGATTGGAAGACGCAGAGAACAGAGATAAAAAACTCCCCCGGTGAGGCCGACCGGGGAAAATAAATGGAATACCCACACACACCCTGATTATACCACACTTTGAGGGGTGTAGGGGACACATGAAAGCAATCCAATTGTACCATGATCTTGTGACAGACATAGAGATGTACGAGATTCGCATCAAAGAGTTGGAACGGGAATTGATGTGGATTCAGCGCATGGAAGGACCGCGGAACAAACTGGTTTCCCGATACACGGACGAGCCGGTCACGCACTTTCCGCATATTCCACTGGATAGGCTGTACAACGAGCGCATACGGAAGATTCATAACGAGATTGCGAAGTTGCATGAAATGTTGAAAGAGATGCGCCAGGCCAAAACGGAGATGGAAGCGAAGATGCGGAACTTGCGGAGCCTCAAGGGAAAAGTCGCATATATGCGCTTTGTGGAAGGGAAGGCGCTGAAACAAATAGCGCTGGAGATGGGATATAGTTACGACAGAATTAAACAAGTTAGCATGAAGTTGAGCGCGGAGTTGAAGAAGAAAGCCCCGGCTAGTTAGCCGGGGTTGTTTTCGATTTTATAAATGCCTAGCTTGTTTTTACTAGCGTATTCGTGAATCTCATCCAGATTCCAAAGCGGCCCGCTCGGCGTGATGGTATACGGACGGGGAAAATCGGATCGCTGATGCTTTGTCTTGGCCGGTTTCTGCATTCGCTTCCAACGGCCAAGCACCGCCTGTCGCGTCGTTCCCAATATGTCCGCCACCGCTTGGTATCCACCGAGGGGCGGAATCAGTTTCCCGGCTTCCAGCCTTTCGAGCGGGCGAAGTTGACGAACCATTCGTCGACCGCTTCTAAGCCCTGCTCATGCAAGTCTCGGCTCAACGCTTCGAAGCTGAACGGTTTTAGGCCGAAACTGTCTGTGCTGTATGTCTCGTTGAATACACAGTTCCGACCAATCGGCTGGAGATCGCCGTCACGTTCGGTCCGCTCATAATCGACCGTGACGCGGACCTCATCGCCTTCATCTTGGATGTTCAGGACATAGTAGCCGCCGTCTACGTCGATCCGGGTTTCCCCAAGAAGAAACTGCAAAACCTCATTTTCTTTCGCGTTCATATCCACTCTCCTTTCGTTCCCGCGCTATTTGTGTTCGCCGCGCGGGTGGCGAATAGTTGTGTGCGGTCTCCCGCGATGCCATTTCGGTCGTTTCGGCTGCTGACCAAGCAGCTATCGTCAGGCGGGGTAATTGTACACTATCTCGCAAGGACCGAACGTTGTTCCGTTTTTACCCCAGTACAGAACGTGCGGCTTTCCTTCTTTCGTGGTTTTGTAATCACTGTGAAGATTTGCCCAGTCTTTCAAAGAAAGTACGGGTATTATCTTTGCTCCTTCTCCGAAATATTGTTCTGCTTCTTGATAGGAATTAAACGCTTTTGTGATGATCCCGTTTTGCAAGGCCGTGAACTTCATTGGTTGCTTCCCCCTTTTTCGAAGGAGGAAATTTCACTTTTGTAGTCTTCAAGGGCGGCTTGGTACGTTTTGTATGTGTTCAATTCGGAATAGCGGTCTAACTCGACTAACACAACCGACAAACCGTCAGTACCGTAACCCTCGCGCAACATTGTTTTTTCAACGATTTTCATTTTAAACCCTCCATTTATCGTGTTATAATGGAGAGGCGAAGGGCTTAGGGAAGTTTCTTCGCCTCTAGGTCGTCTGCTTTAGCGGGCGGCCTTTTTATGCTGAGTATGGGTAAAAATCTCTGATAAATTCTTCAACATCGTATTGGATTTCAACATGTTCTGCGTTTGCTCTCGAATATACCGGGGTAAAAGCGAATTTGTTCGGCTGGACCTCTCCATCAACAAACGCGCCAGTTGCTTCAAGACGCTTTCTGTCGTAGACTTTGCAAATTGTGTCTTCGTCGATCATTTTAAACCCCGAATTTTCCAAGTCTCTTTTGAATTCCTCGGCATTTCTCCACCTTTCCAAAAGTTCCAGCCTGTCTTTCAGTTTCTTGATTTCCCTTTCGATGTACCGTTGATAGCGTTCCATTTTTTTTTATTCCTCCTTCGTCGTTTTCTGGCTTTATCATATCATTTTGCGTTTACATTGTCAACGCGAACAAAACGCGAACAAAATGTAACAAATTTGTGAACGGATTACACCAAAATTACACCCGCATATTGATTTTTTTATTGTAAAATGATAGTAACCGAAACTGTCATATGTACTGCGGAACCCTCTTGCTGCGCGTAAGGGGGTGAGGTTATGCGAAGGCCACCTTGAAAGGGTGGCTTTTTGCATGGGGTGAAACGTCCTAAAATGCCAGGGGTGGGGGCGGGGACGAATAACACTTTGCAATCCGACTTATTCGCGACGACAACGATAATATCCGCCCAATCAAAGGGTAAAATCAGAGGCAGCGCATAGACTGCGCCGTTTCTTTGCTTATTGCTTACACCGTCCTGTTTAATCACATGGACGATTACCTGGCGCTGATTTGAAGGTGGGGAGCGAGAAGTGACGTACAAGTTAATACATGGAGATTGTTTTGAAGAATTAAAAAAATTGCCTGATCATAGCGTTGATTCGGTTGTCACTGATCCGCCTTATGGCCTTTCGCAAGAACCGGATATCCGCGAAGTCTTAGAAAAATGGCTCGCGGGCGAAGACTACACTCACCGTGGCGGCGGCTTCATGGGCAAGACGTGGGATTCTTTCGTTCCGGGGCCGTCCATTTGGCGAGAAGTCTACCGCGTATTGAAACCGGGCGGGCATGCGCTTGTGTTCGCCGGGACGCGGACGCAGGACCTTATGACGATTGCGCTACGGCTTGGTGGCTTTGAAATCCGCGATGTGATTGAATGGCTTTATTTTAGCGGTTTTCCGAAGTCAATGGATGTGTCGAAGGCGCTTGATAAGCGAGCAGGTGCGGAAAGGGAAGTTGTGGGCAGGTATAAGGCAACAGGGACGGCGCGAACGCTAACAGGCGGAAATTATGGAGGTGGAGGTAAGAACGTAAATCAACGAGACTTTATCGAAATCACCACTCCCGCAACCGACCTCGCAAAGAAATGGGACGGTTGGGGAACTGCGCTCAAGCCCGCACACGAGCCAATTATCGCCGCGCGGAAGCCGTTGATCGGAACCGTCGCGGAGAACGTGGAGAAATACGGAACGGGTGCTTTAAACATCGACGGATGCCGAATACCCGACGAGTTGGCTGACTTGAACCGAAAATCAAGGGCAAACAAACAGCCGAAAGGACGTATATCGCAAGTCCCAGCTATTAGTGCAGATCATATATCTGATGAAAATAATGGACGTTTCCCCGCCAACATCGTCACGACGGAGCCGGACGCCTTTTGGTCTAAATACTGCAACGTGACGCCGAAAGAGCTTTGCAAAAAGGCGAATAAAAAGGATCGGAATAGTGATTGGCGCGGGGAGCTGATTAACTTACCAGACAAGCCGGCACGGACATACGGGGAATATAAGGGAACGCCGGAGCATGCAACAAATATGCACACAAAACGAGCAAACAACCACCCAACCGTCAAACCCACTGACCTTATGGCGTGGCTTGTTCGATTGGTCACACCGCCTGGTGGAATCGTACTTGATCCGTTCGCAGGCAGCGGATCGACGCTTGTGGCGGCAAAGCGTGAGGGCTTAGGGTTTATCGGTATTGAGCGAGAAGCCGAATATATCGAGATTGCGGAAGCACGGACGATGGTGACGCGCACAGGATGAATTGCAAGTGAGGTGGTGATAACTTGCAGAAAAGATCGCTTTTCCAGATGATTTTCGGCCGATAAAACGGGGTGAAAATGATGAGTGAGAACGAGAAAAAACTTCACGAATATAAACCGACACCGAATGAATTGAAGTTGATCGAAGCATTGTGCGATCCAGCGAATCGAGAAAAAAACATCACGGAAATTTGTGAACTCGTCGGCATTAGCCGTCGTGCCTATTACAACATGTTCGCAAAACCTGAATTTGTGGAGTATTACCGAAAAGTGCAGTTTGAAGCGGTACGAAATCGAATCGCCCAGGTTTTGCAATCTACAATTAAATTCGCCATTGAAAACCCGAAATGTCACCAAGACCGCAAAATGCTCTTGGAAATGGCGAGCATGTACACGCCGAAGCAAGAACTCGACGCGAACATCGCCAACAAAGACGGCCGGCCGTTTGAAGTGCAGCATAGCATCGATTTGAAAAAGTTGAGTGCTGATGAGTTGAAGCAGCTTGAAGCGTTGTTGTTGAAAGTGGAAAGTGATGAAAGCTGACCATGCAAACATGCATGTATGTTATATATAGTATCTCTGCATGATTTTTGAAGAAAAAGCGCCGATATTCCCTTATGCATCAAGGGGTTTTGGCGTTTTTGTTTTGTGCAATTTTCGATGCAAAATCGGGTGTTTTTTGATACAAAAATTGCACTGACTCGACATGGCGACCTTGGCGAAAAAAGTGTGGCGCGATACCAATATGCTTGCCTATCGCGGGAACGGCGGAATCAAGCCGTATGGAATCGAGCATATCGCCAAAGTCATAAAAACGGAGAAGCGACAGGCGTACAACTTCGTCGAAAAGATGATACGGCTTGGCATGATGGCGAAAGTGAAAGTCGAAACCGATGGGAGACAGGAAACCCATTATTACCTGTCTCCTATTCATTTTTGTTCGACGAATCGGATCAATTTGAATCTGTATTTGCTATTCCGTGAACAACTGGATGCGGTATTGCCGGATTGGGTGAAAATCGAATTCATGAAGAAGAAAAACGAAGTCGAAACAAACGAATGACAAGGAGGTTAGGAGATGCTCAATCGCGGGCACTTTAGGCAAGTGTTTAAACACGAAATTCGCCAACTTATGTCCGAAGGCATGAGTTATACCGAAGCTGTGAGTTTGCTAAAAAGGAAGCTGATGGGCCATGCGCAAACTCCCGACACTGGATGAGGTGCGGCGCGCTCGTGCGTATGCGGACTTTTCCTATTTTATCGATTACGACAGCGCGTATCGTGACGTTTACGGCCGGCATTTGGATGTGCTGGACAAAGCCCTCCAAGATGTGTCTGAGGGTCGTATAAAACGCCTGATCGTGACTATGCCGCCGCGCCACGGAAAGTCCGAGCGCGTTTCGAAAAAATTCCCGGCGTGGCACTTGGGACGTAACCCGGATGACGAAATCATTCTCGCGTCATACTCGATCGACTTGGCGCGTGACCATAGCCGAATCGCGCGGGACACGCTGGAAAAGCATGCTGATGTGTTCGGCGTCATGCTGGATTCTGACCGAAAGAGCGCGGAAAGCTGGGGCATAGAAGGGCATCGCGGAGGGTTGAACGCTGCCGGTGTTGGCGGTCCGATCACAGGGCGCGGCGCGAAAATCGGTATCATCGACGACCCGGTTAAAAACGAAGAAGAAGCGCATAGTGAAGCTATACGGGAAAAAATCTGGAAGTGGTATCTCTCCACGTTTTATACGCGTCTAACGCCGGATGGACGCGTCATCATCGTCATGACGCGCTGGCATGAGGATGATTTGGTCGGGCGACTTCTTGCGAAAGAACGCGAAGAAATCGAAAACGGCACGCACACGGGAGAACGCTGGACGGTCATAAACTTTCCGGCGATCGCGGAAGAAGACGACGCGCTGGGCCGAAAACCGGGCGAACCGCTTTGGCCGGAATATGGATTCGATTTAACGCGCTTAGAACAGATCAAAAAAGACGTTGGCTCGTATGTGTTCAACGCGCTTTATCAGCAGCGTCCGAGCGCGCAAGAAGGCGCGATGTTAAAACGGCATTGGTGGCGGTACTACGATACAGACCCGCGACAAATGCGGTTCGATGAAATGATCCAAAGTTGGGACTGCACGTTCAAGGATTCGGACGGTAGTGACTTTGTATCCGGCCAAGTGTGGGGCCGGATTGGCGCGGACGTGTATCTGATTGATCGTGTACGTGACAGGATGGATATTGTAGCTACCATGCGAGCGATCGAAAACATGACCGAGAAATGGCCGAATGCGCGTCTAAAACTCATCGAAGACAAAGCGAATGGCCCGGCGATCATCTCCATGCTACAACGAAAAATCGGCGGTATGCTCGCCGTTAAACCAACCGAATCAAAGATTGCCCGCGCATCAGCAGTATCGCCGTATATCGAAGCCGGAAACGTGTATTTACCCCGGAATCGCCCGTGGGTGGAAGAATTCATCGATGAATGCGCGAACTTCCCGCATGGTGCAAACGATGACCAAGTTGACGCCATGACGCAAGCACTCAAACGGCTGTGTTTCAAAAAGCATTATCCGAAGAAACCGGAGCCGGAAGGCTTCTTCGTCGGCACCGAATTGGAAGACTTGGGCTACAAAAAATACGAGATTCGGAGGGCGAGATGATGCAATGTATTGCGTGTGGCGCGGAAGGTATGCAACGCGCCCGCAACGACTGCGGTCATTTCAAAGCGGACGGAATCAAGCCGATTCGCATGTATCAGTACCGATGCAAGTCGTGCGGTTTCGTGGCGACGTATGCGAAAGAAGGTGAAAATCCGTGATATTCGCGGGTGTGCTGCTCGTCGGCATCATTATCGGTTACGTGATGTGTTACCTTGCACGCGAACCGTCGCAGACGCGCCAGAAGCCTGTAGGAGACGCGCAAACTATTCTGGTTAAGAGGAGTAAACCCAGCTTACGATCGCCGCTCCAAACGCACCGTATCGCGTATGAGAAGTATCAAATGAAGGATACGGGGCTTTACGCGCCGGTGAAAGCGAAAGGCGGAACAAAGGATGAAGTTGAAATCGGAAGGTGACGGCCTAAACAGGCCATTTTTTATTTTCCACGGAAGAAGGTGACAACGTGGCTGTACTTTTGGATGAGGATGTATTTACTACCAACAGCGACCGGGAGAAGAAAGACCGGCGCACCGACATCATGACGCCGGAGGAAATCGCGCTCGCGGACAAGCTGCTTGACTGGTATCGCAGCGCATGGATGGACAAGGAAAACCGGGGCTTGTTTAAAAAATGGGAAACCATTGACCTTTACTGGGAAGGCGACGCAAACGAGCCGGAATCAGACACCGACCCGGCCAGCAACACAAACATTGTCAACCCCAACGTCGAAGGACAAGTAGCATACTTAATCGAACAAAACATCGCCGTGCAAACGAAAGGCCGCACACCTAGCGACGTTCCGTTTGCGGATATTGCACGAATCATTCTTGAATTTGTGAAAGAACGTAACAAAATGCGTCGCAAACTGGATGTGCATGAACGGCGTCGGATGAAGTTCGGCACGGGGATTTTCCGGGTGTTGTTCGACCCGGACCAGCTTGACGGCATGGGGCTGCCCGTCATCGACGTATGCAATCCGGCTTACGTGTTCCCAGACCCTAACATTACGGACGTGTACAAAATCCAAGAAGGCCGATTTGTGATCGAAGTCATGAACAAGTCCATCTCATGGGCGCGGGAATCGGGTATGTACCCGGAGGAGCGCGTCAACGCCATAGAGCCGGGATACGAACCGATGGAAACGGCGCTTATCTTTGGCGAAGAAGACGGCGAGAGCGACGAAATCAGCCGCGATCACTACCTGCACATGCTCGTTTGGTTCCGGGATAAAGTGAAAGTGAAGGACGAAGAAACGGGAGAAGAATACGAGGAATGGCGCATCCGCCTTGTCGAAATGAGTGGCGACGGCATCATTCTTCGGGATACGAAAGATGACCCGAACTTCATCATTCCCGGAAACATTTACCCGTACTTTTTCACGCCCGATATGTACCGCGAAGGCACGGTGTGGGGAAAGGGAACGGCTGAACTGCTCATCAACACGCAAGACCTTGTGAATGACTTGGATGACCAAATCCGTATCAACGCGCGGCTGACAGGAAACCCGCAACGGTGGTTTTCGACGGCAAGCGGCATTGACCCGGACAAGTGGACAAACGAACCGGCTTTGAATATACCAACTGATTTAGGCGAAAACGGACATCCTGGACTTGGCTATCTTGATCCGCCGAAAATCCCGGAATACATTTTACGACGCCGTGATCAAGCGTTTGCCATTGAACGACAAGTACAGACCCGTTTTGGCGATCAACAGACGGGCGTAAAACAACAAGGCGTCGATACAGCTACGGAAGCGTTGGCGCTCCAACAAGGCGCTAATGCCGGTGTTCAACATAAAAAAATGCTGCTTGAAGAAACACTGTCGGAAGTTTTTGAGTACGTCCTTGAACTGTGCATGGAGTATTGGACGGAGGAACAGGCGTTCCGGGTGACGGAGCGTGACGACAACTTCATGTTCTTCCGGCCGAGCGACTTGAAAGAGATCCCCGTACTCATTCCGGCTGACGAAGGGTATCAACGGAATTTTGCGCAGAAGTTGCAGGGTATGCTTGGTGTTCCAGTCGAGAACGCGCCGAGATACAAGGAGTTGAGGGACCCGGAAACAAACGAACCTGTGACTAAAAAAGTTGCTTTGGATATTACCGTCACGGTCGGCGCAGGGCTCCCGGCGAACAAAGCATTTGTTTATACGGTCATTAAAGAAAACGCTAATCTCATACCGCCATCAACGTATTTGAAATTGCTGCGCGACTATGTGGGCCTTCCGATTAGCGATGACGATATTGCGACGGTTGCCCCGCCCCCGGCACCGCAAGGTGGAAACATGCCGCCTAATCCGTTGATTGCCGGGTTAACTGCGCAAGGGAACCCGATGCAACCCACGACAAATCCGGCGTTAGGAGGTGTCGGATGATGCACGTATTGGCTAATCGCATCAGTGTGAACGAGTGGAAAGCCCACGCGCATAGCCATCCGTGGATTGGCGAGATTGGCGGACCGCGCAGAACCATCGAACATCCGATATGCCCGCGATGCGAACGTGTAGCGCTGCGGGACAAAGGATGGACGCAAAACCGAAAAGCGCGGTGTCCGTCGTGCGGGTGGAGTGGTAGGGCAACCATTCTACTAAATGAGTATGTCGAACAACAGTTGTATCGGAGTTGATAAGATGGGCGAAGTTAAGCGGATATATCCCGAATCAAAAACCGGACTTATCAACTGGATTGAGCAAAATTTCCACGATATTGACGAGTTTATTTTCATCGCACAAATGAAGGACAACACGTCAATGTTTATTTACGACACTTATTCATACCGGAATGCACTAGGTATGTTGGAAATCGCCAAAGACAATACGCACACTTTGGCGCATGACGGCGAGTTTATCCCGAAACGGAGGAATGAGCATGGCAACTAAAAAGAAACCGCCTTTAGGAAGCGGTGAACGGTTTAAACAATTGACCCGAAAACTCGCGGCGCAAGGCGCAGAAAACCCGAAAGCCTTGGCCGCATGGATTGGCCGTAAAAAATACGGAAAAGAACGGTATCAGAAACTTGCCGCGAAAGGGAGGAAATCCAAGTGACCCATCTCAACCGCAAAACTTGTTGCGGATATACCTTTACAGCACGCGACATTCAAGGGCGACTGATGAGCCAGCAGGAAGCGCTTGGCACAAACGATCCGCATCTTTACGGTGGCAATGCCCAACGATTCGCGGAAACCCAATGCCCGGTGTGCCACACTCCTTATATCTTGTGGCTCAAACGTCAAGCGCCCAGTTTCAAGGTACTGACGATCAGCGAACATCCGAGGGCGAAACCGCCTGACAAGAAAAACGAAGCCGAGGCATCAAATGAGAATGCCTCTGAAAGCCCCAATTTTGACGATATGGACGCGAAAGAATTACGCCAATGGTTGAAGTCTAGGGGCGTCAAATTCTTCGCTGGTGCGCCTGAAGACGAGCTTAGAGAGCTTGCCAAACAGCACGCTTAACCCAAGCCTGAACCAAAAATGGTTCGGGCTTATTATATGCCCATCTTGCCGGGTATCGAGGCAAGGCACTCGGTCAGAAAAGACCGCCCAAAAAATCCGGGTTATCTGTTCCCGCGAAAAACAGCAATTCATCGTGGGCGACACGTTAAAACGCGAGGAGGATGTTTCATGAAGAAAAACACGTTGAAAGAAAACTCGCAACAGTTCCCTTTGAAAATGAACCTGCAACTCTTTGCGGGTGAAAAATCGGTCACGGTGGACGGTCAGACGTTTGAAATCGACGACAACGACGCTGGCCAATACGCCGACACCGACAACGAACCGGTCTTTGAAGCTGACGAAGAAGGGATCGCCATTCCCGACGATGATACGGAGGTGACGGACGAAGATGGCGAAGAAGAAAAAGGGGAAAACGCCGAAAGTGACGATGACGGCGGCGAAGAAGATGGGACGCGGGTACTGAAAGACGAAAAACAGGACCGCAACCCGACCGCGAATGCCGTTATTATGGAACGCCGCAAATGGCAAGAACGGGTGAAGGAACTTGAAAAACAAGCAAAGCTGGCCCAAAAACTGATGAGACTCGCGGGGATCAACGACCCGGATTCGATTCAGCAGCAATTGGACGCCTATGAAGCCCAGTTGTTGCAAAAACAAAAGGGCCTTGACCCGCAAACGGCACAGTTTTTGGTGCAACAGCAACGCCAGTTGGAAGAAATGCGCCAGGACATTCAGCGTCAAAAATTCGACGTTGAAGTCGTGGAACTGAAAAAAGACCCGTTCTTTGCGGACATCGACGACTGGCGGGATGAACTCGAACCGATTGCCTTGAAAAGCGGATTGACGCTGAAACAAGCGTATATGGCCGTTCGCGGACCGGAGCGCATGAAAGAGTATCAACGCGAGTTGGAACTCCGCATGCGGGCCAATCAAGCTAAAAAACAAGCGGCACGGGTGAATACAACCGCCAACGGAGGAAACGCCAAGAAAGGCGTAAAAGTGCAACTGACACCTGAAGAACTGGCAATTGCCAAACTCGCCGGTATCAAACCGGAGGAGTATTACAAATTTAAGAAAAAGTGAGGGGATTCATAAATGGCAAGACGACTGGTTTACAAAGGCAGTCTGAACGGGACTGCGCCGATTTACCGGGAATATCCCGTAAATGCCAACCAAACCATTAACGAAGGCGACATTGTTGTGTTGGACACGGGTAAAGCAAGTATTGCCGCCGATGCTCCTGCCGCCGGAACGGTGCTTGGGGTATCGAACACGTCCATTGTGACGGGCGCAACGCCCGGGGCAAGCGACGGG
>Ga0181858_1001480_pt1 | contig 11367 bp, 10 predicted proteins | sample NewIslPassag4_SG_FD_130749 | JGI IMG/M metagenome (GOLD analysis project Ga0181858, IMG submission 130749) | Feedstock adapted compost microbial communities from Newby Island compost facility, Milpitas, CA, USA - Passage 4_SG | ecosystem: Engineered > Solid waste > Feedstock > Composting ...
GACCCCCTGGCCAAGCTGGAACTCCAGCATCTCGGCCTGCGCCCGGCTTGTGGCGATATAGGCGTTTCCGTCCAGGCCCGCTTCGGCAAGCTGCCGCCAAATGCGCTGCACCATCGATTCCTTCCGCCCCCGTCCGTCATCCAGCACCCGCAGAAACTGCTTGGAACGCGCGTCGTTGGACAGGGGCCACAGCCGCTTGCCGCTGCCGCCGGAAAGCAGAATCAGCTTCACTTCTTCACCGCCCCGGACGTTTCTTCTTCCCGCACGTACCATTCATAGGTGCGGCGCAGCCCTTCCTCCAGCGAAACCGTCGGTTTCCATCCCAGGGCCGTGATCCGGCTGACATCCAGGAGCTTGCGCGGCGTGCCGTCCGGCTTGTCCGGGTTGAAGCGGATCTCTCCCTCATACCCCACCACCCGGCGGATCGTTTCGGCCAGTTCACGGATGGTCAGGTCCGTGCCGGTGCCCACGTTGACGAATCCGCCAAGATCACATGCCGAATAGTTTTCCATCAAAAAAACGCAGGCGTCCGCCAGATCGTCCACAAAAAGAAACTCCAGCCGCGGATTCCCCGTGCCCCATACTTCCACATGATCGGCGCCGGCACGTTTCGCCTCGTGGAATTTGCGGATAAGCGCCGGAATGACGTGGGAGGTCTCCAGATCGAAGTTGTCCCCGATCCCGTACAGATTGGTGGGCATGACCGCCAAAAAATCCGTCCCGTACTGCCGGTTGTAGGCCTCGCACATCTTGAGCCCGGCGATCTTGGCGATGGCGTACGGTTCGTTCGTCGGTTCCAGCGCCCCCGTGAGCAAATGCTCCTCGCGCATCGGCTGCGGCGCGAATTTCGGATAGATGCAGGAGCTGCCGAGGAACATGAGCTTGCGGACGCCGAAGCGGTACGCCGCCTCGATGACGTTGGTCTGGATCGCCAGGTTGTCGTAAATGAATTCGGCCGGATACGTTGCGTTCGCGTAAATGCCGCCCACCTTGGCCGCGGCCAGAAATACGTATTCCGGTCTTTCCCGTTCAAAAAAGGCACGAACGGCCGCCTGATCCCGCAGATCCAGTTCCTCGCGGGTGCGCAGGATCAGCCGGCGGTATCCCTTCTCCCGCAACCTCCGCACGATCGCGGATCCGACCAGGCCGCGATGCCCGGCGACAAAAACGGAACTTTCCGCATTCACCGCCGCAGCCCTCCCTCACTCGAAAACTTGACGCACCGGTTAGGGCGTATTTCATAAGTAATATAATCTCATGATTTTGTGTTCGGGAATGACTTGAGCGACTCTTTCATAGATAACTTTTTCAAAAGTATAGGATGAGATCAGAAGCCGATCAAATTCTAGCATTTTCATGAACTGGTCATGAATCACGGGGACGCCTTCGAATTTTGTATCATGCAACTGAATGTCCGGGCTGAAAACACCTTCAATTTTTATCCCGTTTGTTTTAAAGAGGTCCAATAATATTTTCGAGTGTGATCCTGTGCCGTATAAATACAATTTGACACCCGAATGAAATCTTAACCTTTCCAAAACATATTGTTCAAAAGATTGTTGAATGAGACCGATTCCCAGAAATCGACCGTCTTCTCCGGTCCAATCGTCCATGACATTCGGATTGCGCAACAAGGCTTCTTTGGCAAAGACGACGGTCTTTCTTGCAAGCCTTTTCTCATCTGGAGATGATTTCAAGTTCGCCGGCAACCGTAACGTGCAATCGAACCCTGCGTCTCTCAAAATTCGAAACCCGCACTGAATAAAAGCCTTATCCCCGATTTCCGAACACATGAGTTCAAAAAAATACGGCGGAATGACGTCCCCTTCTTCCATGAAGTAAACATAATCAAATGCCTGAAGCTCGGACGCCAGCGACCGGGCATTTGAATTCAACACGTGAATTCCCTGCATCGTCTGGTGGCGAAGGGCACGAACGGAAGGCGAATCCCGGGTTGAATCTTTGCCGTCATACACCACCGCGACGTTGGCATTCGGCCGATTGCGCCGGACAAATTGAACGTTGGACTTTTCTTCTATGTACGAAACCAAAACGGAAGCCAAGTTTTTAAGATCCGTAAACTTTAAAACGGGTTTCAGAAATTGAGAAAGCTCATCTCCCAGTGATTTCCAAATATTCGCGTCCCATTTCACCTCATGTTTCTTGTGAAGGGCGATCGGGGTTAACATTCGGTGGATCGGCAAACCTTTCAAAACCGGCACAATCACTGCCCAATAATCCCACCATGGCAATCCGATGCAATAATTCGATCTCGGGAAAAGATGAAGATAATGTTCATCGAAAAAGAAAAAATCAAAACCCTGGTGATACATCAAACCATGATGCGGCTCTTCCAATGAATCGACATTCATCCGGGATCCGAACAACAACGCATGATCGGTACATTTTAATATGAGCTCTTTTTCTTCATCGTTCAGGGAGGTTAGCACGATATCGGAGTTGATCAGGCCGAACCGCCTATATTCGCTGGACTTAAAAAAATCAAGGAATTCGTCAAAGTAAATATAGGGCTTTGAAAATTTGTCCCGGGCATCCCTGATACTCTCAACAAACCGCACTTGCGGGTATATATCCGACAACACTTCAATTTCCTGCCTGCAATTGATGGAAACTACGGAAAATCCTTCCCTCAACCAACTGTTTACCGCTTCCGTTTGAATGGCAACATTTCCCGGGGCAATGGAAGTCGCTATACAAAAACGTTCCAGTTGATTCATCGGGATCAACCCCAGCTTTGCAAGCTCTTTCAGACATCCGCCATCCATTTGGCGTCACTCGTAATGTTGGCGGACCCGATAGCCTTCCCGCAGGACGGCCAGGTCTTTTTTCGCTTCTTCCAGATCGGCCTGGACCATCATCCTGACCAGGTCGTGAAACTTTACTTTCGGCTCCCATCCGAGCACGCGTTTCGCTTTGGAAGGATCGCCCTGGAGCAAATCCACTTCCGTCGGCCGGAAATAACGGGGGTCGACCTCGATGAGGACCCGGCCGGTGGCCTTTTCGATGCCCTTTTCCTCGACGCCGCTTCCGACCCATTCCAGCTCCATGCCCAGCTCCGCGAACGCCAGCTCCGCAAAGGTGCGCACCGAATGCGATTCCCCCGTCGCGATGACGTAATCGTCGGGCTTGGCCTGTTGCAGCATCAGCCACATTGCTTCCACGTAGTCGCCGGCAAAGCCCCAGTCGCGCATCGCGTTCAGGTTGCCCAGGTACAGCTTGTCCTGCAAGCCCAGCTTGATCCGGGCGGCCGCGCGGGTAATCTTACGGGTCACGAAGGTTTCGCCCCGGAGGGGCGATTCGTGGTTGAACAGAATGCCGTTGCAGGCGAAGATCCCATAGGCCTCCCGGTAGTTTACGGTGATCCAGTACGCGTACAGCTTGGCCGCCGCGTACGGGCTGCGCGGGTAGAACGGCGTTTTCTCCGATTGCGGGACTTCGCTCACCTTACCGTACAGCTCGGAGGTCGACGCCTGGTAGAAACGGGTCTTGTCGATGAGGTTCAAAATCCGGATGGCCTCCAACAGGCGCAGCGTGCCGAGGGCGTCGGCGTTGGCGGTGTATTCCGGCGTCTCGAAGGACACTTTCACATGGCTTTGCGCCGCGAGGTTGTAGATTTCGTCCGGCTGCACTTCCTGCAGAATCCGGATCAGGTTCGTCGAATCGGTAAGGTCCCCATAATGCAGGTAAAAGTTCACGTTCTGTTCATGGGGATCCTGATACAGATGATCGATCCGGTCCGTGTTGAAGGAAGAAGCCCGGCGCTTGATGCCGTGGACCTCATATCCCTTGTTCAGCAGAAACTCCGCCAGATAAGCCCCGTCCTGACCAGTAACTCCGGTGATGAGCGCTCTTTTTTTCACCCAAGACCATCCCTCTCAAGGCTTCGTCAACCATCTCTGCCGGAAAGCTTCGATGGCCTCGTCTGTATAGAAATGTCTGGCAAACCGGTTGTTGTACATCCGGTCCAAAAACGCGTCATCAAACCGGATGCGTTCCCGGAATCGTTTGTAGACCGCTCCGTAATCTTTCGTTTCCCCTACATTTTCCTTGGAAAGTTGAAACTCGGAAAGGCCCAGAAAATCTCGGATCACATCGGCAAGTTCCGGCAACCGTTCAAATTGAAGCACCAACAACCGGTGACCATCCCATTCGTACATGCTGTACCCGTTCGACCGGTCAAACGGAAGCGAGAAAATGTCGAGGCCAAATGTGACCTTTATTTCTGCCTCAAACCAATGAAAAATGGAATCATGAGGATAATTATCAAAAAAATCCTCTATAAGACTGTCCACCTTTTCTTCCAATTCCATTTTCATGAAGCGTTCATGGTTCTGATAAGAAGGAGCGTATCTTTGAAGGTTTTCAAAAACGCGGAAATGTTCCGTGCTACCGGATCCCGGACGATGCTGATCACATCCCACTTACGGTTTTGGATGGCATTTTGAAGGTACAGACTCGTGGCCAAATGCATGGGGATTTCTTGACCAGCATTCTTCAAACTGTTGATCACAGCGGCCAAACGTCCCGCCTCAAGGACGTGGACATGATACACTTCCCGATTTAGACGGTTAAGCGAATGATATAAGCTTGACGAACCTACCTTTCCAAATTGATAAATCAACACGGGTCGCCCGTCCCGTTTGCTGAAATACAGCCAATCCGGCTGGCAGACAATCTGATCGCTTTTTGCGCCGCGCTGAAGAAGCATCCCCACCATAATATCCGCGTGAGCCCGGGAGGCCACCAGATATTTGTCGTTTGCATCCACCTTCAAATCCGATATGGCGACCACCTTTTTTCCCATAAAGGTAGAAGGATGGCCGAACGAATTGATGAATCCCTTCACCAATTCCGCGCCGTAAAGGGAAACGATCTGTTCAAAAAACGATTGCGCGATTACGCCCGTGCCGTAAATCCAAATCCTGTCGTCCGGGTCAAGGGAAATGTCGGGAAGCGGGAAACGAATCGTTGCATCCATCTGTTGCCATCACTCCATCAATAATCATATAAAATGGTGCTTAATCCGTTTGGCGAAACGACCGCACGGCCAGCTCTTTCCACGACCACACCGGCAATTCCGCCCCGAAGCGTTCCCTCAACCCGCTGGCCAGTTCTGCGTCCCGCTCGTTTTCCACGGAGACGATGACGGCGTCCGCCGCGTCGGGATGCTCTTTCAACCAATCGGGAGGGCGAACCGCAACGCCCTCGATTTCCCGGCCCTGAACGTGGGGATTGTTGTCGAGGAAGCAGACTGGGGTCAAGCCTTCCCTGCGCAAATCCCCGAGCAAATACCGGGCGGTCATGCGCGTCCCGAAAATGGCTACCCGTTCACAATCGGGTTTCAGAATCCCCGTAATTCCCCTTCCGTTCACCAGGAGGCTCTCCAACCACATGCGATACAGCGCGTTGTTGCGGATCTCGGTGCCGACCAAATCCGGAGCCTCCCCGAAATACCGGCGCAATATGTCTTCCGCCTCCCGCATCCCCTCAAGCCGCGTGTCATAACGGGAAGATATTCCTCCCTGCCTGAAATTGGACACGACGCGGTTATCGTAACGGATGCGCTCTCCCGGTTCAAGGTACAGCCGGGCGATCAGATCAATGTCCCCCGCGATTCGATAACGGGTATCAAACGGACCCAATTTCTCGAACACATGCCGGCGCACAAACATGGCCGGATGTTGCGGGTACTCTCCCCGCCGGAAGTCGTCCACCGTGAGGCTTCGCCCCAGGATGAGTTCCCGGGCCCCTTCCCGCACCCGCACATTGCCGTAAATCGCCCAAACCTCCGGCCATTCCTGAAAACGCCGGACAAAATGCTCAATCACGTCGGAATCCGCGAGAGTGTCGTCCGAATTCAGGAAATAGAGAATTTCTCCGGACGAAGCGACAATCCCCTTGTTAAACGCATCGTAAATGCCGTCGTCCGGTTCGGAGACGACGCGGGCCAGCGACGACCGGTATCGCTCAACAATATCCAGCGTCCCGTCCGTCGATCCGCCGTCGATGATCAGGTGTTCAATGTGGGGATAGGTTTGCAGGCGGACGCTTTGGATGGTTTCTTCCAACGTTTTCGCACTGTTCAAGGTTGCCGTGATGATGGAAACGGTGGGGTTCGATTTCACATCCTCCCCCTTTCAGTCCCGTAGCCCGTAATAGCGCAACACCCGCTGCCGCGGCATCGTTTTGGCGAGTTGTTCGTAGATTTCATCCTCGTACGTGAAGGATGAAATCAGAACGGCCTCAGGCCGTAAGTCCGGCAACTCGCCGACGTGATAAATGGGCAAACCGCGCAAGGTCGTGCCCGCCTTCCCGGCGTCCCGGTCGAAGATTCCCTTGACTGGGATCCGTTCCAAATTCAGCTGGGACAGGAGTTGGTCGGTATGGGTGCCAGCGCCGTATATATAGAAAGATCGAACGTTCCACTTTTTCAGTTTTCCTTCGATATATTCCGCGACGCCCATTCTCGAATATGCGGCGTGCAGCCCGGCGGCGTTTTTCGTCACCGCCACGCCCGTTGCCCGCATCTCATCCCAATGCGCCAGCAGGTACTCCCTTCTGAACAGCATGGTGTGGACGAGATGCAGATCGAATTCGAAGACGCCGTTTTTCTCCCACAGAAGCGGCGTCACGGGGAAATAGAACATCTTCCCGTTTTTCCGGAGCGTGTGAATGTGGCAATAAACAACATCTTCCCCACGGTAAGCCCCGGCCAGGGTTTCCGCCATGGAACGGCTCATGGTCATGGAAGGCGGGCACAACCCGATCAGATCGGCGTCCACATGCTCAAGACGTTCCGATACCCGATCGTCCATGTCCAGGATCGCGACCCTCGGCTTCGAAGCGCCAATGGCGGGGGCGGGAAACGCGCGAATGTTCCGTTTCCGGCAAGTTTCCCGGTAGTGGGCCTCACAATTCTCGTAAGCCTTCCAATATTGGGCGACGATCCGGTCGTGGTCATACAGCTTGACCGCGTCTTCCCGGCACTGCCGGGCCATTCTGCGGCGCAGATCCTGGTCTTTGGCGAGACTTTCAAGCCGCTGGAGCAGCCCTTGCGTATCCCCGTGACGCGCCACGGCTCCATGCACGCCGTCCCGGACCAGTTCGGGAATGCCGCCGGTGTCGAAAGTGACGAGAGGAACGCCGCACGCCATCGCCTCGGAAACCACCAGCGGACAATTGTCGGCTAGCGATGGGAACAGAAAAATATCCATCGCAGCGTACCATTCGGCCATCCGGAACTCGTCATTGACGTATCCGACGCTCAGGATAAACGGATCGTCCCAATGCGTGTTGTCGTCGCCGATGTTGACCACCAGGAACGGAATGGCCTTTCCTTTTAGGAATTCGATCGCTTCGGCGATCACTTGGCCTCCCTTGCGCTTGTTCCCCAGCACACCGTAGTTGGCGAAGCAGCCGATCAGCACCCGATCTTCGGGCAGCCCCAGCTTGCGCCGAAGCTCCGTCCGATCCCCCGGACGAAATACGCGGGTATCCACCCCGTTGTAGATCAGCTCCACCGGATGACCGGCCAATATGCTGCGTTCCACGATCCGTTTCAGCCACAGCGACGGCGTGACCAGATACAAAACGGACCGGGCGTAAATCTCCTTTTTGTCCTGCCACAGGCGCCTGGTGGCATCAACGGGGATGGCGGGGTATTCCTGCAGGTCCGGACATTCCCCGCACCCGATTTCCCAGCGTCCGCAGTCGTAGGAATACGCACAGTGTCCGGTGACCGCCTGCATGTCGTGCAGGGTCCAAAGCAGCGGCCTGGCGTGCGACAGCCGGACCAGGGAGTGCGGATTGAAGTATCCTCCGTGCAAATTGTGGACGTGGATGAGATCGGCCCGGCCGACAACCGGATGTTCCGTCAGGCGGTCACTCCCGGTCAAATCGTAATCAAGCAAGCCCTGTTCCCTGTACGGGCTGTTTCGGTCCCGGTCCAGGCGGAAGGGATGCACCCAGTCCGCGTCGCCTTCCCGGATGCCCACCAGCATGGAAACGTCAAAGCCCTGCCGGATCTGCGCCTCCGCCAGACGCCGCGCCACCTTGGCCGCGCCTCCGCGGACATCGTTGGTGTTGAGGTGAACAATGCTTCTCATTTTGGAATTCGTCCCCGCATGTCAAGGTGGTAAATGGGCTTTACTGGCTTCCATGAACAGAGAATCGGGTTTTCGGATTTTGCCGTCCAGCGTATCCAGCTGATAGGTCTCGAAGTGCGGAATCCGGCTTGTAAAGGCCGTGCATTCCGCGATTTGCTCAAATCCATGCTTTTCCAGCAGACGCGCCAGCGAAAACGAATCGTACATCCAGCGGTGCAATTCCCCCTGAAGGCTTGGCGCCCGCGACGGCCCGCTCTCTCCGGCCGGTCCGCCCAATCGGGAAATGCAGACGAAATCCTCCCATTCCTTTCGTCCCGCCTCGATCAGCTGCCGGCGGATTTGATCCGCCCAGGTGGAAGCGACGACAATAAAGGCTTCATTGGCACGCGACGGAGCCAAAATCGGAAACCCGTCCAGATCACGGCCGTGTTTGCCCGTATCGTTGTCCACGAAAAAGTCGATCCGGTATCCAGACTCCTTCAGACGATTGGCCACCCTTTTGCCCAGGCTTCCCGCTCCGAAAACGGCCAGCAACCTGTTTCTCCGATATTTTTCTATGTGATCCATTACTTCGCGAAAAAGGCGTTTTTCTTCAAAATAGGGCTGCGCTTCCATGCCGATTCTTTCCAGAATAAACGATTCGTTCGGCAAATCCGGCCGGCACAGAAATTCGGCCATCATGCCTCCGGATCGTTGCCGGACCATTTGGTCCAGCAGTTCCAGGACCATCCAGTCGTAATTGGCCTCGGTGATCGCGTCCCTGCGGCGGCGCACTTCCGCCAAAGCCCGGAGATAGGCCTGGGCAATCCGTTCCAGATCCGGCACCGCAAGCCGAATCGTCCCCCCGGGACGCAACACGCGGCGGGCTTCCGACAAAAAATGGGAAGCCTGGTCCGGATGCAAGTGCTCCAGAACATGAGAGCTGTACACCACATCGAACGACTCCGCTTCAAAAGGCCACGGTTCCGTCACGTCAAGGCGCATGACGCTCGGGTCGGCCGGTGTCAAATCCGCATTGACCCAATCGGGATGAAAGACCGAGCCGCATCCCACATTGAGCATCTTCATCCCATTTATCCTCCGCTTTTTCTATACAGGCAACCATGCGTGTGGCCGGGATAAGAGACGAGATCGTAAAAATAAGGGGCAAGAACCCGGTCAATCGCCGAGACCAAATGGCGGAACACACCGCCGGACTGTTCAAACAGATCGCCCAACGGAAAGGTCCGTCTGCGCGAGTCGATAATGGCCCGGTAATGCTCAAACCGGAGGGGTTCGACATAATACTCTTCGATGACAAGGGAGTAAATCCTGGCAACTTCGTACAGGGCCGCTTTGGGCCATTGCGTGGCATGGTGGGGCGGATGATCCAAGATGACATCGACTTCCTTGATGTATTTCGAATCGTTGTTCGGTACGGTAATCAGCAAATAACCGCCGTCCTTCAGCTTTTCAACGCAAAGGTCCAGGAATCCGTTGACATCTTCCACATGTTCCAGGACTTGAAAAGCCATGACAAAATCATATTTCATGCCTTCATCGTCCAGTTGAATGCCCATTTGCGCGAGCTTTTTCAGGGCTTTCTCGTTATATTCCCTTGCCCGGACGGAAAACAAATGGCGAATTTTTTTCAGAAACCGCCCGTCCCCGCATCCAATCTCCAATACGGAGGAAGGTTTTTTTTCCATCAATTTTTCCAGGGCGTATTCGAATTCGGGTTTTTCATCCTGGTAATACCAATCGAATCGTTCCAGCTGTTCGTAGAGGTCGCTCCTGCCTTCCATTCTGGGATGGAAATACTTCAGCTTGCAATCGGCGCATTGCAACAAGAAAACGGACTTGTCCGGAAAGTAATGCCGGACGTCAATATGAAAGACTCTCTGGTATTTTTCGATCAAATCAGATGCCTGCATTTCCTTCAGCAAAACGTGACGACGGCTCTCGCACAACGGGCAAGCGCAACCCAACCCGATTCCTCCAGTTTCAAACGTGGTTTTACCGAAAACCTGCCGGCTTGATGCCTACTCTGCCCGAATAATCGATCTTCCGTATAGGCAACAACGGGAAAATCCGGATAACGGGTTTCAAGCATCCGCTGAATGGCGCCCAGTCCTAAAATCAGTAGTTTTTTATTTTCCAATCAGTTGTCGATCCCGTCCATATTCTTTCGGATCAAATTTTCCTCCGCAATCCAGTTCCGGATGATTTCCTTGGAAATCGGTTCCCGCATGGCCAGCAACGGCCAAAGTCCGGTACGTTCCATCGCATCCGGGTAAACCCTTGGATGCGAAATTCTGAACAATGGCTGCAGGATGTACATGTCCCGGGTTTCCATGGCCGCTTCCGCTTCGTCGGCCGTCATCAATTCTTCCACCATCTTTTCTCCCGGACGTAAACCGATAATATCCGTCCTGACCGGCCCCCGGATACCGAATTCCCGACGGGTTTCTTCAATCACGACTTCCGCGAGATCGCCCAGTCTCACCACAGGCATTTTCAGAACGAAAACCTCGCCGCCGTGCGCCATTTCATTGGCGCGCAAAATCAGCTCCACCGCCTGGCCGGGCGTCATCATGTAGCGAAGCATATCGGGATTGGTCACCGTCACCCGCCGTTCCTCGAGGATTTGCCGGACGAACAGCGGGATGACCGATCCCCGCGATCCCATTACGTTGCCGAAGCGAACCGAACAAAACACGGTCTTTCGGGGACCCTTGTGATATTCCGCGGCGGAAATAAGGCGTTCCGCCGTCAGTTTGGTCGCGCCGTATGTATTGGTCGGCGAAATTGCCTTATCCGTGCTGGTGAACAGCACGCGCTTCACGTTGGCGGTGATGGCCGCGTGAATGACGTTCTGCGTGCCGATCACATTGGTCTTGACCGCCTCAAACGGGTTGTATTCGCAAAACGGAACGTGCTTCATGGCCGCGAGATGAAAGACGTAATCGATATCTTCCATCGCCCGCAGAACGCGATCCGCATCCCGGACGTCGCCGATCAGGTAGCGGATGTTGTCGTAATTCTGGAGCTCCTGCTGCATTTCGAACTGTTTGTGTTCATCCCGGCTGAGGATGCGGATGACTGCGGGGTTCTCCGCGAGAAGCCGGCGGGTCAGCGCCCGTCCGATCGTCCCCGTTCCGCCGGTGATCAAAATTTTTTTGCCGGTATAGAACCCCATGTCCCCTCGACCCTCTCACGCCATCGTCGATCCAGTTTCTCCGAAAGTTCGGCCATCCGCTGA
>Ga0181858_1001481_pt1 | contig 11359 bp, 9 predicted proteins | sample NewIslPassag4_SG_FD_130749 | JGI IMG/M metagenome (GOLD analysis project Ga0181858, IMG submission 130749) | Feedstock adapted compost microbial communities from Newby Island compost facility, Milpitas, CA, USA - Passage 4_SG | ecosystem: Engineered > Solid waste > Feedstock > Composting ...
AGCTTACCTTGGGATACGTCATGGCCCTAATTAATCTGCTGGTCGGGTTGCTGGTGCGTCTTGGGCGTTTTCGCCGGCGCATCCGGCTCGTCCTAACGCCGCCTGTACTTTATTTCGGCATGTTGTTGGCCGGACAGGCGGCCGCCATCGCCGTGCAAAGTTTCATCGTCACGCCCAACGAATTCGTGCGGGAGCAACCCTATTTGCAGCACAACTTGGACATGACGCGGGAGGCCCACGGCATCAACGACGTGAAAGAACAAGAGCATCCCGGCAATTTGACATTGTCCTTGGAAATGCTTGAGCGCAACGCCATGACCATCGAAAACGTCCGCATCAACGATCCGCGGCCCATGCTGGATGTGTACAACCAGCTGCAGACGTTTCGGACGTATTACCAATTCAGTGACATCGACGTGGATCGGTATTGGTTGAACGGAGAGTATCAGCAAGTGTTTCTGGCGGCGCGGGAGCTGGACATTACCCATCTGCCGGAGCAGTCCAAAACGTGGACGAACCAGACGTTGCGCTATACCCACGGTTACGGCATCGCCATGAGCCACGTCAACCAGGTGACGTCGCAAGGCCAGCCGGAGTACATGGTGAAAGACCTGCCGCCGCAGGGCGTCGTGGAAGTGACGCGGCCGCAAATTTATTTCGGTGAAGCGAATTATCAAAACGTCGTGGTCAACTCCAAGTTGGACGAGTTCGACTATCCGGCGGGCGACACCAACGTGTCCCACCGGTACGAGGCGAAAACCGGTATTCCCATGACGCTGTTCAACCGTTTCATCTTCGCCTGGGAGGAAATGTCGCCGCGGCTTTTCATCTCCGGGCAAATCGACGGGGACAGCCAGCTGTTGCGCAAGCGCAACATTATGGAACGGCTCGATTCCATCGCGCCTTTCTTGTACTTTGACGACGATCCGTACATCGTCGTGCGGGACGACGGCACGCTGGTGTGGATCGTGGACGCCTATACGACGACGGGCCGTTATCCGTATTCGGAGCCGGTGGCCCGCGGCATCAACTACATCAAAAACCCGGTGAAGGCGGTGGTGGACGCCTATACCGGCGAGGTGCATTTCTATTTGGTGGAACCGGACGAGCCTATTATCCAGGTGTACCGGAAAATTTTCCCCAACATGTTTGAAACGGAAATTCCCGAGGACATTCGGCAACATTTCCGTTATCCCGAGACGCTGTTCAAGTACCAGGCCCGAATTTATCAGACGTATCACATGACGAACTTGGAAGTGTTCTACAACCGGGAAGATTACTGGCAGTTTGCCACGGAAAATTATTATGAAAGCGACACCCCCATGGAGCCGTACTACATCACCATGAAGCTGCCGGACGAAGAGCAGGAAGAATTCATCTTGATGCTTCCGTTCACGCCCAACAACCGGCAGAACATGATCGCCTGGATGGCGGCCCGCAACGACGGGGAACATTACGGGGAGCTTCTGGTGTACCGTTTTCCGAAACAAAAGACGATCTACGGACCGCAGCAAATCGAAAACCGGATCAACCAGAACGCGCAAATTTCCCAGCAACTGAACCTCTGGTCGCAGGGCGGTTCCCGGGTCATTCGCGGCAACCTGCTGGTCATTCCCATCGAAGACACGATTTTGTACTTGGAGCCGCTGTACATCGAATCGTCCAACCAGACGTCGTTGCCCGAAGTGAAGCAGATTATCCTTGCGTACGGCGACTACATCGTCATGGAAAGCACGTTTGAAGAGGCTATGCAGCGCCTCTTGGAATTGGCCACCCAAGGGCGGCCGGCGGGTGAAGGGCAACAGGGCGAGGCGGAACTGCCTTTGGTGAAAACGGCCGATGAGCTGCTTCAGGAGTTCGCCGCTCTGTTCGACCGTTACCAAGAGGCCTTGGGAGCCGGCCGTTGGGCGGAAGCGGGCCGCATCATGGAATCGATTCAGGAACGCATCGAGCAATGGCAACAGCAGAACGCCGGCGGCATTGATGGCGCGCAAGGCGGCGGGGAAAACCCGGCAGCCGAACCGGACGCCACGGCCCCGGCCGTACCGGCCGACGAAAACGGGATGTCGACCGGCACGTAAGCGCACGGAACAAAAGCTGCCGCAAGTCAAATGGCTTGCCGGCGGCTTTTTTCTTTTTTGACCTTTGTTGATCTATTTTTCCTCTTATGGTAGTATTTACTAGATTTTTTTATTTATAAATCTATATATCTAAATACAAGATTAATTATTGAGACAGGGGGATGTTTGCGGTGATTCGTTTCATTAAGCGGCTTTCGTTGCGCCCCAAAATATTGGGGGGATTTGGCCTCATTCTCTTGTTGCTCGTCGCCGCCGCCGTCGTTTGCAACACGTTTATTCATGAAATGGAGTCGGATGTCGACTCGATCGTCAATTACAAAACCCATGAATTGGTCGATGCGGCCAATGTGAACCTATACGTGACGATGGTCAACGCCAATGTGCGCGGGTATTTGTTGACGGGGGACGAGGATCAGAAACAGCGGACCTTGGACCGAATGGCCAGCTTGGAAGAAGCGAAGAAGCGGGTTGTGGAGGATTTGCAAGCTCAAGGGAACGAGGAAGGTTTTGCCGATTACAAGGTCGGTGCAAGACGCCATGAGTGCTTATGTAAACATGAAAACCGATGAAGTATACGGCCTGGGGGAAGGGATCGTACAACGGGGGAAGAATATTATATGGACGATGCTCATCAACACGTTGGCGGAGGTCGCAATTGGACTTTTTGTCGCCGTCTTTTTGACCGAATCCATTGTCCGTCCGATTTCCCGTTTGCGGGAACGGGTGCATCAAATTACGTCCGGCGATTTGCGGGGGGAGGAGGTGGTCGTTCAGTCGCATGACGAACTCGGGCAACTGGCCCGCGATATTAACGCCATGCAGGACGGCTTGAAGAAAATGGTGGGCATGTTGAATTTGCACGCTTCCCAGATGGCTTCTTCCTCGCAGCAACTGGCTGCCACGGCGGAAGAGACGACCCATGCGACGCAACACATCGCCGCGACGGTACAAAACGTCGCCGGACAAGCAGAGATGAGCCGTCAAGGAATGGAAGAAAGTTCCCGCGCTTTAGAAGAATTGGCGCTGGGCATTCAGCGGGTGGCGGAAAACTCCAGCGTGGCCTTTGAGGTGTCCGAAAGGGCGGCCGATGCGGCCGACGGCGGCAGCCGGGCGATTGAAGAAGCGGTCCGGCAAATGGCGACGGTGGACAACACCATGTCCCATTTGGCCGATAGCGTCCGGTTGCTGAACGAACGGATACAGGAAATCGGCAAGATTGTGCAGGTGATTACCGATATTTCGTCGCAGACGAATTTGTTGGCGCTGAACGCTTCCATCGAAGCGGCCAGGGCCGGGGAGCAGGGGCGGGGTTTTGCCGTAGTGGCCAACGAGATTCGCAATTTGGCCGAACAAACCCGCGGTTCGGCGGAAGAGATTGTGCAATTGATCCAAGAGATCAAGGAGGATACCGAACGGACGGTCCGGGCGGCGGCCGACGGTACCGAGGCTGTCCGCACGGGAACGGTGGCGGTGGACGAGGCCGGGAAAGCCTTCGAGCAAATTTTGGACACGGTCCGTCAGGTCGTCATGCACGCGCAAGAAACTTCGGCGGCGGCAGAACAAATGTCGGCCAGCACGGAAGAAATGACCGCCATGTTCGCGGAAGTGGCCCGTTCGGCCAAGGAAAGTTTGGAAAGCACCGGTTCCGTCTCCGCCGTGACCGAGGAACAGTTGGCCGCCATGGAGGAAGTGAATTCCTCGGCCGATGCCTTGAGCCGGATGGCGGAAGAGTTGCAGCACTTGGTGCAGCGGTTCAAGATTTAACGCCCTAACGGATACGATTCCCATATTTCGTAACGGGCGCCGCGGGGCGACAGGTGGGATATGTACAAGTGCATCTGTGTTACCTGCCAGTCCTTTGTGCGGAGGGGCCACCGTTCGTTGAAGGCGGCGACGTTTTGCACCGGCGCTTTGCGGGTCAAGGTGATGTGGGGGACGAAGGACTTGCCTTTTTCCAGCGGCACGATGTCGGCGGCGGTTTCCCGCAATGCCCGCGCCAACCGGGCGAGGGGCTCCCGCTCGCCGGCGACGCCGACCCACAAAATTTTCGCCTTCCGGTCGTTGGGGAAAGCGCCCCAGTTTTCGAGCCGCAACGAAAAGGGCGGCGTCGTGCGGGAGACGGCGGCGATCCGCGGCCGGAGGGCCGCCGCAGTGGCCGAAGTCACTTCACCGAGAAAGAGCAATGTGATGTGCCAGTTTTCCGCCGGCACCCAAGAGGTAGCCGGCACGTTTTTTTTCATCTCTTCGACGCGGGCGGCCAGTTCCTGCCGGATGGACGGCGGAAGGGACAAGCCGAGAAATAACCGCATGTTTCTCACACCCTTTCTGCAGCAACTATAGCAAACTTTTCGGTTGCCGGAACAGGACGAAACCGTTTAAGCTTAATTTGTCGGCATTTTTTCGGGAAACTTTCACGGAGGCGAAGCGAAATGGCCCACTTGTTGTTTCAACCGTACCAATTGAAAGACTTGTCGTTGCGCAACCGCATCGTCATGTCGCCCATGTGCATGTATTCCGCCGATGAAGCCGGGCACGTGCAGGACTGGCATCTGGTCCACTACGCGACCCGGGCGGTTGGCGGGGTGGGGCTCATCATCTTGGAAGCGACGGCGGTGGAAGCCCGCGGCCGCATCAGCGATCACGATCTGGGCATCTGGTCGGACGCTCATATGCCAGGTTTGGAAAAATTGGTGCGCCTCATCCACGCCCACGGGGCGAAAGTGGGGATCCAGCTGGCCCATGCCGGTCGCAAAGGGAATCTGAAACGGGATAAAATTGTAGCGCCCAGCGCCATCCGTTTTGACGAGTCGTTTGACGTGCCGGAGGCATTGAGCGAAGAAGGCATCCGGCAAGTGGTGCAGGCGTTCCGCGACGGCGCCCGCCGGGCGTTGGCCGTCGGCATGGATGTCGTTGAAATTCACGGCGCCCACGGCTATTTAATCAACCAGTTTTTGTCGCCCGTGACCAACAAACGGACCGATGCCTACGGCGGCAGTTTCGAAGGACGCACCCGCCTCTTGCGGGAAGTGATCCGGGCCGTGCGGGAAGTGTGGCCGGAAGAAAAGCCGTTATTTTTGCGCCTGTCGTGCGAAGAATATGTGGATGATGGGCTTCATCTGGACGAACACGTGGAAATCGCCCGCATGGCCAAAGCGGAAGGGGTGGACTTGATCGATTGCAGTTCCGGCGGCATCGTGCCGAAAGCGCCGGCCCGTGTGGGTCCCGGTTACCAAGTGCCCTTTGCCGAGCGCATCCGCCGGGAAGCGGAGATCGCCACCGGCGCCGTCGGATTGTTGACTTTGCCGGAGCAAGGGGAGGAAATCTTGCTCAACGGCCGGGCCGATTTAGTTTTTCTCGGCCGCGAATTGTTGCGTAACCCGTATTGGCCGCTGCAAGCCGCGCGCCGGTTGGGAGTCCAGCTCGAGTACTGGCCTGTCCAATACGTCCGTGCCCGTTGACCGGAATGCGTTAAGCCGGCGGGGTTGTGACCGAAGGAGGGGAAAGGGTGCGCCGTCGAACCGCAGGGGTTTTGACCGATTTGCCGACCGTGTCCGCGCGGCGGCCTTTCGTCTTGGCAGCTGTCATTTTGGCCATGTTTATGACGGCCATTGAAGGAACCATTGTGTCCACGGCGATGCCGAGCATCGTCGCGGAATTGGGCGGCTTTTCGCTGTACAGCTGGGTGTTTTCGGTCTTTCTCTTGACCCAGGCGGCGACCATACCCATTTACGGAAAGTTGGCCGACTTGTTCGGCCGCAAGCCGGTCTTCCTCGTAGGCGCCGGGCTGTTCCTCTTGGGCTCGCTGTTGTGCGGAATGGCCCAGTCCATGATGCAACTCGTTTTTTACCGCGCGTTGCAAGGTTTGGGCGCCGGAGCGGTGCAACCCATCGTCATGACCATCGTCGGCGACATGTATACACCGGAAGAAAGGGCCCGCATTCAAGGGTACCTGTCCAGTGTTTGGGGCATTTCCTCGGTGGTCGGTCCGGCGTTGGGGGGCCTCATTGTCCAATATGCCGACTGGGCGTACATATTTTGGCTCAACCTGCCCCTCGGCCTCTTGTCCATGGCGGGCATGGCGGTCTTTTTGCGGGAAAACGTGGAGAAAAAAAGGCAGGCCGTCGATTACGCCGGTTCTGCCTTGATGTTTGTCGGCGTCAGCGCCCTGATGCTCTTTCTCATTCAGGGAGGTGTGGCCTGGCCGTGGCTGTCTTTGCCTTCGCTAACCCTGTTCGCCGTCTTTTTTGCCGGTTTCGTGCTGTTTCTCGTGCAGGAGAAGCGGGCCGCTGATCCGATGATGCCGTTGATGTTGTGGAAACACCGGGTCATTGGCGTGGCCAATCTGGCTTCTTTCGTCAACGGCATGTTGTTGATGGGCGTAGCCACTTATCTTCCCGCCTATATTCAGGGTGTGATGGGGAAAAACGCCACGGTGGCCGGGTTTGCCTTGTCCGTCATGTCCCTCGGCTGGCCGCTGGCCAGCACCGCCGCCGGCCGCATCTGGCTGAAAATCGGGACCCGCAACACCGCGTTGATCGGAGGCGCATTTTTGTTGGCCGGTTCGCTCCTCTTTCTCACGTTGGATGCCGCCAAGGGGCCGGTATGGGCGGGGATCGGGTCGTTCTTGACCGGAGCGGGCATGGGATTTTGCACCTTGACGTTTACCGTCGCCATCCAGAGCAGCGTCCCGTGGTCGTTGCGGGGGACGGCCACCGCTTCCAATTTGTTCATGCGGACTCTAGGCAGCACGGTCGGCACGGCCTTGCTGGGCGGATTGTTGAACAACCGGCTGTTGCGTCATTTGCAGGAGCAAGGCAGCGACTGGGCCATCACCGGTTTGGATGCGGTCAATGCGTTGCTCGACGCGGAGGTTCGCGAACAGCTGGCCCCCCATTTGCGGACATTGCTGGCGGACGGGCTGGCCCTCGGGTTGCATGCGGTGTATGTCGCTGTGGCGGCCCTGGCGGTGGCAAGCCTTGTTTTGACCGTCTTTTTGCCCCCGCATGTCCAAGGGGAAACCGCGGCCGACCACGAAGGCAAATCCCGGCGGAAAGGTGGGAAAGAAGCATGAAACCGGTCATTGTCGTGGAGGGAAAAAACGACCGGCGCCGGCTGGAAAAAGTGTTGCAGCCGGGGATTTCCATATTGTGCACGTACGGGATTCCCAACTCGGAACAGTTGGAGCGGTTAAGAAAGAAAATCGGGCCGGCGCCGTTGTACATTTTCGTCGACAACGACGCCGCCGGCCGCCGCATCCGCGGGGTGTTGGCCGACGCGTTTCCCGATGCGGAACATATCTACCCCCGCCGCGGCTATGACGGTGTGGAGGGGACGCCGCTGGAATATATCGTCCAACAGCTGGCGAAGGCCGGCTTGGAAGAGTGGATACGGAGCGAGTTTTTGCCGGAAGATGCGGACGACTGGCGTTTTGATCCTTTTGAACGGTAACGGCCGGCCACAAAGGCCCAGGCCCTATTTTCATGAAAATAGCAAAAATATTCGTCTAAATTAAACCCTTCAACCGATGAGTAATTTTTTGTGCAAAAAAAACGTTCGTTCTTGTATAATCGTTAGTAGTGAATGAACAATCAATCATAATGGTGTCGGAAAGGAGAATCAGCCATGGGCATGTTGGACGGAAAAGTGGCGATTATTACCGGTGCGGGCCGGGGCGTCGGCCAGGCGGCGGCCTTGATGATGGCCAAAGAAGGGGCGACGGTGGTCGTCAACGATTTGGACGCGGCGCCGGCGGAAGAGACGGTAAAACGGATACGGGATGCGGGCGGCCAGGCTTTGGCTTTTCCGGGCAGCGTAACGGACAAGGATTTCCCCGAACGCATCATGAAAAAGACGTATGACGAATTCGGCCAAATTGACATTTTGGTAAACAACGCCGGATACACTTGGGATACGGTCATCCACAAAATGACCGACGAGCAGTGGTATGCCATGATCGATGTCCATACGACGGCGCCTTTCCGCATGATACGGGCCGCGGCACCGTACATGCGGGACAAGGCCAAGGAAGAGATGGAAAAGGGACATGCGCCCCGGAGGCGCAAAATTGTCAATGTTTCATCGGTTTCTGGACTGTTCGGCAATGCGGGGCAAGCCAACTATTCGGCGGCGAAAATGGGTGTCGTCGGCTTGACCAAGACCGTCGCCAAAGAATGGGGGCGCTTTCATATCAACTGTAACGCCGTGGCCTTCGGGTTCATCGACACCCGGCTGACGCAGCCGAAAGAAAAAGGGGAAAGCATTGACGGCAAGATCCCCATCGGCATTCCTTCCGCTTCGCGGGACATGATGATCCGCCTGATTCCGCTGCAACGGGCCGGAACGCCGGAAGACGCGGCGGGCGGCATCTTGCTGATGGTCTCGCCTTATGCCGACTATATCACCGGCCATGTGCTGGTCGTCGACGGCGGCGCCCACATGTAACGATACGGTTGAAGGAGGCGAAAGGATGGCAGGCATCGTCAGTTACGGGGCGTACATCCCTTACCATCGCCTGTCCCGCCGCACCATCGCCGAAGCGTTCGGCGAAGGGGGCGGGACAGGGGAGAAGGCGGTGGCCAATTACGACGAGGACAGCGTCTCCATGGCGGTGCACGCCGGCTTGGACGCGCTGACGGGCCTTACGACCGCCCAACTGGCCGCGGTGTATTTGGCCACCACAACGGCGCCCTACGCGGAAAAGCTGGCGGCGACGACGGTGGCCGCCGCTTTGGATTGTCCCGCGGCTCTGCGGACGGCGGATTTTACCGACACGCTTCGGGCGGGAACGACGGCGCTTTTGGCCGGTTTGGAAACGGCGGCGCAACGCGGGCCGGTCCTCGTGTGCGCCGCCGATTGCCGGATCGGCGGTGCCCAGGGGTCGTTTGAAAAAGAACTGGGAGACGCCGCGGCAGCCTTCGTCCTCGGAGAAGAAGACGTCATCGCCCGATTGGTGGACGTTCACAGCGTGTCCGCCGATTTCATCGACCAATGGCGCACTTTCGGGGAACGGACCGTGCGGGCGTGGGAGGAACGGTTTATTTTGGCGGAAGGATATTTTCCGCAGGTGAAGGCCGCCGTCGAAGGCGTGTTGACCAAAGATTCCCTAACCCCTGACAGGCTGGCGAAAGTGGTGTTGTACGCGCCCAACGCCCGTGCCCACGCCGCGGCGGTGAAGATGTTGGGCTTCAAGCCGGAGCAGGTGCAAGACCCGCTGTTGGAGCAAGTGGGCAACGCCGGCGTCGCCAGCGTTCCCCTCATGTTGGCGGCGGCGCTGGAAGAAGCAAAACCGGGCGATTTGATCTTGGTCGTCGGCCAAGGACAAGGAAGCGACGCGCTGCTCTTGGAAGTGACGGAGGCCATCGTGAAATTGCCGATCCGCCGCGGCGTAAAAGGGCACCTGGATTCCAAAAAGACCATTTCCAACTATACGACCTATCTGAAGTGGAAAAACATGTTGGCCGTGGAGGCGGGACGGCGCCCCCAACGGAAGCGGCCGTCGGTGCCGGCCATGTGGCGCAACCAGCGGCAAAACTTGGCGCTGGTCGGCAGCCGCTGCACCGTCTGCGGGACGCCCCAGTATCCGCGGCAGCGGGTATGTGTCCACTGCAAGACGAAAGATGCCATGGAACCGTACGCTTTCGCCGACAAGCCGGCCCGCATCGCCACGTATACGGTCGACTATTTGACGGTCTCCCCCGATCCGCCCACCGTATTTGCCGTTGTCGACTTTTCCGGCGGCGGCCGCGTCATTTGCGAAATGACCGACGTTGAACCGGAGCGGCTTGACATCGGCATGGAAGTGGAAATGACGTTCCGGCGCCTTTACGAGGCGGAAGGGCTGCACAACTACGCCTGGAAAGCGCGGATGAAGCGGTAATGAAAAAGGAGGGATGACGATGGCCAAAGGCTTGGCCGACCGGGTGTCGATTGTCGGCATGGGTTGCACCAAGTTCGGCGAACATTGGGACAAAAGCGCCGAAGACTTGTTGTTGGAAGCGACGTACGAAGCGTTGCACGATGCAGGCATTGCCCCCGACGATGTGGACGCGTATTGGCTCGGCACGTTGAGTTCCGGCAAGTCGGGGTTGACCTTTTCCGTTCCCATGAAGTCGGACTACAAGCCGGTGACGCGGGTGGAAAATTATTGCGCCACCGGTTCGGAAGCTTTCCGCAACGCTTGTTACGCCGTGGCCTCCGGAGCATACGACGTCGTCGTCGCCGTCGGGGTGGAAAAATTGAAAGATTCCGGCTACAGCGGCCTGGTGGTGAGCGGCGGCGACACCGACGGCACAGAACCGAATATGACCGCGCCGGCGGCCTTTTCCTTCCTGGCGCCGGCGTATTTTAAAAAGTACGGTCTCGACGCCAAAACGGGCAAAGAAGTGTTGGCCCGCATCGCCTGGAAAAACCACCGCAACGGGGCGTTGAACCCGAAGGCGCAATTCCAGGCGGAGGTGCCGATGGAAAAGATCATCCGCTCGCCCCTGGTGGCCGCGCCGCTGAGCGTTTTCGACTGTTCCGGCGTCGCCGACGGGGCGGCGGCGGCGGTCATCGTGCGGACGGAAGACGCGCAAAAGTTCCGCCCTGATCCGGTGTACGTGAAGGCGTTGTCGGTTGTGGCCGGATACGGCCATGGCCGTCTTCACCAAGACTACGACTTTACGACGATTCGGGAAAATGTGGCGGCGGCGCAAGACGCCTACCGGCAGGCGGGCATAACGAATCCGCGGCGCGAAATTGACTTGGCGGAAGTGCACGACTGCTTCACGCCGACGGAATTGGTCATATACGAAGACTTAGGTTTCAGTGAACGGGGCGAAGGTTGGAAAGACGTGATGAACGGGGTGTTTGACATCGGGGGCCCGTTGCCGGTCAACCCCGACGGCGGCTTGAAGTCTTTCGGCCACCCCGTCGGCGCCAGCGGTTTGCGCATGTTGTACGAATTGTGGCTGCAGTTTCACGGCAAGGCGGGAAAACGCCAACTGGACAATCCGAAGCTGGGCTTGACCCACAATTTGGGCGGTTTTCCGTGGCAGGCGGTCTGCGCCGTCACCATTGTCGGGAAAGAGTTGGGATAGGGCCGAAACCGGACGCTCCTCCTGGATGATTTGCCAGGGGGAGCTTTTTTTGCCCGTTGAATCCGGGCTGTTTTTTCTTTAACTCAACTTTCGCACCTTGAAAAACACGATAATCCCTTGATTTAACTGGGGAATTTGGCCAAAAAACGCGAAAAACACCCAATCCTTTGGTAAAATGAAGTTGCTATCACTAACACTTAC